>JAANMU010001875.1_pt1 | contig 17352 bp, 15 predicted proteins | sample 7279701 | NCBI WGS metagenome assembly JAANMU01 (sample SAMN14094539, study PRJNA606508) | bioreactor metagenome | isolation source: A lab-scale SPAN reactor treating ammonium-rich wastewater day 57 | place: Ireland: Galway | collected 2017-03-13 | reverse complement strand
CGCGGCAAAGGCACGCACTGCAGGCGCTGCGCGACGCCTGGGGCGAGGCCATCGGCGCCTGCGACTACGGCGAAGGCACGCCGATCCGCGAAGCGATCACGCTGGCACGACCGGTCCATGCGCGGCTGGTCGGGGCCGCCGAAACGGCGATCCGGCAGGTTCGGCAAGGCACGGCACTCGCGTTCGAGCCACTGGCCGAGGCAGCCGACGCGCTTGCGGCCAGCCTTGCAAGCGCTCCCGATGCGATGCGCTGGCTCGAGGCGGTCTACGCGGACAATGCTCCGGCACCGCATCACGCGACCGGTGTCGCGGTGCGCCTGGCCGACTTCGGCCGCGCGCTCGGCATGGCGCATGCGGCACTGCGCGAACTCGCGCTGATCGGGCTGCTCGCCGACGTCGGCAAGGCCCTGCTGCCTCGCGAGGTGCTCGGGCACCCCGGCGTGCTCAAGCCGAGCGATTACGCGCTGATGAAGCAGCACGTCACGATCGGGCTGGACATCCTGTCGCGCGCAGACGCGGTTCCCGAAGCGGTGATCCGCGGCATCGCCGAACACCACGAACGGCTCGATGGCTCGGGATACCCGCGCGGGCTGCGCGGGCAGGCGGTCGGACTCTACGGGCGGATGGCGGCGATCGTCGACACCTACTGCGCGCTCACCGCCGCGCGCGCCTATGCCAACCCGCTGTCTGCCGACGACGCGCTGTCGGCGCTGCACGAATGGTCGGGCACGCTCTTCTGCCGCAACCTGGTCGAGCAGTTCATCCTGGCCAACGGGGCCTTCCCGGTCGGCACGATGGTCGAACTGCAGACCGGCGAGATCGCGGCGGTCGTCGATCGCCGGCCCGGCAGCCGGCTGCAGCCGAAGCTGGTCGTGATGACCGCGGCCGACAAGGGGCCCCTGCGGCTCGCCCCTGGCCAGTCGGCGCCGCGCAACCCGCAGCAGTCGGGTCAGGGCGCGCAGGTGCGCATCGCGCGCGGCCTGCCGGCGGGCGCATTCGGAATGCGCCTGAAGGACTACTACGCGATGCCGGCGTGAACGCGGTCCGGATATAATCCGCGCGATCCCGAGGAGCGCTGCAACGGGTTCCGGCCCCGCCGGAGCCGCCAGGCTCGGGACTCTTCCCCTGTTGCAACGGCGCTCGTTGAACCGTGATCCGCACGGCCGACGAGCGCAGGGCAGCACCGGCGCCCGCAGCGGCCCCGGCGGGTCGCCCTTTGATGGAGTGACCATGTCCGCCGTACCCAAGACCGAAGGCGCCCCCGACTACCGGGTGGCCGACATCGCGCTGGCCGACTGGGGCCGCAAGGAAATCCGCATCGCGGAAACCGAGATGCCCGGCCTGATGGCGATCCGCGACGAATACGCGACGAGCAAGCCGCTCGCAGGCGCGCGCATCAGCGGTTCGCTGCACATGACGATCCAGACCGCGGTGCTGATCGAGACGCTCACCGCGCTCGGCGCGCAGGTGCGCTGGGCGTCGTGCAACATCTTCTCGACGCAGGACCACGCGGCGGCCGCGATCGCCGCCGTCGGCACGCCGGTGTTCGCGATCAAGGGCGAGTCGCTCGACGACTACTGGGACTACACGCACCGCATCTTCGAGTGGCCCGACGGCAAGCCGTCGAACATGATTCTCGACGACGGCGGCGACGCGACCCTGCTGCTGCACCTCGGCACCAGGGCGGCGAAGGATCCCTCGGCGCTCGCGCATCCGGGCAGCGAGGAAGAGGTCGCGCTGTTCGCGGCGATCCGCCGCCAGCTCGCGAAAGACCCGGGCTGGTACCAGCGCCAGCTCGATGCGATCGTGGGCGTCACCGAGGAGACCACCACCGGCGTCAAGCGCCTGTACCAGATGTCCGCGCGCGGCGAACTCGCGATGCGCGCGATCAACGTGAACGACTCGGTCACCAAGAGCAAGTTCGACAACCTCTACGGTTGCCGCGAGTCGCTGGTCGACGGCATCAAGCGCGCCACCGACGTGATGGTGGCCGGCAAGATCGCGGTCGTCGCCGGTTACGGCGACGTCGGCAAGGGCTCGGCGCAGGCGCTGCGCGCGCTGTCGGCGCAGGTCTGGATCACCGAATGCGACCCGATCTGCGCGCTGCAGGCGGCGATGGAGGGCTATCGCGTCGTCACGATGGATTACGCGGCCGACAAGGCCGACATCTTCGTGACCGCCACCGGCAACAAGGACGTGCTCACGCACGCCCACATGAAGGCGATGAAGGACCAGGCGATCGTCTGCAACATCGGCCACTTCGACAACGAGATCGACGTCGCCTCGCTGAAGCCGTACCAGTGGGAGAACATCAAGCCGCAGGTCGACCACGTGATCTTCCCCGACGGCAAGCGCATCATCCTGCTCGCCGAGGGGCGGCTGGTGAACCTGGGCTGCGCCACCGGCCATCCGTCGTACGTGATGAGCTCGTCGTTCGCCAACCAGACGATCGCGCAGATCGAGCTGTGGACGCATCGCGACTACTACGAGCGCGGCAAGGTCTACGTGCTGCCCAAGCACCTCGACGAGAAGGTGGCGCGACTGCAGCTGAAGAAGCTCGGCTCGATGCTCACCGAGCTCACCCCGGAGCAGGCCGCCTACATCGGGGTGCCGGTCGAGGGGCCGTACAAGCCCGACTCCTATCGGTACTGACGCGGACGCGCGCAACGTGCCGGCAGTGGCCGCGTCGCCGCGCGCCGCCGCCGCGACACCGATCGTGCGCGCGGACCAGCTCCTCGTCGCGCGCGGCCTCGCGGCATCGCGGGCGCGCGCGCGCGAACTGATCGAGGCCGGCGCGGTGCGCGCGCGCATCGGCGCCTGCGAGCAGGTGCTGCGCAAGGCCTCGACCGAACTCGCCCACGACACGCCGTTGTCGGTGGCCGAGGGCGCCGGGCTGCGCTACGCCTCGCGGGGCGGGCTGAAGCTGGCCGGCGCGCTCGCGCGCGCCGGCATCGACGCGCGCGGCCTCGCCTGCCTCGATCTCGGCCAGAGCACCGGGGGGTTCACCGACTGCCTGCTGCAGGCCGGCGCGCTGCGGGTGGTCGGCGTCGATGTCGGGCACGGCCAGCTGCGCGAGCAGTTGCGCCGTGATCCGAGGGTGCAGGTCTTCGAGGGCGTCAACGTGCGCGCGCTCGCGCCGGCGACGCTCGGCGGGGCCTTCCCGCCAGCAGGCTTCGACCTCGTGGTGGCCGACCTCAGCTTCATTTCGCTCGCGCATGCGCTGGCGCCGGCCCTGGCGCTGGCGCGCCCCGGCGCCCGGCTGATCGCGCTGGTCAAGCCGCAGTTCGAGGTCGGGCCGGGTGGCGTCGGCCGCGACGGCATCGTGCGCGACCCCGCCCTCCACGAGGCCGTCCGGCACAGGATCTGCGACGCTGCGGCGGCCGCCGGCTGGACCGTCGACGACTGGTTCGAAAGCCCGATCCGCGGCGGCGACGGCAACCGCGAATTCTTCCTGTGCGCACGCAAATGACGAAACCTTCCGATCCCGCCCTGAGCTTCGAGTTCTTTCCGCCCAACACGCCCGAGGGAGCCGCCCGGCTGCGCGAGGTGCGCGCGCGACTGGCCGCGTTCGCGCCCGAGTTCCTGAGCGTCACCTATGGCGCCGGCGGGGCCACGCGCGACAAGACGCTCGCCACCGTGCTCGAGATCCTGGCGGAGAAACACACCGTGGCACCGCACCTGTCGTGCGTCGGCGCCACGCGCGAGTCGGTGCGCGAACTGCTCGCGCTGTATCGCGGGCACGGCATCCGGCGGCTGGTCGCACTGCGCGGCGACGTGCCCTCCGGAATGCGCGAACCGGGCGACTTTCGCCACGCGAGCGACCTGGTCGCGTTCGTGCGCGCCGAAACCGCCGACTGGTTCCACCTGGAAGTCGCCGCATATCCCGAGATGCACCCACAGGCGCGCAGCCCGCGCGACGACCTCGAGGCGTTCGCGGTAAAGGTGCGCGCCGGCGCCGACTCGGCGATCACGCAGTACTTCTTCAACGCCGACGCGTACCTGCGCTTTCGCGACGACGCGCGCCGGATCGGCATCGACGTACCGATCGTTCCCGGCATCATGCCGATCGCCAACTTCACCCAGCTCGCGCGCTTCTCCGACGCCTGCGGCGCCGAGATTCCGCGCTGGATCCGGCTGCGGCTCGCTTCCTTCGGCGACGACATCGAGGCGATCCGCGAGTTCGGCGTCGAAGTGGTGGCCGCGATGTGCCGGCGCCTGCTCGCCGAGGGCGTGCCGGGGCTGCACTTCTACACGCTGAACCAGAGCGTGGCCGCCGTCCGGGTGCTCGAAGCGATCGGGCTCGCACGCGGCTAGGCAGCGCGGCTGCCCGCCATGACGCGGGCAGCCATGGCTGCCCGGAGCGGCGGGCGGCAGAGCGCCGCCGATGGCGATCCGCTGTCCGCTCGTCGGCTGCTGTTGCCGTGGCCGCTAAGCGCACGGCCACCGCGTTGGTCGGGCGCGGCGAGCGTGGCTACCATGAATCCGGTCCCCGAACCCGATTCGCGCATGCCTGCCGGCATGCCCGACGCTCACCGAGATGCCAGCCAGCCCGCAGTCTTCCGGCGCCGTTCCGGCCACGCGCTACCAGATTCCGGCCGACAGCCTGCAGCGCGGCATGTACGTGGCAGAGCTCGATCGGCCCTGGCTCGACACGCCGTTCCTGCTGCAGGGTTTTCGCGTGGACAGCCAGATCGAACTGGACACGCTGCGCCGCTATTGCCGCTACGTCTACGTCGATCCGGAACTCTCGGACGTCGGCCTCGCCGAGGCGATCCGCAACGCGGAACTGAGCGACCATCCGTTCGAGCCGCCGCCGGAGGCCAGCGCGGACGGCCCGCTGCGCTTCGACACCGTGCTCGACGCGCCCAGCCGGCGCCAGGAACTGCCGCCGCGCCCGGTGCGCATCCGCTCGGACCTGAAGATCAGCAACCGGACCCGCGAGCGCTTCCGCCAGTTCATCAAGGCGACCGCGGTGGCCGACGACGCGGCGGGCACGCGCTCGTCGCGGCTCGGGCGTGCGTTCGGCTGGCTGCGCACCCTGCTGGGCGACGATGCGATTCCCGACGACACGCACGCCTCGCTCGCGCAGGTGCGCGAGGCAATCCGCGCGCAACTCGCACCGGAAGCGCGGCTGCGCCGCTACGTCGACCGCGCCGCGGTCGCGGACGAACTGCCGCGCGCACGCCAGGCCTTGGCCTGCGCGTCGCGCCAGCTGCGGGCGATCGCTGCCTGCGTGCGCGAACGCCGCGCTCCCGACACGATCGAGTTCGGGCGTGCGATCGACGAGGTGGTCGACAGCATGATCGACAACCCCGACGCGCTGATGTGGGTGGCGCGGCTCGACGAGGACGAGCGCGATGCGAGCTCGCACGGACTGAAGGTTGCGCTGTACCTGGTCGCGCTCGGGCGCCACCTCGGGCTGCCGCGCCGCGAGCTCGCCCATCTGGCCGCGATCGGCATGCTCGCCGACGTCGGCAAGGCGCTGCTGCCGCAGGCGCTGCTCGACAAGCCCGGCATGCTCACGCCGGCCGAGCACAACGTGATCAAGGAACACGTGCGCCTCGGCCTCGAGGCGCTGCGCCGCGACATGCGCCTGCCGCGCGCAGTCGAGGAAGGCATCGCGCAACACCACGAGCGGCTCGACGGCACCGGCTACCCCAAGGGGCTCAGGGGCGACGAGATCGGCATCCACGGTCGCATGGCTGCGATCGCCGACAGCTTCGCCGCGCTGGTGGCGATCCGCGCCTACGCGAACGCGTCGGCGCCGCAGGATGCGCTGATGAACCTCTACGAGTGGGCCGGCAGTTCGTTCGACGAAGCACTGGTCGAACAGTTCGTCCAGGCGGTCGGACTGTTCCCGGTGGGCAGCCTGGTCGAACTGTCCACCGGCGAAGTGGCGGTCGTGCTCGCCCACAATCGGGTGCATCGCCTCGAACCACGGGTGATGGTGCTCACCGGCCCCGACAAGGCGCCGATCGTCGCGCCGTTCGAGCGCGACCTGCTGGCGACGGCGAAGGATCGCGAGTACGGCCAGGTGCGCATCGTGCGCGGGCTGGCCGACGGCGCGTACGGCCTGAGGCCCGCCACGCAACTGGGCGACGCGACACTCACTGCCGCGTGATCGTGCGCGTCTCGGTGACGATCGCCGTCATCGGCCGATCGTGGCCGGCCGCCTCGAAGCCAGGGAGCTCGCAGCCGTCGTAGGCGACGCCGATTGCCGGCAACGCGCGCGCGGCCAGCGTGCGGTCGTAATGGCCGCCCCCGTAACCGAGCCGATAGCCGCGCAGGTCGAACCCCACGCACGGCACGATGAGCAGCGTGGGCGCGAGCAGCACGAACGGCTCGGGCAGTGCGATGCCGAAGGCCGCCGGGCGCATCGTCGCCGCCGGCGTCCAGCACCCGTATTCGAGCGCGCCGTCGCCGGCGGCCACGCGCGGCAGCGCGATTGCGTGTCCGGCACGATGCCAGCCGGCCATCGATTCGCGCAGGTCGGGTTCGCCGCGCACCGGCCAGTACGCGCCGAGCACCACGCGCTCGGCGGCAGGACGCGCGGAGAACCACGCCTGGAGCCACGCTTCGAGCCGGGCCGCGATCGCCGCATCGGCCGCGCGGCGCACCGGCGCGTCCATCGATCGGCGCCACGCGATCAGCGTGTTGCGCGCAGCGCGACGCGCGGATTCGTCGCCGATGCTGCGTGTTATGCTCGCCTCAGGGTTTCGGGTCGTGTCGTTCATGCAGCGTTCGCTGCAACGATGCCTGTAGTGCGTAGTGAGTCGTCGGCGATGAAACACCGTATCGCGCTAGCCGCGATTGTAGGGCTGATCGGCGCGTGCACGCTGGCGCCGGTGCAGGCCAGCAAGCGCCCGGCGGCGCGCGTTGCCGCAACGATGAGCGCCGACGAAGCGCTGGTCGCGGCGCGCGAGGCTTTCGTGCGCAACGACCTTCCCCGTTTCGCGGCCGCAGCCGCGCAGGCCGACGGCCACCCGCTGGCCGACTATCTCGAGTTCTGGCGGCTTCGCCTGCAGCTGCAGGCGCCGCGCGCCGAAGCGACGCCCGGTGCGTCCGACGCCGCGATCCGCCGTTTCATCGATCGACATGCCGGCACGCTCGTGGCCGACCTGATGCGTCGCGACTGGCTGCTCGACCTCGGCCGCCGCGGCCAGTGGAGCGAATTCGACCGCGAATACGCGAAGTGGGTACTGCGCGACGACGACGAAGTGCACTGCCTGGCGTCGCTCGGGCGCCTGCAGCGCGGCGAGCCGGCGCCCGATGCGCGCGAACTCGTGTTCTCGGTGCGTCGCCTCGGCGACGGCTGCGGCGCGCTGTTCGACGCCATGGCGAGTTCGGGCGCGCTGCAGCCCGCCGACCTGCGTGCCCGGCTGCGCGTGGCAATCGAAACCAACGGAGCAGAAACCATCCGGCGCACGGCTGCGGCATCGGGCCTCGCCAGCGCCGCGGTCGAGACCGCGCTGTCGAAGCCCTCGCGCGCGCTCGCGCAGGCGCCCGACAGCGAAATCGCACTGATCGCGCTCAGCCGGCTGGCGCGCAACGACCCGGCCGCCGCTGCACAGAAACTGCAGGCCGGCGTGGCCGCGCTGCGCGGCGAAGACCTCGATTTCGCCTGGTCGCAGGTCGCAGCGGCTGGCATGCGGCGCCTCGCCCCAGAGTCGCTCGACTGGACGCGGCTGGCACTGAACGCGCCGGCCACCGACGAGACCTGGGCATGGCTCGCGCGCGCCGCACTGCGCGCGCAAGACTGGAGCACGCTGCGCGCGGTGGTCGGACGCATGTCCGAAGCCGGCCGGCGCGATCCGGCCTGGATCTACTGGACCGCGCGCGCCATGCGCGAAGCCGGCGAATCGGCCGGCGCCGAAGCGCTGCTGCGCACGCTGGCCGGCAACTTCGGTTTCTACGGACAGCTCGCCGCCGAGGATCTCGGCCGGCTCACCACCACGCCGCCGCGCGCGGCCGCGCCCACCGAGGCCGAACTCGCCGAGCCGGCACGCAATGCCGGCTTCGCCCGCGCGCTCGAGTTCTACCGGCTCGGACTGCGGTTCGAGGGCAATCGCGAATGGAATTTCCAGCTGCGCGGCATGAACGATCGCCAGCTGCTCGCGGCAGCCGAATGGGCCTGCCAGCGCAAGGTGCTCGATCGCTGCGTCAACACCGCCGACCGCACCGCGGCCGAGCACGATTTCCGGCTGCGCTTCGTCTCGCCGTTCCTCGACGAGCTCGAACCGGTGGCGGCCGAGCGCGGGCTCGACCCGGCCTGGATCTACGGGCTGATCCGCCAGGAATCGCGCTTCGTCATGGATGCCCGTTCCTGGGCGGGCGCGCAGGGCCTGATGCAGATCATGCCCGCGACCGCGCGCTGGATCGCGCGCAAGCTCGGCGAGCGCGACTTCCGCGTCCAGCAGTTGCACGACCTGCCCACGAACCTGCGCTTCGGCACTTTCTACCTGCGCAGCGTGCTCGATGACCTCGAAGGCTCGCCGGTGCTCGCGTCGGCCGCCTACAACGCCGGTCCGGGGCGGCCGCGCAACTGGCGCTCGACGCTGCCGCACCCGGTCGAGGGAGCGATCTTCGCCGAGATCATCCCGTTCAACGAAACGCGCGACTACGTGAAGAAGGTGCTGTCGAACGCGGTCTTCTACGCGGCGCTGTTCTCGGGCGAACCGCAGTCGCTGAAGGCGCGGCTGGGCCGCATCGCCCCGCAACCCGCCTCGCCCAGCGAGCTTCCCTGACCGCGCACCTGCATGGCCCATGCGCGCATCCTGCTGATCGGCGGCTCCGGCTTCATCGGCACGCAACTCGCCGCCCGCCTGGCCGCCGCCGGCAAGCGGGTGACGGTGCCCACCCGCCGCCACGAACGCGCCCGGCACCTGCTGCCGCTGCCCACGGTCGACGTGGTCGAGGCCGACGTGCACGACGAAGCGCAGTTGCGCCAACTGGTGGCGCAGGCCGACGCGGTCGTCAACCTGGCGGGCATCCTGCACGACCGCCGCGGTTCGCCCTGGGGCCCCGGGTTCGACGCCGCGCACGTGCGCCTGCCGGCGAAGATCGCTGCCGCCTGCGGGCACTGCGGCGTGCGCCGGCTGCTGCACATGTCGGCGCTCGGGGCGCGCGAAAGCGGCGAACAGTCGCTGCCGTCGATGTACCTGCGCTCGAAGGCCGCCGGAGAACGCGCGGTGCGTGAAGGTGCTGCCCCCGACTGGACGATCTTCCGGCCCTCGGTCGTGTTCGGACCCGGCGATCGCTTCCTGAACCTGTTCGCGCAGCTGCAGGCCTGGCTGCCGGCAATCCCGCTCGGGCGCGCCGAGGCACGCTTGCAGCCGGTGTTCGTCGGCGACGTCGCGCAGGCGTTCGTCAACGCGCTCGACCTGCCGGCCACGCATCGCGGCTGCTACGAACTCGCCGGTCCCGAGGTCTTCACGCTGCGCGAACTGGTCGCGCTCGCCGGCCGGCATTGCGGCCACCGGCGCCCGATCATCGCGCTGCCCGACGCACCGGCGCGCCTGCAGGCGGCGCTGCTCGAGTTCGCACCCGGGCCCACGCTGATGTCGCGCGACAACTTCGACTCGATGGCGATCGACAACGTCGCCAGCGGCCCGGTCGCGCCCGAGCTCGGGCTGGCGCTCACGCCGCTGGGCGCGATCGCGCCGTCGTACCTGCGCCGCGGGCCGGCCCGCCTCGGCATCGAGCGCATGCGCGCGCGTCGCTGAGTCGCGCAGCCCTTGCGCACGCGGCCCGCCGCCCGATGAAGATCTACTGCGTCGGCGGCGCGGTGCGCGACGAGCTGCTCGGGCTGCCGGTGAAAGACCACGACTGGGTGGTCGTGGGTGCCACGCCCGAAATGCTGATCGAGCGCGGCTTCCAGCCGGTCGGCCGCGACTTCCCGGTGTTCCTGCACCCGCAGACGCACGAGGAATACGCGCTCGCGCGCACCGAGCGCAAGACCGCACCCGGCTATCGCGGCTTCGCGGTGCACTACGCGCCCGACGTCACTCTCGAAGACGACCTGCTGCGCCGCGACCTCACGATCAACGCGATGGCGCGCGACGCCGACGGCGCGCTGATCGACCCCCACGGCGGGCTCGCCGACCTGCGCGCCGGCATCCTGCGCCACGTGGGCCCCGCGTTCGCCGAAGATCCGGTGCGCATCCTGCGCGTGGCGCGCTTCGCGGCACGCTTCGACCGCTTCGCCGTGGCCCCGCAGACGATGGCGCTGATGCGACGCATGGTCGGGCACGGCGAGGTCGACGCGCTGGTTCCCGAGCGCGTCTGGCAGGAACTGTCGCGCGGGCTCATGGAGCGACATCCGTCGCGGATGTTCGCGGTGCTGCGCGACTGCGGCGCGCTGGCGCGCATCGTTCCGGAAGTCGACCGCCTGTGGGGTGTGCCGCAGCCGCCCGAGCACCACCCGGAGATCGACACCGGCGTGCACGTGATGATGGCGATCGACCATGCCGCGGCCACCGGAGCACGGCTGGCGGTGCGCTTCGCGACGCTGCTGCACGACGTCGGCAAGGGCACGACGCCGCGCGAGCAGTGGCCGCATCACCCCGGGCACGAAAAGCGCTCGGCGCCGCTGGTCGACGCACTGTGCGAGCGGCTGCGCGTGCCGGTGGAGTGCCGCGACCTGGCGCTGCTGGTCGCGCGCGAACACGAACTGATGCACCGCGCGCTCGAGTTGCGTGCGGGCACCCTCACCCGGCTGCTCGAGCGGCTCGACGTGCTGCGCAGGCCGCAGCGGCTCGACGACCTGATCGCGGCCTGCGAGTGCGACTGGCGCGGCCGGCTCGGCTTCGGCGAGCGTGCGTGGCCACAGGCCGAACGCCTGCGCCTGGCCGCGCAGGCGATGCGCGCGGTCGACGCCGGCGCGATCGCTGCCGCGCACGCCGGCTCCACCGCCGGCCTGCGCGAGGCGATCCACGCCGCGCGCGTCGCCGCGGTGGCCGCGGCAATCGCGGCTGCGCGCCGCGGCAGCGGCTGAGACCCGAAGCAGCGGCCGAGGCCGGAGATTCAGAGCAGCTTCGCGATCAGCGCCGCCAGCAGCGACAGCAGCACGGTCGAGGCCAGCGGAATCGACCAGTCGCGCCCGAAGGCGCGAAACGCCAGGTCGCCGGGCAGCCGGCCGATGCCGAAGCGGCGCAGCAACGGCATCAGCCCCGAGAACAGCAGCAGCGCGAGCACCACCACCAGCAGCCACTTGAACATCGCGGCCTCTCAGACGAGCGCGCCGCGCCGGTCGCGCGTGGCGAAGCCCGGCGCGTCGTCGGGCACGTCGCGGCCGAAGGCGATCGCCTTGAACAGCTCGCCCATCTCCGCTTCCGACAGCAGCATCTGCGCCGCCTGCGCCTGCTTCGTCCACAGGCGGGCGTCGTCGCGCGGCAGCTCCGCCAGGCGATCGAGCAGCCCGCAGTCGAGCAGGAAGCGCGCCTGCGAGTTGTAGCCGAGCGGCTGCAGCCCGGCTGCGCGCGCCGCGCGGCTCACCGCGGTGAAGTCGACGTGCGCGGTGATGTCCTGCAGGCCCGGCCAGACGAACGGGTCGTCGTGCACCCGATGCCGGTAGTGGCACTGCAGCGTGCCGGTGCTTCGGTGCGCGTGGTAGTACTCGGCGCGCGGAAAGCCGTAGTCGAGCAGCAGCATCGCGCCGCGGGCGAGCCGCCTGGCCACCGTGGCGACCCAGCCCTGCGCCTGCTCGCCGATCTCCGAGACGTAGTCGCCAACCGGCTCGTCGACTCCGGCCCAGGCTTCGCGCAGCACCGCCAGCACCCGGGCGGCGAAGGCGTCGTCGGCGAGCCGGTCGGCGAACCCGAAGCCGCCGCCCTGCGGCGCGCAGGCCACGCCGCGTTCGAACACTGCGCCCTCGCGCCAGCGAAACACGCGCACCGGCATCGCATCGAGCACTTCGTTGGCCACCACCACGCCTTCGATGCGCTCGGGCAGCGCGTCGAGCCACTCGACGCGGCCGGCGAGCGCCGGCACGCGGGCGGCCAGCGTCTCGCGCTGGCGCGCGCGCAGCGGCGCCGAGAGCTCGACGATCGAGTAGCGCTCGGGCGCGCTGCCGAGTGCGGCGAGCGACTCGAGCAGTTGCGCGGCCAGCGCCCCCGAGCCGGCGCCGAACTCCACGATCGCCGCCGGTGCCGCGTCGAACCAGTGCGCGCACTGCGCCGCCAGGCACCGACCGAAGAGCGGCGACAGTTCGGGCGCGGTGACGAAGTCGCCGTCAGCGCCGAACTTGCGGCTGCCACTCGCGTAGTAGCCGAGCGCCGGCTCGTACAGCGCCATTGCCATGTATCGATCGAAGCCGATCCAGCCGCCGGCCGCGCGAATCGCGTCGGCGATGCGCCCGCCCAGTTCGTGCGATGCCTGCGCGGCGGGCGCCGCCGGCGTCGGCAGGATGTCGGCAGCGCCCACGCCCGAAGCCCCTGCGATGCGGCCGCGTCAGTGCGGCGCCGTCGCGGCACCCGGCCCGGGCGAGCCGGCCGCCGCGAGCAGTTCGTCGATGCGCTCGTCCTTGCGCTGCCACAGTTCGTGCAGCCAGGCCTGCACCCGCTTGCGCAGCTTCGAGTCGGTCATGAAGTCGCCGCGCGCGAAGTCGGGCGGAATCGAGTGACGATCGACGCGCACCACGATGCGCTTCACGTCGCCGCGCAGGAACTGCCAGAACGTGGGCACGCCGTCCGGATAGACGATCGTCACGTCGACCATCGAGTCGAACCTGTCGCCCAGCGCCGCGAGCGACAGCGCGAGCGCACCCGCCTTGGGCTTGAGCAGGTGGCGGTACGGCGAGCGCTGCGCCGCGTGCTTGGCGGCGGTGAAGCGCGTGCCCTCGACGAAGTTCATCACGCTGGTGGGCAGCAGCGCGAACTTCGCGCAGGCGCGCCGCGTGGTCTCGAGGTCTTCCATGCGCTTCTCGGGGTGCTTCCTGAGGTACTGCTCGGAGTGCCTGCGCATGAACGGGAAGTCGAGCGCCCACCACGCGAGCCCCATGATCGGCACCCAGATCAGCTCGCGCTTCAGGAAGAACTTGAGCAGCGGAATGCGCCGGTTGAACAGGTGCTGCAGCACGAAGATGTCGACCCAGGTCTGGTGGTTCGCGCAGACCATGTACCACCCGCGCCAGGCGAAACCCCCGAGCCCCTCGACATCCCAGGCGGTGCGCTGCGTCAGGCGCATCCAGCCGCTGTTGCCGGCGATCCAGCGCGTGGCGATGCCGTTGAGCAGCGGGTCGATCACGGCTCGCACCGGCGCGAAAGGCAGCGCGAGCTTGAGCAGCGACAGTGCGAACAGCAGCAGGCACCAGACCAGCGTGTTCGCCGCCAGCATCAGGGACGCTGCGACCCCGCGCACGGTCGGGGGAAGGAAGCTCAGCATGCTCGCCGGGGTCCGGGGGTTCGGGGAAATGCGTCGATCGTACCAGCCCGGCCCGCCGGCCCATGTGCCCGGACAGATTGGTTACACTTGCGACGCCTTGCCCGCCCTCGACATGGAAACGGACTGCGTCGTCCTCGTCACCGGCGCGGCCCGACGCATCGGCGCCGGGATCGCGCGTCACCTGCACGCCCTGGGATGCAGCGTCGCGCTGCACTACCGGCATTCGGCCGACGACGCCCTGCGCCTGGCCGCTTCGCTGAACGAGACCCGCGCCGGCTCGGCACTGGCGATCGCCGCCGACCTCTCCAGCGCGCAGCAGTGCGCCCGCCTGGTCGACGCGGCGGCGAACTGGAAGAACCGCCTCGACGCGCTGGTGAACAATGCATCGAGCTTCTACCGCACGCCCCTGGGCAGCATCGACGAGCGGCAGTGGTCGGAGCTGGTCGACGGCAACCTGAAGGCGGCGCTGTTCGTCACCCAGGCCGCGGCGCCGTGGCTGCGGCTGGGCGGCGGGGCGGTGGTCAACCTGTGCGACGTGAACACCGAGCGGCCGTTGCCGCAGTTCTCGGCGTACACCGCGGCCAAGGCAGGCATCGTCGCGCTCACCCGGGCGCACGCCCTCGAGCTGGCGCCGCAGGTGCGGGTGAACGCGATCTCCCCGGGCTCGCTCGACTGGCCCGAGCTGCCGGTCTTCAGCGACGAGGAGCGCCGCGCCGCCGAGGCGTCGATCCCGCTCGGGCGGCTCGGCACCGCACGCGACGTGGCCCGCGCGGTCGAATTCCTGCTCTTCGGAAACGATTACGTCACCGGCCACGTGCTGAACGTCGACGGCGGCAGCAGCCTGGTCTCGCGCTGGGCCGGCCCGCACTGAACCGGCCGCCACGCACACCCCGCAGCCCATCATGCAAGACCTCTTCCACGACTGCTACCGGATCCTCGTGCAGGGCATCGAGATCGACTGCTTCCTCGGCGTGTACGAGCGCGAGCAGGCGCGCCAGCGGCCGGTGGTGATCGAGGTCGAGCTGTACGTGCCGCACGCGGCGAAGATCTCGCGCCGCGACACGCTGTCCGAGACGGTCAACTACGAACGCGTCGTCGAGGCGGTCGAGCGGGTGGTCTCCGACCGCCGCTTCAAGCTGGTCGAGACGCTGTGCGCCGAGCTCGCCGACGACATCGCGCGGCTGCCCGGCCTGCGTGCGCTGAAGGTGTCGGTCACCAAGCCGCAGCCCCTGCCGCGCGCGCGCGCGGTGCGCGTCGAGGTCTGGAGGCACCCGTGAGCACCATCGAGCCGCCGGCCACGCGCCGCGAGGAGAAGCTCGCCTACGAGCGCAACAAGCTGCACAAGCGGCTGCTGCGCCAGGCCGGGCAGGCGATCGCCGACTTCGCAATGATCGAGCCCGGCGACCGCGTGATGGTCTGCCTGTCCGGCGGCAAGGACAGCTACGCGCTGCTCGACCTGCTGATCACGCTGCGAAGCCGCGCCCCGATCGCCTTCGAGCTCGTCGCGGTCAATCTCGACCAGAAGCAGCCCGGGTTCCCGGCCGACGTGCTGCCGCGCTACCTGGAGTCGCGCGGCGTGCCGTTTCACATCGAGAACCAGGACACCTATTCGATCGTCACCCGGGTGATTCCCGAGGGACGCACGATGTGCTCGCTGTGCTCGCGGCTGCGGCGCGGCATCCTGTATCGCGTGGCCGGCGAACTCGGCGCGACGAAGATCGCGCTGGGCCACCATCGCGACGACATCCTCGAGACCTTCTTCCTCAACATGTTCTTCGGGGGCAAGCTCGAGGCGATGCCGCCCAAGCTCGTCTCCGACGACGGCCGGCACATCGTGATCAGGCCGCTCGCCTACGCCAGGGAGGAAGACCTCGCGGCGTTCGCGCAGTGGCGCGGGTTTCCGATCATTCCGTGCAACCTGTGCGGCTCGCAGGAGAACCTGAAGCGCCGCGAGATCAAGCAGCTGCTGCGCGACTGGGAGCGGCGCTTTCCCGGCCGGGTGGAAAACGCGTTCGCGGCGCTCGGCCGCGTCACGCCCTCGCACCTGATGGACCGCACGCGCTTCGACTTCGCGCATCTGCGCGCTACCGGCGAGCCGGTGCCCGACGGCGACATCGCATTCGACGCCGATCCGTCGCTCGATCAGGCGCCGTGGTCACCCGCGTGATTGCGGACTATGGCGTGTTCACGCTGCGCTCGAGGCCGAGCCGCTCGCGCACGCGCGCGAAGCTGCCTTCCGGGTCGGCGATGTCGAAGAAGATCGCCTCCATGCCCACCGCACGCGCGCCCTCGACGTTGCGCGGCTGGTCATCGACGAACAGCGCGCGTCCGGCTGCGACGCCGAGCGCCTCGAGCGCGGCGCGATAGGCACGCGGATCGGGCTTGAGCACGCCGGTGTGCGTGGCGTCGACCAGTACGTCGATCTCGCGCAGCAGCGCGAGCCGGTCCATGAACGGCCGGCCCCAGAAGAGTTCGAGCTCGTTGGAGACGACGCCCACGCGCAGCCCCGCGGCGCGGGCCTGCGCGACCGTGCGCAGCGCGCACTCGCGCACCGCCCGGTTCGGGTCGTCGCCGCGGATCGCCCCGATGAAGTCGAGCGGCGTCCAGGCGGCGTGGCCGAGCATGCGCCCGACTTCGGCCGCGCGCAGCGCCCAGTAGTCGCGCTCGCTGATCTCGCCGGCGCTCATTCTCCGCCACAGCGGATCGGTGCGCGGATCGACCGGCCCGAGCCAGTCGAGCGTGCCGGGCGCCAGGCCGAGGATGGCCTCGTTCTCGCGCTGGCGCTCGAAGACCGAAATCGAGACCACGTTGCCGAAGTCGAGCAGCAGCGCGTCGAACGGGCGTTCGCCGACCTGGCCGGCCCTTGCGTCGGGGGCATTCATGTCATCCTCGATCGATGGCGCAACGGGCAGTGTACCGGCAGGGGGCGCGGCCGACCGGCCGAAACGGCGACGGCGGCGTCGCGCGCTACGGGGCCGCGCGCCCTGCCGCCCGGTGCGCGAGCCGGCGCAGCAGGCCCAGGAACGCCGCCGACCACGCGAGCAGCGCCACGGCCAGGAACACCGGCGGCAGGAACTCCAGGAAATCGAAGGCCATCGCGAGCGCCATCTCGTGCGTGCTCGCGGCGTACATCCCCAGCGGGAACACCGCGCCCCAGTACAGCGGGTCGTAGCGCAGCGGGAAACGCTTGTAGACGTAGCGCCAGACGCCCAGCACGACCAGCATCGGGATCCACCAGGTGCCGGTCGCCCAGTAGAAGACCGTGAAACCCTTGAGGAACGGCAGCAGCGAGCGCAGGAACGGCGCATCGGGCGCGTTGACGATCAGCAGCGAGCCGGCGAGCGTGGAGATCGCCATCGCGCCCATGTTGATCCAGTACGGCGGCGCGAGGTCGCCCGGCGAGAACGGGAAGAACGTGTAGCGATAGAAGATCAGCGACATCATCCAGATGTAGAGCATGCCGCCCCACAGCCACATCGACAGCGCGAAGAAATTCAGTTCGAGCTTCCAGGGCTGCCCGATGTGGGCAGCGAGCAGTGCGCTGAGCACCGCGATCGACTGCGTGGCGACCACCGCCAGCAGCCAGGCCCCGGTGATGCCGCGGTCGAGCGTCGGCTTCGTCTCCTTGATCGTGAAGGCGGTGAACACGGTATAGGTGAGGCCGACCCACAGCACCAGCGCGAACACCCACAACGCGGCGGCGAACCGGTACTCGTCCGCGAGCAGCGCGCACTGGCTGCCGAGCACTGCGGTGCCGGCGACGGTGGTGAAGAAGCCCGGGCCGCGCAGGTGATCGACCAGGTCGCCGAAGAAGCGCCGGCGGTGGCGCACCATGCGCAGCACGCTGAGCACCCAGAGGACGATCCAGGCAAGCACGTTCAGCGCGAACAGCGGCAGCGCGATCGCGCGCAGGCCGAGCTGGTGCGACGCGAGCGAGACGATGCCGGTGGCCATCACCAGCGCGAAGTACGC
>JAANMU010001873.1_pt1 | contig 17365 bp, 23 predicted proteins | sample 7279701 | NCBI WGS metagenome assembly JAANMU01 (sample SAMN14094539, study PRJNA606508) | bioreactor metagenome | isolation source: A lab-scale SPAN reactor treating ammonium-rich wastewater day 57 | place: Ireland: Galway | collected 2017-03-13 | reverse complement strand
GGTTGAATGGGATGTCACGGCTTCGGCCTGGCTTCTGTCGGCAGTCGCGCTGGCCTGGACCCTGGGCCGCGCAGAGAACGGGTCCGCGTTTGCCAGCCTGGGACTGGCTGTGGGGCTGGCCGCCACCATGGCCATGGTGCCGGCCCTGCTGCCCAAGGGGGAGTGGCTGCCGCTTCCATTGGCGGCGTTGGCTGTCGTGTGGGCACCGGCATTGTCGGCACTGGATGCGATGGTGCTGACCGCACTTGGCACGGCCTACTGCGTCCTGCGGCACATGCTCGCCCGAAACACGGCCGTGGGCCATGCCATGCTCGTTGCGGCGCGGGTGCTGGCCACGGCCTTTGTTGCCTCCACCCTGGTCCAAGCGCTGCCGCCGGAGCCGGGCAAGGCACACTTCGTCGTCGCAGCCATGGGCGTCGTTGCTGCGCTGCAGCTTCTGGCCGACACCCTGCTCGGCAGGTTGGGGGCCGCCAATGTCGCCACAAAGTACTCGGCGGCCAGCTGGGCGGCGGCTGGCACGGTGCTGGTCGTGCTGCTCGCCGGTGCGTATGCGGACCCGGCCAACTTTGCCCTCCTTGGCACGGGCGCCCAGGGCCATCCCGGCGCGGCCCCGCCTGCGCTGCTGCGCATGGAGTTCCTGGTGTCGGCGGCGGCCATGGGGCTTGCGACGGCAGCCTACTCCCTCTCGAAGCTGCACCGCGTCCGGGGATGGTCGCGCGCAGAAGCGGTGGCACCTGCGTACCTGGCCACTGGTGCGCTGTGCACGGGGGCTGTTTTTGGGGCTGGCGGCAGCAGCACGTCGTGGGGAATTGTTTTTGGCTACCTGGTGGTCGCCGGCGTCATGCTGCGCGGCCAGGAAGGCTTCCTTCACCGGTGGGTGTACTGGTGGGCGGCCCGTGCCGCATCCCTTCTGCTCGCGGCGGCACTTTTCACACTGTGGCACGGGCACGACCCAGCCACGGTCCTGCTCGGTTCCACGATGGGCGTCGGGTCGGTCCTGCTGTTGGCGCTGGTGCCGCAGCTGGTGGTCCTTGCCGTCGCCTCGGTGCGCCGTTGGGCTGTTCCGGGCTTGTCAGTGGATGTTGCCGTGACGCTGGCGGCCGCTGCCTTTGTGGCGGTGCCCGGGATTCTGGCGCCGGAATCCGGGCTTTGGACGGCGAGGGCCGCCGTTGTCCTGGCGGCACTCGCCATTGCCGCCCTCGCCATTTGTGGAACACTGGGCAGCTCCGGCATGGTGCTGGCATCTTGGGCTGCGCCCGGCGCCCTCGCATTGGTGTCGCTGTTCCAGTGGGCCGACCGACCGCTGGCCGCGGTGGTGCTGGCGGTCCTGTCCGCCAGCTCGGCGTGGCTGGCGGCCAAGGCGGAGGGCGGACTGCTGCGGGCCATGCACTTCCTGATTTCCCGGGCGGCCGTGACGCTGCTGGCCATTGCCGTGGTCCGCGAACTGAGCGCCAGCCCTGAGCTCAATTCACTGGCGCTGTGCGGGGTCCTTCTGCTTCAGCTGGCGCTGTCCCGGCTGGCAGCCCGGCCCGGGCGGCTGCAAGCCGCTGTGGGGGAGCCGGGACTGCTGAAGGTCGCGTTGTGGCTGGTCCTGGGGGCCCAGGTGTTGCTGCCGGTCACTTATGCCTCGATGGGAGGGGGCTTTGTCCCCGGCGGGCAGGCCCTGCGGTGGGTGGTTGCCGTGGAGCTTGTTGCGCTGGCCGGGTCGGCCGTGGCGGCGCAGTTGTGGATGGGGCAGCGCGGGGCGTCCTACCTGGCAATCCTCGCCGTTGCCGGCGGGGCCGCCGTCATCGCACCAGTGCTGCTGCCGGGAACCACGGCCCTGATTCTGCTGGGCCTGTCACTCGCCGTCATTGCATGGCGGTGCGTGCACGTACCGGCTGAGCCGGAGATGCGCTGGTACTGGCTGGTGGCGGGCGGCAGCTTCCTTGCCACCGCTGTCGTTGTGGACAGGGATGCGCCGGCGGCCGTCTTTGGCTCCGTGTGGCTGGTGGCGGGTGCGGCGTTCCTCGCAGCCGCGCATGTTGTCAAGGTGCCGCGCCTGACGTTGCCGGGTTCGCTCATGGTGCTGCTGTCGGCGTTCTTGTTCCGCATCCAGGTGCTGGACGCCGTGGCGCACGACGGCTACGCGAGCCTTGTGGGGTTCGTGGTGGTGGTTGGTGCCCTGTACCTGGTGCGGTTGTTCCTCGTGGGCCGTGTCGCGCAGCCATTTCTGCAGTGCAGGGTGCTGGCTGGCGTGGCCCTGGGCGGTGGCGCGTTGTTTGCCGTATGGGCCATGCTCGACGACCACACGGTCTTCTGGGGAGCAGCGGCGTTCACGGCTGTGGCCGCATTGGCCTGCGTAGAGGCCCCTGCCCGGTACAGGGGAATCGCTATGGATGGTGGCGTGCTGGCCTGTGCACTGGTCTGGTACTGGGCATGCAGCCGCTACGTGGACCTGGGCGCGTACTGGTTTGTCCAGTGGTGCGCACTCGCCCTGGCCGGCCTTGCTGTCCGCCGCTACAGGGCCAGGCTCGGTGTTTCCGGCAAGCGACTGCTCATGGCGGCGGCAGCCGCAGCCAGCGTCGGCGGAATCCTGACCATTGCCAGCGGAGACACCGTCCAGCAGCTCGTGTCCCTGTTGGTCTTCGCGGCGCTGCTGGCCGTGGGCATGACGCTCGACGAACGGGTCTTCACCATCTGGGGAGCCGTGGGTGTTGCGACGGCCGTCATCTGGTATCTGCGCGGCTACACGTACATTCTGCTCGCGCTGCTGGCCCTGGGACTGATCGGCCTGGTGATCTGGCGGCTCAACCGCAAGAAGCCACAGGATGTTCCGGCATCCCCGCTTCCTGTGCCCCAAGCAGGGCCCCAAGCCCAGGCCCCGGGACTGGCACCGATGGTTCCAGGCGGGCCCATGGTCCCGCAGCCAGGAGCACAGCAACAGCCGGCGCCCATGGCGGATCCGCGCCAGTGGGCCATGCCCGCGCAGCCACAAAACCTGCCTCCGCAGCATCCAGGTGCACCGTCGCAGGATCCCCCGCCACCGCCGGTGTAGTCTCGGAGGGTCCACCGGGGATCGTCCGAATCCAAGGGACCAGGGCAACCGGGCCCACGGCAACTTTCGCGCACCATTGGTATTCGATCGGCGGCTGCCAATGGGGGCCAGCTGCCCGGACAGTGTTCGAGGGTTGGGGCCGTGGCCCCGGACGGTGATGCAGGGGCGGCCAGCTACCGCACGCCCTTGACCTGGGCCACCGCGAGGGCGCCGGCCAGCGCCGTCGCCCCGGACACCAGAAACAGCAGCGTGAAGCCGCCCACGGCGCTGACCAGGAGCGCGCCCAGCATGGGCGCGAACGCCTGGGGCACGGTCAGGGCGATGTTCATGATCCCCAGGTCCTTGCCGCGGGAGAGCTGGTCTGGGAGAACTTCGGTGGCCAGTGCCTGGTCAACGGAAAGGAAGCAGCCGTAGCCCAGGCCCAGCAGCGCGGCACCGACGGTCGCGGCACCCATGGTGGGGATGAAGGCCAAGATCAGGGCAGCGGCGGCCTGCAGCACGGAGGCGCCAAAAACGAAGGCGCGGCGGCGGCCCAGCTTGTCGGAAAGCCGGCCCAGCCACAGCGAGGCGATGATGACAAACACCATGTACACCAAGGTCAGCAGGATCAGCGAGTCCTCGGCGTTGGGCACCTGCAGCCCGTACATGAGGAAGTAGAGCAGCAGGCTGGTGCCGAAGGCGTTGCCCAGGTTGACCAAGATGCGGCTCAGCAGGGTCCAGCCGAAATCGGGGAACTTGCGCGGGCTGATCCACAGGCCCTCGAGCAATGACCGCCAGGTGAGGGGCGGAACCACACCCGGCGGCAGCACGGCGTCGGGAATCAGCAACAGGAACGGCAGCCCCAGGACCACGAGAAGCCCGGCCATGAGCGCATATCCGCCAAAGGTGCTCAGGCCCAGGGTTGTCACAAGCACCAGCCCCGCAATGATGCCGATGGCCTGCGGGGCCGAGATCCAGCCGGACACGTAGCCGCGCTGGTTCACGGGGACCTGGTCGGAGATCGCTGCCGTGAGGGCTGCCGTCAGGACGCAGAAGAAGGTGCTGGCGGCGACCCAGCAGATGCCGATCCCCAGCAGCGAGGTTTGCAGGCCCAGGACCACCAACGATGCGGCGAATCCGGCCGTGCCTGCGGCAATCCATGGGCGACGGCGGCCGAAGCGCGATGTGGTGCGGTCGGAGAGGGCTCCGGTGAGCGGGTAGGCAACGAGTGCAAAGAGGCCGGCGACGCCCGAAATGTAACCGAACCCCAGGACGTTTTGAACCCAGTCGGTGGTGTTGAGGTACTTTTCGACTTGGAGCGGAAGCAGCAGCTGCACAGGCGTCAGCTGGGCAATCCATACGCCAAACCAGCTCAGTGCGAAGAAGAAGATCCAGCGCCCGCCCACCCGAACGGTGGGAACTGCGGCCAACGATTGCGTTGCCGGGGGAGTGGACACCCCGTTCGGTCCAGTGACTTTGCTCACCACAAAAGCTTCTCACGACCGTCAAGAGGGGTGCCGAGTGCCGCCGCCGCGGCACATTGGGGCGCCCTGTTGGCAAGGCCACATGGAGGGGGATTGGTAATCAGGGGTGGAATCCGGCATACTTATTGAGTTGTTCAAGTGCTTTTTCGTGTCCCGGTCGAGATAATGCTCGATGCAGGGTCCAAGCTAAAGCCCAAACATAACCCGACCTTCCAAATACGGAACGGGCATGTGCGCAGAAATGCGCGACACGCCCGACCGCGGGGGTCGGAGCTTCGATGGATTGAGGAACCCGGAATTATCCGGATTCAGTTCATTGGAAGCGTGGCTGTGAGTGCCACATTTGAACAGGAAAAGTAAACAGCGTTTACGTCAACAGCATCGCTTCTACAGGTTGCTTCGTTACAGGAAAGAGAGTCACGACGCCATGGCGGGACAAAAAATCCGCATCCGGCTGAAGTCATATGACCACGAGGTCATTGATGTTTCAGCTCGGAAGATCGTTGAGACGGTCACGCGCGCAGGCGCAACGGTAGTCGGCCCCGTGCCGCTGCCCACCGAGAAGAACATTTACTGCGTAATTCGTTCACCTCACAAGTACAAGGACAGCCGCGAGCACTTTGAAATGCGCACGCACAAGCGTCTGATCGACATCATTGATCCCACGCCCAAGGCAGTTGATTCGCTCATGCGTCTCGACCTGCCGGCCGACGTGAACATCGAAATCAAACTGTAGGGAGGTGCTGAGAAACTATGACCGCGACCCGAAACACTAAGGGCATCCTGGGCACGAAGCTCGGCATGACCCAGGTCTGGGACGAGAACAACCTGCTTGTTCCCGTAACTGTTGTCCAGGCCGATTCCAATGTCATCACCCAGCTGCGCAACGCAGAGGTTGATGGCTACACCGCCGTTCAGATCGGCTACGGCCAGATCGATCCTCGCAAGGTGACCAAGCCCCTGGCTGGCCACTTCGAGAAGGCTGGTGTCACCCCCCGCCGCCACGTCGTCGAGCTGCGCACTGCAGACGCTGACAGCTACACCCTCGGCCAGGAGCTCTCCGTTGAGATCTTCGAAGCCGGCCAGAAGGTCGACGTCGTCGGCACTTCAAAGGGTAAGGGCTTCGCCGGTGTCATGAAGCGTCACGGCTTCCACGGCGCCCCGGCTTCGCACGGTGCTCACAAGAACCACCGCAAGCCCGGTTCCATCGGTGGCGCGTCCACCCCTGGCCGCGTTTTCAAGGGTATGCGCATGGCAGGCCGTATGGGTGCCGAGCGCGTAACCACCGTGAACCTGACGGTCCACGGTGTTGACGCCGAGAAGTCGCTGCTGCTGATCAAGGGTGCCGTCCCCGGCGCCCGCGGCTCGGTCGTCCTGGTACGCACCGCCGTGAAGGGAGCATAAGTAAATGGCTACTGTAAAAGTTGACCTGCCTGCAGAGATCTTCGACGTACAGACCAACGTGCCCTTGCTGCACCAGGTTGTCGTTGCACAGCTCGCTGCTGCCCGCCAGGGCACGCACAAGACCAAGACCCGCGCCGAAGTATCCGGTGCCGGCCGCAAGCCGTTCGCACAGAAGGGCACCGGCCGCGCCCGTCAGGGTTCCATCCGCGCCCCTCACATGACCGGCGGTGGCGTTGTCCACGGTCCGACCCCTCGTGACTACAGCCAGCGCACGCCCAAGAAGATGAAGGCTGCTGCACTGCGCGGCGCCCTGTCTGACCGTGCACGCAACGGCCGCATCCACGTCATTGCTGAACTGGTTGCCGGCTCCACGCCGTCCACCAAGGCTGCAAAGGCCACCCTCGCCGCTGTCACCTCACGCAAGAGCGTTTTGGTTGTCATCGAGCGCGCCAACGACGTTGCCGCACTGAGCGTTCGCAACATCGAGAACCTGCACGTCATCTACGTTGACCAGCTCAACACCTATGACGTACTGATCTCCGACGACATCATTTTCACCCAGGCAGCCTACGAGATCTTCGTCTCCGGCCGTGCCGCTGCTGAAGCTTTCGCTTCCAGCCTCCTGGTTGTTGAAGAAGTCGTCGTTGCCGAAACCGCTGCTGCAGGTGCCGAAGGCTCCATCAAGGGCAACAAGGACTCCATGAAGTACCACGTGCCTGGTTCACGCTGGTACGAGGCCACTGAGGCCGAAGTTTGGTTTGCAACGGTAGAGGACGCCAAGGCCGCAGGCTTTGTTCCCGCCGGCGGCGAAGCTGCCCAGACCATTAAGGAGGACGGCAAGTGAGCGCCGTTACCATCAAGGATCCGCGCGACGTAGTGCTTGCACCGGTCGTCTCGGAAAAGAGCTACGGCTTGATCGACGAAGGCAAGTACACCTTCCTGGTTGACCCCCGCTCCAACAAGACCGAGATCAAGCTGGCCGTGGAGAAAATCTTCTCCGTCAAGGTCGACTCGATCAACACCATCAACCGTGCCGGTAAGCGCAAGCGCACCCGTTTCGGCTGGGGACAGCGCAAGAACACCAAGCGCGCCATTGTCTCCCTGCGCGAAGGCACGATCGACATCTTCGGCGGTCCGCTTTCATAAGCGGAGACCACTTTAACGAGGAAATAAACTATGGCAATCCGTAAATACAAGCCGACAACCCCGGGCCGTCGTGGCTCGAGCGTTGCCGACTTCGCAGAAATCACGCGGTCGACTCCGGAGAAGTCTCTGGTCCGTCCCCTGCCCAAGAAGGGCGGCCGCAACAACACCGGTCGTATCACGACGCGTCACAAGGGTGGTGGCCACAAGCGCCAGTACCGCCTGATTGACTTCCGTCGCCACGACAAGGATGGCGTCAACGCCCGCGTAGCTGAGATCGAGTACGATCCCAACCGCACGGCGCGCATTGCCCTCCTGCACTACGTTGATGGCACCAAGCGCTACATCATTGCCCCCAACAAGCTCAAGCAGGGCGACTTCGTGGAAGCCGGTCCGGCAGCTGACATCAAGCCTGGCAACAACCTCCCGTTGCGCAACATCCCCGTGGGTACTGTTATCCACGCTGTGGAGCTGCGTCCCGGCGGCGGTGCCAAGATGGCCCGTTCAGCTGGTGCTTCGGTTCAGCTCGTCGCCAAGGAAGGCAAGTTCGCCCAGCTGCGTCTGCCCTCCGGCGAAATCCGCAACGTCGATGCGCGCTGCCGCGCGACCGTCGGCGAAGTTGGAAACGCTGAGCAGTCAAACATCAACTGGGGCAAGGCTGGCCGCATGCGCTGGAAGGGCGTTCGCCCGACCGTCCGCGGTGTTGTCATGAACCCTGTTGATCACCCTCATGGTGGTGGTGAAGGTAAGACCTCCGGTGGACGTCACCCGGTCAACCCGAACGGTAAGCGCGAAGGCCGCACCCGCCGTCCCAACAAAGAGAGCGACAAGCTGATTGTTCGTCGCCGCCGTTCTGGCAAGAACAAGCGATAGGAGCCTGGAGACATGCCACGTAGCCTGAAGAAGGGTCCTTTCGTTGACCAGCACCTCTTTGTCAAGGTAGCTCGGGAGAACGAAAAGGGCACCAAGAACGTAATTAAGACCTGGTCCCGCCGCTCGATGATCGTGCCCGATATGTTGGGTCACACGATTGCCGTGCATGACGGTCGCAAGCACATCCCCGTGTTTGTTACCGAGTCGATGGTCGGGCACAAGCTCGGCGAATTCGCCCCCACGCGGACATTCCGCGGCCATGTCAAGGACGACCGTAAGGGCAAGCGCCGCTAAGGCGCTTGACTTTACGGCTAAGACGAGAGAGAGATAGCAATGGAAGCCAAGGCAAGTGCGCGTCATCTGCGCGTAACGCCTATGAAGGCCCGGCGCGTCGTCAACCTGATTCGTGGCAAGCAGGCGAATGAGGCATTGGCGATTCTGAAGTTTGCCCCCCAGGGCGCTTCTGAGCCGGTATTCAAGGTAGTCCAGTCCGCAGTGGCTAACGCCCGCGTTCTGGCAGATCGCGACAGCATCGCGTTCAACGAAAATGATCTGTACATCAGCGAGATCTTCGTCGATGAAGGCCCCACCATGAAGCGGTTCCAGCCGCGGGCACAGGGCCGTGCATTCCAGATCAAGAAGCGCACCAGCCACGTCACCGTGGTTGTCGCTACACCCGAGAAAGAGGAGGTTCGCTAAGTGGGACAGAAAGTAAACCCGCACGGATTCCGTCTCGGGATCACCACGGATCACCGTTCACACTGGTTCGCGGACAGCAACAAGCCGGGCCAGCGTTACAAGGACTTCGTAAAAGAAGACATCCAGATCCGCGCACTCATGTCCACGGGCATGGACCGCGCCGGCATCTCCAAGGTTGAAATCGAGCGCACCCGCGACCGTGTTCGTGTGGACATCCACACCGCACGTCCGGGCATCGTGATCGGCCGCCGTGGAGCCGAAGCAGACCGCATCCGCGGCGAGCTCGAAAAGCTCACCGGCAAGCAGGTCCAGCTCAACATCCTGGAAGTCAAGAACCCGGAAGCTGATGCTCAGCTCGTTGCCCAGGGCATCGCCGAGCAGCTGACTTCACGTGTGGCATTCCGCCGCGCAATGAAGAAGGCCATGCAGTCCGCACAGCGCACCGGCAGCGTCAAGGGCATCCGTGTCGCTTGCGCCGGTCGCCTGGGTGGCGCTGAAATGTCGCGCACCGAGTTCTACCGTGAAGGTCGTGTGCCCCTGCACACCCTGCGCGCCAACATCGATTACGGCTTCTTCGAAGCCAAGACCGTGTTCGGCCGCATTGGTGTCAAGGTCTGGATCTACAAGGGCGATGTCACGAGCAAGGAACTGGCTGCCCAGGCAGCTGCTGCTCCTGCCCGTGGCCGTGGCCCGCGCCGTGACGGCGATGACCGCGGAAACCGCGGCCCTCGCGGTGGCGGACGTCGCAACGACCGCAACGAGCGCACCGAGGCAGCTGCCCCGGTTGAAGCTCCTGTAGCTGCAGAGGTTGCAGCTCCGGCAGTAGAAGGAGGAGAAGCGTAAATGCTTATCCCACGTCGAGTAAAGCACCGTAAGCAGCACCACCCCGGCCGCTCGGGCCAGGCAACGGGCGGCACCACGGTTTCGTTCGGCGAGTGGGGCATTCAGGCCCTCTCCCCGGCATACGTGACCAACCGCCAGATCGAGTCCGCTCGTATCGCCATGACCCGTCACATCAAGCGTGGCGGTAAGGTGTGGATCAACATCTACCCTGACCGTCCCTTGACGAAGAAGCCGGCCGAAACCCGCATGGGTTCCGGTAAGGGTTCACCCGAGTGGTGGATCGCAAACGTCAAGCCGGGCCGTGTTCTCTTTGAACTCTCCGGTGTATCAGAAGAGGTAGCACGCGAGGCCCTGCGCCTGGCAATCCACAAGCTGCCGTTGAAAGCACGCATTGTGCGTCGCGAAGGTGGTGAGTAGAGATGTCAGTTGGTTCCAAGGAACTTGCCCCTGCACAGCTTGACGGGTTTGACAATGCACGTCTTGTTGAAGAACTCCGCAAGGCTAAGGAAGAACTGTTCAACCTGCGCTTCCAGTCGGCCACCGGCCAGCTGGAAAGCCACGGCCGTCTGCGCGTTGTAAAGCGCGACATCGCCCGCATCTACACGGTGCTGCGCGAACGCGAGCTGGGCATTCGCCCGGACGTGGTTGCCGCTGCACCCGTGGAGAAGGCCTCCAAGAAGGCTGACAAGGAAGCCAAGAAGGCCTCCAAGAAGGCTGAAACATCTGAGGAGGACGCCAAGTGAGCGATTCTGTAAACAACACCGAAACTGGCGCTGAGACGACAGTACGCAACGAGCGCAAGAAGCTCCGTGGCTACGTTGTCTCCGACAAGATGGACAAGACCATCGTTGTTGAGGTTGAAGACCGCGTAAAGCACGCTCTTTACGGCAAGGTCCTGCGCCGCAACAAGAAGTACAAGGCTCACGATGAAGAGAACAGCGCCGGCATCGGCGACCTGGTCATCATCTCCGAGACCCGCCCGCTCTCCGCAACCAAGCGCTTCCGCCTGGTTGAGATCGTTGAGAAGGCCAAGTAAGCATTCCCGCCCCACGGCTGGACTTGTGAACTGAAGCGTTGGGCCCGTTGCCACTTGTGGCGGCGGGCCCAACTGCTTTTAAGCACGACGGCGGAGCCCGGCAATAGTGGGCGAGGTAACGCCCGCGGCGGGCCGGCAGCGCTCGGCGGGGCCACGCCGTCGTGCTAAGATTATTTATTGCTGCGCTTTTTCTGTGCCACCAAACGGTTGGCTGCAGTGGGTGCGCAATTACCTCGTAAATGCTTCGTGCCACTACAAACTGCCGTCTGGCGCGTGATTCTTCACGCAATGGGCCGGAACGGAAAGTGCAGTTGGCATGAAATGTTTAGGCGCGTTGTGGCAAAATCCAGGCGCGTCGAGAGACATCCCGAACAATACGTTCCGCAAGGCTTGTCCACAGATGGCTTGTGTCCAAGAACCGGCGCGACGAACAGGAGATACTAGTGATTCAGCAGGAGTCGCGGCTTAAGGTCGCCGACAACACGGGTGCCAAGGAAATCTTGACCATCCGCGTTCTCGGTGGATCCGGGCGCCGCTACGCAGGCATTGGCGACACCATTGTCGCAACCGTCAAGGATGCTATTCCCGGCGGTAACGTAAAGAAGGGTGACGTCGTCAAGGCTGTCATCGTTCGCACCAAGAAGGAACGCCGTCGTCCGGACGGTTCCTACATCAAGTTCGATGAGAATGCAGCTGTCATTCTCAAGGCTGACGGGGACCCCCGCGGTACCCGTATCTTCGGCCCGGTTGGACGTGAACTTCGCGACAAGAAGTTCATGAAGATCATCTCGTTGGCTCCGGAGGTGCTGTAACTTATGGCAAAGATCAAGAAGGGTGACCTGGTTCAGGTCATCACAGGCGCCAAGGCTGAGCGTGGCGGCGACCGTGGCAAGCAGGGCAAGGTCCTGAAGGTGTACACCGAAACCAACCGCGTGTTGGTTGAGGGCGTAAACCGCGTCACCAAGCACACCAAGGCCGGCCAGACCGATCGTGGCACCAACACCGGTGGCATCGAGATCGTCGAGGCCCCGATTCACATCTCCAACGTTGCTGTAGTGGACCCGTCCACGAAGAAGCCGACCCGTGTTGGCTACCGCATCGAAACCGTTGAGCGCGATGGCCGCGAGCGTCAAGTACGCATCCGCGTTGCCAAGACCTCGGGGAAGGACCTGCCATGAGCGCCGTAGTTGCAGAGAACACACCGAAGATCACACCCCGCCTGAAGACCCGCTACGCAGCGGAAATCAAGGCTACCCTGATCGAGGAGTTCAAGTACGCAAACGTCAACCAGGTTCCGCGCCTGGTGAAGGTTGTTGTCAACATGGGTGTTGGAGATGCCGCAAAGGACTCCAAGCTCATTGACGGCGCCGTTCGCGACCTCACCGCCATCACCGGCCAGAAGCCCCAGGTTTCCAAGGCCCGCAAGTCGATCGCACAGTTCAAGCTGCGCGAAGGCATGCCGATCGGCTGCCACGCAACCTTGCGCGGCGACCGCATGTGGGAATTCGTGGACCGCTTGGTCACCCTCGCACTGCCCCGTATCCGCGACTTCCGCGGCCTGAGCGGCAAGCAGTTCGACGGCAACGGCAACTACACCTTCGGTCTGACCGAGCAGGTTATGTTCCACGAGATCGACCAGGATTCCATTGACCGCCCCCGCGGCATGGACATCACCGTCGTGACCACCGCCAAGACAGATGACGAAGGCCGCGCGCTGCTCAAGGCGCTTGGCTTCCCGTTCAAATCCGAAGATAAATAATCTACGTAAAAGGTCCGTTCTGCGGAGCCTGCACACTGGAAGTTGATTCCATGCTGCCGGCAGTCCGCGAAGGAAACCGTTACGAGGAAGGGCAAGCGCCCAAATGACAATGACAGATCCTGTCGCAGACATGCTTACGCGTCTGCGCAACGCAAACTCGGCACACCACGACACCGTGTCCATGCCGTTCAGCAAGCTCAAGGGCCACGTCGCCGACATCCTCAAGGCAGAGGGCTACATCTCCGCCTGGAAGGTTGAAGACGCCGAGGTTGGCAAGAAGCTGACCATCGACTTGAAGTACGGCCCCAGCCGCGAGCGTTCAATCGCCGGCCTGCGCCGCATCTCCAAGCCCGGACTGCGCGTTTACGCAAAGTCCACCAACCTGCCCAGCGTTCTGGGTGGGCTGGGTGTCGCCATCCTGTCGACGTCTTCCGGTCTGCTGACCGACCGCCAGGCTGCCAAGAAGGGCGTGGGTGGGGAAGTCCTCGCCTACGTCTGGTAGCAGAGAGAGAAGGGAAAGAACTATGTCACGTATTGGACGTCTCCCCATCTCCGTGCCTGCCGGCGTCGAGGTCAAGGTTGAAGACAACCTGGTTTCCGTCAAGGGCCCGAAGGGAACGCTGCAGCACACTGTTGCCAGCCCCATCACGGTAGCTCTCGAAGAGAACACCATCACCGTTAGCCGCCCCAACGATGAGCGCGAATCACGCTCACTCCACGGTCTGACCCGCACCCTCATTGACAACCTGATCATCGGTGTCACTGCGGGCTACGAGAAGAAGCTGGAAATCGTTGGAACCGGTTACCGCGTAGTTGCCAAGGGCTCCAGCCTTGAGTTCGCTCTCGGCTTCAGCCACCCGGTAGTCATCGAGGCTCCCGAAGGCATCACACTGGCAGTTGAGAGCCCCACAAAGCTCTCCGTGTCAGGCATTGACAAGCAGCAGGTGGGCGAAGTTGCTGCCAACATCCGCAAGCTGCGCAAGTCCGACCCGTACAAGGGTAAGGGCGTACGCTACGCCGGCGAAATCATCCGCCGCAAGGTCGGAAAGGCTGGTAAGTAACCATGGCACTGTCCGTAAGAGGAAAGTCCAAGGCCGCAGCACGCGGCCGTCGTCACCTGCGTGTGCGCAAGCGCATCAGCGGAACCACTGTGCGTCCGCGCCTGGTGGTCAACCGTTCGGCACGCCACGTATTCGTGCAGGTCATTGATGACACCCAGGGCCTGACCCTGGTGTCGGCATCAACCCTGGAAGCCGACCTCCGCGCATTTGACGGTGACAAGACCGCCAAGGCCAAGCGCGTTGGCGAGCTCGTTGCAGAGCGCGCCAAGGCTGCAGGCATTGAAGCTGTTGTCTTCGACCGTGGCGGCAACCGCTACCACGGCCGTGTCGCAGCCATTGCCGACGGCGCACGTGAAGGCGGTCTGGCACTGTGACCGAAAACATCAACAAGGAGAACACTGTGTCAGAAGCAACTGCAGCTGACGGTGCAGCCGCGAAGACTGAGACTGCTGCAGGCGCCGACAGCGCCCGTGGCCGTGGCGGTCGCGACGGTGCTCGTGGAGGCCGCGAAGGCGGTCGCGACGGCGGCCGTGGCCGTGGTCGCGACGGTGGACGCGAGGCTGAGAAGAGCCAGTTCATCGAGCGCGTAGTCAACATCAACCGTGTTGCCAAGGTTGTCAAGGGTGGTCGTCGCTTCAGCTTCACTGCGCTCGTCATCGTTGGTGACGGCAACGGCATGGTTGGCGTCGGCTACGGCAAGGCAAAGGAAGTTCCTGCCGCAATCGCTAAGGGTGTTGAAGAAGCCAAGAAGTCCTTCTTCCGCGTCCCCATGATTGGCAAGACCATTCCGCACCGCGTGCAGGGCGAGGCCGCTGCCGGCGTCGTCATGCTCCGTCCGGCTGCTGCTGGTACCGGTGTTATTGCCGGTGGCCCGGTTCGCGCCATCCTGGAATGCGTTGGCATCCACGACGTTCTGTCGAAGTCACTGGGTTCCTCCAACGCCATCAACATTGTTCACGCAACTGTTGCTGCCTTGAAGGGCCTGGAAGACCCCAAGGCTGTCGCGGCACGCCGCGGCCTGCCTTTGGATGAAGTTGCTCCGGCCGTCCTGTTGCGCAACATGCAGAAGGCAGGTCTGTAATGACTACACCGAAGAACATTCAGCCTTCTGACAAGAAGCTGGAAATCACGCAGATCAAGGGCATCATCGGTGCCAAGCAGAACCAGAAGGACTGCCTTCGTTCACTCGGCCTCAAGCACATCGGCGACTCTGTTGTCCGTACGGCTGATGCAGTGACCGCCGGCATGATCAACACGGTTTCGCACCTGGTCAAGGTCGAGGAGGCGAAGTAAAGTGGCTGAAAAGAACACTGCCGAAACTGCTGAGAAGCAGAATGCACTGAAGGTCCACCACCTGCGTCCCGCACCGGGTGCCAAGACGGCTAAAACCCGTGTTGGCCGTGGTGAGGCATCCAAGGGTAAGACCGCCGGTCGCGGTACCAAGGGAACCAAGGCACGCTACCAGGTAAAGGCTGGCTTTGCCGGCGGCCAGCTGCCGCTGCACATGCGCCTGCCCAAGCTGCGCGGCTTCAAGAACCCGTTCCGCGTCGAGTTCCAGGTTGTCAACCTGGACCGCATCAACGAACTGTTCCCCGAAGGTGGCGCTGTCACCGTTGAGGCACTCGTTGAGAAGGGCGCCGTTCGCAAGAACCAGCCCGTGAAGGTGCTCGGCACCGGCGACATCACCGTCAAGGTTGATGTTGCTGCCGACGCATTCTCCACAAGCGCAGTAGAGAAGATCACTGCTGCAGGTGGCACCACCACCGAACTGTAAAAAGTTCATAAATGCGCACATCTAGCGACTAGACTCTTGGTGGGCGGAGCTCATGTTCCGCTCACCAGGGGTCTTTCGTTTTATGTGCACGGGTCCGTATCCACCCGCTCATTTGTTGTGGCCGTCCGTCACAGTTTCAATGAGAGTGAGATCACCCATTAGACTCTGTCCTTGGGCTTCACTACGAAAGCCACTCCAATTACTACACTTCAGGAGGACGCTTGCTTTCCGCATTTGGCCGCGCCTTTCGCACGCCTGATCTGCGACGCAAGTTGTTGTTCACGCTGGGAATTATCGCCATCTTCCGCATGGGTGCCTTCATCCCATCGCCCGGTATTGATTACCGCAACGTTCAACAGTGTGTGAATGCTGCCGACACCAGTCAGGGCATCTACCAGCTTGTCAACTTGTTCAGCGGCGGCGCCTTGCTGCAGGTTTCCATCTTTGCGCTGGGAATCATGCCGTACATCACCGCGAGCATCATCGTCCAGCTGCTGCGTGTAGTCATTCCCCGCTTCCAGGAGCTGCACCTCGAAGGTGCCCAGGGCCAGGGCCAGCTCACGCAATACACGCGCTACCTGACCATCGCCCTCGGCCTGCTCAACGCCACCACGCTGGTGACGCTGGCCCGTTCCGGGCAGCTCTTCGCCGGCTGTGGCGCCGCAGGCACCCCCGGCGCGCTGATCCCCAATGACAACCTGGTCACGATCCTGCTGCTCATCATCACCTTGACGGCCGGTTCCGGCCTGATCATGTGGATGGGCGAGCTTGTCACCGAAAAGGGTGTCGGCAACGGCATGTCCCTGCTGATCTTCGTTGCCATTGCAGCACAGTTCCCCACCTCCCTTGGCGCCATCCTGAAGACCCAGGGCTGGGGCACCTTCCTGATCGTCATGGTGGTCGGCCTGCTGGTCGTGGCACTCGTGGTGTTCGTTGAGCAGTCGCAGCGACGCATCCCCGTGCAGTATGCCAAGCGCATGGTCGGACGCCGCACCATGGGCGGCACCAGCACCTACATCCCCATCAAGGTCAACATGGCCGGCGTTATCCCGGTCATCTTTGCCTCCTCCATGCTTTACCTCCCGGCACTTATCGCCCAGTTCGCCACCCCGGCCAACGGGGCGGATGTGCCGTTGTGGATCGAATGGATCAACAACTACCTCACACGCGGCGATCACCCGATCTACATGCTGCTGTACTTCCTGTTGACCATTGGGTTCACGTACTTCTACGTTGCGATCACCTTCAACCCTGAAGAAGTCTCCGACAACATGAAGAAGTACGGCGGGTTCATTCCCGGCATCCGTGCCGGGCGGCCCACGCAGGATTACCTGCAGTACGTCATTTCCCGCATCACGCTCCCGGGCTCCATGTACCTGGGTATCGTCGCCCTGATTCCGCTGATCGCCTTGGTGATGGTGGGTGCCAACCAGAACTTCCCGTTCGGCGGCACCTCGATCCTGATTGTGGTTGGCGTTGGCTTGGAGACGGTCAAGCAAATTGATGCACAACTCCAGCAGCGTCACTACGAAGGGCTATTGCGATGACAAGAATGCTGATCATTGGACCCCCCGGGTCAGGCAAAGGAACACAGGCAGAACGCATCACGGCAGATCTGGGCATCGTAGCCATCTCCACCGGCGACATCTTCCGTGCCAACGTCAAGGGCGAAACGCCCCTTGGCCTCGAGGCCAAGAAGTACATTGACAAGGGCGATTTCGTGCCGGACAGCGTCACCAACAACATGGTGCGCGCCCGCCTGGCCGAGAGCGACGTCGCGGACGGCTTCCTGCTTGACGGATACCCGCGCACCTCTCCGCAGGTGGACGAGCTTGACGACATCCTGGCCTCGGCCGGCGTCGAACTCGACATTGTGGTCCAGCTGACGGCCGACGACGAGGAGCTCGTCAAGCGCCTGCTGGGCCGCGCCCTGGAAACCGGGCGCACGGATGACACCGAAGAGGTCATCCGCCACCGCCTGGACCTCTACCGGGAACAGACCGAGGTTGTGGTGGCCCGCTATGCGGAGCGCGGCATCCTGGCCAAGGTTGACGGACTCGGAGAGATGGACGACGTGACCGCCAGGGTCATGGATGCCATCAACAAGCGCAAGGCAGCCTAGCCTCCAACCGGGCATTCAGGCAGGCGGGCCCACAGGTGCCGCCGCTTGTGAAGGAGGGCTCCTTCCCGCACCATGGGGAGGGGCCCTCAATTATTTTTAGGGAAAGGATTCTTTCACGGCATTCGGCCAGCAAAGAATTGAATACAAGACC
>JAANMU010001864.1_pt1 | contig 17409 bp, 15 predicted proteins | sample 7279701 | NCBI WGS metagenome assembly JAANMU01 (sample SAMN14094539, study PRJNA606508) | bioreactor metagenome | isolation source: A lab-scale SPAN reactor treating ammonium-rich wastewater day 57 | place: Ireland: Galway | collected 2017-03-13 | reverse complement strand
TTTTTGACGAGCGACTTCAAGCGCGACGCTTGCCAGGATACAGAACCATGAATAGTCGCGCGGCTGATTAGGAGCGAGGAAAAAATGTATTACGGTGCGGAGTAATTGACCATGATCAACTATCAATACCAAACTGCCAACCGCTCATTTCCCATCTCAATTCTGGCAACAATTGTTGGCGTCACCCTCGGCCTTTTTACACTACTCATTATCGGCTGGCTACTCTGGTGGCTCGCTCCCACTCAATTTACTTCCCCCATCTCCAACCTATCCCGATTCCGTTTCTTTGTCCCAGAACCTCGCTACCCCGTCAATACTAAACCCAAAATCATCTATGGCTTTCTCCCTTACTGGAATCTAAGCCGAGCCAAGCTACCCACCACCTTGACCCACGTGGCCTACTTTGCCCTCTCAGTTAGCCCAGCCGGTAGCTTGACTCAAGGAGTCGATGAAGAAGGTGTCACCGCTTATAACCGCCTACAATCCGAGGCTTTTCTGGAAGCCCTGCAAACTAAACAAGATCGGGAGATTGCTTCAGAAATTGTCATTAAACAGTTTTATAGTGACGATCTCCAAGCTTTCCTTAATTCGACCAAAGCCCAAGAAAACTTTTACACTCAGCTCGACTCTGTTCTGCTGGCTTATCCTTTCACTGGAGTCAATCTAGACTTTGAAATCAATACCGGTGGCACTGCTATACAAAATAAATTTACCGACTTTGTGAAAAATCTGGATGATCACCTGGCTCATCGCCACCCAAACGTCCAACTTTCGATCGATATCTTTGCCAGCGCTGCTGAAGGAGGCAACATTTGGAATTTAGAAGAACTTGCACCCTACACTGATTACTTTATCGTCATGGCTTACGACTTTCACCGTCGCAGCTCACCCCAAACTGGACCCGTCGCCCCGCTCCTAGGTGCTGAAACTTGGAGTAGCAATATTAATTCATACCTCAAAGACATCCTCACTCAAGTTCCACCCGAAAAAGTTGTACTCGGCATCCCCTTTTATGGCTACGAGTGGCAAACTACTTCTGCTAACGCCACTGCATTAACTTATCCCGACACTGGTCGGACTGCCACCTACGAGAGAGTTCAGGAACTTTTGGCCAACAAAAATGAAAATGGCTTGATTGAACACTGGAACGAAGAGTCGCTCTCGCCCTACTTGACCTATCAGGAAAGTGGCAAGCAGTATGTACTTTACTATGACAACTCTCGGTCAATTTCCTACAAAATGGACTATATCAACCAGTTGGGTCTGGGGGGAGTGGCGATCTGGGCACTTGGTTACGAAGGCGAAACTGTGGAGTTGTGGGAAGTGATTGGGAAGAAGCTACGAGAGGAATGACCAACTTTCAGTCACTATTGCAATAGGGACTGAAATGGGTTAAATCAACAGTAAGTATCGTAAGGGAATTTTGACTACAGTGCTATTGACTATCTCTAACTTGCTACTGCCAAACACCAATCCATAACGACTGGTAACTTTTTTCATGGTTTGTTCAACTTGCCTGACTTCTTCCTTACTAAAACCGATCTCAATGACAATGTTACTCCTGTCTTTCAAGGTTACCACAAAATCCGCTCCACCTTCTGCTAAATCATAAGTCAGTCTAGGTGCACCTAAAGTTTGGTTCATCTTGATATTTTTTTGGAAAATTAAGGCAAAATAATCCTCCAGTTTTTTCCCTTCTATGCCAGAGATGTAAATATTGTTTAGGACTGCAGATCTTAAAGATGGTGTAATAAACAAGAGTTTTGGAGTTTTTCTGGTACTACCGTAAGTAGTACCATAGGTTTTGACTTTGATCAAAATCCCACTAAGTACCAAAGCGTCAATCAAACTATCCAGCGTCTCCATTCTGGATATTTTTAAGGCCGCTTGGAGTTTGGTATAACTGACTAGGTCAGACTGAGCCAGTAAATAGAGCAGATCAGCAATTTTAGCAATGGTTGGTGTTTCAAAATTATTCAGTTTGATTATGTCTTTGGCAATAATACCGTCGATGACGCTTTTGACTTTTTCCACCGCATTTTGTTTATTCTCAATTTTAAGAACCGAGGGAAAACTGCCAAATTCAAAAAAGTCGCTTTCAGATTGATGAGGAACTGACTCTGCCCAAAATCTGTTTACCAGAGAGGACGTGGAAGTTAGTCTGTCAAAGACGGTTTGCGCGTCTGAGGAGTCGAACAAGATTGCTTGCAGATCATCAGATAAACCTGCTATAGGCTGCTGACCGTACTTGAGAACTAAATACTCGCTGAACTTCATTGGGAAAACTTCCCAAATCTCTGACCTCCTCCCCAAATCAGCGATCATATTGATTTGAAGAGCCGAAGAGCCAGTGGCGATCACCAATAAATCACGATGACCCTTTGTCCTATCAAACAAAGTTTTAAGAAATAAGCCCCAATTGTCGTCAAAATGAACCTCGTCTAAGAGGAGGAGTATTTTCTTCTGAGGTTTTTCAAAATTAAAAACTTTAACTTCTTCGTAATAATTAAAAAAGTCCTGAAGAGATATCTGTTCTGCTCGCAATTGGCTCACGTCAAGGTAAAGTCTTTCATCCAACTGCCCCATCTTAGACAGAGCAGTATCATTTTTGGGTTCTAGGTATTTTTCTAGAGCATAAGTTTGAGCTAACAGCGTACTTTTGCCAATACCCCTAATACCCGGCATTAAAACTATTTTTTCCGTCTCTAGCAGGCTGTTCTCCAAGAGTTTCTCAACTGCTGTTTTAAATTTGCCAAACACGAACCGAGCAGGAAGTCTTTTCTTTTTTTCATCAAAAATATAACCCTCGATCCTTTGAGGCAAAGTAGTTTGCCATTTGGTATAGAATTGCTCAATTTTGACTCTGTCCATACTATTATTCTCTTTCAGTTACTATTGTAATAGTAACTGAATAGGTGTCAAGTCCCTATTCTAATAGGAACTGCTTTGAGGTTATACTTAATCTACCAACTTTCTGATAGCCCTCAACCTATCTTATGAACAGCAATGATAAATCGACAGCCCTTGATACCCGTTCCGATTACTTCTCAGGAGTAGACCTAAATCAACGACTACCTAAGATACTTCAGTCAATCCAGAACCACACAGGTTTTCAAATTGAAAAAGATATTTGGCGAAGCAGATACTATGGCTCAGAGCAAATTGGCGCCGTGCACTACCGAGGCACATGGCAAAATCTACCAACAGTACTAAAAATACAAGGAGCAGAGCCCCTGATTAGTGAGTTCGATATGATTTCTAGCTTTGCCAGACAAAATAGGAGTCAGGTTGTCCGTCCGCCAGTTATTTACTGGCATCAAGCGTGGCGAGAGACTGATCATTATGAGGCTTTCATTATGGAAGAAGTTGGTGGCGAAAAGATGTTACAAAGTGGTCAACTACAACCAGCAGAAATAATTCGTAACTTTCTTCAAGTCTATACTGAGTATCGCTCTAACTGCTTGCCAGAACAACCTTGGATACCCACTCCCGCTCCACCTGATTTTCAAGAAACACTTATCAAAGCATGGCACCTGACCAACCAACGTTACCCAAATGATCTACGACGACAAGATTGTGACATGCAGTTGACCCAATCAGCAACCACTCTCCTGGCCGAAATCTACGCGCAAGTTCCCCTAGGGTTTATGCACGGTCATTTTTCGGTCGAAGATCTGATTAGACAAGAAGACCAGGTAGTCCTTTTTTCCAATTTGTACTGGAAGTGGAAGTATCCCTACTACGACGCGATCTTTGGCTATCATTGGTATATGTTCACATTGCAACATGTAGAAGGAATTACACCCGATCAAATTGAGAAGCAACGACAAATTTGGATGGAAGAGTTATTTGCTTTGCCAACGGTAGTCGACATAACTCAGCAAAGACTATTACAAGCTGCCCTATTAGAGCGAGCAATCGCAGGCTTGGTGCTTGATAGCTTCTTAGTTGTGCCAACACATCCATTGGCAGACTACTTTACACAAACTCAAAGAGATGAAATTGACAGACTGAGCGAAGTGTTGAGCGAGTAGCCACCACTGTTTATTTACCCGTAGGACGTGTTTTTGTCAAAACACGCTCGACGGGGAGGTCTCTTGAGGAAATGATTTGGCAAAATTGTTCATCACTCCCTCCTCTAATAAATGAATCAATTCTGGATCGTTGAACCTGTAGCCAGACTCGATATCCATGCAGATGATTTGTTTCTGAACGATAATTTGGCTAAAGTTATCAATTAGGAATTCTTGGTGCCGAGGCTCCATGACAAAGATTGTGTCTGCCCAATTAATTAATTTCTCTGAAACCCGCACCCGAGCGGTGGAAGCGATGCCGGCTGACTTAACCCGCAATCCAGGTTGACCCTCAAACAATTTCTCTGCCGTTAAACTCCGCCATCGGTTGTAGGTGCAAATAAAAAGAATGTTCATAAAACAAGCATATCAAATTTCTCAAATTATGATGGGGGCTGACGCGACAAAATACAATCTCCCAATTGTGACTCTATCAGCTTTAAAGTAAAATATGACTATATGGGCTGGAGCCGTTCTCACCAGCAACATAATCGCTTCGCTTCCCGAATCCCTGCCCCTGTGTCTCGTCGTGTCTATGTTGTGATTTTATTTGCTTATCAACAAGTGTTAATTCGCTATTGGTCTTTTTTTAGTGCATATAATAATAAGTTGATTGATAAAGAGTTATACACGTTTTCGAATACAAATAATTTGAAAGCGGTTCGACGATTGTCAACAGTATCACTTCGGTATTACTTCGGTATTCAAATTGCTACAAAATCGACTGTTCTTCCCCGTCATTGCGGACTAGATCCGCAATCTCAAAACCTTCTTAAGTTTCCAACTGTTCTGTTGATTAAACCAGCAACTTTATTTGCCACTAATTTCCAACACTCAATAATCACTACTCTTTTTTTTATTCAACAAAAATTCGTCAATTTACTAAAAGCCATCATTCAAACAATCAACCTCATATTTGCCACCACCGCCAACTCAGTTACTTCTCTCTTCATTTCAGGTTGGCGATCGCTGACCAATCTTCACCATGGAGTACTAGCCATAATTCGCCACTTTCTTTACCCATGGCGACACTATCCACTTGAATCACTCAGCACCCTACTGTTCTTTGCCCTTCTCTTCACCGGTCTTTATCAACTCGATCAACTTCAACTCTTTGATCTGCCTAATGTGGAGTCTATCGCTACTCAACCAACTCAGTACTCTAATCAGATTTTGGATCGACACGGCACTCTCCTTTATCAACTCTACGATGAAGAAAATCGCATTCCAGTGAGTTTGAGTGAAGTCTCTCCCTGGGTACTGAAGGCGACGGTTGCGATTGAGGATCAGGATTTTTGGCATCATCATGGTTTTTCAGTACGCGGTTTAGCCAGAGCCGTCATGGCTAATCTGCAAGGCAAGCCAGTTCAAGGTGGTTCAACCATTACTCAGCAACTAGTCAAAATGCGCTTGCTGTCAAATGAGCGAACCTTTGAAAGAAAAATTAAGGAGTTGATTTTGGCAGTACAACTGGAGCAACACTTCACCAAACCCGAAATTTTGGAGTTCTATTTGAATCAAGTTGCCTACGGTGGCACGACTTACGGGATCGGCGAAGCAGCTGCTTATTACTTTGGTAAACCTGCCAGCCAACTCTCTGCTGCTGAGGCAGCTCTCTTGGCGGGCTTACCGGCCGCTCCTTCTGCTTACACACCTTACGGCACTGCGCCAGAGAATAGTTTGGTGAGGCAACAAGAGGTCTTAAGACGCATGAAAGAAGATGGTTATTTGTCGAACCAGGATTATCAATTAGCCACTGCCCAACCTTTAGTTTTTAAACAACAGCGTCACGACATGCTGGCGCCTCACTTTGTGACCTACGTCATCCAGCGTTTAACCGACACTTATGGACAAGACCAGTTAGCTCAAGGCGGTTTGATCATTACCACTACTTTAGATTACAACTTGCAAAAAAAGGTTGAAAGTATTATGCGAACAGAAATGAAGTCATTGACTAAATATAAAATTTCTAACTCTGCCTCACTAGTGACTAATCCTCAAACCGGTGAAGTCTTAAGCTTGGTAGGTGGAGTGGATTACTATGATCAAAATAATGGCGGGCAAGTCAATGTGGTGCTCAGACCCAGACAGCCTGGAAGTGCTATTAAACCCATTACCTATGCCACTGCATTTGAACAGGGTTTGTCACCTTTAACACGAGTAGTTGATTCGCCAATTGTCTTTCCTAATCCGGGCAGCCAACCCTACGCCCCCAAAAACTATGATGGTGTTTTTCATGGTTTGGTGACATTAAGACAAGCCTTGGGCTCTAGTTACAACATTCCAGCGGTTAAGGTTTTAAATCAAATCGGTGTACCGAGCTTGCTAAAAAAGGCTCAGGCGATGGGGATAACAACCTGGACTGAGCCCGAGCGGTACGGTTTAGCACTGACTCTAGGTGGGGGGGATGTGACCATGCTGGACATGGCGACTGCCTATGGAGTGCTGGCTAATGCTGGCAAAAAAGCTATGCTCAACCCTATTCGTACCATTGAAACTTTTGATGGGCGGATTATCTATCAAAATCCCTGTGTCATATCTGACTGTCCCGTGGTGCCAGTCCTAGATCCAGCAGTGGCATATCAAGTTACTCACGTGCTGAAAGATAATAATGCTCGGATACCAGCTTTTGGAGCTCTGTCTGATCTGTTTATTCCTAATCAAGAAGTGGCGGTTAAAACTGGGACAACGAATAGTATGAGGGATAACTGGACAATTGGATACACTCCCAACCGATTGGTGGCTACCTGGGTGGGCAATAACGACAACTCACCCATGAGTTACGTGGCGTCTGGCGTGACTGGTGCCTCACCGATTTGGAACAAAATCATGCGTTCTTTACTGGCTCAGTTACCTGAACAAAAATTCCCTGTGCCTGACTCAGTGGTAGTCACCAAATTATGTCGGAATGAAGAAAAATTAGTTTGTGGTCAGTGTCAGGGTGGGAGTGAGGAAGCAATTCGAGTTGAAGATTTACGACGGTTTGGTTGTGGGGCGATTGCGGACAAATTATTGGGTGCGACTGTGGCAACCAAATCTGCCCAACTTCAAGTTGATCAACTCAAGCAGCCATTTGTCAGCCAGGTAGATTTGCCAAGTTTGCATACCAGCTCAGCAGGTGCCAGTATTTCCTTTGATGTACCAGCAAATTTAACTACTTCTCCTAATCGGTTGTGATCGAATAGTCGTTTATCGTCGTTGTGGGCTTGATTTGAAATGACAACAAGCGACCGTCAATTCAGAATTCTCAACATCAAGGCAATCAAAATCGTCGTCACCAGTAGCCCTAAGGTAATCAGCTGGCTTTTCTCCTTTTGTTTTAACTTTTTCTCTCGTTCTTTTTCCTTCTCCAGTCGCCGTCTTTGCTTTTCTGCCTTCTGCTCCTCAATCAATTGGGTTTGTTTTTCCAAATCCTTGAGCTCCTGATTGGTGGGGGTAAAAGGTAGGGCTTGATTCATCAGGTGAGCCTTTATCGCCGAGTCAGCAACAGTTAGCCGATTTGTTCTTGGATAATTCGTGTCTTTGCCACAATTAAATCAACTACTTGCTCAATACTCAAATCACTAGTATCAATAACCCAAGCATCTGGTGTAATTTGCAAAGGATCGGTTTTTCTTTCTGAATCCTGCTTATCACGCTTAATTAGTTCGGTGTAAACTTCATCAAAAGTCATTGACTCACCTCTAGTTTGAAGCTGAAAGTGGCGTCTCTTGGCTCTAACTACGTCGTTGGCGGTCAAGTAAATTTTTAGTTGTGCCTGAGGCAAAACTCGGTAAGTAATATCCCTTCCCTCCATCACCACATTGCGTTTCTGAGCAATTAATTGTTGTTTTTCCACTAGATTTGCTCGAACTTGAGGATGAACTGCCACTTTTGACGCACCTTGACTGACTGACTCGGTCCGAATTGCCCAGGACACATCCTCCCCGTCTAGTAAAACCGTAGTTAAGCGACCATCTTTTTCTAACTCACTAGGTTGGCGAATGTCGATATCAACTGATTTGAGCAAATCAACAATGCCATTTTCTTGGTCAAAAGAAATACTGTGTCTTTGTGCGATCAAGGCAGCGACCCGATACATCGCCCCTGTATCTACATATAAAAAGTCGAGTCGATCTGCAACCAAGCGGGAAACGGTACCTTTACCAGCCGAAACTGGACCATCGATGGCAATTTGAAAAGGTTTTTTCATAAACTGAGTAAATTACCCTACTTGTCGTTATGCTGGATGAGATCCAGTATCTCAAACGAGCAAGAAAATCAGTGAGACTGATTATAACCTAAGACTTAGACTTCCTGAGGGCAAAAGGCTCGGGGCGTCGATGAAAGTTTGTCTGTTTAACTCACTTTAAACTACTTCTTCTTTGACCTTGGTTTGGTGGGTGGTTGGGCTTGAGTCCCGGTCTTTTCATTAAAATACCACTCATCTCTATCTGCAGTTAGCAAACCTCCCAATCCCACTACGATCAAAATTAAGGGCCATAAATCCCAAAATGTTCTGGGTAGTAAACCGACATTTGAAGCCAGAAAAATTAACCCCATGACAATCATGGCTATTGGCCAGAAGTATTTTTTGGGCATATTTTTTCTCCAATATTTGTGCGTTTCTTACAAACCTAGGGGCACGGTCTAGGTAGATAAGATCATTGTAACAACTACCTACTGGGAATTTCAAGCGGAGTTTGTGTCAATTAGTTTTCATCAAGATATATTAATCAATCCTGCTGTCATGCTGAACTTGCCCTCCTCTTTTGTCATGCTCAACTTACCATCTTTTCCGATTGTTGAGGTTGCCCCCCCCTTTTTTTGTCATGCTCAACTTGTTTTAACATCTCACCCAAGAGTTTCTCGTCAATTAAAACCCCTTCAACCTGGACTTATACCTGGCATCCAATCTTCTTTTTTCATCCAACCTCTTGATAGCCTCTCGCTTCTCGTGAGTTTTTTTACCTCTCCCCACCCCCACCACCACTTTCAAGCGATTATGTTCAACAATGATAGACAGTGGTACTAAGGTACGACCAGTTTGGGCCACCTCACCGATCAGACGATCAATTTCCCGTCGAGTAGCTAATAATTTTCTGGTTCGTTTAGGATCGTACTTATCCTGTCTGGCATACGGATAAGGATTGATCATAGCATTGATCAAAAACAATTCCCCGCCCACAATTTTGACAAAGCTGCCCTGCAAACTGGCGTGTTTGAGGCGTAAGCTTTTCACCTCGGGTCCCGACAAAACCACACCTGCGATCACTTTATGTTCAATCGTATATTCATGGAGAGCTTTTTTATTGGTCACCAAAGTCATGTGGTCATTATACTTCAGGAGTTACCTGTCATATCCATCAATCATAATTTTTCCTGCAGAAATTCGGTGAGTGTCAAACATCGCTTTGAGATTGCCTAGCGATCATGGATAGCGCACTGCCTAAGTGGGGTCGTCGGTTGCAACTGATGAGGAGCGAGGAAAAAATATCTCACGGGGCAGAATCAGTAATTTGGATTCCATAAAGTGCCGCCCCACTACTGACCAAAACTTGGTTGTTCGCCTCATCCACCCACAATCCAGTTGCCGCCCCCAGGTTCGGATTCACAAACTCCCTAGTGACCAAGCCAGAGGTTTTATTCAGAATTAGCAATCTTTTCGCCGCAGGCTCTAACACCGCCATAATTTCACTTTCAGGGTTGGTGGCCAGGTACAGGACTGACGATGGTGGCTGATCTAATCCCGTGATGACAAACTCAGCTTGCCTGCCACTCACAAACCGATAAATTTGCCCCTGATTAGTGCCAAACCACACTTCACCATCCACTACCAAACTCGATACGTCAGAATATGTAAAGGGGGCGGCGCCAGTTAACCAATTGGTCGGGCTGCTAAAAGCTGAACCAGAAGCAACGTATCGATATAAGGCTCGCTGGGCGGGGTTGAACACATACACATTGCTCCCAAAAGAAGCGATTAAGGTCGCCCCCTCAGTTTGAGAGCCTGGTTGAATAACTTGATTTAGATCTGTGGTGGTCGGATTGGCCAATGACCAAACTCCATCACCTAGTACATAACTTCTGTCACCAACTTGAGTAACAGCAATAACTTTTTCTAGGCTAGCCGCATCAATAACCTGACCAAATTTGTCAGTCGTCTGGTAAGCAAGCAAAAGTTGTTGATCCCGATCCGCTAATATTCCTTGAGCACTATCTCCTGAAGCCGTGCTGGCTAAAAATGATGGTGAGATCCGACGCAAGTCATCAAACAATGGCAAAGCAGTTAAATCACTGGTTACGCCTAACGACTCGTAAAGAGACTTGGTGTCTGATATTAATCGCTCTAATTCGGTTTTTGCCTGATTGGGCAAATCGCCTTCTGCCTGCCAGCTACCCAACTCAACCAGCTGTGATTGAGCTTGGGTGCGAGCAGAAACTGGATCAGTTTCTCCTAAAGTTCTTATGTGACCCAATGCTTCTTGGTAGGGTGCCAATCGTTCTCCAGCCACTCGTACTTCAATCTGATGGGTGTGTCTTAAGTAACCACCACCAAGCAAGGTAAGAATAATCAACACTACGCTACCAACAATGATCAGCAGTTTTTTTCTGCTCAAATGATGACCCACAAAAACTGACTGGCGTGATCTTAAGCGAATCCCTAAGTTGGAAATTGAGTTGGTGAGGTTGGCTCTCCGAGAAGTTGATGAAGAGTCCAAAGAATCAGCTGGAGCTGCTGGGGCTGGCGTGGGTGAGAGCAGATCAACTAAGTTATTAGTCACACTAGATGATGGGTGATCGACAGAGTCATTAGAAGAAGAATCGGTCGGTTTCTGTTCTCTGGCCAAATCCACATCTGTTGCCTGACTTTTTTTTGACCTGTTCAGGAATTTAGCTTTTATCAAACCCGCAGTAACACTCAACTTCGACTTCCAATTATTAACCTTTTTTCGACTGACTCGTCTTTGTTGTAACCGATTTATTTCGGTCGATTTACCCCTGTCCAGATCCCCCACCTCAGTCTGGTCTCCAACCCTAAACCCGTTTTCCAGCATGAAGAAGCCCCGCCCTGCTGCTGTCCCCAAGAGCGGGGTGGGTAAGACTAAACCAACCGCCAATCCTACGGATCCAGTTGCTGAATTTAAAACCTCTGTTTGACATATCTGCCACTGCTTGAGTAACTGATCAGGAAATTTAGATTGAGCCAGTAGTTCCTCTGCCTGCCGACCAGCCAGCTCGGTAGACAAAAAATAGAGGTCATCAGGTTGAAAACTTCCCTCTCTGATTTCCACTCCTTCACTAACTTTCACCACCGTCTTTGCTAAACTACCCCTTCTTAAACTCACTCCTGCTCTCAGTGTGGCAATGGTGGTTCTTAATCCTCGAAACACAATCACCGCACAACTAATGCGCGTCTCTGTCTCTAAAGCTACTTGAGTGTACTCAGTTAATACTTGATAAACTACTTCTGAAGATAAAACTGGTTGTTTTTGCCAGCGTTCTAATAATTCTTTGCCAATATTGCTCGCTTGCTCGCCAACAACCGATAATAAGCAAAATAACTGAGAGCGCGACAACTCCAAACTCAATGTCTCCGTCAATTGATCTTGAGTGGGAGGTGACAAGGCAACTACTAGTTGATGAGTTCCTACCATGATTTTTTATTGGGGGCAGAGTAATTTATCTGTCGTCATTCCAGGTTTTTGTCGTCATTCAAGGTTTCTGTTTCGATCAAGATTGCCTGTTGTCTTGCTGAGTATGATCCGTCATCTAGATCGCGACAAAGCTACAAATCAACACTCATAACAATCACAACCCGCTACATAACCAACATGTACAAAAAGAGTAAACCTGCTAACACCAAATGAATCAGACTGATAATAAACAAGACAATGGCAAAATCTGTCTTCACTGTTCGACTCATCAGCTGCACTTGTCTGACGACTAAAAAGGCAAACCCCAAGTACAAACCGCTAGACAACACTAATAAAATCTTAAATACCCAGATGTACCACTGACTGGCATCAAGTTCAAAGCCGGGAGTAGTTAAGCCAGGAGATAAGTCAGCCAACCACATTAGCTCACCCTCCCTTCTAGTTTTTCTCTTTCCTCCTCGACAATCAACTCATTAATCAGGAAAGTGACGCGGTTGGGATGGGGCACTCCCTCAAACTCAAACTCTCGTTTTTCGCCAGCAGTTTGAATATTGACCGTGCCGTAATCAAATACAGCCGATAATAATCCTGTCGTTCTGGCAGTAGTGTCTTCGATTTTATCTATCGCCGCTGAAGAAATATCACGATAGGTCAAACTATGAAAGTCCACATCTATAATTCGTTCGTCAGTAATAATGTACACATTATAGTACCACTTAAGAAACCCTTCCAAGATTCCCCCAAATAATCCCAGGTACCAAAATGCATAAATCCCAATTTGATAAGCGGTTGGCAAATCAGTAAAGAACTGTACATAAGAGAATAAAACAGGAATAAATCCACCAATCAGGGCTAGAATAATCCACCCGAGTTGGGTAACTGGATGCTGACGAAGCAGTAATAACACAATTTCGTTGGAAAACTGGGTGCTAAATCGAAATTTTTCTGGCTGAGGCATGTACGATGCGACGGGGTTATCGGTTGGCAAATCCTTCTGAAGTACCGTCGAGTAATCCTCTGGTTTTCTAATAATGTGTTCTGGTCTACCTGCCAGTGTAGTCACATGCTTTGGGGGGAAACTACTGTCGGATTCTTGGTGGTTGAGAACTGAGTTCACCGGAGGATGAGCGGGAGCTTGAGAGTCAAGTGTCGGCAATTCTGACATGCTCGCTGTCCCTAAAACGGGTGATTCGATCGGTGTGGAATCTGATCGATCCGCTTGATGAGGGTTGGTTTGACTTTTTCCCGATGCAAAGATATCAGGCATACAAGGTTAATTATACCCTAATATTTTTTTTCCGCTTGGAAATATTTTCTAATTTAAAACCACTTCCAGAACTGCCACCACTTGGGTTTAGGAGTCGGTGGGGGTGGAGGCGTGGTGGGAGGGGGCGCGGTGGGGGTGGGCGTCACTGCTTGGGTGATGGTGGGGGTTTCACCTGACTCGTCCCAATCTGCATCTTGGTCATTAGCACCCAAGACTGTGGGGTTGGTATCATCTGTGCTATCTGGTGAAACTGTGGTGGAGGTGTTGAGCTGAAGAGGGATGTCCTTGAGAATAGCAAAGTTATCCTGAGCATCAGTGGCCTGAATGGTGAGGTAGTACAAACCAGCAGCCAAGGGTGTCTCTAAGTTAATCCCCCACTCTGAAGCCTGATTAGCGCTGGTGGTGAGAGAGGCTAGTTGTTTTCTTGTTAGCTGACCCGCTGCATCACTTGAGTCTTGGTGTAATAAGAGAGTAATACTGGCGCCTACTGGGGCAATCCCATAAAAGGTGGGGGTCGAGTCTGAGAAAAGGAGTGGTTTAGTGTCCTTGGTGAACAGCTCAGGCGTGGTGGTGGAGTAGGTAGTTAGGTTAGTTCTGTTGCCGACCTGGAGTAAAGAGAGAGGGAACCAAACTGATTGATTTGGTCTCTGGTAGGTGCCCTGATTGGTCATGACTAGAAACTTGTTGGTGTCTGTTTGAGTGGCGTTACCGGCTTTATCATAAGCCACCACAGACCAGGAATGGACGCCTGAATTAAGGAAGTGTTGATCGGTTTTACCATAGACACAGACTTCTTGTTGGTTGCTGACATTGTTATAGAGGTGGTATCTCAAATACCACTGACTATTTTCTTTAATGACTGAATCACCCTCTTGTCTGGTGTCGCCATTATCACCGACCGGTGGTTGAACATAAGGGATACGATCCAGGTATGGCTGGTTATTTACGAGTAACTGGTAGTGAGATAGCCCGACTCCATTATCAAAACCTCTGGTAAAGCAGAACATCGGATGATGGGTATCACCTATGACATTGAGGTTATTGAGAGAGGTTGGTTTAAAATCTTTGATAAACTCTCGACCGGAGTTAGGATCAATCTGAGCAAAGTTTCTTTTCGGATTTATAGTGTCTACTGTCACGCCGGTACTAACCTCGGCACTTGCTAGGGTGGTGTTAGTATCGTTATCTGTGGCTCTGACATAAATCATGTGAGATCCCTCAGCTAGGGACATATTTAAGCTACAAGTAAAAGCTTCACTATTACTGTCAAAGGCACCATCATCAGCAGTACAAGAAAGCCAGGTGCCACTCGTGCTGTTGACCTGGTACTCCACAGCGGCGATCGTACCAAGTGAATCTGTGACGTGACCAGTCACTATGGGTAAGGAGTTGGAGGTAGGAGAGTCGAGTGGGTCTAGAGTAATCACCGGGGCATTCAAATCAAAGGCAGCTCCAGTACTGACCCCAGGGTTACCAAAGTCGATCCAGCCCACATCCTCAGACCAGACAAAGCCCGAGAAGTCACCCGAGTCTAAATCAATCACCACATTACTCCCCCAGTTAGTAAAATCCAGATATCCACCTGTATTAACCACCTTGGCTTTACCAGTCAGAGCACCCGTGCTCAAATTTACCGTCACAGGCCCCCCTGCATTTCCCTCTTCCGTCCCAAACGCCACCCAACCCAAGTCATCCAGCCAAGCATAGCCACTCATGATGCCACTCTGAGTGTCTACTTGGACATTACTCTCATAATTACTAAAATGTACCGCCCCACCCGTATTTAGCACCCCCGCCTGACCGGTGAGAGACTGAATGGCGGCTAAAATCATTTCAGGACGAATTACAACTATCCCAAAAATAAGGGATAGACAAGTGACGACTAAAGGAAAAAGTGATTTTTTCTGCATTTCATGCATCCTATCAAACATTTTAATCGCTGACAACTGTATCATAAACACTCACCACCTGCCATGACATTATCGCGTCTACTCAAAGCTTACTACTCTTGTCGAAAAAATAAGCGTCGCCAAGTAGCCGCCATTCGTTATGAAACTACCGCCGAGAATCGACTAACTCGACTTCTCCGCCTTCTCCAGACGAAAACTTACCAGCCTGCCCCCTCCTCTTGTTTTGTGGTCACCTACCCTAAACTCAGAGAAATTTTTGCGGCTGACTTCAAAGACCGTGTCACCCATCACCTGCTCGTCAACGCCATTGAGTCTGACTTTGAAAGCCGGTTCATCTTTGACTCTTATGCTTGCCGAAAAGACAAAGGCACACATCAAGCTGTCAAACGCCTCCAGTCATTCTTAAGAAAAATCACCCAGAATCAAACCAGAGATGCCTGCTACCTACAACTCGATATCCAGAGCTTTTTTACTTCTATTGATAAGAAAATCTTGTACAGTATTTTGGTTAAACACTTGACCAAGTATCGTCACTCGTCAGATCTCTTATGGCTAGCACAGCTCATCATTTTTAACGATCCCACCCATGACTGTAAAATCAAAGGAAATGCCAAACTGCTAGCTCAAATCCCCACTCATAAGTCACTTTTTCATACACCTTGGACCAAAGGCTTGCCCATTGGTAACCTGACTTCACAGTTTTTTGCCAACGTCTACTTAAACGAACTTGATCAGTTTGTGAAAAGAGAACTCAAGGTCAAGTACTACTTACGCTATGTGGATGATCTAATTCTACTGTCTCGTCACCCCCAGCAGTTAGTTGAATGGCGCCAAGCTATAAATCAATTTCTCCACGACCACTTATCTCTCCAGTTGCATCCTGCCAAAGACCGGACTGGCTCTGTTTATTCAGGCATAGATTGGTTGGGCTACATAGTCAAACCAGATTATGTGCTGTGCCGCAGGAGAGTTGTGGCTAACCTAAAAGCCAAACTCCACGCCTTCAATCAGGGTTACCTCCTTCAATCAAGTAATCAGCATCCTATGGCTACCCCCATCATTAATTCTCCAACTGCAGATCAACTTAAGACCATCCTGTCTGTTATCAACTCCTACTACGGTCACTTTAAACTAGCCAGTACCTACCAGCTCAGGAAGAATCTTTACGAAAAAAACTTTGGTATACTCAGAAAATATTTGAAACCTGTGGGCAATTATGACTACTTCGTCCAAAAGCCAGTCCGACCAACTACCACTGTATGTCACCGCCTACCAGCATCAGTTGTATCTATACAAACTGGTGCATAACTTCTCCAAAACCTACAAATACACCTTAGGCCAAGAGCTTCTTAATCTGCACTGGCAGATGCTAGATCTGATTATTTTAGCCAATTCTCTGCCCAACTCTGACAAGCCACCGCATATCAAGAAAGCCAGCCTCGTATTTGATCAGTACAAATACCGAGTCAAGATGGCCTATGATCTCAAACTCATCTCATCTGCCAAGTATGGCTACATCATGACCGTCCATGAAGAAATGGGCAAAATGCTGACCGGCTGGTTGAGATGGGCTAAAAAGCAATCAGCCTAGTACTCTCAACAAGAGTAGCTGTAGACCCACTCCCAGTCTCGGCGAACACAACGGACGGAGTTATCATTGTCCTTGTTGTTGTTGTTCGTGTTACCGTTGTTGAGGTTGACGTTCCAGGCGTTGTCGGAATTGTCTGAGTTCTCCGTAGACGACCAGAAGTTACTCGTTTTTTCTCCTGACTTTTTTTCTCTACATCAGACTGAGTGGCATTTCAGCCTCAAAATCTGACTGGTAGCGCACATGTTTTTTTCAACACATGCACCGTGTATACCCTATGGGTGTAGGAGAACAGACTAGTTAGTGGGTCTACTCTGAACCAAGGCAGAGCTGATAATACAGTTGCACCTGGTCAATCTGCCACTGTTACCATGATATCACCATATCAGCTCTAGTAGTACTTGAAAAAAGCTCAGGAGAGGGGCGGACCGACCCCGCCTGGGCGGGGTCTGAAGAAAGCCCCGCCTTTCGGCGGGGCAAATTCTAAATTCTAAATTAACTAAATGCTATATCTGTAACTAGTCTCGGCGAACACAACGGACGGAGATATCATTGCCCTTGACGCTGTAGTCCGTGCTACCGAAGTTGAGGTAGACGTACCAGGCGTAGTCGGAATTGCCTGAGACCTCCGTAGACGACCAGAAGTTACTCGTAGTGGCAAAGGTGGTATTTGTTTGATTGTAAATGCCATTTAAGTATGCCTGAATTAATTCTTTTTGGGAAGGCAAGTACCAATCAGTACTGCTGGTACCTCCAGAAGCCAGGTTTAAGGCAGCACAGTGATTAATGGCTAGACCACAGTCACCATCTCCACCTGTATAACTGCCTCTGGGTGAAGTAGAAAAGTAGTCACAAGAGGCCACAGTGAATAGGTTAGTTATGCCTCCCTGATTAGCACTCCAGTAAAGACCAGTCCGACTGTCTTTCCAGACAC
>JAANMU010001859.1_pt1 | contig 17434 bp, 15 predicted proteins | sample 7279701 | NCBI WGS metagenome assembly JAANMU01 (sample SAMN14094539, study PRJNA606508) | bioreactor metagenome | isolation source: A lab-scale SPAN reactor treating ammonium-rich wastewater day 57 | place: Ireland: Galway | collected 2017-03-13 | reverse complement strand
TTTGAGGACGAACCATTTCTTCGAGCGCGGGGAGATGGTGAAGGCGTAATACTGGTCGCCGGAACGGCGGAACGCCAGACCGTAGGCGAGATCGCCGTCAGGGGAGGTCTTGTTGGAAACGGCGAACGTCTTGACTTCGATGGTCACGTCGCTGAAGGTTCGCTTTTCGGGTTCGAAGACCGTGGTCTTATAATGAGGGGTGGTGATTTCGATGTGATAGAACTCGGGTTCGTGATAACCGATGAAATAGTTGTCGAATTTCTCCTCGGGCCAACCTGTGGCGGGATTCGTGAAACTGTCCTGGTACAACACATTGCTGTCGGAAATTTGTTCATTCGGGGTCGGCGTTTCTTCGACGATGTTCACGGACGTTGGCGCCACTTCAGGAGTTGGCGAAGGCGCGGATGTGGGTTCGCTCGTCGAGCTGCCTGCGCACCCGCTGGCGATCAATGAAAGAATCAGCGCTGGAAGCATCACCCAATGAAAACGATGGAGCCTCGTGTTGCTCATGGTCTTTCTCCTTTACCTGACCTGATCGGCGGCGCATCGAAAACCTGCATATTGAAGATAACGCATGTCGTCCGGCGCGATCGCCAGGCGATAAGCCAGATCGTTTATGGGCAATCCAAAACGCCCGCCGCGTAGAATCTTATATCCATCCGGCACGCTGCTGTACGGTTCCCCCACCCACTCCCAGATGTTGCCCACCATATCGAACGCCCCGAACATGCTTTCGTTAAAAGGTTGTGAACCAATGGGATAGGTGTCCTGGTCGGGGAGATCGAAGGTCTTTCCTTCGGCCGTGGGGTCGTTCCCCCAGGGATATAACTGAGGGCTGACGCCGGGTCCCCGTCCCGCCGCCTCCCATTCCGCCTCGATCGGCAGCCGCTTTTTCGCCCAATTGCAATAGGCAATCGCCTCGTCCCAGGTAACTCCCCTGACGGGATGGTTTTCCTTTCCGGTAATGTCCATTGCTCCTTTGCCGGTCTCCGTCAGGTAAATTTGATACTGCGCGTTCGTGACCGGATAACTATCCATCCAGAAACCGTCGAGCAGGATTTTTATCGAGGCGACGTGATACTCGTCCGCCGATGCGCTGCCGACCTCATAGGCGCCGGACGGTATTTCCACCATGCCCGTCCCATCTGGCAGGTCGGGCGGCTCGGAAGGCGCGATCGTCGCCGGAACGACAATTTCCGTATTCTGCGCATCGGGCGGGTTGGAGGAAGCCGGCCGGGCGGGAGCCAGCCGAAACGCGCCGAACGCAACGACGAACAGGAGAAGAAGCGACGCCAGCGCCGCGCCGATCCATACGGGCGTTCGCCGCGTCGTTTTCGGCTGGAGGAGAGTCGCCGACCGTTTTATGCTCTCCTCGGGCAAAACCCCCATGATGGTTTCCGCCTCGGCGGTCATGCCCATTGCCAGGAAGAAGTCAACAGACATTTCGCGGCAGGTTTGATAACGGTCGTCCGGGTTTTTCAAAAGGGCGCGGTCCATGACAGCCTGGAGCGCCGGTGAAATGCCCGGTATCGGTGGAGGCGGATCATTGATCTGTTTGTAGATCACCGAGAGCGTGCTGTCCGCCTCGAAGGGAACGCGTCCCGCGAGCATCTCGTATAGGACAATGCCCAGCGAATACACGTCGGTTCGATAATCGGTCGGGTCGCCGCGCGCCTGCTCGGGCGACATATAGGCTGGGGTCCCGCTGACCATGCCCGAGGCGGTCTGTGAAGCGGTGTTGACGATCCTCACCAGCCCGAAGTCCGTCAGGATCGCCTCCACCTCCCTGGAAAGCGGCTTATCGAGTGAAATGTCCTCCGTCTTGCTGTGGAGGAGGATATTCCCCGGCTTTATATCCCGGTGAATGACGCCCTGCCCATGAGCGTAATCCAGCGCGGCGGTCAACCCCTTGAGCAGGCGGGCGACCTGATGCTGTGGAATCCTTTCGTTCCTGCTGTGCAGCGTCCGCAGGTACGTGGAGAGAGGCGGTCCCTTCAAATATTCCATTACGATGTATGGGTGACCGTCCAGCGCGTCGAAATCATAGATCTGCACGATGTTGGGATGACGCAGTCCCGCCACCACCTTGGCTTCCCGATGGAACCGCGCCAGCAGGTCGGGATTTTCCTCGATATAACCATGTAAAACTTTTACCGCAACGGGGCGTTCGAGGGTAAGATGCGTACCTGAATAAACCTCCGCCATCCCCCCGTGTGCCAGGTATTTGTCAATCCTTACCTTTCCGATCGTTTTGCCAAGCCAATCAGGCATGAACGAAATTATACAACACTAATCGGACTAATACAATCGAAATTATGATAATACTCAAGCCGCAGGAGTTTCTGTATGAAAATTGCAATTCTTGTTTCCGCCATTGCCGAATGGGAGGGCGTAAAACTCCTCTTCCCCGGCGCGAAGATCAATCGCACCCCGTTCGGCGAATCCGCGCGGGTGAACCTCGGCGCGTGGAACCTGGCGCTTTTCCACACCGGCTGGGGCAAGATCGCCTCCGCAGCCTCGATCCAATATGTGATGGATCGCCGCGCCCCGGACCTGATCGTCAACCTGGGGACGTGCGGCGGCTTCGAAGGCGTGGTGGAGCGCGGGGATTTGATCCTCGCGGAGCGGACGTTCGTCTATGACATTGTGGAACTCATGGGCGATCCGGACATCGAAACCTACTACGCCTCCTCCCTCGACCTGAACTGGCTCGCCGAACCCTATCCTCATCCTGCCCGACGCGGACTCATCGCCTCCGCCGACGGCGACATCCCGCCGGAAAAGATTCCCCTCCTCAAATCCAAAGGCGCCCTCGCCGCCGATTGGGAATCCGCCGCGCTCGCATGGGCGGCGAACAAAAACCATGCGCGGCTGTTGATCCTGCGCATGGTCAGCGACCTGGTCTCGGAACGGGGAGGCGAAGCGTACGGCGATATCGAATTTTTCAACGAGCGCGCCAAAGAGATCATGCGACAACTCTTCGAGCAGTTGCCGGACTGGTTGGACGCGGTGCGGTTATAAACGCGTTTGGCTTCCTGAATTTCGTGTTCCCTGATGGGACGGATTTCGATCACCCGCCGATTTTACCCAAACCGACCTTCGTTGCGGAGCGTTATAATTCCCGAAACATTTTCCATGAACGCATCAAGCGAATCGGAACTCCGCCTTCAAAGACTCAACTTTCGCTACGTGCAGATTGACGCCGTCGGGGTGAGCATTTCCAATGTCGCCGCGCCGTTTTTACCTGTCTTTCTGACGCGTCTCGGCGCGACCAATTTTCAGGTGGGCTTGCTCTCCTCCATGCCCGGTATGACCGGGCTGATCCTCGCCATTCTCGTCGGGCGCTTCCTGCAATCGAGGAAGAACATCGTACCGTGGTACAGCCTGTCGCGCCTGATGGTCATTTTATGTTACGCGCTGACCGGCATCCTTGCATTGCTGGTCGAAGAAAGTTACGTCATCGTCGCGACGCTGGGGATCTGGGCGTTTGCCACCATCCCCCAGACCGCGCTGGCTGTGGCTTTTTCGGTCGTGATGAACGGCGTGGCAGGTCCTACTGGTCGTTATGCCCTCCTGAGCCGCCGCTGGACGATCTTCGGTCTGACGGGCGTCATAGGCACCTTCATCGTTACGCGGCTGATTGACCTGGTTGATTTTCCCGTCAACTACGCGGTCATGTTCCTGGTGTTGTCGTTGGGCGGGTTCCTGAGTTTCTATTTTTCCAGAAGGATCACGCTGCCGGACCGGGCCCCTCCGCCGCTCGAGGATGGCGAACCGACGTCGAAGGGTTTGAGAAACGTCCTTGAATTATTGAAGGCAAACCCCGCGTTCCTTTCCTTTTCGTCGAAACGCTTTGTGTATTTTTCGGCGATCATGCTCAGCACCCCGATCATGCCGTTATTCCTGGTGCGCGAGGTGCGCGCCACCGATGGGCAGATCGGCGCGATCAACATGGTGATGACCCTCGTCATGCTGGCTGGATATTTCGCCTGGCCCCGCGTTTCCATCAAACGAAGCGGTCGTTTCGTCCTGCTGGCGACGACCTTCGGCATGGCGCTATATCCGGCGTTGAGCGCCGCCACCCCGCGCGTCGAGTTGATCATTCTCTATGCAGGCATTGCGGGTTTCTTTCAGGGCGGGCTCGACCTTGTCTTCTTCGACGAGTTGATGAAAACCGTGCCGCCGGAGTACAGCGCGACGTTCGTTTCCATCTCCCAATCCATGCAATACCTATCCATGGTCCTTGCTCCGCTGCTGGGAACGTGGCTTGCGGGTTACATCGGTCTTGGCGGCGCGTTGTGGGCGAGCGCGGGCTTGCGGCTTTTGGGCTTCATCCTGTTTTTGAGGAGGGACACGCCGAAGCGGGCTTGAGACGCCGCGCTGTTACAGAGCGCCGAGAAACAAGAGGGACGACGGGTTGACCTGTCGTCCCTCTTTCGCCTGTGGGTTGCCGCCCTTTTTACTTTTTGACGATCACGAAAGTGCCTGTCTTTTCAGTGGTGAGGATTCGATACAGGGCTTTCGTGGTCTCCGTGGGAGCGATCCGATATAGTTCATCCTCTGCGTCGGCGGAAAGAACCTTTGCCAGTTCTCCATCCTTTATCGCCTGGGTCACGTCCAGCCATTCCTTGTTCTCGTTGTCCCAAAGCAGCGTCTCGAACTGGTCGTGGGTATTGGCGGTGATGGGGAAGTCCAATTGGATGCCGGCGCCGACCGGAAGTTCATCGAGGGGTTTTCCGTCGAACAGGACGGTGACGTTCAATCCCTGCGTAAACGAGGCGCCGTTCGGCAACTGTCCCGGCAGTGTGTTCGCCTCCATTTTTGTGATCACTGCCTGGTGTTCGCAAAGGTTGTGGAACGTGACTTTGACGCCGAACGCATTCACCACCGTGAAGCACTCCAGGTCAATCAGTTCCCCGCCCGTGACGGTGATGATGAATCCGCCCGGGAGGGTCGTTGCGGGATTGGGTTCGTAATTCACAGTGACGAGGAAGGTGACCGGCGCCGCGCTGTTCCCGTGCGAGTCCGTCGCGGTGCATGTGACGGTTGTGATGCCCACCGGGAAGAAACTGCCCGAGGCGGGCGTGCAGACCGCGATACCGGCGCCGTCCACCACGTCGGTTGTCGCGGGCGGTGAGTAGACCACCACCGTTCCCGATCCGCTGGAGGTTTCAATGGTCATATCTTCGTGAGGGCTGATAACGGGCGGAGTCGTATCGGTGACCGTGACGTCGAAACTTCCGTAGGCGATGTTGCCGCTCGAATCGGAGGCGGAGCAGTTGACCGTTGTCGCGCCGAGGGCGAACGCGCTGCCCGAGGCGGGGGAACAGGTCACTGGAACGGAACCAGATACCAGGTCCGAGGCGGAAGCGGCGAACGATACGTCCGCGCCGGACGAACCCGTCGCCTCGGTCGTGATGTCTGCGGGTAATGAGAGAGCAGGCGGAGTCGTGTCGGTGACCGTGACGTTGAAACTTCCGTAGGCGATGTTGCCGCTCGAATCGGAGGCGGAGCAATTGACCGTTGTCGCGCCGAGGGCGAACGCGCTGCCCGAGGCGGGAGAACAGGTCACTGGAACGGGTCCATCCACCGCATCATTTGCGGTCGGCGAGAAAGCGACCACTGCGCCAGAGGGTCCCGTCGCTTCCACGGTCATATCGAGCGGCAGGCTCAGAACCGGCGGCGTAGTGTCCAGGGGCATGAGGTTGTAGCACTGGCTGGGATGAGGGCCGGGGTAGGTGTTGCCGCTGCAAGTGGGATCTGTCGTCGCGCTGATCGAGCCGGAGAAAACGCTCAGCCCGTAGGCTTCATTGTCCGATAACGTCCCGCCGTTGACGTTGACGACGGTCGAGCCGGTTCCGTTGACGTGAACGCCCGATCCCAATCCCAATATCAGAATGAACGTGCCGTTGTCGTAGGAGACGACATTGTTCAGAAACACTGAATTGGCGTTATTGATCTCGATGCCGCTCAAGTCGTTGTTGAAAGCGGTGACGTTATTGAGCGTGACGATCGGGGCGCTCAACGTTGCGCCGTTGTAGTTGGTGGTTTCATCAAGACAGAAAAAGATGATTGACGTGCAGTTTCGGGTATCCCTGAACGTTGTATCGGAGATCGTGATCGAGCCTGTGTTGGTCTCCGCGCGGAAGCCCCGGTTGCGGTTGGCGCTTCCCCCGCTGTCGTTGCCGTCGAAGGCGCTGTTCGAAACGACGATGTCGCCGGACTGGGAGTCAAGGTAGGCGGTGTAATCGTCGCCGCGTTGCTGCGTCACGGTGACATTGTTCAGCGTAATGTCCCCGCTCGTGGTGTAGACGGTGAGGGCGTTTCCGCTGCTTACGTTATTGAATGAGAAATTGTTGATGGTGATATTCCCGACCCACGGATTCGACGACGTGCCGATGGTGACGGTGTTGTTTCCAAAATTGGTGGTACCTGTGAAGGTGGCGCTCGCGCCGTTCAAGCCGTTCCATCCGCCCTGCAGGGTGAGATTGAAATCGTTCAGGGTGTTAAAGTCGCCGCTCCCCAGGCTGGATCCGGCAGTGGTCAGAGAGAATGACGCGCCGGGGTTGGAGGTGAAATAGATCACACCGTCCTGGGTGTAATTGCTCGTGTTGTTGCGCATGTTCGTAAGAAGGGCGTTGATCGTGGCAAAGTTCGTCGTGCAGCCCGGCCCCCCCGGCAGGACGCCCACCGGACACCACATCGGGTCCGAGTCCAGGATGACATCCAGCGCCTCCTCGGATGCCAGCGGGAGCGCCTCGCCGTTTTCGTCAAGGACGATCACCTCGGTATTCTCGGGGATCTGTTCGAACAAGGGAGCGTCGGGCGCTTCCTCCTCCGCCGGAACCTGTTCCTCCTCCGAGGGAGTTGCCTCCCCCTCCGGCGTTATCTCCGGCGCTGGGGTTTCATTTCCGCCTTCTTCCGGGGTCGGCGTTTCGACGACGGAGAGGGATTCGGTTTCCTCCGTTACGAGCGGCTCCTGCGGTTCTTCCGTCGGTTGGACGGTTGGGGTCGAGTCCGATGGGGCGTCTTCATCCGCGAGCGCAACAGAGACATTCACGGTGATGATACTGGCGACCAAAAGGACGGAGAACACCCACCTGAAAAGATAAGATTTCGTAAACATGCTTCCTCCTGAATTACCTTGCATAATCGTTAGGTAGAAGCATGACGCCTTGATTTTTGAATGGTTACGCCGATTGTCTGAACTTTGTCATGGATTTTCGTTACCTTCGTCCGGGATTTCGGACTTGTCCGGTTCTTTGGGACGACAGGGGCATCCCGTCAGCGTGTTTTCGCCGCATTTTCCCGATATCAAAACGAAAATCCCCCTCTCACGCCGGGCGGCGATTGCAACCCATTTACAACTATTTTTTTCGCGGCAGAAAATCGAACGGGGGTCTTTGGTTGAGTTTCAACAGGTTGGCGCCCATCTCCCCGACGGCGAGCGCGGTCAGCGACCCGGTCTCGCAGCTGAGTCTCTGGAACTGATCGAGCGGCAGGCCGATGAAATGCGCGACCGCTAGTTTGATCGGGTCGGCGTGGAAGACGACCGCCACAATATCCTTTGGTCTGTTGTGTTTTGTCACGATGCGTTCGAGCACGCTCGCGTAGCGGGTCTGCGCCTCCACAAAAGACTCTCCTTCGGGGAACCGAAAACGCGAGGGGGCATTCTGCACGATCTTCCAAACCTTCGTCAACCTTAGCGCCCTCCATGACCTCCCCTCCCATTTGCCGATGTGGGTATCCATCAGGTCGGGTTCCAGGACGACGGTCAACTTTCGCGCTTCTGCAATCGGCTTGGCGGTTTCCATCGCCCTCTCGAGCGGACTCGCGTAAACGGCTTTGATCGGAACGTCTTTCAACGCTTCAGCCAACGCCTGAGCCTGTTCCTGTCCCCGTTCGTTCAGGTGAACGCCTGGAATCCTTCCCGCCATTTTGCCGGTCTTCACGTAATCGTTCTCGCCGTGACGGATCAGTAGGAGCAGAGGCATGAGACTTTTTCCTAATCTGTCTCGCGCATGGTTTTTGGATCCGCTTCGTCCTCGTTCATCCATGCTTTGAGGGTGGCGCGGTAAAGCGCGCGTTCGAAGTACATGCCATCCAGCGACAACCCGTCGTATCCCTTTTCGAACAATACTTCATCGGACATCGTGAGTCAAGAAACCCCCGCAGTGATTCGGTCAAATTTTTCCATGTCAGCCTCTGGTTCGATTATAACTCACCAAAAAAATTACTTGATCTTCCGCTTCATCTCTTGAATCTGTTCCTCGCTCATGGCAGGGATGTTTTCCACCTTTGTAATTCCCAACGCCCTGCGCTGCGCTGCGCGCCACATCTCAAGCCGCGCGGTGACCTGCGACTCGTATCCCTCCTGCGAGGGCTGATAAAAATAGGTGCCCAGCAATCTCTTTGGTAAATATTGCTGAGGGGTGAAATGTCCCTCGAATTCGTGAGGATAGACATAGTCCCTGCCGTGACCCATCGCGGCGGCATCGCGGTTGCCGTCCATGAGGTGACGCGGCACGGATGTTTGTCCCTCATCTTCGATCTTTTTCATCGCCTTGAAGTACGCGCCCGCGCTGTTGGATTTGGGCGCGGTGGCGAGATACAACGTCGCTTCGACGATGGGGTAGATCCCTTCGGGCAAGCCAATGAAGTCAAAGGCTTGCGCAGCGGAGGATGCAACGACCAGTCCCATCGGGTCGGCGAGACCGATGTCTTCACCTGCCAGAATGATAAGGCGACGGATGATGAAGCGCGGGTCTTCTCCGGCATAGATCATCTTGGCGAGCCAGTAGAGCGCCGCGTCCGGGTCGCTGCCGCGCACGGATTTGATGAACGCGGAGATCGTATCGTAGTGCGCGTCGCCGTCTTTATCATATAGAACCGCGCGCCGTTGAATTGACTCTTGCGCCACATCCAGGGTGATATGGATAACACCTTCAACGTCAGGAGACGTTGACTCCACAGCCAATTCAATTGCGTTCAACGCGTTCCGCGCGTCGCCGGAGGCAACTTCAATTAAATGGGATCGGGCATCAGGGTCCAAAACGATGCGCTTGTTCCCGTAGCCGCGCTCTTTGTCTGTCAATGCCCGGTCGAGGAGAATGCCGGTTTCCTGTTGATTCAGGTTGCGGAGTTGGAAGACGCGTGAGCGGGAGATCAACGCTTTGATGACTTCGAAATATGGATTCTCTGTCGTCGCCCCGATGAGGGTCACGACTCCCGCCTCGACGTGAGGCAGGAGCGCGTCCTGTTGGGCTTTGTTCCAGCGATGGACCTCGTCCACGAAAAGAATCGTGCGGATGTTGTGCAACCGTCTGCGTTCGATGGCTTCGGCGATCACCACGCGCAAATCCGCCTTGCCCGCGAGGATGGCAGAGATGGTGACGAAGTGACTCTTGGTGGTATTGGTGATGACTTGCGCGAGCGTGGTCTTGCCGGTGCCGGGCGGCCCCCACAGGATGATGGAAGAGAACAGCCGATCTGACTCGATGGCGCGGCGGAGAAGTTTGCCTTCGCCGACGATGTGTTCCTGCCCGATGTATTCCTCCAGCGTGCGCGGACGCATCCGCGCGGCGAGCGGCGCTTCCTGTTTCATGCGTTCCTGCATGGCGTGGTCGAAGAGATCGGGCATGGCGGGGAGATTATAGCATCATCTTTTTTCGGTTACGAAGACGCAATGGAGATGAGGATTTTATGAGAATCAAAAAAAGGACGCGCGAACGCGTCCTTGGCGGAATCAGTTACCGGCTTAGAACGAGGCGACGGCGGTCTTCATGTCCATGAAGGTTTCGATGAACATGTCGAAGCCCGCCGTCTCGAAGGCGGTTCGAGTCTCCGGGGAAAGGTTCAACAGTTTCAGGTGAGGGGATTTGTATGTGCCTGCGCTGATGCCTTTCTTTAACTCCTCCTCGGCGGCGGCGGCGTTGGGGTCGAGCGAACGGAGTTTGTTGAAGGCTGAGTGCAGGGCGCGCAGGCCGGCGCTGCTGACGAAGGGGGCGTGCGAAAGGTCCACCAGGATGTGACGCGCACCGTCCTTGATCGCCTCGTCCACTTTCGACTCGAACTGACGATACGTGGATGAATCGATGTTCCCGTCCACGTGCAGGACGGTGACGGGGATGCGGCCGTTTTCGGTGTGTACTTTGATTTCCATGGATGTCTCTCCTCGAACAGTAAGGTATGATCCGGGCTTCTACTTTTCCTTCGCCTCCTGCTCGGCTCTGGATCGGAAGCCGACCAGTTTTCTCAAGGCGTCGAACCAGAAGGGCGCGCCTTGTGCGGCGGCGAGCCCGCTCAGGAGAAAACCAAACGCTTTGATTCCCCATCCCTGAAAATCGGACGGCAGCGAATCGGCGCGCCAGCCGACCGGGAAAGGCAGGCTTTCGACGGCTTGCGAGAAATCCGTCGGCGGCGCCCCCGCTTCGACCTGCGCCTGCGCCTGCGCGACGATGACGGCGCGCGCGGTGGGTTGCTGCCAGAGTTCCGTCGCAATGAAAACGCTGTCCACGTTCAGGAAGACGGCGATCAGAAGCCCGATGAGGAACGCCAGCCGCTGGGAGAACTTCTTGTATTCCAGCGAGACCATGTTCATGGTGTCGTTGTACCAGTCCTCCATGCCTGCATACCATTTGGATAATTTTTCATCGAGTTTTGCGGTTTTATCGCCGACCCCCTGAAGGATGTACCCGAATTTCCGCGCCAGCCCCGGGTTGTTTTGCTGGACGGACTTCAGGTTTTCCTGCATCTTGGAAAGGGACCATTCGCCTTCGGGAAATTCCTCGGGCGATTTCCCCGCGTTCGCGAACAGGTCGAGCATGACCTTGGCGAATCGCTGGGGCGGAATCCAGGGCGGCATTTTGTTCAAGCCCGACCTTCGATAGAGCGCCTGGATGGAAGGATGCTGGAAAAACTTGTCGCTCATCTTCGGGTCGTCGAGCATGTCGCGCACCGCCTGCTCGAGATATTGCGAGCGCCAGGTGAACAGGTTTTCGACCCACTCCTGCGCCTGCATTACGCCGACGCTCAGCACAAGCCAGACAAATATCAACCCAATGGCGACCTGGATGACAGCGTCAAGTTGCATGATCCTCTCTCCTGTTCTGATGAACCGCCCGGAAAGACATTCGCTGGGAGCGAAAGCCGGGCGGAATTCCTGTGATTGACCGAGTATACAGTTTCAGCCTGTGAAAGGCAAGTCATAGGTTGAGGGTTTGTTCCACTTCCCTTTGATGGGAGCGATTCACAATGTAGATTCCAGCCAGCGCGATCAAACCGCCCAGTCCCTGCCAAAGGTTTGGTATCTCCCCAAGCAGCGGGATCGCCAGGAGCGCGGTCATAACGGGCTGCAGCACCATCGTCGGCGCGACAACCGAAGCGGGGAGATGCCCGAGCGCGTAGGCGAGCGCCATGTACCCGATGAGTTGCGAGACGAGCGCCGTGGAAAGGAACACGATCCAGGTTGTCCGGTCGTAGCCGGTCAGGGAGTTGCCCAGAAGGACGTTGATGACGAACAACGCCAGGCTCGCGCCGATGCCCACGATCCAAATGTGAACGAGCGGGGTGAAATGGGCGCGGCTCTTTTCCGTAAAAAGAAAATAGCCTCCATAGAAAAAGCCGGTGAAGACCGCCATCAGGTCCCCCACGCCGAAACGCGGATGCAGGATGAAATCCGTCCCCACGATCAACACCGCGCCGGTCAGCGTGAGCGCAAGCCCGCGCCAGAAGCCGTTCGAGAGTTTTTGTTTGAGGATGAGCCACGCGCCCAGCGCAACCCATAACGGAGCGGTGTTGCCAAGCAGGGTGGCGTTTGCGGCGGTCGTATACCCGAGGGCTGTCGTCCACAAGGCAAGGTCGAGCGCGGTGAACACGCCTGCGAGGAGGGGGAAGATCAACGCCCGCGATGCGACCTTCGGAGTCCGCGACCTGCGCGGCAGGACCACCGGCAATAACAGAAAGAGCGAAAAGAACATGCGGTAGAAGGCGGTGACCGGTCCCGGCGCGTTTGCCCACCGGACGAACATGGCGGAGAAACTCAGCGCAAGCACACCGACGCCGAGCGCGGCATATACGAGGATGTTTTTGTTCGACATGCGATCCTATTGGACTTGAAGATGATCGAGGGTTGCCGGAAGTTCATGGAGGGAGGACAGGCTCGCGTCGGGCTTGACCCGTTCCTGCTCCTCCATCTTTGGGTCTGCGCGGCGGCTGATCCAGATCCCGTAGATCCCCGCGTTCTGCGCGCCGCGAATGTCCGCATCCAGGTTGTCGCCGACCATGACCGCCTCGTTGGGAGGGCAGTACCAGTTCGAAAGCGCCAGTTCGAAGATGCGCGGATGCGGCTTGCGATAACTGCACGCGGCGGAGGTCAGGATGAAATCGAAATATTTCGTGATGCCGAATTTGCGGGCGAGTTGCTGCACGTCGGCGTCGTCGCCCGCGTTCGAGATGATGCCCATCTGGTATCCCTTTTCCTTCAGTTTTTGCAATGTTGGAAGGGCGTCCTCCTCCAGCGCCCAGTTGCTTTGCGTGACGGAAAACAGCGTGTCCAGCGCTTTGCGGATCAGGTTGCCGCGAACGTCGTCGTATCCCTTTTCGTGGAGCAGTTCGCGCAGGACGAAAGAATAGGTGGTTTCGAGCAGGTCCTGTTCGCGCTGCTTGAAGTAACCGTCCAGTCGTTTGCGGAATTCGGTGGGAAATGTGTTGAGACTGACCTCCAACCCTTGCGAGCGGAGGAAGTCCGTCAGCGCCTCGTCCGCCTTCGCGACGATGGGCGCCCAATCCTGACGCCCATACATGAGCGTCCCACCGAAATCGAAGAGAACGGCGCGGATGAGGTTTCGGGGCATGACGCTATTTTACTGTGAGTGACGGAAAAGAGAAAACCCTCGATTTTTATCCAGCCTGCGGCGCGCCGTCAACTCCCGCGCGGTTCCTGGGTGAGCGGTTTTTGCGGCAATGTGGTGACCAGCACCTTGTCCACGCGGCGACCGTCCATGTCAATGACCTCGAAGTTCAAGCCGTGCCACTCGAAATGATCCGCCGTCTGCGGCACGCGCCCAAGCGACATCATCACGAATCCGCTCAGGGTTTCATACTCGTCCTCGTGCGGAAGGACGGGCAGGTCGAAGATCTCCTTGAATTCGTCCACCTCGAGCATCCCATCCAGCAACCACGAACCGTCCTGGCGTTGTGTGGCTTGCGGTTCAGCCTGTTCCATCTCGCCGACGATCTCCTCGAGGATGTCGTTGATGGTCAACAACCCCTGCAAGCCGCCGAATTCGTCAATGACCAGGAGCATGTCCGTGCCTTTTTCCTTGAGTATTTCCAGCGCGCGCGAGGCAAGCATCGTCTCGGGAATGTAAAAAGCGGGTCTGAGCACTGCCTTGAGATTGATCTTCTCGCCCTTCAGGCTTGGCACGAGCAGGTCCCTTGCCTTGACGATGCCCAGGATCACGTCCAACGTGTCTTGCCGCACCGGGAAACGCGAGAAATCGTTCGCCGCGATCTTTTCGCGTACCTCCTCGATGCTCTCGTCAATGTCCAGCCAGACGATGTCCGTGCGCGGCGTCATCAGGGAATACACGCGCTGGTCGCCCAGGCTGAACACGCCCTCCACCATGTCGTGTTCGGCTTCCTCGAAGATGCCCGCCTGCATCCCCTGGTCAATCAGGAGTTGGATCTCCTCTTCGGTCACGGGCGGTTCGTTTCCGGGCTTGATCCCCAACAGTTTCAGCGTCAACTCCGTCAATTTTCCAAGCAACCATACGAACGGAGAGAAAATCTTCGAAACGACGATCATCGAACCGCCCATGGCGGACGCAATTCTTTCCGGGTCGTGCAGGGCGATTCGTTTCGGAACGAGTTCGCCCAGCAGGATCGAGAGGAAAGTAATGCTGATGACCACGATGCCCAGCGCGATGGAATCCGCGTAATCGGTCAACATGGGAATCCGCTCGATTGCGTCTCCCAAAGGCTCCGCCAGTCTCGCGCCGCCGATCGCGCCAGTGAACACCCCCACCAGCGTGATGCCGATCTGGACGGTCGAGAGGAACAGGTTGGGATTCTCGATCAATTGAAGAGCGTTTTTTGCGCCCCTGTCGCCTTCGTTGGCGCGCTGTTGAAGGCGCGCCTTGCGCGACGTAGCGACGGACATTTCGGACATTGCCAGGATTGCGTTGATCAGGATGACAGCCAGGATTATTAGTATTTCTGAAGTGATATTCATCGAGGGTTATTGGATTTGATTCAGCGTGGATATTGATCGGACACTGTTAAAGCGCGGCAAGCCCGCCGACCAGCATCAGCGGGATGATGACGTGCGCGTTGAAAATCTTCGCTATCTAGGGGAACTTCGTCTGACATGATCCACTGGACTTTTCTGCGTCCCCTATTGTACTATGAATCGCCTCTTATTCGACCTTTATGCCTGATCCCGTTTCGACGCGCCCGACCACCCAGACGGCTTGATCCAGTTCCTCCGCGCGCGTGAGGAACGCGTCCAGATTTTCCTGCGGCACTCCCAACAACAAACCTCCGCTGGTCTGCGGATCGAATAGCAACATCCGATTTTCTTCATCAATCGAACCCGCAAAGCGAACCTTCGATGCGAAGTGTTTCCTGTTATCGAACGCGCCGCCCGCGAAGCAGCCCTTTGCCGCATACTTGCGCGCGCCTGAAATGAACGGAATGTTTTCGAGTTCCAGTTTCAAGGCGATGCCCGAAGCGTCCGCCATTTCCACTCCGTGACCCAATAGACTGTATCCTGTAACATCCGTCCCGCCGCGCAGAGCGAACTCAAGCGCGAGGTCACTTGCGGTTTTGTTCAGGCGTTTCATCCAATTCACCGCTTCGAGGACGTCCTCTTCGTCGGCTTGTTCGCGTTTGAGCGCAGTGGTCGTGACTCCAAAACCGAGGGGTTTGGTCAACACGAGCGCGTCACCGATCCGAAGTCCGCCTTTGCTCAACATCTTTTGCGGATGGACGAAACCGATGACGACAAGTCCGTACTTCGGCTCTTTATCTTTTACAGTATGTCCGCCTGCAATGACCACTCCCGCCTCGCGCGCCTTCTCCGCGCCGCCGCGGATGATCTCGCTCGAGATCTCGTCCGGCAGGTCGTCGGGTAATGCCGCGACGTTCAACGCAAGGAAGGGCTGTCCGCCCATCGCGTATACGTCCGAGAGGCTGTTCGCCGCGGCGATGGAACCGTAATCGTACGCGTCGTCCACCACCGGCGTGAAGAAATCGGTCGTGACGACGATTGCCTTGTCGTCGTCCAAACGCCAGACAGCCGCGTCGTCCGGTTCCCGCAGACCAACCAAAAGGTCCGGGAAGGAGGCGGCTGAAAAGACGTCTTTTATGGGACGCAGGACCTGCGTCAGCGCATCCGCGCTTAGTTTGGACGCTCAACCCGCGCAGGCGGAAAGAGTCGTGAGTCGGATTTCGCGTCCGGTTCGAGGAGTGGGCATGTCTTTGAAAAGTGAGAAGTGGAAAGTGGGAAGTAGAAAGTGGAAAGTAGAAAGTGGCGGGTGGTTACTTTCCACTTTCTACTTCCCAAAAAACTTTACGGCGTTGACGGCGTCGTTGACGGACTCGTCGTGGTATTTGGCAGCGGAAGAATGAACTGGTTGTCCGTCGGCAGGAAGATCGTCTGAACGCCCGGCGCGAGTTTGAGGATGTATTGATATTGCAGGATCTCCGGGTTGTCCTGCAGCGATTGCCCGATCAACTCATTCGCCTGCGCCTGCGCCTCCGCCTGGATGATCTGCGCCTCCGCCGCGCCCTTCGCCGCGATCACCGCCGCATCCGCCTGACCCTGTGCGATCTGGCGGGCTTGCTCGGCTTCCTGCTTCTTCGATTCGACGACGAACGCGGCTTGCAACGCCTGTTGTTCCGCGATCTGCTTCTGCTCGATGGATTGCGCGTATTCCTCGGTGAAGGTGATGTCGCGCAGCACGAAGTCAACGAGCGTCAGTCCGTTGCTTGCCATCACCTCTTCCAGTTGCTGAGTGATCTGGGTGGTCATATCGAAGCGCTTTGTGCTGAGCACTTCATCCACGCGGTATTGCGAGACCGCATCGCGGATGATGCCGCGCGCCTGCGGCAGGATCAGGTCGTCCTGATAGCGGCGCTGCCAGGTTTTGTGGATCTCGATCACCTGCGAGGGTTCGATGCGGTAGATCACGGACGAATCGACGAAGATGCGCTGCCCGTCCGAAGTGCGCGCCTCGACCGTGATCAACCCCTGCGTCTCGCCTTCGCTGGCTGTGCGCGCCATCGTAAAGGTCTGGGTCGTGGTCTGATAAAGTTCGACCCTTTCCACGAACGGAACGATCCAATGCAAGCCCGGTTGGAGCGGTTCGGGACGCAAGCCGCCCTGCCCGAGGATGGTGATGACGACGCCAGCCTCGGTCGGTTCGATGAACACCAGTCCCGCGCCGACGAGCGTAAGCACGACCGCCAGAACGATCATGCCGATCACGAGGGAGGTGATCCCTTTGGCGTTTTGGTTGCGGCTCGCGCGGGCAACAGCCAGGATGCCCAAACCGACGACTGCCAGCCATGCAAATCCGGCCAGCGCTTTGATGAATTCTGCAATGTTCATTCTGCCTCCGTTTCTTGAAATTATTATACCGCCATGATAGCATAGCGATATGCGCGCCGGCAAAGGACAGGTCGTTGAGTTGATCCTGAAGAATGGACGCCGTCAGGCGCGGATTTCGTGCGCCTCGGACCTGATCCCCGCCCCGGGACAATATCTGCTCGCGGGCGACGCTTCGGACTCACCCCTGCCTGTTCCCCTTTTCTCCACGCATTCCACCGCTGACGGTTTTATCGCCGCCGCGCCGATCCCCGATTCGTGGGCCCCGGGAGTGGAATTATATCTGCGCGGTCCGCTGGGACGCGGATTCGAACTGCCGGTCTCTGCGCGCAGGGTCGCGCTGGTCGCGTTCGAGGATTCGCCTTCCCGTTTGAGGGGCTTGATCGCGCCTGCTTTGAATCAGGGCGCGGCGGTCGCGCTGGTCTGCGATTCGGAGGAGGAACCTTTACCCGACGAGGTGGAGGTGCAGCCCTTCTCCGCTCTGGACGAAGTCCTTGCCTGGGCGGATTACGCCGCATTCGACGCGGCGCGCGAGAATCTGCCGGGGCTGCGGGAAAGGCTGGGGGATTTGAATCAGATGTCGGCGGGGAAGGAAGCGCAGGCGCTCATCCACACCCCCATCCCGTGCGGGGGAATCGCGGAGTGCGGCGTCTGCGCGGTGACTTTGAAATCCGGCTGGCGGCTGGCTTGCAGGGAGGGTCCCGTTTTCGATCTGCGGGGGATCTAAGGGTTCGTAAAAAATAAGCTCCCTCACCTTCCACGAAATGGATGTCATTGCGAGGGTGTTCGTCCCGAAGCAATCCCCACTTTGCAGGAAAATCTATG
>JAANMU010001856.1_pt1 | contig 17457 bp, 4 predicted proteins | sample 7279701 | NCBI WGS metagenome assembly JAANMU01 (sample SAMN14094539, study PRJNA606508) | bioreactor metagenome | isolation source: A lab-scale SPAN reactor treating ammonium-rich wastewater day 57 | place: Ireland: Galway | collected 2017-03-13 | reverse complement strand
CGCTTCCTGAATATCTCCGTCGCTACAAACAACGATGCACCCAACACAAGAAACGCTGCCGCCCGTACAGTAAGCAGAAGTCTGAATTCTTCAAGCGGAATGTACGTGAACGAACCCTCAGACAAGAAGAGCTTGAATACTGTAACCGAGAACATAACCACTGCGGCCACCCAAAGCGATTTCATGCCCGATTTTATGCCTGCGTAGGCCACGATCAGCGCTTCAAGAGACCAGAGGATAACGGTCGTGAAACCGGAAAACTGGATTGCTGTCGCGCTGAACACCAGCACGATTGCGCCAAGGATATAGCGATCGAGCAGACCTTGCTTCGCCCCGCCTTTGTTCTTCAAGACAAAAAACAGTCCGAAATACGGCAGCGCAATCAGCAACGTCGTCAATCCCATCCACACATGATAGTCCGGTTCGAGGAGGTGGTACGTGCCGATGTAGTACAGCACGCCGTTGGCGACGGCGAGTATGTGGCGCAGTGTAGACCATGCTTCGTTCTTCTTGAGATTTCGAGCAGCCTCGAATCCCAGAAAAAGCATCCAGAAGAGAGTCAGGAAGAACAGTGCCGCCGTCAGCAATTCCTGTTTGAATACAGAGTCAAACCAGAGGAAATAGATGAAGTATGTTCCCGCCATCGTCAACGGCTCGACGATGATCCACTTCTCCTTGCTAATGACGATACTCAGCAGTCCGGCGGTGAGTAATGCAATGTACGTGAACAACCCTATTTCATTCGCGGCGCCCGCACTGAGCATGAACGGCGTCAGGAATCCGCCCGCCCAACCAAGAAGCGCCACGGCAAGCGAATCATACTTGAGCGATTGCCACAACGTCATCATCGACGTTCGCGGCTACTGGACACGCAACGGGCAGCCGATCCCTGGCGGCTTTAACTTCGGCTTTTGGCCGACCCTGGGCTTCAACGTCGATCTCGCCACCGGGCCGATGCCCTCCAACGGCCAGTTCATTCGCATCCAGAACGGCAACGCCAACGGAGCCGTCGAACCCGGCGAAATTGAGACGCTTGTTGTCGGCATGGACGTCTTCCCGGTCGCCAACCGCGAAGAACTTGAGCTGCTCCTCGGGCCGACCCCCTTCCGCGAGCTGCGCCTCGGCGGCCTGCAGGACACGCTCCCGTGGATTCCCGTCTATCAGGGGCCAAACCCGATCAGCGAATCCAACTACGTCTGGATGATCGACAGTTTCTTTGATGTGTTCTTTGAAGGCACCGGGTTCATTCATCCGCAATTGCCCATTGAAGTGCAACCCGGCGGCTTCCTCCTCGCCCGTGAACGGATTCGATTCACGAACAACTTCGGGCAGACCGAGTATCGCTGGGTCTGGGAGTTTCATGAAGCCCACGAGGCCGATCTCGGCGACGCACCGGATTCCAGCAATACTTTTCTCGTGCCGATGACGGCGTATCCCTCCGGTGGTCCTCCAGGGACGCTCGCGAACTTCCCCACGGTCTTCATGATGGGTTCGCCGCCGTACGGTCCGATTCACTGGAACCCCCGCGGCATCGCCTTCCTCGGTCCGAGTGTCACGTTTGAAAATGAGGCGGACATCGGACCCGATCAGGATTTCGTGAACAACATTCTGCCGTTGCAGGATGTGCCAAACCTCGACGGCGCCGACGACAGCGTGGCGGTTCCACTGGCCTTGCCGCAGTGCACGCCGACGAACTTCACCTATCGCGTCAACCTCGTGACACCGCCGCTCTTTCCTTTCTACGTCAACGTCTGGTTCGACTGGAATCGCGACGGGGACTGGGACGACACCATGACCTGTCCCGACGGAACCGCCGCCCCCGAGTGGGCCGTTCAGAATCAGATACTGCCGGCGCTGCCGGTCGGCCTGAACAACCTCACGACGCCGACCTTCATCCCGTGGCACCCCGGCGATGGTGAAAGCCTTCCCATCTGGATGCGCATCACCCTCTCCGAACGGCAGTGGACCAACCAACCCGGCAGCTTCGGCTACGGTGGCGCCGGCCCGGCTGGCGGGTACACGTACGGTGAGACGGAAGACTATTATTTTGCACCGAGTATTGAGCTGTCGGACTTTGGCGATGCGCCCGATCCGCCTTATCCCACCCTGCTCGCCAGCAGCGGCGCCCAGCACGGGCTGGGGCAGTTGTTCCTTGGCGCGCTGATTGATGGTGAGGGCAACGGACAGCCCAATGCGAACGCCACCGGCGACGACAACGCCGGCCTCGCGGACGAGGAAGGCGTCGTTTTCAACACGCCGCTGATTCCCGGCCAGAACGCCACCATCACGGTCACACTGGGCGGCGTAGTGATCGGAGCGAATCTTAGCGCGTGGGTCGACTTCAACGGCGATGGAAGCTGGGCGACGCTGGGGGATCAGATCTTCGTAGCCCAAGCGCTCAATCCTGGTGCCAACGTGCTGACGTTCCCGGTGCCCACAACCGCGACACCCGGCGTCGCGACGTTCGCGCGATTCCGCCTGCATACCAACCCCGGCGGTGTGCCGTTTGCCGGCTCCATCCCTTACGGCGAAGTCGAAGATTACGCCGTGACGATCACCGAACCCAAGTGGTCGCAGAAACCGAATCCGCCTGGAGCCGGCTTCGATGCGCCCTCGGACATCTGGTGGACACCGATCGGGCAGCCCTCCAAATGGAGCCAGTTCCCCGATACGACGAAAGTCGCCCGACACGCACACGACTACGCCACGGGTCGACTAACGCTTGCCAATGACTGGATCTGCGAAGGTGGATTGGTGACCGACCTGCACTGGTGGGGCACGATCGAACCAAGCGCCGGCGCCTTGGCGGGGTTCAGGTTGAGCATCCACAACAACAATTCCGCAGGGCCCTGCTTGCCGATCGACCCGCCTGCCTGGTCCGCAAACGTGCCGATCGGGCAGATTACCGTGACCGAGACCGGCACGGTGAACAGCGGGAATGAACCGATCTACCTGTACTCGTATGTATTGCCGACCCCATTCGCACAGGTCGCGGGTAACAGGTATTGGCTGGATATTTCCGCGAACTCGGTGAATCCGGCCACGCCCATCATGTGGAAGTGGCAGGAGTCGTCGCCCGCGCCGGTGCAGTGCTCGCCGGCGTCGAAGCAGGAACCCACCCCTGGCGTCTGGCAGCCTTTTGCCATCGCCGGCATTGAACTGGCGTTCGTGATTACATCGGATGTCGGAATCCATCCAATCAACGCAGTCGTCGCGGATGATTTTGTCTCCGATGGCCGACCGATCACTGGTCTGCGCTGGTGGGGCAGCTATTTGGATGATCGCTATGCGCCGCCGATCGGGACGGATCCCGTGCATGTCCTCGACGGTTGGTTCATCAGCTTCCACTGGGCCGACGACGGCAGCGCCGCGCCGACCTGTCCGCCGGACTTCGCGACCGACCCGGCGCCGACGGTGCTGGCGGTCTACTTCGCGCCCGCAAGCGCGGTGACGATCCTCACCGACGGTACAACGGACTGCAACAATCACCCGATCTACAGCTACAGCGTTGATTTGACGCGATGCTGCCTGATCTGCAAAGAGGCCGATCCGCGTGACGGAAGCATTCCCGGCACAAGCGGCCAATTCAACGAGGTCGCGCGGCTGCGATACTGGCTGGATATCCAGGCCGTGACGGGGGCAACGTGGGTGTCGGCCGCCGGAGATGAGTGCGTTGTGGTGTACACAGGGCACCTGCCGCCGGAAAGCGGAGATCATTTCTGGGGTTGGCACACCAGCCCCGCCGATTCGCCGAATCTCTGTGGTGCGCTCGATCAGGCCTGCACGGGCGTGCTGGATCACCAGAACTGGCTGCCGGCCGCGTGCTGGCAGTATCGCAACTGGGTGAAGCAGCCGTGGCTGTGCATGCCGCCTCCGACGAGCCCCGTCCACATGGCGTTTGAGCTGTACACGAATCAGTCAGCAACGCTGCTGATGCCGTGGATCAGGTCGCAACCGGTTGGCGGCTCGTTCTGTGAAGGCAGCACGGTCGTACTAGCGGTAGACGCGTGCGGTTCACCGCCGCTGCACTACCAATGGACGCACGACGGAAACAATGTCGGCGGAGACAGTTCGACGCTTTCGCTTGATCCCATTGCGCTGACCGACGCCGGGACCTATCAGGTCACCGTGAGCAACGCTGCCGGATCGCTCGCCAGCGACTCGGTGGATATCACCGTCTGGGATCGTGGATCGGGCGATGCCGACGGGAACGGTGTCGTGAATGGGCTGGACATTCGGCTGTTCATCAGCGCCGTTCTCGGCGTGGCTGATCCCTATGTCGAGTGCGCATGCGACATGGACGGCAGCGGCGATGTCACGACGGACGACGTCTCGGCCTTCGTGACCGAGCTGTTGAACGGCTAAATAGGACCACGGAAAGGATCGTATGACGTCCATGAATAATAAGGTGTGGGACCCGCTATGAGCGGGTCCGACACAGGCCATTAGCCTGTGCCACACACATTGAAGGCTTGTTCGGTTCTACTTAGCCAGCGTGATTGAAGTGAGGGGGCGGCGGTGCGTTGCCCCCGCAGGAAGCACCGGAAGCCGGCGGATAGGGGATCCGTCGGCTTCGGATTTTGGGGTCCGGGGATCGCCCGGATTGCTCATGGAAAGGCACCGAACCAGCATCCTTGCCAATCGCACCACATTGACCCAGAATCCGGATCGCGGCAGACCATTCGACGCCGCGGAGAGGTCCGATGCCGCACAAGTTCTTTCCTGTACTTTGTGCCACGCTGTTCACGGTGGTTGCGATGGGGCCCGCGTCGCTTTCCGCCCAGACCCTCGATCCCGACGGCGAAGGCCTCTACCAGGAGCGCCTCGAATACGACCCGGCCACCGGCAAGTGGATCGCCATCGCCCCGCCGATTCCCGGCACCGAGGACGGCGATCTCGCGCTCGCCCGGTTTCTGCTCGCGCGCAACAAGTACGCGAAGGCGCGAAAAGCCTTCGCCGCATGGATGAGGGCCTACCCCGAATCGCCCAAGTGGCCCGAGGCGCTGCTTTACGCCGCCGAGGCCGAAATCTCCGCGGAGGATGAGAAGCCCAAAGGGGGCGATCTCATCAAGGCTTACGAATGGCTCAAGGAAATCGTCGAAGGCTGGCCCGGTACGGAGTCAGCCGATCGCGCCCTGCGCAAGCACCTCATCGTCGCCGAGATGCTGCTCTTCAAAGATCGCAAGCAGAAGATTTGGAAGGGCACGTTGCACCTCTCGGCGCGCGAGGAAGCGTTGCAGATGCTCGATCGCGTCATCGACGACTACGCCCGCGAAACGCCGATCGCCGAACAGGCCCTTCGGCTCAAGGCCGACTATCACTACCAGGCCGGCGAGTTTGAAGAGGCCGAAGAGGCCTACGCTCGGCTGCTGCGCGACTTCGCGCGCGGGCGCTATGCGAAGATTTCGTTGCTGCGATGCGGCGAATCGGCCTATGCCCGCTTCCCCGGCGTGGAGTTTGACGACGCCGACTTGCTCGAAGCGGAGATCTACCTGCAGGACTTTCGCACGAAGTATCCCAAAGACGCCGAGGAGAGCATCGTGCCCCAGGCCCTCGCACGCATACGCGACAGTCGCGCCGAAAAGGACTATCGCGTCGCGCAATGGTACGAGCGCATTCGCCAGATCAACGCCGCAGCCTATTACTATCGCAGCGTCGACCGCAACTACCCCGACACGACGTGGGGCGCCCAGGCTCACGCGCGACTGATCGCCATCGGGGCCATCGAGCCGGACGTTGAGCGACCCGCCCCCGCGACCGAACCGGCCGTGGAAACGCCGCTCGAATCGTCCGCCAACGCCGCGCCGGAGAATTCCACCGCCATCGCGCCGTCTTCGATTGACAATTAGGCCGCGTCGGTCGGTATAACAATCAGCCGGCGGGCTCGTTACGGCGGATCGTTGACGTGCCCGCCGCTGACACACCAAGCAACTCCGCCCACAGCCTGTCCGTTGCTTCGAGATCAATCTGCGGCCGCACCCCCTCGGTCAGAATGTGCCAGTTCGTTCGCAGAGGTCGGCCGTCGAGGAATATCGCCGACGTCCCCTCGACCCCCAGCGATGCCGCAATCGCGACATCTGCCTCGATTCGCCGCGTCGCCTTTTCCGATTCCATCGCCCGTTCGAACGCCGCCGCGTCGATTCCCAGATGCCGCGCCAGGGGCACGTATGGCCTCTCGTCCAGCAGACTCGCCGCGTCAAAGAGCTTCTCGTAGTACTCAAGCGCCTTCGCATCGCCGCCCGCCAACCGCGCTGCTTCGGCCGCCCGTGCCGCGTCGCACGCGAAGTAGTGAAACTCGCCTTTTACCTGCGCATTGCACGCCGGCGACATCGGATAGTGCTTCAGTACGATGCGCACCGCGCCGGGAAAAATCGTCGTCAGACGCCGCGCATACTGATGAAACAACCTGCACTTGGCGCATTCAAAATCGCTGAACACGACCATCGTATGCTTCGCAGCGGCCGCTCCGAACGCGAGCGAATCCGGCGCGACGGCGATCTCTCGCGGCGCTTCGCGCGACAGCCGCCAGAGGATGTACTCCGCGTTGTTCGTCGCCGTGAGGTACTCCCGCTGATACTGCCGCGCGGCCCCCTGCAACTGCACCGACCATGCCCCCACCGCCGCCACCATCGCGGCTGCGCCGCAGCACGCCAGCACGCCGACTCCGCGCCCCGCCGTCGGATACGACGGCATGCCATCGGCCCGCCGCGGCCACGCCGCCAGAGTCAGCACCAGCATCAACCCGTTCACGCCGTGCGCCGCCAGACACCACGAACACCACACCGGCAACCGCGTCGCCATGACATAAACAAACCACGCCGACACCGCCGCACCGGCCAGCACCAGTGCCATCGGTGCAAGGTGCCACGCCCGTGCGCGATGCGTCGGCACGCCGATCGCTGCAAACCAGACGCCCGCGGCGCAGAAATAGGCGAAGCCGATCAGCGATGTGGAGATGCCACGAAATTTCGACCAATGGCTCGCGAGCACATAATCGCAATTCACACGCGCCGAAGGCGTGCAGAGCCGCGACCCGAGTGATGCCGTTCCAGTATCACCGCCGCTCCCGCTCGGCAGGGTCATCGCCAGCAGAACGGCGCAGATGACCGCGCCGCCCATTGCACAGAAGATGAGTAGAACTCGGAGGATGTGTCGACGACCCGCACCGAACCGATCCAGGTTGTGCAGCGGCCGGTCGATGGGATCGGCCCGCGGTTCATTCAACGCCGTGACTCCGAGCGATGCGCGATTCGCGACAGCCGCTTACGCCATGCGGACAACCGTCGGATCGTGAAGCAGCATGCCAATGGTCGGTGGGCGGTGCCCACCCTGCTCAAGTCTCACGCCTCGAGCCTCACGTCTTCTGCGGCTGTACCGTCAGGATCTGTGTGCCACGTCGTGGCACTTTCAGCATCTGTCGCGTCGAGCTAAGCACCTTGCCGTCGTCGCGCGCGTACTTCACGACGACCGCGATCTGCTTGCCTTCCAGGTCCAGATCGTCGCGCCATTGCAGTCGAAGGCCGTAACCCCAGCCCATGAGCGTGCGATCCTTGCACCGCCACGGATAGGCCTTGTCGGGCGGCATCTCCCATTCCTGCAACGGTACGGCCACCTCGCGCCCCGCCCCGTCACGATCCACGCGATAGAGACAAACTATGATCGTTCCCGATCCGAACACACCGCGCGGCTTGCCAGGCCCTTCGAGAAACACCGAACACTTGAACCCGTTCACGCGGCTCGTGCCGTCATTCGAAAAGGTCAGCCACGGCTCGGCGGAAAAAAACTTCGTCACGCGGACGATGTTTGTCTCCACCGGCGGCTCGCGATCATCCCCTTTCGATTTGGCCGCGCTGAACGTCGTCGTCGTACCCGGCTCCACTGGCTGCATGCACGACACCGGCGAAAGCATGGCGAGGACCGCCACACCCACTGCGCCAGTCGATGCAACGGAGCTTCGTCGCTTCAGCGTTTTGGCGTTTTGGCGTTTCATTCGCTCACCCCCGCGGCCGCCCGCGCCGCCGTTCGCCGCGCGACGATCTCCTCACCGCTCGGCACCATCGGGCCGTACCGCGGCACCTGCGGACCGTACCGCGGCTTGGGCGGCAGCGGCTTCCGATCCTCCGACTCGCCGCCCGGCCCCTCGAAACGCACCGGCTCAATACCCGGCTCCAGGTCCGGCGCGAGGTCGATGTCATCCACCTCGAACGGCGTTTCCGGCTTGACCTGCAACTTGTCCATCAGCGGGCTTTGTTTCATCTCCGGCGTGATCAACCCGGAGATATCTCGCGCTTCGATGCTGATCCGTCGTGCGTCTTCCACCGTGCGCACCACGCGCGGCGTCATGGCGATCAGCAACTCCGTCTTATTCTTTCGCCGCGTCGTCGTGCGGAACAGCATGCCCAGCCCGGGGATGTCTCCCAGCACCGGCACTTTGCTCTCCGCCTGATTCTCCGTCGTCGTGATCAAGCCGCCGATCACGACCGTCTCACCGTCCTTCACCGCCACGCTTGTGGATGCATTGCGTGTGTTGATGATCGGCGCGAACGAACCCGGCGCGATCTGAATCGTCGAATCCGTCAGCGACGAAATCTCCGGCTCCACCAGCATGTACACAAACCCGTCGGGATTGATGTGCGGCTCGACGCGCAGGATCACGCCGACTTCCTGGTACGTCACGGCCGTATTCACCTGCCCGGCGAAGCTCGACGTGCCCTGCGGGATCGGCACCTGCTGACCGATCAGAATCTGCGCCTGCTGATTGTCCTGGCACATGATCATCGGGCGCTGAATCACTTCCAGCCGGCTGTCGGCCTGCAGCGCCCGCACGAGGAAGTTGAAATCCTCGCCGGTGATCGTGAACGAGAAACCGCCCAGCCCGCTGCCCGCCGCGCCGAGGTCCGTCCCGCCGACCACGTCGAAGTGGCTGCTCTGTAGCACACCGTTACCGCCGGGGACGGCCGTCTCGCTAAACTTCAGCTCCTGCAGCGCGAATTCCAAACCCATCTCGAAGCGGTCATCCAGCGACACTTCGGCGATCATCACCTGGATCATCACCTGCGGCGGCGGGCGATCCAGTTGCTCCATCACCGTCATGACCTTGTCCTTGTAGCGCGGACTGACCGACACGATGAGCTGGTTCGATTCCGGATGCGCCACGACCGACACTTCCTGCTCCATCCGCCGCTGCGGCGAGACCGTATCGCCCAGCGTGTCCAGCCGCTGGCTCTCCGCGCTGAAGAACGCCTCCATCGCCGATTGCACGTCCTCGGCCGTCGCGTTGTTCAGCGAGTAGACGAAATTCTCGCGCTCGTTGATCGGCAGGCTGTCGAGCTGATCAATCACGTCCGCCACGACATCAATGTCTTCGGGCCAGCCCGCGACGATCACGCTGTTGGTCCGCTCATCCGGCACGAACGTGGTCTTCGGTCGCCCGAAGGTCCCCTTCATCGAGCCGCCGGTCTGCGAACCGGCCGTCGGCACACCGGCCGTGCTGCTCGATCCGCCCTCGACGCTGATCGAGCGGCCCTCCTGGAACGCGCGCTGATCCTCGGCGCCCTCTTCCTGGGCAAACATCTCATTCAGCAGGTCCACCATCTTCGTCGCGTCGGCATAGCTCAACGGAAAGACCTTCACCAGGACGGCGCGCTTCTGAATGCGGTCCAGCTTGCGTACCAGCGACTCAATCAACCGCAGCGCTGCCGGCGGCGCGACGGCCACGATGCTGTTGGTCCGTTCGTTGTAAGTGATCTGCACGTTTTCGCGCATCGTCCGGATCAGAATCTCCCGCCCGCGGAAATCCCGGTCTCCGAATGAAATCAGCGTCGAGGAAATGTCACGCGTCGCCGCGTCGTCCCCGCCGGCTGCCTCGGTGCTGCCTTCCGGCCCGCCCTTGCCCGTGATGACCGCGTTGAGCAGCTCCGCCATCTTTTTGGCATCTTCGTTCTCAATCGCGATCACGCCGACCTCGACCTGGCCCTTCACCTCGGTCTCGTCCAGCCGCTGCACGAGCTTGGTGATGTTGTCCAGTTCGCCCGGCGGAGCCGTCACCACGACGGAATTGGTACGCTTGTCTTCCACAACCGCGATCGACTGACCGCCGCTGCCGCTGCTGCCTCCCTCACCGGCGCCTGTGCCGCCTTTGTACAGTTCCTCCAGAATCTCCTTCACCCGCGCCGCCGGCGCCTTCTCCAGCGGAACCACACGCGTCATCTCCGCCACCGTCGACGGCCGGTCCAGCCGCTCGACGAGGTCCTTGATCAGGATGTGATCCTCACGCGATGCGTTCACCAGAAGGCTGTTTGTCGTTGTGTTGGCCTCGATGGTCACCGGCACGCTCGCGACCTTTGTGCCCGTGTCGCCCTCGCGCGGCTTGTTCCGCTGCTCGAAGACGTTCTTGATCATCTCACCGATCCGCGTCGCCGAGGCGTCCGTGAGGCGATAGACCTCCATCACCTGCCCCGGCGTTCCCGGAGGGACATCGAGTTTCTTCACCAGCTCGACGGCGCTGTCGATGCCGTCCTTCGTCCCCCCGATCACCACGCGGTTGCTTCGTTCATCCGCGAAAATCGTGATGCCGAAACCGCCGGCGTTTTTGTCGCCGCCCTCGCCCTCGCTGCGCACTTCCTTCAACTTGTCGAAATAATCGTTAACCTGCGCGGCGATCTTCACCGAGTCGCCGTGCTGAATATCAATCAACCGCGTGATCGCCACGTCCCACGGCGTCGTCACGCTGTTCATTCGCTTGTGAATCTCCCGGATGACTTCCATGTTCTCCGGCGCCGCCGACACGATCAGGATGTTCGCCCGCGTGTCGATCGTCACCACGACCTTCTCGCGCGCCTTCAACGCCTCGGTCTCCCGCGCGCCGCCCGGCCGGTAGATGCCGTCGGTGAACAACTCATCAATCGTGTCCTTCACCCGCTGCGCACCCACGTTCTCGCAGACGAAATACTCCACCACGCCCGGCGCGACCATCTCCACGTCCAGTTCGGCCGTCTTCTGCTTCAACAGGTCGAAATTCTCCTGCGACCCGGCAAACAGGATCGAATTGCTCACGTCGTCCACTTCGATGGCGACCTTGTCCTCCGGCCGGCTCTTGCCGTCGACCGTCCGCATTTCGGCGCGCTTGTCAAACAGCGACGTGAACGCCCCCTTCAGCGTCGTCGCCGAGGCGTGCTTCAGTGTGATAATCTGAATCTTCGCCATCGGGTTCAGCTCGAGGGCCTCGATCTTGTCCACGACCGCCTTGATCGCGTCGAAATCGCCCTTGCTTGCCGCCACGATCAGCGAATTGCTGCGCTCGTCGGCCACGATTGCCGGCGTCTCGAGCTTCAGCCCCTCGCCGCCCTCCTGCTGCGCCGCGCGTTCCTTCCACAAGTCCGTCAGCTTCGTCGCCAGGTCGCCCGCGCTGCCGTTCTTCAGCGTGATCGTGCGGATGTCCTCGACCAGCGCCGTCGCCGGCTTGTCCAACTGTCGAATCAACGCGCGAAGCTCTTCCATCCGCGCAGGCTTCGCCGCGATGATCAGCGACCGCGACCGCGGATCACCCTTGATGATCACCGTCTCGGCCTTCTTCGCGTTCTCGCTCTTGCCGGTCGGCAGTGCTTCGGCCCGCTCCTTCATCATCGCCGTCAGCGCCGTCTCCAGCGATCCGGCGTTCGCGTACTCCAGCGCCACGATCTGAAAGGGCATCACGTCCAGCCCCTTCACATCAAGACTTTCCACCAGTCCCGTCAGAATCTTCACCGACGACGGCCGCCCCACCACCACCAACTGATTCGACCGCATGTCGGCCATCACCACGGCGTTGTAAACCAGCGCCCCGGCCTCGCCGTCGGGCGCACCGCTCTTCTCACTTTGGCCCGGACGCGCCGTCAGGTTCTGGCTGTCGGTCAACAGCTTCGTCACCTGCTCGGCCACTTCCGACGCATCCGCGAACTTGAGCGTCACGACCTGGCTGATGACCTCGGCCCGCGCCGGCTCCACGTCGAACGCACCGGCCACCTGCTTCATAATCAGACAGTTTTCTTTCGTACTCGCCACCACGAGCGAGTTACTGTCCTTGTCGCCAAAGATCACCACCGGCCGGTCAAGATTCACCTGTTGCAGGCGATTGCCGTTCTCGTCCAGCAGGTTGAACCGCCGGATGAAGTCCTTCATCGGCGTGTCGCCCGTTGCCGCCTTCTTGAGGATCTCGTTCAGCAGCGTGCCCAGCGCATCGGCCTTCGCTACGCGCAATGGGATGATCATCACGTCGGCCTCGCCCACCGACAGGCGGCCTTCCTTGTCGACCGGCTCCGGCTCGGCATCCAATCCCTTGATGATGCCCTCGACAAACTTCAGGTCGGTCTCACCCGCGATGATGCTGATCGAGTTGGTTTGCGGGTCGGTTTCGATCTGAATCACGTTCTTGTCCAGCCCGCGCTGCGACAGGTACTTGTCGATGATCTTGCCCAGCACTTCGCCGACTTCCAGAACACGGCGATTTCGGAACTGATACGTCTTGACATTCCGCACCGTCACCTTCGCGGCTTCCTCGTTCTGCTCGATCAGCCGCAGCACCTGCGTCATCTTGTCCTTCGTCGCAGCAATATACAGACCGTTCGTGTTCGGATCGGCGATGACATCGACCTTGTCCTCGGGTTTCACGGCGCGTGTGCCGCGCTGCTGCAGCGGCTCAAACACTTTCTTCAGCGTCTCCGCCAGGCTCTTCGCCTGCGAATTCTTCAGCGCGACGTATTCGATCTCCTTGCCGGGGATCGTACGGTCCAGCATCTGCAACAACGCCTCGATCACCTCAATGTCTTCATCCGACCCCTCGATGAAGATGCCCTCTTCGCCCGCCTCCACCGCCGTGATCGGCGCGCCGCTCAACTTGCGGCTGAACGCATCCTGCGCCGCCTCCGTCATCTGCGACATATCGATGCCTTGCTGCGCTGCCGCCTCAATCAACTGCTCCGCCGTCAGGCCGCGAGCAGGCTGCGTCGTTGGCACAGTCCGGGCCGCCGGTCGCGTCGGCGTCGCCGGCTTCTTTTCCGCGGGCTGCGTCGTCGCCGCGCGCGGTCGCACTCGGCCTACCACGGGCTTCGCAGCCTGCGTCGTCGCCGATTGATTTGCCTCGCGCTTCGATGCTCCGCGACCCGCCGAAACCTGTTCCGAACCGTCCTCGTCGGACTCGGCCTGCGCCAGCAGTTCCGCCGACGGCCGCACGGTCGGCATCGGTTCGTAGCTCGGCGGCATTTGCCCCATCGCCGCCGCCACCGACAGGTTCAACAGCATTCCCTGCACCGTCCCCGCGACGATGGAACTGCGCCGAACGGGCAGACCCAGGCTCTTCTCGTAGCGCCGATCCTGCGTCCACGTCGCGTCACCGCGCGGTCCATCCCCGCCGCCACGCCGACGACCGCCGCCGTCGCCACGCCCGCTGCCGTCACCGCGCCCACCCCGATCGCCGCGATTGAAGCCGCCCTGTCCGCGACCGCCCTGGCTGCTCGATCCGCCCTGCACGCTGTCAATAATCTGTTTCGCCTGCTGCGGCGTCAATTGACCGCTCAACTGGATGAACTTGCGCGACGTCCCGCCGGCCGGGCCCATCGCCACCAGCGTCTTAACAATTCGCTCGGCCTCCTCGTACTTGCCCTTCGACCCGGAGATCAGCAGCGCGCTGGCCCACGGCTCGGCCCCGATGCTCACGAGGTCGGGCTTGTAATCCTTCTGCACCTGCTGGCGATTTCGCTCGGCGTCGTTCAACTGCCGCTCGACCAGCCGTGCCAGGTTGTCAACGCTCTGACCCGCCGGAATCTGAAGAATGCGCACCTCGCCCGTCGCGCCTTCCATCTGGCTGTCGATGTTGTCGATCATCTTGCGAATCTGCGACAGGTCGTTCGCCTTCGCCCAGACGATCACGCTGTTCGTGCCCGTGTCGGCGACGATCGTCGGCGGCTTGCTGTACGTGCCGCCCTTGGCGCCTTCCTTGCGCTTCGGATCGTTGAACACGTTGTTCAGCGTGTTGGCGATTTCGCTTGCGTTGCCGTGCGCCAGCTTGAACGTCTGCAGCGCGCTCGAATCATCCGGCCGCTCAACATCGAACTCCTTAATTTTCCTGACCGCATCCTCGACGCCTTCGGGACGACCGGCCACGATCACTGCGTTCATGCTCTCCACCGCCTTGAGCCGCAGATCACCCGCCAGCACCGCCTTGTCGTCCTTCTTCTCCTCGCGGCCTTCCATCCACCACGGCACGAACCGCTGCCCGTCGTCAGGCGATGACCGCTTCGACACCTTCAGGTACTCCGTGAGAATCCCGATCATCTCGGAGGCATCCATGTACTTCAGCGCCACCATCTCCATCGTCCGCCCGCCCTGCGGCGCGTCGGTGTCGATGTCCGCGATGATCCCGTCGATGAGCTCCTTCGTCGTCTCGGTGCAATACACCAGCAGCATGTTGCCGGTCGTCTCGGCTGTGATCGTCACCTGGTTTTCCATCTGCTGCGCCGCGGAACCGCCGCCCATCCACGGCGGCAGGTTCGCCCGGCCCCGGTTGATCCCGCTCTTCTTGTCGAAGAACTCCTGCAACGTCTTGGCCACCTCGTCGGCCACGGCGAACTTCAGCGGGATCTTGAAGAACTTCAGCGCCCCGACCGTCGGCGTTTTCGACACCACCTCGATGACCTGCTTGTTGACCTTCTCGAACTCCGCCTCCGACGCGAAGACCAGCAGCGTGTTCGTCGGCTCGTGATACTCGGCCTTCACGCCGTCGCGCCCGCCGGCCGCCGCCGCCCCGAACAGCTTGTTGATGTTCTCGGCCACGCTCTTGGCCGGCACCAGCTCCGGCATCGTCACCGTGTGGACGCTCCGCCCGCCCTCCACGCTGTCGATCATCTTCACCAGGTTGGTAATCTGTTTGTATTCCGACTCGTTGGCAAAACAGACAATCTTCGCGCTGCCAGCGACCGCGCGAATCGTCGCGCTGGACCGCTGCCGCCGACCCGCGTTCTGCGCGTCGAAAATCTGCTGAAGCGTCTGGGCCACGTCCTGCGGATTCGCGTTGGCGAGATCAATCACGTATTCCGCCCGCGCGTCGCTGGATTTGTCCAGCTCGGCGATGAGCGTCGCGATCTCTTCCAGGTTCTCTTTCGACGCCGTCACGATCACGCTGTTTGTCGTCCCATCCTCGGCCACCGACACCTGCTCGCGCACCGTCGGGTTGCGATTGACCGTCTGGAACGACACGCGCACCGCGTTGGCCACGCTCCACGGATCGGCGTAGTTCAGCTTGAACGTCTTGCGCTCGCGCGCCCCCTCCGCCAGCCCCTTCACATCGAGCGACTTGATCAGGTTCTCCACTTCCGCGTAGTCCGAATCCGACGACGTCACCACCAGCGTATTGCTGGCATCGTCCGGCGAGATCATCACCGGGAACGGCTGACCAGGCACGGCAATCATCGTCTGGCGAAGCTGATTGTTCAGCACGTTCGCCAGGTCGCTCGCCCGCGCGTGCTGCACCGCGTACAAGTGGTTCTTCATTCCGCGCTCGCTGGGCACGTCGATCTCTGCCAGCACCTTGCCGATCAGCCCGAACGTAATCGGTCCGCCGGTCACGATTAGCGAATTGGTCCGCCCATCCGGCACGACGCCGACTAGATCGAGCTTGACGTTGCCCATCGCGCCGGTCGCCGCCGCCTTGACCATCATTTCCGTCAGTTTGTTGTTGATGTCCACGGCGTTGGCGTGCTTCAAATCGTATCGCTTCACTTCCATACCCGTCGGCGCCACGTCCATGCCCGCCGCCACCTTCTTGATCTGATCGAACACGTCATCGTCCGCACCGAGCACATACAGCGTGCTCGCGCTCTTGCTGCCGGTGATCTTCACGTTCGCCTTGCCGCCGCGCGTCGTGCGCACCTCGCGGAAGATCTCCTGAATCTTCGGCGCGATCGCCTCGGCATCGGCCACCGTCACTTTGATCGTGCGGAACTCCTGCGTGATACCGATTCGCTTCTCCAGCAATTCGATCTGCTCCTCGATCTCCTTCATCTGCGGTTCGGCCGCCTTCACAATCACCATGCCGCTGGCCGGATCGCCGTTAATGACGATGTCCTGCTGCTGGCCGCTCGTGATGAACACCGCCTTGAGCTGATTGGCGATCGCCGCCGCGTCGCCCTTCACCGAGAACTGCCGAATCGTGCTGCCGGCCGACGTGACATCCAGATCCATCACGATCTGCTCAACCCGGTCAACGTCTTTCGTCTGTCCCGCGACGATCACGCTGTTTGTCCGCGCGTCGGCCGTCACCGACACCTGCCCGCCGCGCCCGCCGCCGCGCCCGCCCTGACCACCGCCGCCCTGATTCGCCGTCGCCGCGGAGACTTCCTTCGCGATGGTCGCGATCTCCGTCGCTCGCGCGTTCTTCAACGCAACGCGACGCATCTCCGGCTTCGTCGTATTCGTCTTGTCTTCCAGGTCCTTGATGATCCCCTCCATCATCTCCAGCACGTCCGGCGGTCCCTGCGCGATGATGCTGTTCGTCTGTGCATCCGCACTGATCTTCAGATTGTCCGTCGAGGAAAGCGTCGCCCCGGTTGCCTGACCCGGCTGCCCCGGCTGACCGCCCTGCATCTGGATGATCTGCTGCTGCACCTGCTCCGGCGTCTGAGGCTGACCCGGCTGACCGCCGCGCTGCCCGCCCCGACCTCCCCGCGCAGTCGGCAAACTGAAAATCTCACGCAGGTTCTCCGCCATCTGCGTGGCATCAAGATTCACCAGCGCGAAAATCTTCAACGTGCCCTCGGCCGGCGGCACCCGTGCGTCGATCTTCTTCAATACGTCGACAATCAGCGGCACGTCCTGCGGCGGCGAAATCACCATCAGGCTCCGCGTCCGCGTGTCCGGCACGACCTTGATCCGCGCCGGCGCCTGTTGCACCATCATCTGCTGCGGCTGCTGTTGTCGACCGCCACCGCCCGGTTGCCCCGGCTGGCCGGGTTGGCCCGGTTGGCCCGGTTGCGGCTGCGGCATCGGCACCGCCTGCGGCTGCGCGGCTTTGCCCTTGCCCTTGGTCAGCGCCGCCTGGCCCTGATTGAACACCTGCTCCAGCAATTGTGCCGCCGTTGTGACATCCGCGTATTTCAGCGGGAAGACCCGAATCACCGGCGTCGTGTCGCCCTCCAACAGCTCCTCGATCAAGTCCTCCAGTTCATCCAGCAATTCCTCCGGCCCCTGGAGGATCAGCTTGTTCGTGTCGGGATCGACTGTGATCGTGACATTCTGCTCCTCCATCGCCTTACCGATCACCTGCTCCGGCGTCTGCGCGGCCGGCCGCGCGATCTCGCGACGGCCCACGGCGCGCGGCTGCGGCGCGGGGGTGGTCTCGGCGGGTTTCTCCTCCGGCTCGGCGTGATTGTGCTTCGGTTCATCCTGCTCCGGCTGCGCCGCGGACGAATCCTGTTGCGCGTCCAC
>JAANMU010001853.1_pt1 | contig 17483 bp, 17 predicted proteins | sample 7279701 | NCBI WGS metagenome assembly JAANMU01 (sample SAMN14094539, study PRJNA606508) | bioreactor metagenome | isolation source: A lab-scale SPAN reactor treating ammonium-rich wastewater day 57 | place: Ireland: Galway | collected 2017-03-13 | reverse complement strand
CTCGGCGAATGCCCCGCCTCGCCCGTCGTGCTGTTCGGCGTCGGCGCGGGGCATCGACTCGTCGCGCTGCTGAACGAGTTCGATGTCCGACGCGTCGTTAGCGGCGTCGTCGTCAACGCAGGTGAAGGCAAAGTCGGCCGCGATTTTCCCGCGGAGCCAGGCCCCCGCCTCGGAATCATGGAAATCCAGCTTGCCTACCAGCTGGTTGCGGCCCTCCTTGGCAGGCTTGGCGGGCACGCCAAGGTCGATCCAGCGCAGCTTGCCGTGGCCGTCGAGCGCGTTGATGGCCGAGGTTACGGCCGCAATGTCGCCACCCCGAACCAGCAAGGTGGTGGCGAGCGAACGCAGCACCTTTTCCGCCGCCGGCCGCCATGCACCGTGTCCGGCGCCCATGTCCACCAGCTCGCCGGCAAACGGCATGTCCGCGGCTTCCAGCCCGGTCGCGGCGCAGATGGCGCGCCGGGCGGCGGCACTGCGCGAATCAATGTTGGAGCCGCGGCGCTCGTAGGCTGCGATCTCGGCCCGCAGCGCCTTTTCCCGGGCCTTGAGGTTCACACTGGCGGCGACGGCCTGGTACTCCAGCGTGCGTGCCGCGTCCATGTCCACCTGCTGGTGTTCGACGCCGGACGCCGCAGCCAGGCGCGCAGCGGCCAGTCCCTGCGCACTCCAGTCATACTCGAGCCCGGTGGCGTCAAGTTCGTCGCGGGCAGCGGCCTCCAGGCGCTGGCTCTCCGCCAGCTCGCGCCGGCCTGTGCGGATGTCCTTTTCGAGGGACTCGATGGCCTGCCCGCCGTGGGTGGCGTGCTGCCGGGCCAGTGCGGAAACAGTTTCGGCGAGGGCATCCTTGGCCTGTCCGGCGGCCGTGATGTCGGCCTTCTTGTGGGCCTGCGCTTCAGCGAGGGCGACTGCACGGGACGCCAGCAGCTCGCCCTGGAACTGCTGCCGGAGCAGGGGAAGCTGGACGTTTTTTAACTCAAGCGTGCGCTCATGCTTCTCTGCCAGGTGCCGGAGTTTTTGGTGCAGTTCCGGCACGGGCGCCAGGGCATCGCGCTGCCCGCGGGCGTCCTCCAGCTGGCGGTAGATGCCGCTCAAGTGGCTGAAGTCCTCCACCGCTGCCGCGGCCGCCGCCAGCGTGGCCGGCTTGTCCAGGACCTCGTAGCGGAAGAAGCGGTTGACGCCCTTGTCCAGGCCCTTGCCGTTCTGCAGCGTGCGCAGCAGGCTGAATGCCTTGTCGTTGTGGATGCCGAGCCTGCGCCGGAAGCGTTCGGCGAAGGTCTTGTGTACGTCGAACGCCTCGGCACCGGGCAGGGCGGCATGCAGGGAGGAGGGCGAGAAGCGGCGGCTGCCGTGGTTCTCCAGCGCCTCGGTGTCCAGCGGCCGGTCGTGGATGACATAGTGCTTGCCCACCTGGCCCTCCAGCCCGTTGGCGGGCAGGTCGAACAGGGCGGCGATGGTGACGTGACGGCCCAGGCCGTCCTCAAAGACCAGTGCGGTGGCGGACCAGGTGGCGCTGGGGCGCTGGTACTCAATGCCGCTGGCCGTCTTGATTTTGCGCCCGCGCATGTAGCTGAACGTGGTGCGGCGGTCCTTGCGGTTTGAGGCCTCGTGGGCGGATTCGTTCAGGCGCGGCGCCGCGTAGAAAATGTGCTGGATGCCGTCAAACAAGGTGGACTTGCCGACGCCGGGATGGCCTGTCAGCAGCGTCCCGGCACGGTCCACATACATGCTGTGCCGGCCGTGGAAAGTGCCCCAGTTGATGATCTGGATCTGGCTGAGCCGGAACTGGCCCGGGTTGAGTTCCCCGCCGATGGGCAGGGTGGTTGCAATGCTCACTTAGAAGATCTCCTGCATCGTGGTGTCCTGCGCGGTGCGTTCCCGGCCGGTGCCCTCGGCGGTGCCGCTGTCCTTTGCGCTGCGTGCATCGTCCGCAAGCTGCCCGTGCAGCCCTCCGTCCACCTCGACTTCCACTTCAGGCCCGCCGTCCAGGTCAAATGCTTCGTCCTGGCCGTCCGGGGCATCCTGCGTGGCAGCGTCGATGGCAGCGAGGTACGCCGGAATCTGGTCGATGGAGTCAAACGGCAGGGCCAGCGCCAGGGCGTTGCTGACCCGGTATTCGTGCGGCAGTTCCGTGGGCAGGATCAGTTTCAGGTTCAGCAGCCGGGCCAGCGCGGCATCGGTTTGTTCATCCAGGCGCTTGTCGTCCACGGCGCCGGGCTGGCGGTGTTCGGCGAGGATCTCCCTGGCGCCGGCGCGGGAAATGCCCACGTCCGTGCCCGAGCCGGCGTGCCTGTCCAGCAGCACGCGCAGCCGCAGCGCCAGCAGCGTCTCCTCCCTGCGCAGGGGCTTGCGCGCCACGATCGGCTGGGTATGCACGGCGTCCACCCCGGCAGGCGAGAGCAGTGCGATCTTGCGTTCGCCGTCGATCGCCAGCAGCAGGAATATCTCGCTGAGGTACTGCTGCAGGGACACTGCGTGGGTCAAGACGGTGGTCCACAGGGCAGGGTCGGCCGCGCCGTCGATGTACGGCCCGCGCAGCAGCCGCACCAGCGCCTGGCGCATGTCCAGCGGGAAGGAACCGGTGTCGCCGGGGAAGAGTGTGCGCTCGGTGCTGCTCATGCTGTGGGTTCCTTTGTGAAGGTGAACAAGGGGACGGTTGCGGTGCGCACGGTGCCGTCTATTTGGGTGAACTCGAGCGTCTCGCTGCGCCCGGTGTCGACGTTGTCTCCGGAGCCGCGCGCGGCCAGGATAAGCCCGCGAATGGTGTTGATGTGCCGGAGTTCATGCGGCAGCCCCGCGTACACCTCGGCCAGGGTGGCCTGGCCGTTGCGCGTTTCCCGCACGCGTTCGACGGCGGCGCGCAGGGTTGGCATGTCAGGCGCCGGCGTCACGGGGGTGCGGTGGATGTCGGCGTCGCTCAGGGCCGGTGGTGCGGCCAGCTTGGGCGGCGGGACGTGGTCGTCAGGATTGAAGATGCCCAGCCCGGACAGCGTCTCAAAGTTGGGGGCGAACAGCCGCGGTTCCACCACCCCGGTGCGGGCGCCCAGCGGCGCCGTGGCCACGGCCTGTTCGGCGGCGTGGATCGCCTTGCGCAGCAGCACCGATTCCTGGAATTCGGCGGACTGGACGTAGGCGTGCAGGCTCTCCGACAGGCGCCCGTAAATGGCGTGCACCTCGGCGGCCTGGCGGCGCATCTCCCGCAGCAGTGAGGCCAGGTTGGCCCGCTCCTCGGAGGTCAGCTGGTCCGTGAAGTCGCGCTCCAGCACTTCATTGACCGACTGTCGGAAGCGGGCCTGCTGGACGGGATCGTTGAGGAACTCGGTGAAGCCCTGGAAGGTCTCGCCCTCGGCCGTGCCGCGCAGGGCCTTGTCGCCGGCCAGGACCTGGCCAACCGCAACACCCTTCGTCACCGAGGATTCCATGATTTCCGTGCGGATTGAATGCAGCATGGCCTCGACACCGTCGCGCATCCGCTTGAAGTCTGCAGGCAGGCCCGCGGCAAGGTCCAGCACGCTGCGGGCCGCAGCTGCGGCGGAATCATCCGAGAGGATGGCCGGGCTGGCGCCGCTCCGCAGGGCGGCAATCTCGCCCTGGCGCTCGGCAATTTCGGCCTCAAGTGCGGCGATGCGGGACTCCGGGTTGGGGTCGCTTTGCCGCGAGAGGGTCTCGATGCTGTTGAGCAGCGTGCTCAGGCGGGAGCTGTTGAGGTTGGTGTGCTGCCCCGTCAGGCTGTCCACAAATGCCAGCACCCGGGCCGTTGCTGCGGTGGGTTCGTAGTGGAACCTGCCCTCCACCATGGGGCGGGACAGGAACTGGCTGCGCACCCAGGAATCCGCGTAGTGCGACGCCTGCCAGGCGTCGTTCAGGCTGAGATTCTCCTCGCGGAGCTCCTTCATGAAGTCGGCCAGGTCGGCGTGGAACTCCTCCAGGCCCACCCGCTGCCTGGATGCCGTGAATTCCGCACGCAGGAAGGCAAGGGCCCACGGGGCGCCCTGAAGCAGCTTCCATGCCGGGCTGAGCCGCAGCTGTTTTTGCGCGTGCCACTGCGCAACGGCTTGGTCGGTGGAGCGCATGGCACGGCCTTTCGGCAGGAGAATCGGGGTGTCATTCCATTTTAAGGCATGAAGGCCCTGCGGATTCCCGTTGCAGCTGTGCGCAACCCGGCCGAAGCGTGTGGTGAGAGTTACCCACAGGCGCGACCGTCCGGCGTCGTAGTTACGGTAAGATGGACAAGTCTGTGCTGGCACCGGGACCACATTTATGTGGAATTGACCGCCGCACGGGCATCGCAAATGAACCTCCTGTTACGGAAATGCCGTAACCGCCTAGACCAAAGGAGGTGGGTTCACATATGCGTCCTTACGAACTGATGGTAATCATCGACCCCGATGTTGATGAGCGTACCGTTGAGCCGTCGCTTCAGAAGTTCCTCAATGTCATCACCAACGATGGTGGAACCATCGAAAAGGTTGACATCTGGGGCCGTCGTCGCCTGGCTTACGACATCCAGAAGAAGTCCGAGGGTATCTACGCCGTGGTGAACTTCACCGCTGAGCCTGCTACCGCACAGGAACTCGACCGCGTGCTTGGCCTCAATGAGACCATCCTGCGCACCAAGATCACCCGCCCGGAAGAGCAGAAGGTTGTTGCCGAGTAATTTCGGCACTTCGTTTTAGCTTTTCCGTTGCAGGAAAAACGCCAGTAGGAAAACACCAAGCAGGAAGCAGGAGCAGATGGCAGGCGAAACCACTATCACGGTCATTGGTAATCTCACCGGTGACCCCGAACTTCGGTTTACCCCGAGCGGTTCAGCAGTAGCGAACTTCACCGTTGCGTCCACTCCTCGGACCTTTGACCGCCAGTCCAACGAGTGGAAGGACGGCGAAACGCTGTTCCTCCGTGCGTCGATCTGGCGTGAAGCGGCCGAGAACGTTGCCGAATCCCTGACAAAGGGCATGCGCGTGATTGTTTCCGGCCGGCTGAAGTCGCGGACCTACGACACCAAAGAAGGCGAAAAGCGCACCGTCATGGAGCTTGAGGTCGAGGAAATCGGCCCCTCGCTCCGTTACGCCAATGCCAAGGTCAACCGCACCCAGCGCTCCGGCGGTCAGGGTGGCGGCAACTTTGGCGGCGGACAGGGCGGCAACTTCGGCGGCGGAAACGCCGGCGGGGGACAGGGCGGCTTCGGCGGCGGCAACCAGGGTGGCGGCAACGCTCCCTGGGGCGGCGGCCAGCAGCAGCCCCAGGCTGCACCGGCGGCGGATCCCTGGGCAACGCCCGGCGGAAACACCGGCGGCTGGGGTGCGGGCCCGGACAACTCCGAGCCCCCCTTCTAAACAAAATCATTTGTGCGGCAACCGCCGCACGCTCACCATCCCGCGGATTAATATCCACGGGCTCCACTAATACTAAGGAGCTCCACGATGGCTAAGGCTGAACTCCGTAAGCCCAAACCAAAGTCCAACCCCTTGAAGGCCGCTGACGTCACCGTCATCGACTACAAGGACGTAGCATTGCTGCGCAAGTTCATCTCTGATCGCGGAAAGATCCGTGCGCGCCGCGTCACGGGTGTCACCGTCCAGGAGCAGCGCAAGATCGCACAGGCAATTAAGAACGCCCGCGAAGTTGCACTGCTGCCCTACTCCGGCGCTGGCCGCGGTTAAGGGAGATAAATAAACATGGCAAAGCTCATTTTGACCCACGAAGTAAGCGGCCTCGGCGCCGCTGGCGACATCGTTGAGGTGAAGAACGGTTACGCACGTAACTTCCTTCTGCCCCGCGGCTTCGCACTGACCTGGACCAAGGGCGGTGAGAAGCAGGTGGAGACCATCAAGGCTGCACGTGTTGCTCACGCGCACGCAACCGTTGAGGCTGCACAGGAGCAGGCAGCTGCCCTCCAGGCCAACGCCGTTGTCCTCAAGGTCAAGGCCGGCGCCTCGGGCCGCCTGTTCGGCACCGTCAAGGCTGCCGACGTCGCAGATGCTGTTGCAGCTGCAGGCCTGGGCACCATTGACAAGCGCAAGGTCGAACTGCCCGCCCACATCAAGTCGGTCGGCAAGCACACTGCAACCCTTCGTCTCCACGAAGATGTTTCAGCAACGATCACCCTGAACGTTGTAGCAAGCTAGTCTCGCTGCACCGCTTCACAAGAAGCCCGGTCCCCATTGCGGGGGCCGGGCTTTTTTGGGCCGGTTTCCGCCTCAGTCCGGCTGTGACTGCTGCGACTGGATATCTCGGGTGGTGAAGTGGCGGTACGTCATGTCCACCAGCTCGCGCAGCACGTCCATGTCGACGTCCGCCAGCTTGCTGATGTAGGTGCAGGCCACGCTCGACTTGAACTTGCCCAGCCTTTCCAGCAGCGGTGCGGCTCCGGGCGGCTCGCCCAGGCCGTAGACCACCAGGCTGGCCTTTCTCGGGGAAAATGCGACGGCGGCCGTGTCGCCTTCCCTGCCCGAGGCGTACTTGTAGTGGTATTCCCCGAAGCCAATGATGCTCGGTCCCCACATGCGTGGCGGCAGGCCGGTGACGTCCTCCATCATCTCCAGAAGGGTGATGGCATCCGCGCGGCGGACGGCTGTGGTGTCCACTTCGGCAATGAATTCCCTCGGGTCAATATTTGTGGGCTGGGTCTTGTTGCTCATGCAATCGCTCTCCTGTGGGCCGGGCGCACGGCGGCGGTGTCGTGCAGCCAACTATATAGATGGCCAACATGTCCGTGTGCGCATGCAGGCACATGGTCCGCGCACTTTGTTACGCAGGAAGGCACCGGACCGGTGCGCTGTGGACGGCCTGGGCGGGGATATCCACACACACGCATATATCTGTGGATATCACCGCTGTATCTTGTGTCACCCGGAGCGTCAAGGGTTCCCGGGAAGATGTTCCAGCTATGTAAATATTGTGGTTCTCCACAAGTGGTGGACAGTGTTTATGCAGGTCAGAGGCATGTTCCACAACCCTGTCCATAGTTATCCACATCGTTGTCCCCATCCTGTGCACAAGCTGGGGCAGTTAATGCACCGGTTATCCACAGGCTGGGTGGATAACGGGGTTGGTGGTTGCCGTTTCTGCGTCTAACGTTGCAGTTGAGCGCTCCTCTGCGGCAACTTTGTCGGAACCAGCTGGTAAAGAGTAGTAGCAATAGGTATACGCCGCCTTCCAGCGGTGAAGCGCCCGGCCAGCAGGGCAGAAAGAGGCACCACAATGTCGGCTCCAGCCAGGGAATCAGAAGCTTCATCCCGCGAACCGGATTTCGCCCGGACACCACCCCAGGACCTTGTTGCCGAGCAAAGCGTGCTCGGCGGCATGATGCTCTCCAAGGACGCCATCGCGGACGTCGTTGAGGTCCTGCGCGGCAATGACTTCTACCGGCCCTCCCACGAGAGCATCTATGAGGCCATCCTGGACCTCTATGGCCGAGGCGAGCCCGCCGACGCCGTCACCGTCGCCGATGAGCTGACCAAGCGCGGCGAGATCACGAAGACCGGCGGCGCAGCATACCTGCACCAGCTCATCCAGTCCGTTCCCACCGCTGCCAATGCCGGCTTCTATGCCGAAATCGTGGCCGAGCGGGCCGTGCTCCGGCGGCTGGTCACGGCCGGCACGAAGATCGTCCAGATGGGCTACGCCCAGGACGGCGAGGTTGAGGACACGGTCAACGCCGCTCAGGCGGAAATCTTTGCCGTAGCCGAGCGGCGCACCACGGAAGACTACGTCCTGCTCAAGGACGTCATGGAATCCACAGTGGATGAAATCGAGGCGTCGGGCCACAAGGGCCAGGGCATGACGGGCGTGCCCACCGGTTTCTACGAGTTCGATGAACTGACCAACGGCCTGCACCCGGGCCAGATGATCGTCATCGCGGCTCGTCCGGCCGTGGGCAAGTCCACGTTCGCACTTGACTGGGCCCGGTCTGCCGCCATTGACCACAACATGGCCACTGTTGTCTTCTCCCTGGAAATGGGCCGCAACGAAATTGCCATGCGACTTCTTTCTGCCGAGGCCACCATCAGCCTGCAGGACCTCCGCAAGGGAACCGTCAAGGACGACCAGTGGTCCAAGATCGCCACGACGATGGGCAAGATGAACGAGGCCCCCCTGTTCATCGATGATTCCCCCAACATGTCACTCATGGAAATCCGCGCCAAGTGCCGAAGGCTCAAGCAGCAGCATGACCTGAAGCTTGTGGTCCTCGACTACCTGCAGCTGATGTCCTCCGGCAAGCGTGTGGAATCACGACAGCAGGAAGTCTCCGAGTTCTCGCGTGCCTTGAAGCTGCTCGCCAAGGAACTGCAGGTTCCAGTCGTGGCCCTCTCGCAGCTGAACCGAGGTTCCGAACAGCGCACGGACAAGAAGCCCATGGTTTCCGACCTTCGTGAATCCGGATCGATCGAGCAGGATGCCGACATGGTCATCCTGCTGCACCGCGAGGACATCTACGACAAGGAGTCGGCGCGGGCCGGCGAAGCCGACGTGATCGTGGCCAAGCACCGTAACGGTCCCACCAAGACCATCGTGCTTGGCTTCCAGGGCCACTACTCGCGCTTCGCCAACATGGCCAGCGAAAGCGGTGGCGGCTACTAGTTCACGCCGGCGGCCGCCCTTCGGCCGCTACTGTTGAACCATGCCCCGGACAGCTCTCCCATGCCCAAGGAATCCATGCCCAACAATCCCATCCCAGGCCCCGAGGTGCGTGGCTCGGTGACGCCGAAGACCGGCACGGCAGCCAGCCGCCGCTCCACGGCGAGGGCCATCCGCGGCTTGGCCATCCCCGCCTTCGGCGCCCTCATCGCCGAACCGCTGTTCCTGCTGGCCGACTCCGCCATCGTTGGCCACCTGGGTGTGCCGCAACTTGCCGGAGTGGGCCTTGCCGCCACGGTGTTGCAGACGGTCGTGGGACTCATGGTGTTCCTGGCCTACTCCACCACCCCCGCAGTGGCCCGCCTCCTGGGTGCCGGCAAACACGCAGAGGCACTTGCCGTGGGCCGGGACGGACTCTGGCTGGCGGCCGGCCTCGGACTGGTGCTCGCCGTCGTCGGCATTTTCACCGGCGGCCCCCTGCTCGACGCCATGGGTGCCCACGGCGATGTGCTGGCCTACGCACAGGAATACTTCCTGGTCAGCCTGGCGGGCATCCCGGCGATGCTGCTGGTCATGGCCGCCATGGGCGTTTTGCGCGGCCTGCAGGACACCAAAACGCCCTTGATCGTTGCCACAGTTGGCTTCGGCATCAACATCGTCCTGAACTTCGCCTTTGTCTACGGCCTTGGCATGTCCGTGGCCGGCGCGGCCCTCGGCACCGTGATCGCGCAATGGGGGATGGCCGCTGTCTACCTGGTGATTGTGACCCGGGCGGCGCGGCACTACGAGGTTTCCCTGCGGCCGGACTGGGCGGGCGTCCGTGCGGTCTCGACCGTGGGCAGCTGGCTCATGCTGCGCACGCTGTCACTGCGGGCGGCAATCCTCGTCACCGTCCTGGTCGTCACGGCGCAGGGCCCCGCAAACCTCGCCGCCCACCAGCTCGCCATGACGCTGTTCAGCTTCCTCGCCTTCGCCCTCGATGCCCTCGCCATCGCGGCCCAGGCGCTGGTGGGCAAGGAGCTTGGCGCCGGCAACACTGCCCAGGTCCATCTGCTGACACGCACCATGACCCGCTGGGGCCTGGGGTTCGGTGTCATCACCGGACTGGGGCTTTGGGCGGTCTCGGGCGTTGTGGGCTGGATCTTCACCTCGGACGCAAGCGTCCACGCAGCACTGGCCGCGGCGCTGCTGGTCATGGCTGTCGGCCAGCCCCTTGCGGGCTATGTCTTTGTGCTCGACGGCGTGCTCATCGGGGCGGGCGACGCCCGCTATCTGGCCCTCGCCGGCATGGCCAACCTTGTGATCTACCTGCCGCTGCTCTACTGGGTCTGGCATGCGGGCCTGGGTGACACCCCCGCGGGCCTGTTCTGGGTCTGGGCCGCCTTCAGCATCGGCTACATGGGTGCGCGTGGACTGACCCTGGGGCTGCGGGCCCGCACGGGACGCTGGCTGCAAGTCGGCGCCCGGCCCGGCCGCGGCTAGACTTGATGCGTGACTGAAACAGCCCTGCCCCAGCCCAGCAACGCAAGCACCTCCGCCAGTGGATCGCATCCAGTCTGGCAGCCGGTCCTCCTGCGCGCCCTCGTGACCTTGGCGTTCGGCCTGACCACGGTGTTTTGGGCCAACCCGGGCACGGTGGGGCTGTGCGTCAGTGTGGCACTGTACTTCCTTGCCCTCGCCGCCTCGCACTACTGGGTGCTGCGAACACTCGACCTGCCCCGGGGCGACTCCCGCCGCATGCCCATAGCGGGTGCTGTCGGCCTGCTGTCCGTCAGTGCCGTGGTCGCGGCCGTGTCACTGAGCGCCATCGTCACCGCCTGGCTTGCCGGCGCCGCCCTGGCCGTCATGGGCGCCGCAGAGCTGTTCGCCGGGATGCGGAAACGCACAGCCGGCGGGGGCCGTCCGCCGCTGCGTGGCGACTGGATCATTTCCGGCGCGCTGGGCCTGGGCACCGGCCTTCTGCTGCCCTTCTTCGCCGCCGCGGGCCCGCACGCCATCCTTGGCGTGATGGGCGGCGGTGCAATGATGACCGGCGCCCTGTGGACCTTGTCGGCCCTCACACTCCGCCATGACGGCGGCAAGGCAAAAGCCGCGTAAACTGGACACCATATGTTCTACCCTGCGTAGAAGCGCGTGGTGCGTGAAATACCAAACAAGCAAAAGGACCAATTGTGGGCAGTGTAGAGCCGCAGAACCAGGATTCTGCCAAATCCATCAAGTTTCCCCTCGGCTTCTCCTTCGCCATGGGTGCCGTGGCCGGCCTGGTGACGCTGATCGTCTCCGCCGGCGGCACCCGCAACGGCCTGCGCTGGGACCTGGGTGGGATCGCGTTCGGGATCGCCTTCGTCGCCTCCCTCCTCATCGCCTCCCTGCTGGTCATGGGCCACAAGGAGAATGACCCCTCCCTCAGCGAGGGTTCCGGCATCAACCGCCGCTCGGCCGACCGCCTCAAGCAGGCCCGGCAGGACAGCCAGGCCCGTGACGGCGAAACAGGCCCTTCGGCAGGCAGCGGCAGGGACACGGACGACGGCGGAGCCCCCACCCGCTGACGCGCTGACTTCCAGCGCCGGCTGCTATCCGCTGCGGAGGGTGGCCAGGCTTTCCTGTATGCGGGCAAAGACACGGGCATCCACGGCGATGCCGTGGCGCTTGAGCGCCAGGACTGCAGCACCCACCACTCCGTCGCCCACCAGCACGGGAACTATGCCGCCCGAGCCAACGCCCGTGGCCGTGCGCAGGTGTTCAACGACGGCAGCAGCCACGGTGCCGCCCTTGGTCAGCACGCTGCCGCCAAATACCAGCGGCTGTGCCGCCAGCTGCTCCCCGGACGCCCCAGAACCGGAGGCGCCGCTGCCCTCCCATGCCGCCACCAGGGTCTGGGCCAGTGCCTGCGCCGCACGGTCGACGATGTCCCGGGCAACGGCATCTTCCGGAACGGCGAAGACCAGTGGGGCAAACCGTGAAAGTTCAATCGCCTTCAGCTCATAAGCCTTGAAAATCAGCTGCTGCTGCGCCCGCAGGCGTCCCAGGGTGCGCGCCTGAGGGTCGAGGGTGATGTCCAGCTCAGCCAGCACCAGCGGCGTCAGTGCCGTCGCAGGACCGCGCCCGTCAAGGGCCGCAGCAACCGCCTGGGCAACCTCCCTGCCCAGCCAGAATCCTGAACCGTTGTCGCCAAGCAGCCAGCCGGTTCCATCCGCCACCATGTCGAGCCTGCTGTCCACAACCCGCGCGCCGACGGCTCCGGTACCAGCTATCAAAGCCAGGCCATCATCGTGAAAGGTTCCTGAGTAAAAGGCAGCCAAAAGGTCAGATTCGATCATGACCTCTCCGCGCAACTCGAGCGTCCGGAACCCTTCCCGGAACAATTGTGACGGCAGCTCGAGTGAGGCGCCGGCCATTCCTGCAAGTGCCCCCTCGACGCCGCCGGGGGTGTCCCCGAGGGCCTTCCGGGAGGCCTCCACAAGTGCGGCCAGTGCAGACTCAAATCCGCGGGAAACCGGGTTCCCACCGCCCGCCGTGCCGTATCCCAGGCACTGCCCGGAAGGGTCAACCAGGACGGCCCTCGTGGAGGTTCCGCCGGCGTCAATCGCTAGATAATTTCGCATCGTTATCATTCTGTGTCTAGGTGTGACTTGACTTACATCGGGGACGATAATAGTTTTCAGTATGTACTCACCGAAAAGAAATGGATTTTCACATGTCAGCCTTCACGTCCTCTGCGGCCGCTGCACCGGCCGCCGGTGTTGTGAACCGCATTCAGGCCAAACTACCTGACATGCCGGCCGCCATGGCGAAAATCGGCTCCTACCTGTTGGAGCATCCGCAGGCCCCGCTGGAACTGTCCATCATGGAACTGGCGGAACAGACCAAGACGTCACCGGCCACCGTGACACGTTTTTGCCGCCTGCTCGGCTACGCCGGCTACGTGCCTTTCCGTGTCAGCATCGCCTCGGACCTGGGGCGCAGCGACGCGCGGGAGTCATGGAAGGCCGACATTGGCCGCGCCTTTGGCCCGGATGATTCGCCCCGTGATGTACTCAGCACGCTGGTCAACGCCCACACCCGTTCACTGACGGAGACCGCGGCGGTCATTGACTTGGCCCAGATGAACAAGGTTGCCCGCCGGATCGCCATGTGCCAGCACGTGGACATCTACGGCATCGGCGGCAGCTCGGTCATGGCCAAGGAGCTGCAGTCGCGCCTGTACCGGATCGGGATCAACGCCCATTACTGGGCTGAGGTCCATGCTGGCCTGACAAGTGCCGCGATCCAGGACTCCAACTCCGTGGCCATCGGCATCTCAAACACCGGACGCACGGAAGAGACGTTGCAGATGCTGCGCGAAGCCGGAGAGGCCGGCGCCTTGACAGTGGCGCTGAGCAACAACCCCGGCTCCCCGCTGGCGGAAAGCGCCGACGAGTCAATCATCACCTCAGTGCACGAGCAGTTCCTGCAGCCGGATGACCTCTCCGCCAAGCACGTGCAACTGCTGGTCCTCGACCTGATCTACCTGCTGGTGGCCCAGGTGAACTTTGCCCAGACCACATCAAAACTTGCCGCGTCCGCCATGGCAGTCTCCCCCCACCGGCGCCCCACCCGGGCCGCCCGGCTGGAGGTTGGCACGGGCCGCGGTTCACGAAACTCCGGAAAGGTGGACGACCGTGCCTGATTCACTGACAGCCTTCAGCCTCGAGGTTTCCACACGGCTTGACGCCATCACTGCCTGGGCGGCTGGCGGCGGACTGGTCGAGGCGGCCAATGCCATGGCCGACACGCTTGCCAACGGGGGCGTTATCCAGGCCTTTGGCACCGGCCATTCCGAGGCCTTCGCCATGGAAATTGCCGGACGCGCCGGCGGGTTGATCCCCACCAGCAAGATTGCCCTGCGCGACCTGGTCCTGCATGGGGACCGCGATGTGTCCGTGCTGGACTCCCTGGAAGGTTCCGTTCTGGAGCGGGAAACCGGCGTCGCGGAGGAGCTCTTCAACCTCTCGCTGGTGGACCCCCGCGACATCTTCATCATCGCCTCCAACTCGGGTGTGAACGGTTCCATCGTGGGACTCGCCCTGGCCGCCAAGCAGCGCGGACACAAAGTCATCGCCGTGACAAGCCTCGAGCACACCAATGCCGTGGCGACGAAACACCCGAGTGGGATGCGTCTCAGTGAGATTGCCGATATTGTTATGGATAACAGGGCGCCGTATGGCGATACGACCCTACAAGTTTCCGGCGGAGGGGGTGTTGGTGCCGTGTCATCCATCACGGCTGCGTACATTGCGCAGCTGCTGACCATTGAGACGGTCCAATGCCTGGTTCGTGCGGGGAAGAAACCGCCCATCTATATTTCGGCAAATATTCCGGGCGGGGACGAACACAACACAGCACTGGTGGGCCAGTATGTTGGCCGGCTCAGGCGTGAGGCGTGATTCCAACAGCCAAGTAGTTGAAGTCAGCTACAGCGCGTGAAGTCAGCCGAAGCAAGTTGCAGTGAAATGCAGTGCCCGTACTTTCCAAGTACAGAGCAGTACAGAGTAAGACCGTTTTCTAACGTTCGAACCATCAATGGAAGTCAGTACACAGAATGACTATTCAGAACAAGCCGCTGCAGCGCCGTGGATTCCTCCGCGGTGCACTGGCCACCGCCGTTCTTTTGCCCGTGGGTGGAGCCTTGGCTTCCTGCGCAGGAGGCGGCGGATCCAGCGAGACTTCGAAGGCTCCCGGCGGCGAAGTTGACCCCACCAAGAACCCGTTCGGCCTGGCCTCAACCGGCGCACTGGACGCTGTGATCTTCAAGGGCGGATACGGCATCGACTACGTCGAGTTCGCCGGCAAGATCCTGAGCAAGAACTTCCCGGACATTGACGTGAAGATCAGCCCCTCGACGGACATTGCGCAGGAACTGCAGCCCCGCTTTGCCGGCGGCACCCCGCCGGACCTGATCGACAACTCGGGCGCCAAGTCCATCGGCTTCAGCACCATCCTGGACCAGCTCGAGGACCTGCAGGGTGTCATTGATGCCAACAACCTCGAAGGCACCAAGATTGCCGACACACTGTTCGACGGCGTGCTGGCACCGGGCACCTTTGACGGCAAGCTTGCCGCCATCAACTACGTGCTCACGGTCTACGCCGTGTGGTACTCCGCCAGCCTGTTCAAGGAAAATGGCTGGACCGTCCCCACCACCTGGGATGAGGCCTACGAGCTGGGCACCAAGGCCAAGGAAAAGGGCAAGTACCTGTTCGTCTGGGGCAAGCAGGCAGCCACCTACTACCTGACCATGGCCATCGAGTCGGCCATCAAGGAAGGCGGCGACGAGGTCCGCCTGTCGCTGGAAAACCTGAAGCCCGACTGCTGGTCGCAGCCGGCCATGCAGGAAGTCCTGACCGCCCTGGAAAAGATCGTCAAGGCGGGCATGTTTGTCCCCGGCGGCTCCGGCACGGAGTTCACGGCCGCTCAGGCTGCCTGGTCCAACGACCAGGAAGCCCTGCTGTACCCCTCGGGCTCCTGGATCGAGAACGAGATGAAGGACCAGACCAAGGAGGGCTTCGAAATGACGGGTGCGCCGACTCCCGTTGTCTCCACGTCTCCGAAGATCGACCAGAAGGGTGTCCGCTCCGCGGGCGGCGAGCCTTTCATCGTCCCCTCCAAGGGTGTCAACCCGGCTGCCGGCAAGGAATTGCTGCGCACCATGCTCTCCAAGGAAGCGGCAACCAACTTCGCCAAGGAGAAGCTGGCTCCCACAGTCGTCAAGGGCACCGTGCCCGCCGACGGCTTCGGTTCCACCGCACTGGTCTCACAGACCACCATGCTGGAGGGTGCCGGGAAGAACATCTTCACCTGGAACTTCATTGACACCTACGGCATGAACGCCGACCTGCTGGTGCCGTGGAACTCCTTCCTGGACGGCAAGCTGGATGTTGCCGGCCTGACGAGCGCCATGCAGAAGATCACCGACAACGTGGCGAACGACTCCTCGGTCAAGAAGATTGAAGTGAAGTGACCCAAGCAACAAACGAAGTGCAGTCGGGCAGTGGCGTTGTCGCCACTGCCCGGCGGCGCCGGAAAAAACTGACATTCGACAAGGTCAGCTTCATGGCAGTCTTCCTGGGACTGCCGTTGGTGATCTATCTGGTCTTTGTGATTTCTCCGTTCGCCCAGGCGATCTATTACTCCATGACCAGCTGGGGCGGCTTCGACAACAACATGCCGTTCGTGGGCTTCGACAACTACGTCAAGCTCTTCAACGATGACGTCTTCATGCTCTCAGTGCGCAACAGCGTCACCCTCGCCGTCTTCCTGCCCATTGTCACGGTGGTTTTGTCCTTGGTGCTGGCCACGCTGGTCACCATTGGCGGCAGCAGCCGCGGACAGATCAAGGGCCTGAAGGGTGCCGGGTTCTACCGCATCGTCTCCTTCTTCCCCTACGTCATTCCCGCCGTTGTCATCGGCATCATTTGGGCGCAAATCTTCGACCCCCGCAACGGTTTGCTCAACGGCATACTGACGGGCATTGGTTTGGACGCCTTCAAGGACTTCCCTTGGCTGGGCGACGCCCGCACGGCCATGGGTGCCTCCATGGTGGTCATTGTGTGGGGTTTCGTAGGCTTCTACATGATCCTGTTCATTGCGGCCATCAAGGGCATCCCCGCCGAAACGTTTGAGGCCGCCCGCATTGACGGCGCCGGACGTTTCCGCACCGCCGTGAGCATCACCATTCCGTTGATCCGTGACAACATCCAGACCGCCTACGTCTACATGGGCGTTCTGGCCCTGGACGCCTTCGTCTACATGTCTGTGCTCAACTCCACCGGCGGTCCGGAAAACTCCACCCTGGTCATGTCCCAGAAGTTGTTCTCCACAGCATTCCTGAAGGGTCAGTTCGGCCTGGCCTGTGCCATGGGCGTGGTCCTGGCGGTAATTACCCTGCTCTTCTCCGCCCTCGTATTCCTGGTCAACAAGTTGACCGGCGGCAGCAAGGATGTGGCACTCTAATGTCTGTAAATCTCTCAAAGCGGCCCGCAGAGGCCGTCCACGTGGAGCGCAAGGCCAAGGACACCAAGGGTGACAAGGTTGTAGCTGGCGTTTCACACACCATGCTGGCCCTGTGGGCGCTTATGGTGCTCATCCCGCTGCTGTGGACACTGCTTTCCTCGTTCAAGACGACCAAGGAAATCTTTGCCTCGCCGTTCTCGCTTCCAGCCGACTGGAAATTTGAGAACTACGTCAACGCCTGGAACACAGCGGGCATTGGCAACTACTTCTTCAACACTGTCATCGTGGTGGGCTTTGCCCTGGTGATCGTCATGGTGCTGGGTGCCATGTGCGCCTATGTCCTGGCGCGCTACGTGTTCCCGGGCTCGCGGGCCATCTACTACCTGATGCTCGCCGGCCTGACGTTCCCGATCTTCCTGGCCATCGTGCCCCTTTTCGCCATCCTGAAGAACATCGGCCTGCTGAACACGCTGCCGGGCCTGATCATTGTGTATGTGGCGTTCGCGCTGCCGTTCACCGTGTTCTTCCTGTTCTCCTTCTTCAAGGCGCTGCCGAACGAGATTGCCGAGGCGGCGCAAATTGACGGTGCCGGCGAGTGGCGCACCTTCTTCCAGGTCATGCTGCCCATGGCCAAGCCGGGCATGGCCTCCGTTGCCATCTTCAACTTCCTCGGCCTGTGGAACCAGTACTTGATTCCTGTTGCCATCAATACCAAACGTGAGAACTACGTGTTGTCCCAGGGCATCGCTGCCCTTGCCGGGCAGATGGGCTACGCCGTGGACTTCGGTGCCATGTTCGCCGCAGCCATCATTGTGATCGTCCCCGTGCTGATCATGTACATCCTGTTCCAGCGCCAGCTGCAAGGCTCGGTGTCTGCAGGAACCATGAAGTAAATTCAGTCCCACGGAAACTTC
>JAANMU010001851.1_pt1 | contig 17486 bp, 14 predicted proteins | sample 7279701 | NCBI WGS metagenome assembly JAANMU01 (sample SAMN14094539, study PRJNA606508) | bioreactor metagenome | isolation source: A lab-scale SPAN reactor treating ammonium-rich wastewater day 57 | place: Ireland: Galway | collected 2017-03-13 | reverse complement strand
GAGGGCGATCTGGATTCACCGGCAAATCAGCAGGCTAAACTAACCTTTGTTTTTGTGCATCGGCCGCCCTTCTGTGAGGTGTGGATCGATGGGGATTCTTTCCTGCGGTCGAGCCTGGTGCCTCTCATGGAAGTTCCCGCATTGAAGAAGAAAACACAGGCTTTGCTTGATTGGGAAACGGCAACTCGCCGCCTTGAATTCCTGATGGAAAACAAGGGTGTGGAGATCTGTTTCAGCGGACACATGCATGGTTACCAGCGCGGATACCGCAATGGTGTCTACTACTGTGTCACTGGTGGTGGCAGCTGGCTCGATACTATCGAGCCTCTGGAGCATGATTGGCCGCACATGACTGTTGGGGGGTATCATCCGCTGGCCATCGATGTGTCCTCGCTCGGATTGGGTGGACAGTACGGGATGGTGAATGAATATGTGAAAGTCGAAGTGAGTGGCCAATACTGGAAGGCATCCGGTCTGGCATTCAGGCCGAATGGAGAGTTCTTCGGAGTCATCGATGAATATGAATCCCAAAAAGCCGATCCCGATCCGACCGCCACAGTGACTCCATCTCCTACCGAAACAGCCATAGTGTCACCGACTCCCAGCAAGACACCGGAATCTCCATCGGCGATCGAGAACTGGACAAACAATCCATAAGGTGATCATTCTATCCCCGGCCTGGATCGGTTAATCTTCTCACGGTCCCCCCATGGCCGAGGAGAAATTGATGTGCCGACTCATCCGACATCAGTGAATTACCAGCCCTGTCCTGCCATAGAGGTTGACGATATTTCCTTTTCCTACGGAGGGCCTCTGGTTCTTGAGGATGTCACCTTTCAGATTCCCCGAGGGGATTTCGCTTCGCTGGTTGGTCCGAATGGCGGCGGAAAAACTACACTGGTAAAGATCATTCTCGGGCTGCTTTCTCCCGCCAGTGGCTCGATCCGGATCTTTGGTGAGCCTCCAAGGGAAGGAAGAAAGCGGGTTGGCTATATCCCCCAGAGGCCTCACTTCGACCCACTTTTTCCTGTCAGTGTCCTCGAAGTGGTGTCGATGGGCAGGATTCAGAAAGGTTTGCCCTGGGGATTTTTGCGGCACAGGGAAAAGCAGCAGTCCATCACATGCCTCGATGAAGTTGGATTAGCCGATGCCGCCGGCATGAGCTTCTCGGCCCTTTCGGGTGGCCAGCAACAGAGGGTTCTGATCGCCAGAGCGTTGGCCTGCAATCCCGACATATTACTGCTCGATGAGCCAACCTCCAACCTCGATATCCACATGGAAGAGGCCTTTTATGAGCTGCTGGTCCATCTCAATCAACGGATGACTGTGGTGCTCGTGTCGCATGACCTCGGCTTTGTATCCCGATTTGTCAAGACAGTGGTGTGTGTGAAACAGAAGGTGATGGTTCACCCGACCAGCGAGATTGACAGTGATGTGATCCGTGAGATGTATGGGGGTGAGATACGTGTGATCCGCCATGATGTGGATTGCGGGCATTTTTATGGGGGGCCGTTATGACCTTTCTTGAGGCCCTCACCCAGCATTCGTTTCTGCAGAATGCCCTGCTGACCGGCCTGCTGGCAGCCCTGGCCTGTGGGATTGTTGGAACTTATGTGGTCGCCCGGCGGATATCATCCATCGCCGGAAGCATTGCCCACTGTGTCCTGGGCGGATTGGGAGCAGCCAGATATTTACAGGTGGTGTGTGGCTGGGAGTGGTTTCATCCCTTGTATGGCGCCCTCCTGTCCGCGCTGGCCGCAGCCATGGTGATCGGGCTGGTGAGCCTCCACTACCGCCAGAGAGAGGACACGGTGATTCAGGCTGTCTGGGCTTTTGGAATGGCGATCGGTGTGGTGTTCATTTATAAAACACCGGGTTATAACGAAGACCTGATGAGCTACCTGTTCGGGAATATTCTTCTGGTCTCGGATAACGAAATCCGGCTGTTAATCGGGCTGGATGTGATAGTGGTCCTTGCCGGGCTTTTTTTTCATCGCCCCCTGATGGCGGTCTGCTTCGATGAGGAATTCTCGCGCCTGCGGGGACTCAATGTCGAGTTCTTCACGCTTCTGCTTCTTATTCTGACAGCTTTGACTGTGGTGGTCCTGGTGAATGTCGTCGGGATTGTCCTGGTGATTGCTCTCTTAACACTCCCCGCAGCCACCTCAGGCCTCTTTTGCAAGACCTTGCTGGGGATGATGGCTGGGGCGGTGCTGCTATGTGCAGTGGTTAATGACCTGGGAATCCTCCTAAGTTACCAACCGAACCTTCCAAGCGGTGCGACCATCATCCTGCTGGCCTGTGTCATCTATATCCTGGCACTGGTCATGAGCAGGCTGCGAACTGTCACAGAAGTTCATTCAAAGGGAATATATCGAAGAGATGCGGGGAAAGCCCCGGCAATTACCGATGCAGAGGTGAATCAACAGCCATGAATTCCAGAGAGAGAGTCCTTGCCATCCTGGACCGCCAGCCGGTTGACCGCATTCCTGTCGATATCTGGTGCACTGGCGAGGTGCATGAATCTCTGTGTGAATATGCCGGGGTGCAGGATGAACTGGAGCTCTACCGAATTTGGGGATCGATAAAATCCTCTGGTTCTCAGCCAGGTATGCCGGGCCGATTCGGCAACCTCAGAGTGAGAACGAATCGACCAATTTCTGGGGAATGCGCATGCAGCGCATCCAGGCAGGTCTGGCGGCCTATGATGAATTCCTGGATTTCCCTCTGGCGCAATATGACACACCGAAATCACTGGATGATTATCCCTGGTGGCCGAATGTCGACCTTTTTGATTACGAAGCGATGGCTGCAGAGGCTGGCCGTGGGGGGAAAGAGTTTGTCACTCTTGGGCCATGGGTCTCCATATTTGAGATTTATTGCTGGATGCGCGGGCTGGAGAACGCCATGATGGATCTGGTGATGAATCCTGAATTTGTCCATGCGGCTCTGGATCGAATCGAATCTGTCCAGACCGAGCTGCTCAAACGGTTCTTTGCAGTGGCTCCCGATAAAGCCGACCTGGTTTTTGTCAGTGATGACATGGGCAACCAGAATGGATTGATGTTATCCCTCAAGACCTGGAAGGAATTTTTCGCTCCACGCCTCAAACGCTGGTGTGAGCTGATCCACTCCCATGGGAAACGGGTTTTCTATCACACCGATGGTTCGGTTGATCAACTGATTCCTCATCTGATCGAGGCCGGGATCGATATCCTGAACCCGATCCAACATGCCTGCCCGGGCATGGAGATGCCTGAACTCAAGCAGAAATATGGGGATCAGATTATTTTCCACGGCGGGGTCGATAATCAGGCGGTTCTTCCATTCGGAACACCCCAGCAGGTCAGTGAGGAAACTCTGGACTGCCTGCAGACTCTGGGCAAAGGCGGGGGATATATCTGCTGTTCCTGCCACAACATTCAGGCGGGGACCCCAGTCGAAAATATCCTCACCATGATTGAAACGGTTCACAGGGATGGGTGAACTGATCTGTGTGGCGGCAGCCAGGTTCAGACAAATTCGACGATCGTAATTTCGGGATTGCAGAGCATCCGGAATGGCGGATAGCAGCCGATTCCCCGGCTGACATACAGCAGGCTCTCCTTTTCTTTGAACAGACCTGAAGCGTACCGGCGGCCATAGACCGAAGGGACCACCACAGGGCCGAAAAACGGGAAGCAGACCTGGCCCCCATGGGTGTGGCCGCAGATCACCAGGTGGGGATTGTGCCCCACAAGCAGCGGAAAATCATCAGGGGTGTGTGCCAGAACAATTTTTAACAGGCTGGAATCGGAGCAGAAATGATCGACATCAGGGGGATCTTTTTTCCATCGCTGCTCGGTTCCGGAAAGGATAAATGGGTGGCTGTCTTTGTGCAGTTCGAGTGTTTTATCATCCAGCAGAACAAACCCGAGCGCCTCGATCCGCTGTTCAATCAGATCCGCCCCAACCCAGTAGTCATGGTTCCCACGGACCGCATATATCCCGAGAGGCGCAGCCAGCTCCGCCAAGTCATCGAAACAGTCATCCATGTATTTGCGAAAATTTACAAAATCGCCGGTTATTCCAATCAGGTCCGGTTTCTCAGCCATGATGAGATCGACTGCATGTTTGAGAAAATTGCGATGACAATGCTTTCCAAGATGAAAATCGGTAAGATGGCCGAACCTCAGACCTCTCAAATCGGGATTGAGGCCATCGATTTCAATGCGAAGAAGGGTGCGATCCAGCTGGTAAATCCGGTTCATGGCGGGCATGAAGATCCCCGGATCTTCCGGCCTCATCTGGTAAGGACAGGTGGATTGTGAAATGGATGCTTCGGGAATAACAGGTTTTCCTTTAAGATGAGTGAAGATATCGCTGCAGGTATAGGCAGCGAAGGTCATCCAGAGAGGGGCTATTCCCAGAAAAAGCACGGGGGTGGCAGAAAGACTGGAGAGGATCGTTCGATCCTGGGAATATGCAGCCCAACACAGCCACACGGGGATTATAAAACTGAGCAGATACAGGAGCACTTCGAGAAAAGCCTTGAACTTGCTGTCGGATAACCAGGAAAAGAGGCGATTGACCACAGTCAGTGGAAGTAAAAACCCTCCCACACAGGCTGAAAACAACAGTAAGATGTTGATAAACAAATCCACTACCGGGAATACCCTTTCTCGTCCATGGATGGTTGGGTTATCCTAGAGGAGAATGGGGTAGGAACGGGAGAGTCTTGCCACAAATGCCATCTGCTTCTTATGGTGCTGAAAGAATTTGATTGATCGAATGGAGGCTTATTAACCTTTGACTATCCTTGACAAGATTCTCACCCGGATTTTCGGAAATAAACGCGACCGTGAGGCCAAAAGGCTTCAACCGCTTGTTGACCGCATTAACAGCCTTGAACCTGGATTGCAGGCAATGAGTGATGCCGAGCTGCAATCCCAGACCACTTTATTCAGAACCCGCCTTGCAAATGGAGAAAGCCTGGATGCGCTCCTGCCGGAGGCCTTTGCCACAGTCCGCGAAGCCTCCCGAAGGGTTGTTGGAATGCGCCATTTCGATGTGCAGTTGATGGGAGGGACAGTTCTTTACGAGGGGAAGATCGCTGAAATGGCCACCGGTGAGGGAAAAACACTGGTTGCAACCTTGCCCTCTTACCTGATTGGGCTTGAAGGACGGGGGGTTCATATTGTAACGGTCAATGACTACCTCGCACGGCGTGACATGGAATGGATGGGCCCCATTCACCGCTTCCTGGGGTTGACTGTCGGCGCCATCCAGCACGACCAGGCTCCAAAAGACAAAATTGAAGCCTACCAGGCGGATATCACTTACGGAACGAACAATGAATTTGGCTTTGACTATCTGCGCAGCAACCTTGCTGTCGCTCCCGAAGACCGGCCGCAGAGAGAACTCCATTATGCCATTGTCGATGAAGTGGATTCGATCCTAATCGATGAAGCCCGAACTCCGCTGATTATTTCGGGACCGGCGGAGATGTCTCCTGATACCTACTACCGGGTGAATCGAATCATACCGAACCTGCGGCGTGAGGTGGATTTTACAGTCGATGAGAAAGACCGCCATGTCATGCTGACCGAAGAGGGCATGGAAAGAGCGCAGAAACTTCTCGGCCTGGAAAACATGTTCAGCGAGGAGAACCTCGAGATTGTGCACTTCCTCGACCAGGCTCTGCGTGCCCACCACCTCTACCAGCTGGATGTGCATTATGTTGTCCAGGATGGCCAGGTGATCATCGTGGATGAATTTACCGGCCGCCTCATGACCGGAAGGCGCTGGAGCGATGGCCTCCACCAGGCGGTTGAAGCCAAAGAAGGCGTTCGAATAGAACGTGAGAACCAGACACTTGCAACCATTACCTTCCAGAATTATTTCCGCATGTATAACCGGCTGGCAGGCATGACCGGTACAGCCGATACAGAGGCGGGAGAATTTCGGGAGATCTATGGCCTCGATGTCAGTGTCATTCCAACCAACAAACCGAATATCCGGGCCGACCAGGCGGATCAGGTCTATCGGTCGGAAACTGAAAAATTTGAGGCCATCGTTGCGGAGATCATTGACTGCTATAAGCAGGGGCAGCCGGCCCTGGTCGGAACAGTTTCGATCGAGAAATCGGAAAAGCTGAGTGACCTCCTCAAGAACCGCCCCTACTGGAGGAAGCGTTCCCAGGAGTGGACCAACAGAATACGGGATCTGATCCCCAAAAGTGGCTTGAGTGCCTCTCAGGTTGAAGAACTCCAGGCTCTCATATCGAAAAAGCCGCCCATACCCTGTGATGAGGTCGATGCGGCAGCTGACAGAATCGAAGGAAAAGGAACCGAGAAGCTGGCCTACTTCCTTCGACGGCTGGCGGAAACGCTCGAAATTGAGGAACAGGTTACCCAGGGGGCGAAATTCAATGTCCTGAATGCGAAATACCATGATCACGAAGCGGATATCGTCGCTCAGGCAGGCCGCCCCGGAGCGATCACGATTGCCACCAACATGGCAGGCCGCGGAACTGACATCATACTTGGCGGCAATGCCGAGAAGCTGATCGAACATGCCTGCGCAAAACTTCCCGAAGAGGCCACCGATGCCGAGAAGCAGGCGATCGCCGACAAGATTCGGGCGGAGTGCATCCAGGGGAAGGAAAAGGTCCTGCAGGCAGGCGGCCTGATGATCATCGGCACTGAGCGCCATGAGAGCCGGAGAATCGATAACCAGCTGCGCGGGCGTTGCGGACGCCAGGGTGACCCAGGCAAATCCAGATTTTTCCTTTCGCTCGAAGATGATCTCATGCGCCTTTTCGGAGGGGAAAGAATCAAGAATCTGGCACAGCGCTTCGGGATGGAAGATGGGGAGGTCATCGAAGCCAGGCTGGTTACACGTTCGATCCGCAAAGCCCAGAAGAAGGTCGAAGACCGCAACTTTGAAATCCGCAAGTATGTCATCAAATATGATGATGTCATGAACAAACAGCGCGAAGTCATCTACCGGCTTCGGAATGATCTGCTGGAGGGGGAGAACCCCGAGGAAGCCTTCAAGGCGATGGCCTGGAATGTTTTTGAAGATTGCACCCAGGCATATCTCATCCCCAAAGTATCCCCTGAGGACTGGGATATCCTCGGTCTGGAGGTCAACCTTTTCAACTCATTCAACCTGCGCACCACTGTCGAGATCCCGGCTGAAGGGGATGTCGAATATGCCATCGACACGATCCAGAAAGATCTCTGGAAACAGATCGAAGAGTGGTACAGCGAGCGAAAGGGCCTCTCCCCCACAGAAGAATACTGGCTGGCTCTGATGCGATATATCATGCTCAAGAATGTGGACAGCAAATGGATGGACCACCTGCTGACCATGGACCACCTGAAGGACAGCATCGGCTTGCGTGGTTATGGGGGAAAGGATCCACTTCAGGAATACCAGAAAGATGGCTTTGAGTTGTTTGAAGAGATGTATGCCAGCCTCGAGCGCGAAATTGTTGCACGCATCTTCCGGGTTGAGATTGTCGCCGACCAGCAGAGGCCCATGCTGAAAAAACGGAAAATGGATATCAAACCCCAAAGCTCGGCTCCACCGCCCTCAGTGGGCAGCAGCCGCCGTGAGCGCCGTGCCCAGGAGCATAAAAAAGGCCGCAAGCCATTGTATGTCCGTAATAAATAATTGGATCCGAATCACACAATCATTGCTTATGTTGTTCTGAAAGGGTTTGGATGATGGAAAAACAGGAACTTAGAGAAATCCTCAAAGAAACGCTTCAGGAATTTCTGGTGATTGAACCTGTGGAACTTGCCAGAAAGTTCGAAGATGGAGAAATGGTGCTTCAGCCGGGAAATCCCAGCCTGAAGCCATACCGGCTCCCAATCGAAAGTTTTTTTCACAAAATAGTCATGATCCGGGATCGTCTGCGGGTGCTCGAGGCGAAGATCAATGCCCACCCGAAACTGTCCGACCAGGAGAAGGTGGAATTTGAACAGTACATCACCCGTATCTATGGCTCATTGACCAGCTTCAATATCCTTTTTGAAGATCGCGAGGATGGATTCAAAGGGACAGGCGGCCAGAAGGAATATGAGTGAGCCTGCGAAGATGTTTCCATCCGGTACGGGTTCCTGGAGGGCGAGCCGATAAAACAGGTGGGTGATTGATTCCTTGACACAACACCCTGCGGTGTTAGTTTGCCTCTCATGAAGACATCCCCGCTGTTTTTAGGCTTTGGATTGCACAACCACCAGCCGGTCGGGAATTTCGACTCGATATTTGAACAGGCTTACCAGCAGGCTTACCAGCCATTCCTTGAAGTCCTTGAACGCCATCCAGGCATATCCATCAGCCAGCATTTTACTGGAATCCTTCTGGAGTGGTTTGAAAACCATCATCCAGATTTCATTGAACAGCTCGGCAGACTGATCGAGAAGGGCCAGATCGAGTTGATCGGTGGGGGCTATTATGAGCCGATCCTGGCCATGCTTCCTCAAAGAGACAGCCAGGGGCAGATCGAGGCTCTCAATCAGAAGATTCAGTCCCGCTTCGGCCGAAGACCGCGTGGCGCCTGGGTGGCGGAACGTGTCTGGGAGCCATCTCTGGCCAGCCTTCTGGCAGATTGCGGCATTGAGTATGTGGTCCTCGATGATGCGCACTTCAAAATGGCGGGACTTCGACAGGAGCAGTTGACTGGCCCGTTTGTCACCGAGGATCAGGGGAAGAAACTGACTGTTTTCCCGATCAGCCAGAAACTCCGTTATACAATTCCTTTCCAGCCGGTCAAAGAAACTCTCGATTACCTCCGAAAATTCCCACAGGGCCGTGGGCCGCGCTGTGTGGTGATGGCGGATGATGGTGAAAAGTTCGGGATATGGCCCGAGACTTTCCATTCTGTTTACGAAGAAGGCTGGCTTGAAGATTTTTTCACTGCCCTCGAAAAGGAATCCGAGTGGCTGCACTGTGTCTCGATCGGTTCACTCCTGGATGCCACAGTGTCCGAGGGTCTGGTCTACCTGCCGACTGCCTCTTATTCCGAGATGATGGACTGGGTTTTACCCTGGAATGAGGGACGCGCCATCGAGGATTTCAGGGGATGCCTGGATAGCGGGCTGCTGAAGAAATACGGAAGGTTCATCAAAGGAGGATTCTGGCGGTCTTTCTTTGTTAAGTATCGTGAAACCCAGCAGATGCATCGCAAGATGCTGTCGGTCAGCGAGAAAGTCCATCAGATTCCCGATCTGTCCGACATAAAAGCTGAGGCTCTCAGGCATCTCTGGGCCGGGCAATGCAATTGTGGCTACTGGCATGGAATCTTCGGTGGGATTTATCTCAATCACATCCGTGCCGAAAACTACCATAATCTGATCGAAGCGGAGAAATATGCAGACCAGGCTCTGAACCTTCACCCGGTGAGGCACTGGAAAGAAGATTTTTTCAGGGATGGAGGTGAGTGCCTGCTGGTGCGAACCCCATCCAGCCAGCTGACTTTCGATTTATCGAATGGTGCCGAACTGGCCGCCTGGGACTGGCTGCCATCCAGCTGGAATCTGATCAATACCATTACCCGCAGACAGGAAACTTATCATCGCCACCTGCTGAAACCTGTGGAAGATGAAGCATCCGATGGCCATTCGGCTTCGATCCATGACCTCCATCGAGTGAAAGAAAAGGGATTGGAAAAATGGCTGGTCTATGATCCCTATCGGCGAGTCGGCAATATTTCCCATCTCTTCAGCGAGCGCCTGTCACTCGAGTCATTCCAGAAAAATCCTGCTGTACCGACCCGTGCCGGATTTGATTTCCTCTCCTTGGAAGCGGATAAAAAATTCGAGCAGGCACCTGCTGTGACATTCACTTTATTTTCGCAGGGACTTGAAGGGCTGAACCATCCCGATGGCGGGTATGAACTCAAGCAGGTCTGGAAATACAATACTGAAAGTGATGACTGGACAATCACCTGTGGTCTGACAAACCGATCCAGGAACCATTGGCATGGTTATTATGGAATCGAATTTGGCTGGTCGTTGAATGCCGGAAACACTTATGATCGATATTACCGTATCGATGGAGAAAAACCGGAAGATCCGAACCTGGGGAGCACTGGCGAATCCCATGATGTCCGTGAGGTCAGCCTGTATGAAGACTGGTGGCGTATCCAGATTTCCTTATCTTTCAGCTGGCCTGCGCGTTTGTGGCGGTTCCCCATTGAAACCGTGTCCAGTTCGGAGGGGGGATTTGAAAGGACCTATCAGAGCAGTGTTGTCATTCCGGCCTGGAAAGTTGACCTGGCTGCAGGGAAAAGCTGGTCGACCACCATCACACTCGCCATCAGGGACACCTCAAAAGGGGGCCATCCATGAACATTGAATCTTTGAAGGAAACCTTCCAGTGCCCCAAATGCAAAGGAAAACATCCCCTGATCACCGAGCACGCTATTCCACGGAGTGGCCCAGGAAAGATTCCTCTGCCGATCCTGGACCGTTATCTCTTTTTCAGTTGTTCGCTCTGTGGCTATACCGAGACTTACAACCTCAAGATCATCGAGAGGGCAGAAGAAAAAGTAACCAAACCAGTCGCTCAGGAAGTCCGCCATCGTGGGGGATGAACCCTGTGCCAGATGTCATAATCAGTTCAGCTGGCTGATCTCACGGCCCCGTTCCACAAAGAATTTCTCGGTTTCATAGTTTATTTCCGGTGGCTCCGAATGGTCTGTATGGAGGATATAGCCTCCCCCATTCTTCAGCACATAGGGAATTTTTGACAGCATCTCGGATTCGACCGCCGAAAGGTCATTGCTGATCAGAGTTCTGACATCGATGTTTCCGAAGAAGGAGAGCCGGTCGCCGAAGTGATCGAAGATGCGCCGCATATCCATGCCCGCTTTGACCTCCATGGCCTGAAGACAATCCATGCCCGCCTCAACCATTCCGGGTACAAGCGGCTCAATAAACCCGCAGGAATGAACAATCACCTTGCACCCCAGCGAATGGGCATAATCGAACAGGAGTTTATGCCCCGGTTGAACAATATCACGATACATCGAAGGGGACATAAAGGGGCGAAGTTTGAAGCCCATGTCTTCGTAAAACCACATTCCATCGGGTTTGCCTTCTTTTGAAAAAAGCTCTTCGAGGTGGATGAGGGTGAAATGGGCATAGGTCATCACCATATCCTTGACCCACTCGGGGTCAGTCGCCATCCCCATCAGCATATATTCATGGCCACAAACCGGGTGCATCTGCTCAAAAGGAGCCACACCTCCCCAGCAGTAAAATCGCTGTTTTTCCGCTGCAAATGCCTTCGCTTTCCGGTAATCCTCGAAAGGAATACGGCGGGGATCCACATCCAGCAGGTGAGGTTTGATCTGAATCTCCCAGGCTTGGCGCTCTTTGACATCGAAATCGACATGCTCTGGTGTGGAGTCATGCAGCTTGTGATGGCGGAGAGTGGCTCCATTGCCATCTTTGCGCAGGATGGTTTCCTCGGTTTCCTCGATAACCGCCACCTGGAAATCGAGATCAGCCACACAGTTGATCCAGCCTCCACCATGAATATCCTGGCCGAAATGCTCCGCAACATTTTCATCCTGTCCGATATGCCCCTCTTTCCTCCAGCGCTCGATAGTGGCGCCCCAGGGGCTGACAACAACCGGGATGTGATCGACCGGAAATCTTGCCAAGGCATTGGCAACTCGTTCGATGCTGGTCAAGGTTGAAGACATGGGGTGGCTCCTCATCGATAATGTCCTGTGGAATTTCTGACAGCCGTTGGCACCTGATCCGGATTGGTATTATCCAGAATGTTAACAGAGAGCCTGTCGGAATCCCCGGTCCGATAATCATCGGGGTGATCGAGAATCCGGAGCGATACCTGTTCGGCATTTTCGATCCTGCTGTCAATCAATGTCTGGATCCTTATCACCACCTCTGTCTGCCCCTTTGGAAACACCACAGATGAAGAAAGAGGTTCATAGTCTTCTCCAGAGATTGCATCTCCACCAATCTCCAGGTTCACCCGCAGTGTGGAGGTCGTGTACCCGGAACGATTCAGATTGATTTCGACCAGGTTTCCTTCAGTGACCGATTGGATCCCGGACTGGCAGGAAATAACCGGCCTGACCAGCCAGTTCAGGTATTCTTCGAGGTTCGTATATCCATCGAAATTCCTGTCGCCATTACGATTTGCCGGGTCACTTGAATCCAGGCCTCTCTCGGTTTCCCAGCTGTCTGGCATTCCATCCGAATCGGTATCGGGGGGAGGGGTGCCTGCAGCAAGAAATGGCCATCCACCCACAGCAGACTCATCATCGATAATCGTCCCGGTTCTGTTGATGATGCTTTGAACAACCCGCTCATCGACCGCATCCCTCTCAGGCAATGTGGCTCCCGCATCGGCCAGGACACGGGTGAATGCTGTTTGAGGAGAATCTGTCAGAACCGAGTCGGTTGAAAAGGGGTAATTCTGCTTATATGCAGCTGCGATAGCCGGGGTGTATTCAGGAGGAAACCGAACCAGGGAAAATGGATCGGGAGGTATGATTCCATCGATCGCATTATTGAAAAAGAAGCCCTTGTTGTAGATCGATTGCTCTCTATAAGCCACACTGGACTGACCGGAATTCTGTCCACGGATCAGGCAGTTTCCGGCATAGTTGATCTTTGTAATGCTTTCATGATCCCCATTGTATCCCGCATAGGATCCACTGAAGTTATAAATGACATTGTTGCGGAAATCGAGGAGAAATCCCTGAGGATCTTTATCATGGCTCCAATCGTCATAATTTCCTGGACGCGGGGAGCGGCCTCGATGATGGGCATACAGGTTATGATGAAAGCTGTATTTCGCCCCTCGATTACCGCGGATCAGGGAGCCATACCCATGAGACCCTTTCCCAGGGATAGCGTTATTCAGGCTCTCTGTAATGAATGTCCACTGGACAGTCACATCATCCAGCCTTTCCTCATTGGTTGATGCCGAGAAGGTTTCATCGGTCGACCAGCTGGCAGAGCAATGATCAAAAATAATTCGCTTGCCTTTGGAAATCGAGATCGAGTCCGAATCCCGTAGCGAATCATTTCCCAGACGGACTCTTATAAATCGAACCACAACATCATTTGTGGAAACTGCAAGTCCGGCATCACGCAGGCAGATTCCACCCCCCGGGGCTGTCTGGCCGGCAATCGTTATATTGGGATTACGAATAATGAGCGGATTGAGAAGGGCGATGGTTCCTCCGACTTTGAAAACAACTGTTCGGGGTCCCGAGGCTTCAATCGCAGCACGCAGGGAACCGGGTCCCGAATCATCCAGGCTGGTGACCTCATAGACATCCCCTCCGCGGCCCCCAGCTGAATTTGCTCCTTCGCCTTCAGCGCCTGGAAAAGCTTGAATGCCTGAGGCGATATTGCCATGACATGAAATAATTAGGCCGCAACACAGAATGGAGGTCAGGGAAAACTTTTTGTATGTGATAAAAAATCTTGACAACATGCGCCGTGATTCCTGCCAACGACTGATGTTCTCTAACAGGCTATTTTCAAAAGATTCATCACTCCTCGGGCAGTGGTTGCCCCTTGGTTTCTGGCGCCCAGATCAGTGCAATCATTCCCACAAGATAAATGGATGTCATCATGACAGCAGCCATGCGGAAGGGTTGATCGATTCCCTGATCCATCAGAAAAGTGGTCAGATAACCGATCAGAAACGGGGCTGGGGCAGTGATGTATCTTCCGACATTATAGCAGAAACCGATCCCGACCCCGCGCAGGCGTGTCGGATAAAGTTCCGGGAAATAAATGGAGTAGCCACCGAAAGGCATCAGGGTTGCAAACCCGAGAATCGGCAGCATCCAGTAGGCATCACTGGCTGATTTTAGAAAAAAGAACACAAAACTGACGACAAACAGGCTGAGTATAAAGGAAGTCAGAAACGCCAGGCGACGCCCGATATATGTGGCAATGATGGTAAATACAAACATTCCACAAAAGGCTCCGACATCCTGGAGAGCGGTCCCAAAGGAAGCCACGAAGTCTTTGACTTCCTGAGTTTCATTCGCCAATGCCGACCGGACCAGTTCGGGTGAGTAAAATCCAATTCCCCACAATCCAATCATCCCAGCAACACCAAGGGCCAGGCCGACCAGGGTGTTGTGCCGCCAGCGCTCATCACGGAACAGATCGGGAATTGTCCCGAGCTGTTTTTTTGCCTCCCCCCGTTGTGCAGCGGCTTTGGCCTGTTTCCAGGGTTCTGGTTCTCTCAAAATGAAGATAATCGGGATGATAAGCAGAGAAGGGAGTATGCCAATCAGGAAAAGTGCGCGCCAGCCATCCAGTTCCCATCCCATAAGATGAGCAGGAAGGCCGGGCGCCAGTTTCAGGCTGATCAGTGAACCCGTGATGTTGCCGAGCGCTGACAGGGTCTGCAATGAGCCAAGCGCCAGGGAGCGAACCCGTGGAGGGACACTTTCAGCCACCAGGGCCGCCGCCGCACCGAACATTCCACCGACACCAAGACCCACCAGAAAGCGGTAAATAGTGAAATCGATATAAGAGGTGGAAACGGCGGACAGTCCGGTAAACCCAGAATAAACCATGAGTGTCATAGCCATTGTCTTTACTCGGCCGAATTTGTCACTGATCATGCCAAAGATGATCCCGCCAGTTGCCCAGCCGAGAATCATCCACATGGTCGCCCAGCCGATGTATTGTTTGACTACAGCATCGATGTTTTCTTCATGGCCGATGAGCAGCTCTTTAAGAGCGGACTCACGTGCAAGGATAAAAATCCGCTGGTCCATGCAGTCAAACAGCCAGCCACAGGAGGCGATAATCAGCACCATCCAGTGATATTTGGTGACACCTTCAAACAGACTGCCCTTGGAACCAGTTGAATCTGACATGAAAATATCCCTCTCAAGGCGAATCACAAAAAGACAGGCCAGATTGCCATTGTTCGTGAGGGCCTTTTTTGTGTCAAGCAGATCAATCAGAATCAGTAAAGATTTTTCACAATTGGATTGAACAGTAAGAAAACCGTTGGGACTGTATGCTGAGAAAAGATCTCCCCATACTCCTGGCTGAGGAGACTGATTGATGCTCTCAAAAACAGCATTGAGTGTCGTGAAGGCACTGGTGTACCTTGCCGACCAGCCGGAAGGTGCTTATGTCGGGGCAGGTGAAATCGCCAAAAATATCGGTGCCGGCCAGAACTATCTCGGCAAAATCCTTCAGTTTATGACCCATGAGGAATTGGTCCAGTCTCAGAAGGGATTGGGGGGTGGATTTCGGCTGGCACGCCCGGCAAAGGAAATCTGCCTTTTCGATGCTGTCGATCCGATCGATCATGTCAGCCGGTGGGATGGGTGTTTCCTGACTCATGGAAGCTGCACCGCAGATCATCCCTGTACCATCCACGATAAATGGAGGAATGTCCGCCGAACCTATCTGGATTTCCTCAAAAACACCACCATTGCCGAATTATCCCATCCTGGGAGCATTCAGATATCGATACCGAAATAAGATGCCGGGAATTCACTGGCACCAGCTCTGCCCCCAATAACTGGAAATGGTGAAAAAGGCAGATTGACACCTGCTGATCGCCTGATTAGCATCCGGAGCTGGTTTGGGAGGTGGTCCAGAGGGTGTTCATCCTGCTTTCCAGATTCAGAATCATATCCATGAGAATCAACAATCCAATCATCCGGCTTCCGGACCCCTTTATTCCTTCCGGGATGCCCCGGATGTGTTCGGGGCGTTATTTGAATGCCAGATAAATTTTTCACCTGCGAAGCGGCACTGGATCTCATTCGGGACGGAGACACAATTGCTGTCGGCGGCTTCGTTGGGATCGGCCATCCAGAAGCACTCACCCGTGGGATCGAGGAACAGTTTCTTCAGAAAGGGTCCCCTCGTGCACTGACATTGATATACGGGGCAGGCCAGGGGGATCGTGGCCAAAGGGGCCTGAATCATTTTGCCCATGATGGCCTGGTCCGGCGTGTCATCGGCGGGCATTGGGGGCTGGCACCGAAGCTGTGCACAATGGCGATCGAGGGACGATTCGAAGCCTACAACTGGCCGCAGGGTGTGATCATCCACATGTTCCGGGACATTGCGGCAGGAAAACCCGGAACGATTACCAGTGTGGGCCTCCATACCTTCGTGGATCCCCGCCTCGATGGTGGGCGTGTGAACAAAGATGCGACGCCTGAGGATCTCATTCAGGTGATCCATCTGGCGGGCAAGGATTACCTCTTCTATCCACGCCAGCAGGTCGATATCGGCCTCATCCGTGGCACAACCGCGGACCCGGAAGGCAACATCAGCATGGAGCGTGAGGCAGTTTATGGCGAAATGCTCGCGATTGCGCAGACCGCCCGTAACTGTGGAGGAAAAGTCATCGTCCAGGTTGAACAAAAAGTCAATTCGCGCCTGCCAATGAAGCTTGTGCGTGTGCCCGGGGTCCTGGTCGATGCCGTTGTAGTTGCAGATCCGGATGACCATTGGCAGACCTTTGGCGGAAAATTCGAACCGGCTTTCATATCTGATAAAATGGATGAAATCCTGCAGGTTCAACCCTGCCCGCTCGATGAACGCAAGATCATTGCACGGCGGGCGGCGATGGAACTTCGTTCCGGAGATGTGGTCAATCTGGGGATCGGAATGCCAGAAACGGTTGCGGCAGTCGCTGCCGAGGAAAAAATCTTTGACAAATTTACTTTGACTGTTGAAACCGGCGTATTCGGCGGGGTGCCGGCGGGAAAACTGGATTTTGGCGCATCTTATGTTCCGACTGCGATTATTGATTCACCAGCAATGTTCGATTTCTATGATGGTGGCGGATTGGACTGCGCCTGTCTCGGAACAGCGCAAATCGATGCCCGGGGGAATGTCAATGTGAGCCGGTTTGGCAACCAGATGCCCGGCGCCGGAGGGTTCATCAACATCAGCCAGAATGCCCGGCGGATCATTTTTTGTGGCACTTTCACTGTGGGCGGGCTTAAGGTTGAGGCCGAGGGAGGCTCCCTCAGGATTCTCCAGGAAGGGCGTGTCGGCAAATTTGTCGATCAGGTAGAACAAATCACTTTCAATGGTCCGTATGTCCGTCAAACCGGGCGGCGTGTCCTCTATGTCACGGAACGGGCTGTGTTTGAGCTGAATGAGGAGGGCCTGGTTCTCACTGAAATCGCACCCGGCATCGACCTTGAGACAGATGTGCTGGCACAGATGGGGTTCCGTCCCCAAATCTCCTTTGATCTGAAGACCATGGATGAACGCATCTTCAGCGATGCACCGATGGGTTTAAAAGAAACCATCGCAGCCAGGTAAAACCATGGGCTTCCCTCAGCTTAATCAAGCAGACGACGGAAACCCCGGCCCGTGGCTCTCAATTTTTTGAAGGGGCACAGCATGATGTGCCCAAGGAGATCACCCGTTTTCCGATAGGGCATGTCATGCTGTGCCCCTACCGAAATGACGCTCTATGGGACGAGAGCCTTATATCAAAAC
>JAANMU010001842.1_pt1 | contig 17585 bp, 16 predicted proteins | sample 7279701 | NCBI WGS metagenome assembly JAANMU01 (sample SAMN14094539, study PRJNA606508) | bioreactor metagenome | isolation source: A lab-scale SPAN reactor treating ammonium-rich wastewater day 57 | place: Ireland: Galway | collected 2017-03-13 | reverse complement strand
TGCGGCAGCGCGAGACGGCGGAAGAAATCGCGAGGACGGAACTTGAACGGCGGAACCAGGAGATCGCGCAGGCTTGGAAGCTGCTGGAGATGCAGCAACTCGCCGTCGTGCGCGAGAAGGAGTCGCTCGAAGCCGATCGCAAGCGATTCGTCGACGAAGTGCGGCAGCAGGCCGCGGCAGGAAGCGACGACGGCCTCGCCAAGGAGCTTGAGATTCTCGGCGGGCTCAAGGCGAAGGACGCCAAGGCGCTGCTGCGGTTCAAGCCGGATGCTGACGTGGTGCGGACGCTCATGGCGCTGGATGCGCGGGTCGGCCGCAAGATCGTCGGCGAATGCAAGGAACCCGAGGAGCGCCTGTGGATCGGGCGCATTTTGGACAAGTTACATGAGCAGAATGCAGCACGGGCGGAGGTCCTGGGCAGCAGCTCCTAATCATTCCGATTGCGCGGGCGGTTTGACGCGCCGGTCGGAAGGAGCCACCCATGGAGATGGCCCGACTTCTGACGCAGCTCCTGCGTCGACCGGCGCCGGCGAATGACCGCGGCGCGAGTATTCCCTTTGATGTTGCGTCGGCGCGGCCGACCGATCGCTCGTTCACGCGCGAGTTGGAGCAGTTGCGTTCGTCCGCGCGCGACGCCGCGCCGGCCGTGCGCCCCGAGCCGGCATCGCGCCCGGAGAAACCCGCATCGAAGTCGTCCGGCAAAGTCGACAAACCACGCGATGACTCCGCGCCGACGGAGGACACGCAACCTGCGTTTCAAGATGACGCGTCGGCCATCTCCGAAGGGCCGGTACAGCTGGCGGTCGCGCTGATGCAACCAGTGACCTCGGAAGCCGCGGAGCGGAATGCACCCGCTGCCGAGGCCACGGCCGCCCCGTCGAGTGTGCCGTCGCCGTCCGATCCTGCGCATTCGCGCTCGGCTGCTTCGTCGTGGAAGGCATTGGGCGCGGATGACAAGCTCGGGCTTCCTGGGCTGGTTGACGGGAACCGGACTTCTCGCACGCCGCCGGAGTTCAAGCCACTGGATCAAGCAATCCCGATCGGTGAGCCGGAGAACGACGCCTCGAAGCTGGAGCTGGCGGAGAAGCAGAAGTGGGCGGCGTTGCAGGAGACCAGCCGAGCCGGTTGGGTGGGACGTCGGTTCATCGCCGACGCGAGCGCGCATCGTCAGCCGTTGATCAAGAATCAGGGCCACGGCGGAACGACCGGGTCGCAGGCATCCGGCGGATTGGCACCCGAGACATTGAGTGCGACAGCGGGCCACTCGGATAGTGTTTTCAAAACCGCGACGGCGGTGCCGGCATCCACGGACGCGACGGATGATGCAGGCGATGCCAATGCGGAAGCCGATTCGCCGCGCGCGGCAGCCGAAGGCGGCACTGTAGCGCAGCGACAAGCCGTGGCAAAGTCCAGGTCGACGGTTGACTCGCGGCAGGATCGCGCGGGCAACTCGCCGGCGAACGGATCATCCGAACAGAGTCCGTCAAGTGCTGCGGACCGCGCGGGACCATCACCTTCGACCGGCGCCGGCGTTGGAGCCGCTCCGATCTTGCGCGGTGCGGTGGAGCGAGTCGGGGTCTCGCGGATCGAGGGCGACTCGGCGGCGGCTTCGCTGGCCAAGGCGCTGCTAGCCCCGTCCACCGGCGATGCGAGCGGCCATTCCGCGGCGACGAATGTAACGGGTTTTAGTACGAATGCCGCGTCGAGTGCCGGTAATGTGACATCATCGGGCGAGCGGACCATCGCGTCGCCGGCCAAATCATTCAGCGCGATCGCGAGTCACCCAAGCCCGGCCGCGTCGCGCGTGGCGGAACTGCTGCTGGCGCAGCAGCCGGCGTCGGGCGGATTGGACGCGGCGGTGAGGCTGCTGGGCGGCGCGAGCGGTTCGGGAAAGCAGGAAGTGACGCTGCAACTGGATCCGCCGGAGCTGGGTCGCATGCGCCTCGAGGTGCGCATGGAAGAACAGACGATGAGCCTGCGCGTGGACGTGCAGAGTCGGGCAGTGGCCAAACTCGTGGAGACGCGCCTGCCGGAGCTGCGCGACGCGTTAAGCGCCCACGGCATCTCGATTGACAAATCGCAAGTCATCATTCGTACGGCCGACGCGCACGGGGGTTCACTTGGGCGCGAATCAGACTCAAGCGGGAATCAGCAACCGAGCGGGCACCATGGCGGCTCGGAAGGATACTTCTCCGAGGGGCAGGCCGGTCGTGATGGGAGTGCGGGTCAATCCTGGCGAGACGGATGGACTCCCGCGGATGCGAATGGCTCAAGTGACGATGCGTGGCGGGCCGCACACGACCTGGATCGGGGCGTCGAGATCAGCGGATTGCATGTCGCATCCCCGGCATCGATGCGAGCCGGCGCGATGAACCTGGTGGCGTAGTAAATGGTGTTGAGACGGCGCGGCGCGCCGAGTTGTGGAAAGGTTGAGACATGGAAGCTTCGACGATTGGTTCGAACACGTTTATCCCGACGCAGCGGGCAACAACGCGCGGGTTCGATGATCTCAAGGGCGAGGATTTCTTCGCGCTGATGATCGCGCAGTTGCAGGCGCAAGACCCAATGAAGCCGACGGATAATCAGCAACTGTTGAACCAGATGTCGAGCATTCGACAGATGGAGCAATCAGAGAATCTGACGTCCACGCTGTCGGCGCTGGCGTCGGAGCAGAGGTTCGGAGCCACGTCCGGTTTGATCGGTCACTACGTCGCAGGCCGCGTGACGGACAACGCGGGCAATTCGACGGAGCTTCAGGGGCTGGTGATCGGCGTGCGGTTTGAGCGAGGCAACGCGATTCTCGAACTGCACAACGGACAGTCGCTGCCGGCGAGCAAGGTCGAACAGGTGACACTCGTGGAAAATCTTCCGCCGGACATTCTGGCGCAGCTTCAGCAGGAGCTGGGCCGCGTGCCGCCGGCCGATGACACCGCAGATGACGGCGCCGATCCGGTGGGCGAGGGAGACGGCGCGGTGGATGATGCCGGTGGGGACGATGACCCGGGCGGCGCCGGGGCGTTTGTGGCCTCGCGCCTGCGAAACACGCCGTCACTCGCGGCGACGACGAATCAGCCCGGCGCGTTGAAACTGAACGCGCAATGGACGAACGGCGGCGACGTGCTGGCGGCGCTGCTTGCGCCGAATTTCGGATTGCAACTGTGATTCCTGCGGGCCGAACAGGAACGTCGATTTAACGAAACGTTGCGGACACAAGACCTTCGCCATGGGAGGTAGGTTGATATGGGTTTGACATCAGCACTGTACACGGGTTTGTCGGGTCTGAACTCGAGCCAGTTCCGGCTGGACGTGATCGGCGACAACATCGCGAACATCAACACGGTCGGCTTCAAGGGATCGCGCACGCTGTTTCAGACGCAGTTCTCGCGCACGATCTCGGGCGGCACCAAGCCGGGTGAGGGTCAGGGCGGCACCAACCCGATGCAGATCGGGCTTGGCTCGGCCATCGGCGCGGTTCAGCGAAGCTTCCTGCCCGGCTCGGTGGAGACGACCGGCGTGCCCAGCGATCTCGCGGTCGAGGGCGAGGGCTTCTTCGTTCTGCGTACGCCGGAAAATGAAAACGTCTATACGCGCGACGGCGCGTTCTCCCTTAGCGCGGACGGCCGCCTGCTGACGCAGGACGGCTTCTTCGTGCAGGGTTACTCCGTCAATTCCAATTTCGAGCTGCTTCCGGGCGCGCTGACGGATATCGCCATCCCGCTGGGCACGCTGACGACCGCGCGAGCGACGAGCGCGGCGCGTCTCGACGGCACACTGAACTCCAGCGGGGTCGTCGCGACGCAGGGCACGATCCTGCGCTCGCAGATTCTTCACGACGCCGCCGACATGCCAATCACCGCTGCCACCGCTCTGACCGATGTGAAGGAGCCCGCCGGCGTTCCACTGCTGGCCAACGGCGATGTCATCACGGTCAACGGCGTGAAACGCGGCGGGCGCGATGTGCCCACGGCCGAGTTTATCGTCGGCACGACGGGGACGACGGTCGGCGATTTCCTGAACTGGATGGACCAGGTCATGGGCATCGATACCACTCCCGGCGTCGGAGGATCACCCGGCGTCTCGGTCACGGTGGATGGCCGGCTGGAGTTCAGCGGCAACGTGGGCACCCAGAACGCGTTGAGCATTCAGGCCGGTACGCTGACAAGCAACGGCGCGACGCAGTTGCCATTCGCCTTCACGGAAGCGCAGGCGGCCAACGGCGAGAGCGCGCACACGTCGTTCATCATTTATGACTCGCTCGGCACGCCGCTTCGCGTCAACCTGACGATGGTGCTCGAACAGCGCGCCACCGGCAGCAGTACCTGGCGTTTCTACGCCAATACCGGTGACGACAGCGACGTGGACATTTCAGTGGGCACGGGCACGCTCACGTTCAACGCCAACGGGCAGTTCGTCAGCGCGCCGGAAAACGGCATCGTCATCAACCGCGTCGGCTCCGGCGCGAATGACCCGTTGCCCGTCTCGCTTGACCTGACTCGATTGAACGGGCTTACGTCCGGCGCATCGGGCATGGTCATGAGCTTCCAGGACGGCTTCTCGTCCGGCACGCTCGTGGACTACAGCGTCGGCCAGGACGGCACCATCACGGGGACTTTCACCAACGGATTGAATCAGACGATCGGGCAGATTGCGCTGGCGACCTTCGCGAACCCGGCCGGTCTGCTCGCGCGGGCAAACAACATTTACTTCGTCGGGCCGAACAGCGGCGAGGCGCGCATTACGACGCCGCTCACACTCGGTGCGGGCAAGGTGAGCGCGGGCACGCTGGAGCTGTCCAACGTCGACCTGTCCCGTGAGTTCATCAACCTGATCACGTCCTCGACGGCGTTTTCCGCAGCCAGCCGCGTCATCACGACGAGCGACCAGTTGCTTCAGGAGCTGTTGCTGATCGCGCGGCGGTAATGAATGAAACGCCAGAACGAAGGCGCGGAGGCAATTGAGGAATTGGCATCGCAGGGTGGGCACGGCCCGCCGCCAGGTCTCCCCGTCCGTCGGTTGGTACGCGCAAGAATTGCCGAAGCGTCGGTCGTTTCAGCCGGGCGTGATATGTACCGATAAACGATAGTGGATATGCGCTTCGCGCCGCGTTGCGAGCGTTGCGCGCAGGGTGGGCACGGCCCATCCATTCGCGGGCGGCGACTCGTCGCGGCGGATCGCGCGATGGTTGCCGATGGGTTGATCGGATTCGAGCTGCATCGTTATGGCGAAAGACAAGGCCAAAGACAAGCCCAATGAGGATCCCGTCAAGGACGGCGCAGCGGAGGCCGCGCCGGAAAAGGCAGCCGGCAAGTCGGGCAAGATGATGACGATGGCCATCTTCGGCGGCGCGATGCTGATCGAGGGTGTGGCGATCTTTGCCTGCATGAAATTCCTCGGCACCGAGCCGGACCCGACGCACGGGATGCAGGAGATGACGGCGACCAGCAAACCCTGGGCGCAGAGTGTGGAGATGCCGGTCGCCAAGGTGCGCGTGCCGAACAACAACGGCGCACGCACGGTTCTGTACAGCGTCAATGTCGTATTGAGCGTGCATCATGCCGAGGCCGATCGCGTCAAAGAATTCATGGAGAACCGCAAGAGCACGATCGAAGACGTGATCAGTCGCGTTATTCGCAGCGCCGACGAGGGGCATCTCGCCGAGCCGGGGCTGGAGACGCTCAAACGGCAAATACGATTCGAGTTGGGAACGCTGTTTGGGGATGACAAGGCAATCGAACAGGTGCTGATCCCCGAATGCACACCGATCCCGGCGGGCTTCTAAAGGCTCACCGGGTGAGGTCGGGTCGGACAGGATGTCCGAGCAAGCCAGGGAAGGCGGAGCCGATGGCCGATCAGGAACCCAATCCAATTCCCAATCCCGTTGAGCCGGCGGCCGATGCGCCGGGCTCCTCCGCCCCGTCGAGCGAGGCGATGAGCGACACGACGTCGTCCGCTCCGACTCTGGAAGCGGTGCAAAGCGCCGCGCGCGAAGAAATCCCGGCATCGCCGGCCGCAGCGATCGCACCGCCGAGAAAGGGTAGCGCCGGCAGTGCGGCGATGGACTTGCCGGAGTTTGAGCCGGGTCACGCGGCGAGCGGAACGGCCGCCGCGGCGACCACGGCGATCGACCTGCTCAACGATGTGGAATTGAATGTCACGATCGAGCTGGGCCGGGCGCAAATGCTGATTGAAGACGTTCTGAAACTGGGCGAAGGTTCGGTCGTGGAGCTGGATAAGCTGGCGGGCGACCCGGTGGATGTGCTGGTGAACGACCGGCTCGTGGCGCGGGGCGAAGTACTTGTGCTTAACGACAACTTCTGCGTCCGCATCAGCGAGATCATCGCGCCGGATGTGGAACACGCGGCCAATTAGAGGAGCGTCGCGTGCGTCATGTTGATGTTACTTATTTCGTCCGATGCGCGGCGGTGGGAGCAGTCGCGGCGATTCTTCTCTGCGCCGCAACGCGAGTCGTCGCGGAGGATGACAGCGGCCGGGTCGTGACCAATGCGCCGGTGCAAACAGACGGTCCCGCGGCGGCGGGTCCGGCAGCGAGCGGGGGCGATGTTGCCTCTCCAGGCCAGAATGCGCCGGAGCGATTCGGCGCGGGCCTGATTCGGCGCGGTAGTGAGCGCAGTGCGGGCGTGGCAGCGGTTGATCGCGCGACGGGTGGGACGACCGCGCCGGTGAGCGCGCTGCGCATGTGGCTGCCGCTGGCATTTGTGCTGGTCGTGATTGTCGCACTGACGTGGGCGGCTCGGCGGATGTTTCCCCGGATGGGTCGCGGCGGCGGAGAGGGCGCGATCACGGTGTTGTCGCGTTGCGCGCTCTCGCCGAAGCAGAGCTTGTGTCTCGTGCGCTTGGGCCGGCGCATCGTATTGCTGGGGCTGACGGCGGATCGCATCAATACACTCGCCGAAATAACCGACCCGGACGAGGCGGCGCTGCTGACGGCGGCGGCCTCGAGCGGCCGGGCGCAGTCGTTTCGCAGCGCGCTGATTGGGATGATGAGCGCTTACAGGCCCGGTTTGCAGGAGGAGTCAGGCGGCGCCGAGATGGAGCCGGTACCCGCGGACGTTGACCCGCGGGCGAGCGGCTTGCGATCCAGCGTGACGGCGTTGACGGATCGGGTGCGCGGCATGGCCCGGCGCGGCGCAGCAGTTCGGTAAAGCAATCGGCGGCAGGATGCCGTCGAGGGAATCGCAACGGAGTTGCGTGATGCGCGCGGAGCGCGAAGGCGAACGAGCGGGTGAACAGAATGGCGCGGGCCTGCGCGCCGTGCGGACGCTTTGCGTCGTCGCCGCGCTTCTGATCGGTTCGATCGCCGATTCGGTCGTGGCCCAGGATCAACCCACTGCGCCGCGCGCGATTCAAGTCGACAATCCACTAGGCATTCCCGATGTGACGGGGCTGGTGCCGGCGGCGAAGGACGGCGCGGGCGTTTCCGCGTCGCTGCGCATTCTCGTCCTGCTGACGGTGCTGTCGCTCGCGCCGTCCATTCTCATCATGATGACGAGCTTCACGCGCATCATGGTCGTGCTGGCGCTGCTGCGACAGGCGATCGGGGCGCAGCAGCTCCCACCCGGCCAGGTGCTGGTCGGCCTTTCGCTCATCATGACGATGCTCGTGATGGCGCCGACGTGGCAGAAGATGAAGGCCGAAGGCGTGGACCCGTATCTGGAGGGGCAAATGGACCAGGCGACGGCGCTGGACCGGGGCTGTGCGCCGCTTCGGGAGTTCATGTTCCGGCAGATCGAAGCCTCCGGGAATGAGGAGAACGTCTATTTATTCGCGGAGTATTCGCGTGGGCCGATCGCCGAGGGCGCAGAGCTGAAGCGCGACGATGTGCGCCTCACCGAGCTGATCCCCGCGTTCGTGTTGAGCGAATTGAAGACCGCGTTCGTGATGGGGTTCAAGATTTACCTTCCGTTCCTCGTCATTGACATGGTGATCGCGTCGATCCTGATCAGCATGGGCATGATGATGCTGCCGCCGGTGCTGATCTCCCTGCCGTTCAAGCTGATGCTGTTCGTGCTGGCCGACGGCTGGGGCATGGTGGTCGGGTCGCTGTTGCACAGTTTTGGTTGAGCGCGGCGCCGGAGTAAGGCATGGACACAGGAACGGCACTGGACCTGGCGCACGAGGCGCTGCTGCTCGCGCTGATCCTGGCCGGGCCGATCATGGCGATCGGCATGGTCGTGGGGTTGATCATCAGCATCGTGCAGGCCGTGACCCAGTTGCACGAGCAGACGCTGACGTTCGTGCCGAAGATCGTGGCGATGGGCGTGGCGACGGCGCTGTTCATCCCCTGGCTCACGACGCGCATGGTGGAATACACCCAGCGGTTGTGGGGGGGGTGAACGCCGAATCGGCGAAACGGCGAGACATCGAAACGGCGTAGCGTCTGGATCGGTCATTTAGCCGGCGATCTTGATCGCCGCAGCACGCGTAGGGTGGGCATGGCCCACCACAAAGGTAAATCAGAAGAAGTAACAAGAAATGGTGGGCGGTGCCCACCCTACGGATGGCAAGCTCAACTTGAAACACGACGAAACTCGTCACAGCGCATGCCCTTGAATCTTCTGCAACTCGAAATGCTCCTGCCGGCTTTCATGATGGTGCTCGCGCGCACGGCCGGCGCGGTCGTGGCGGTGCCGATGTTCTCGAACGCGCAGATTCCCGCGATGGTCAAGGTACTGCTCGCGGTGACGCTGGGCTTCGTGGCGTTTCCCGTCGTGATGCCGATGCTGCCGACGGATGTCTCACTCACGCAGGCGGCGACAGGGCTGGCCTCGGAGTTTCTCATCGGCGAATTGCTGGGGCTGGCGGCGGGCGCGGCGCTGTTCGCGGCGCAGATGGCGGGCAACGTCGTGAGCCAGCAGGCGGGCCTCTCGCTCGGACAGGTGTTCAATCCGATGCTCGATGAAGAGACGACCGTGCTGGATCAGTTGTGGTTCTTCGGAGCGTTGATGTTCTTCTTCGCGTTTCGTGGCCATCTGGCGGTGGTGTCGGCGCTGCTCGGGAGCTTCGAACTCGTGCCGCCGATGAGCATTGCGCTGGACGCGGGGCTGCTGGATGTCGCCGCCGGCCTTGCGACGAGCATGTTCGAGGCGATGCTGCGTTTGGCGGGGCCGTCGGTGCTGGCGCTGCTGGCAACGTCGCTCGTGCTGGGTTTTCTAACGAAAACGATGCCGCAGTTGAACATCCTTTCGGTCGGCTTCGCGTTCAAAGTTGCCGTGGGATTGGTCGCCGTCGCCGCGACGATGGCCTACTCGGGCAATCTGATCGCCGATACGGCCGCCGAGAGTCTTGATTCGGTGGGGCGTTCCTGGCAAGTCGCCGCGGAGGGCCTGACGCGTGGCGGATGACAAACAGGACCGGACCGAAGCCCCGACGCCGCGCCGTCGCTTCGAAGCGCGCGAGAAGGGTCAGGTGGCGCGCAGTGCCGATCTCACATCCTCGCTGCTGCTGCTGGGCGGGCTGGTCAGCCTCAAGCTGTTCGGCCCGCGCCTGATGACATCGTTGATGGACTTCATGTCGGCGCAGTTGACGATGCACAACCCCGAGACGGCGGCGCGACTCGACATGCCCGTGCTGCTCGCGGCGATCGGCATGACGCTGACGGCTTCGGCGGGACCGATCATGCTCGGGCTGGTGGTCGTGGCGGCGCTGTCAAATCTGTTGCAGGTCGGAATTCTTGTCTCGAGCACGGCGCTTTCGCCGAATTTGAGCCGGCTCAATCCGATCAGCGGCTTCGGCAAGCTGTTCAGCGGGCGAACGGGCATGCAGCTCGTGATGAACCTGCTGAAGCTGTTTGTTGTGTCGTACTTTGTCTATCAGGCGGCCATGGACAACAGCGGGCGCATCCTGATGGCGATGACGGTCGGCGGGTGGGAGCAGCTCGCCCTGCTGTCGGACGTGCTCTACGACATGGGGCTGCGTATCGCGATCGTGCTCGTGGTGCTGGCGCTGCTGGACTATGTGTACCAGCGGCGGAAGTTTGAGGCCGATCTGCGCATGACCAAGCACGAGGTGAAGGAAGAGATGCGCAGCATGGAGGGTGACCCGATCATCAAGTCGCGCCGGCGGAAGATGCAGTTTGCCGCGCTGATGCAGCAGATTCGCAAGGCCGTGCCGGCGGCCGACGTGGTGGTGACGAACCCGACGGAGCTGGCCGTGGCGATCAAGTACGACCAGAAGTCGATGGCGGCGCCAAAGGTGGTGGCGAAAGGGGCGGATTTGATCGCAGCGAAGATTCGCGAAGTGGCGATTGCGAGCGGTGTGCCGATCCTGGAGCGCAAGCCTCTGGCGCAGGCGTTGTACAAGATGGTGGAAGTCGGGCAGGAGATTCCCGAGCAGTTCTACAAGGCGATCGCGGAAGTGCTCGCGTACGTGTACGAGCTTTCGGGCAAAGCCCGGGCGATGCGCCGGGGCTCGGCGGCGTGAGAAAAGGCGCGAGGCGCGAGGCTTGAGGCGTGAGTTTCGGAACCTGGACGTTCGGCTTGAGTAGATAACATGGCGGCGACAGCAAGACAGAACAGCACGGCGGGGGCGCGATTCGGCGGCAGCGGCGCGACCATCGGGCGCGCGGCTGCATTCCTGCACGAGCAGCGGGGCATCATTCTGCCCATGCTGGCAATGTCGCTGGTGCTGGTGATTCTGATCCCGCTGCCGACGGCGATGCTGGATTTTCTGCTGATCGCCAACGTCACGCTCTCGGCCCTGGTGTTGCTGACCGTGATGTACATGAACGGGCCGCTGGAGTTTTCGTCGTTCCCGTCGCTGCTGCTGGCGCTGACGCTGCTGCGACTTGTTCTGAACACGGCGACAACACGACTGATACTGACCAACGCCGATCAGGGCATGGATGCGGCTGGGCACGTCATCCGGGAGTTCGCGGAGTTCGTGGCGGCCGGTTCGCTGGCGGTCGGCATCATCATCTTCCTGATCATCTCCGTCATTCAGTTCGTGGTCATTACCAAGGGCGCCACGCGCATCGCCGAAGTCGCCGCGCGCTTCACGCTCGACGCCATGCCCGGTAAACAAATGGCCATCGACGCCGATCTGTCGGCCGGATTGATCAATGAGGAGGAAGCGCGCCGGCGGCGCGAGAACATCACGCGTGAGGCGGATTTCTACGGGGCCATGGACGGTGCCAGCAAGTTCGTCCGCGGCGACGCCATCGCCGGTGTGGTCATCACGCTGATCAACATCATGGGCGGCATTTACGTCGGCATGGTCGAAAAGAGCATGCCGATTATGGACTGTTTGAGCGTCTTCACGCGGTTGACGATTGGTGACGGTCTCGTGGCACAGATTCCGGCGTTTCTCATCTCGATCGCCGCCGGCATGATCATCACTCGCAGCACCGCCAAGACCAACATGGGCGAGGAACTGATCGGCCAGATCACGTCGCGCCCGATCTCGATGGTGCTCTCGTCGGCCTTCCTGGGAATTCTGCTGTTCACGCCGTTGCCCAAGGCCCCGCTCGCGGCGATGGGAATCGGCGTCGGCGGGCTGGGGTACCTGTTGTTCGGCCGAGCGAAGAGGAGTGAACAGGCGGCGGTGAGTGCGAAGGCAGCCAAACCCAAGGAGCCGGAGAAAATCGAAACGCTGCTGGGCGTCGATGCGCTGGAGCTGGAGGTCGGCTACGGACTGGTGCGGCTGGTGGATCGCAAGCAGGGCGGCGACTTGCTCGACCGGATCGGGAACATCCGCCGGCAGATGGCGACGGAACTGGGGCTGATCGTTCCGCCGATCCGCATTCGGGACAACGTGCAGCTCGAACCGAATCAGTACAGCGTGAAGCTGCGCGGCGCGGCGATCGCCAAGGGCGAGTTGATGCCGGGTTACCTGCTGGCGATTGATTCGGGCGCGGTATCGGAAACGGTGCGCGGGATCGACGCGGTGGAGCCGGCGTTCAACCTGCCGGCGGTGTGGATTACGGAGGCCGATCGCGCGACGGCGGAGCTGCGAAACTATACCGTTGTCGAAACAAGCAGCGTGCTGGCGACGCACCTGACCGAAGTGATCCGCCGTCATGCTTCGGAGCTGCTGACGCGGCAGGACGTGAGCAAGCTGCTGGATCACCTGAAGGAGAAATCGCCGAAGCTGGTCGAGGAGGTCGTTCCGGATCTGCTCAAGCTGGGCGACGTGCAGTCGGTGTTGCAGCATCTGCTGCGCGAGCGCGTGCCGGTGCGTGATCTGGAGACGATCATCGAGACGCTGGGCGACTGGGCCGGGCGCACGAAGGATGCCGAGGTGCTGTCGGAGTACGTGCGGGCGGCGCTGGCGCGGACGATCTGCGATCTGCACAAGGACGCGACAAACACGATCCACGGCATCACGCTCGACACCGCGCTGGAAGACGCCATTCTCGCGCACGTCGAGCGAACCGACCGCGGCTCCTATCTGACGCTGCCGCCGGCGACGGCCCATCGGATCGTCGGAGACCTTCGGCGCGAACTGGACGGCGCGGCGGCCAAGACGGGCGGAGTGCAGCCGGTCGTGTTCGCGTCGCCGCAGGTGCGGATGTGGGTGAGGCGATTGATTGAATCGGCGCTGCCGACGGTGGCGGTGCTGGGGTACGGAGAGATCGTCCGCGGCGTGAGCGTGCGGACGCATGGGATGGTGACGCTTGTCGACGCAACTGACGACGTTTCGCGGCCGGTCCATGCCTGAAGCGCTGGCGCGCGTGAAAGCGGCGCTGGGGCGGGATGCGGTCATCCTGCACACGCGGTCGATTCAGCGCGGAGGCGTTCTGGGCCTGGGTGCGCACACGGAGATTGAGATCACCGCGACGGCCGATGCGCGCGTGCCGATCGTTCGCGCGCGCGATGGCGGCGATGCGAAGGGATTGAAGCATCCCGAGGGCGTGCGAAGGCCCTATGGCGCGGAGACGGTCCAGCCCCCGGTTGTGCCGCGAGTGATGGAAACACACGTCGGCGGCCTTGAAGCGAGTCCGTCGCGGCCGGTTGACTTGTCTGCCAGGCCGGCCTCGGGGCCGGTCGCGCCGCGGAGGGATGACGCCGCGCTGCTGGAGGAGATCAGCGCCATTCGTGCGATGGTGGAGGAGTTATCGAGTCGGTCGCCGGTGGATCGCACGCCCGACGTTCCCGCCGAGTTGGTGCAGCATTACTCGCGTGTCATCGGTCAGCAGGTGGCGGACGACTTGGCGAAGGAATTGATCGACCGCGTCGCTCGGGCCACGTCGAGCCTTCCGCCGCCGATGCGGTCCGGCGAATCGCCTGAATTCGCGCAGCGCGTGGAGTGTGAGTTGACGCGCTGCATCACCGAGATGATGCCGCCCGCCGAAGCGCTGACCTTGCGCGGTGACGGCAAACCGACCGTGGTCGCGCTGGTTGGCCCGACGGGGGTCGGCAAGACGACGACGATCGCGAAGCTCGCGGCGAATCTGACGCTGCGCGAGGGCCGTCGGGTCGGCCTGATTACACAGGATCATTATCGCATCGCCGCGGTCGAACAGCTCGCCACGTACGCCCGAATCCTGCGCATTCCCATGGAGCCGGTTCTGACGCCGCAGGCCATGCGCGACGCGATTCATAAACTGTCAGACGTCGATGTCATCCTGATCGACACGGCCGGTCGCAGTCAGCGCGACGCGGCGAGGCTGTCGGAACTACGGGAGTTTCTCGCTGCAGCGCAGCCCGATCAGATTCACCTCGTGCTATCGAGCACGGCCGGCGAACCGGCGCTTCGTGACGCAGTGGAGCGGTTCGGTCAGGTCGGCGCGCGGCACGTCGTGTTCACGAAGCTGGATGAGGCCGTCGGGTTCGGCGTGCTGCTCAATGTGATGCATCGAACGGGCCTGCGCATGTCGTACTTCACGACGGGTCAGTCCGTGCCGGACGATATCGAGCCGGCGGCGGCGAGCCGCGTGGCTCGGTTGATCGTCGATGGAGCAACGGCGGACCCGGGTGCATCCGACGCGACGGTCGAAGCCGTCTATGGGAAGGGGGGCAACGCCGCATGAGCGCCTTGCCTGCCGATCAAGCCAGTCGGTTGCGCGATCTCATGGCACACCGTGCGTCGAGCGCCGCCAACGTGCCGTGTACGGGATGGGCGATTGGCGATGCGCCGCGCGCGGCGCGCGTGATTGCGGTCGCCAGCGGCAAGGGAGGCGTTGGTAAGACAAATGTATCAGTGAACCTCGGCATCTGCCTGGCCCGGCGAGGTCTTCGCGTTGTGTTGATCGACGCCGACCTGGGCACGGGCAACGTTGATGTGCTGATGAAGCTCTCCTCGCCCTACGATCTTTCGCACGTCGCCAGCGGCCGGCGAACGGTGGACGAAGTTCTGACGGCGGCGAGACCGGGCCTGCGTGTGCTGCGCGGCGCGTCCGGGATGAGCGCGGTGGCGGACCTGGACCCGCGTGCCCGCGGCGCGCTGATCGAGCAATTGACCGGGTTGGAGTCGGCGTGCGACGTGATCCTTCTCGATTGCGGAGCGGGGATTTCGCAAAATGTCGTCGCCTTCGCGACTGCGGCGGACGACGTGCTGGTGGTGCTCACGCCCGAGCCGCCGGCCATGACCGATGCCTATGCCCTGATCAAGGCGATGCAGCACCATTCCAGTCGGGGCACCATGGGGCTCCTCGTGAATCAGGTGAGCGGCTATCGCGAGGGCCGTGAATGTGCCGAGCGGGTGGCGGGCGTCGCCCGGCGATTCCTGAACGCGGCGGTGGATGTGATCGGGCAGATTCCGCGCGATGGACACGTGAGCCAGGCCGTGCGGATGCGCGTGCCGGTGGTGGAGCGGTATCCGCGCAGCCCGGCGTCCAACGCACTGGCAATACTGGCAGAGCGGGTCGAGGGCCGCGCGGTAGGGCTGGCGGGGCGGCACGGATTCTTCCATCGCGTCACGCGATTTTTCTGCTGAATTGGTCCGCGAACTTCGCCGATGCCACCTCGTGGGCAAGACTCGAACTCCCGCGCGACGTGCGGGAGGTCATGCGTAGCAATCAGGTGGAGTGACACGCGTGGTGCGGTTGTGCGGTGCATGCTGTGGATTGACCCTGTTCTGTGCGATGCTCACGTACGGACTGCTGTCGGGAGCAGACGTGCAACCGCTGCTGCTGCGGTCGGTCGCCGTCATGGCGGCGGGGGTCGTGCTGGGGTCGGTCGCGGGCTGGCTGGGGCTGGCCATCATGAAAGAGAACATCAACCTGCCGGAGGATTCGGCGATTGCGCAGGCGGAGCCTGACAGCGTGGGCGTGGACGGCGCGAGTGCGCCGCCGACGCCACAGGGTGTGTGAATCGCCTGGTGAATCGCGCGATGAAGAATCGCGGCAGGAGCGTGTGGGATGGTACAGACCGAGACGAACGTCAAGGCCCTTTGGAAGCAGTACAAGAAGGAACCGACGCAGGAGCTGCGAAACCAGCTCATCGAGCAGTACATGCATATCGTCCGGTTCAATGCCGAGCGCGTGCATGCCAAGCTGCCGACCGAGGTCGACGTGGACGATCTGATCTCGGCGGGCATGTTCGGCCTGATCGACGCGATTGACGCGTTCGACCTTGACCGTGGTGTGAAGTTTGAGACCTATTGTTCCCCGCGCGTCCGCGGCGCCATTCTCGATGAGCTGCGTTCCATGGACTGGGTGCCGCGGCTCGTGCGCAACCGGTCGCAGAAGATTCAAAGCGCCACCAAGGCGCTGCAGAGCGAGCTGGGACGCATCCCCAGTGAACGCGAAGTCGCCGAGCGCATCGGTGTCTCGGCCGAGGAATACGACCGCATGTCGCGCGATTCGCTGGCGGTCTCGATGACCAGCCTGTCGCGCAAGGCGTACGGCGGAGACTCGTCGCGCGATCTGACGGAAATCGACGTCATCAAGGACGAAAGCGCCGAGAACCCGATCAAGGAATTGCAGAAGGCCGATCTCAAGCAGTTGATCCAGAAGGGCCTTTCATCCACGGAGCGCCTGATTCTAATCCTGTATTACTATGAAGAGATGACGATGAAGGAAATCGGCCTGACGCTGGACCTGTCGGAGAGCCGCGTCAGTCAGATGCATTCGGCGATCGTGGATCGGTTGCGATTCCAGCTTCGCCAGCGCGACAAGGAGTTTCGCCTCTGATGCGGCCGGCCGCGGGCGCGCGCCGCGCCGGTGAATGTTGACGGGCGAGACGCCCGTACCACCCATTCATTCAGGTGCTTGAATCGTGTCCGCTATTCCTCCCAACGCCATTGCCTCGGTGCTCCAGTCGGGTGTCGTGCAGCGCGACGCCGCGAAGGACGTCGACGCCGCCAAGCAGGCATCGACCGAGACGACACGCAGGCTCACCGGTGGGCCGGACGCGCTCGTCGAGCTTGAAGTCGAAGCCACCGATACCGACACCCAGATCCATTCCGAATCCGGCGGCGGCGCCGGAGGCCAGGGCCGGCACGATGGAAATCCCGAACAGGAACCGACGACCGATGAGGTTGCCGACGACGGCACGGGCGTGACCGTGGACGGCGCGGGCCGCGTCCATATCGATCTGTCGGCTTAGTGGGATAGTGCGTCGAGGACGCACCCTACGGCGACTTGTCGGCGTAGTTCGTCACGATGGCGTGAAGCAGGGAACGCGGGAAGGAGCGTCGACGACGCCCCCCTGCGGCACTGCAGCGTTGTGGTGACCTGGGATGGCAGCAATGCGGCGCCCTACCGGTCGAGTTCCGCCGCGATGATGTTCAGGCTGCCCAGCACCGCGACGATGTCGCTGATGCAGTGGCCGATGACGAGCTTCGGGAAGACCTGGTAATTGATGAAACTCGGCGGGCGGCAGCGAGCGCGATAGGGTGTGTTGCCGCCGTCGGAGGCGAGGTAGAAACCCAGTTCGCCGTTGGCGGTTTCGTTGACGCCGTAGGCCTCGCCGATCGGCGGCTCGAAGCCGCGATTGGTCATGATCTTCTCGAAGTGATGGATCAATCCCTCAATGGAAAAATAGACTTCGCGCTTGTCGGGCAGGGCCGTCTTGGCGTTGGGCAGGACGTTGACCGGCCCGGCGGGAATATTATCGACAAGTTGATGGATAATGGAAACCGACTGGCGCATCTCCTCCAGCCGCACGAGGTACCGGTCGTACACATCCCCGCCGTGGGCGATGGGCACCTTGAAATCCACGCCGCTGGAACCCTTGCCGTCCCAGTTGTCGGCGTAGCAGAGATACGGCTCGTCCTTGCGAAGGTCGCGCACCACGCCGGCCGATCGTGCCAGCGGGCCGGTCCAGCTCCAGGCGATGGCGTCCTCCTTTGAGAGCACGCCGATGCCGCGCGTCCGCTCGACGAAGATGCGATTGCGCGTGAGCAGCGATTCGAAATCGCCCAGCGCGTTAGGCAGCCGCTGGATGAACGCCTTCACATGGTCCGGCCATTCCGGAGGGATGTCATACATCAATCCGCCGACGCGCGTGTAGCTGGTCGTGAACCGCGCGCCGCATACTTCCTCGAACAGATCGTAGATGTATTCGCGCTCGTTGAAGGCGTAGAGGAACGCCGTGAAGCCGCCCAGGTCCAGGCCGGCCGTGCTGACGCAGAGCAGGTGGTCCTGGATTCGCGCCAGCTCGGCGATGATGGTGCGGATCGCCTTG
>JAANMU010001841.1_pt1 | contig 17611 bp, 1 predicted proteins | sample 7279701 | NCBI WGS metagenome assembly JAANMU01 (sample SAMN14094539, study PRJNA606508) | bioreactor metagenome | isolation source: A lab-scale SPAN reactor treating ammonium-rich wastewater day 57 | place: Ireland: Galway | collected 2017-03-13 | reverse complement strand
TGTAAACCGGCGTGCCTGCCAGCGTCACGTCTTCCACACCCACCACCCCGTTCAACGCCGCCGTCCCACTCACCGTCGCGGCCGTCGTCCCGTCATACGGCTTGTTCTCCCCCGTCAAGCCCGTGATCGTCAGTTCCTTGGGCGTAATGGCCGCACTAACGTTCACCGAGGTGGTCAAAAGCGCATAATTGTCCGCGTCATCTCCGGTGAGGCTCAATTCGCTGACCTCAATGGTGTAGCTGTCCACGGCCGCACTGCTGAAAGGCGCCACCGTCCCACTGGTGCCCAAGCTGACATCATCATCGCCGACCATGCCGCCGAGCAGGTCGCGACTGGCGATGGTGGTCGCGGTGGTGGTGCCGTCGTACTCCCGGTTGTTCAACACCACGGAAGCCGTCAGCGTTTTCGGGGCAACCGCAACCGTCACGTCGTCGGTCACGAGGTTGTAGTTGGCCGCGTCGCTCGGGGTGAAAGTCACTGAAGCGGGATAATTGCCCGCATTGGGGAGGAGGGCGTCATCAGTGAAGGTGAAAGTGCCGGACACGGACGCTTCACCACCGGTCAAGCTCGAGGCCGCGAGCGCGTCACCGTAAGTAATCCCGCTGGCACTTGGCCAGGAGGTTACTTCCGGGGTGGCTTTGTTCACCGTCACATTCACCGTGTTCGCCACCGTCTCGTAATTCGTGATGTCCTCCGGGGTGAAGACCACGGAAGCGCCGTAAGTTCCCGCAGGGGGCACCGTGGCGGGTGCGGCAAAAGCGAACGTCCCATTGACCGAGGCGTCCCCGCCCGACAACGTCGAAGCCGAGAGCGCCTGTCCGTAAGTGATGGCGCTGGCGGTTGGCCAGGTGGTTACGCTCGGGATCGCTTGGTTCACCAGCACGTCCACGCTGCCAACAATCGGGTCATAGGTTTCCGTATCGTTCGGAGTGAACGTCACCGAGGCGGAATAAATTCCAACGCCGTCGGGCACGATGGTGTCATCGGTGAACGCGAAGGTGCCCGGGACCGAGGCAGTCCCGCCAATCAAGCTGGAGGCTGACAGCGCCTGGCCGTAAGTGATGGCAGTGGCGGTCGGCCACTCACTGACGGAGGCTTCGTCCGGAATCACGGTCACATCCACACTGCCGACCACCGCATTGTAGGTGGCGGTATCTGTGGGGGTGAAGGTAACGGAGGCGCTGTAGCTGCCCACCGAGCCGGGCACCTCGGAATCATCTGTAAAGGCGAACGTGCCGGGCACGGAGGCTTCGCCGTCGTTGTTGATTGTGGAGGCGGAGAGCGACTGGCCCAGCGTGATCGCACTGGCCGTTGGCCAGATCACATCCGGGGTGTACTTGGCGGCGGTGAGACTCATGGCCGTCATGGATGCCAGTGCGGTGCCGCTGAAGGACATTGAGGACGTGTCCGTCGTGCCCGAAGTCGGAACTGCGCGCATCGCGATCGAATTGGTTATCGCATCGGTGGCCGTGGAAGATTGTCCAATCGACTTGGTCCAGTTCCCAGCGTAAGTGATTGTACGAAGAGTCGAGCTGCCAGTACGATGAGAAGTAATGACTTCAAGAGCCAGTGCCCTGGCGTTCACGGTCAACGCTGAGGCAAACTGGAAGGTGCTGACGGCAGTTGTCCCGCTGTTGTAGTTCTTGGAGTCTGTGATGGGATTCGACTGATCCACATTGTCGAGGACTGCAGCAAAAACATCCGTCATGCGGGTTGTCCCGCCACTGACAGTAACCGACAGGGTCGAATTGGCAGCCGCATCCAATCCCGCCTCATTCAAGTAATAGAGTGCCGTATGCTGCTGGGGCGTAGCACTACTCATGTCGCCGTTCACAAGCGTGAGAGGCTGGCCGCCATAGGTGAGCGTGACCGTCCGTGAGCCGACGGTCGTTCTTCCCGAGGCAATGGCGACAACCAGCACACGGCGTGCGGCGCTGCCGGTTGGCACCGGATAGTTGATGTTCTGCGCCGTGGTGGCAGTGCCATGATAGAGATTGGACCAATCATTCAGAACTGCGATATCACCGCCAGTCGTCGAAACGCCGGTGATGGTTTGGACGCTGTCGCCGGTGACGCCGTCCGGATCGTTGTAGGTGACTCTGACATCGTAACTGGCGCCCGGGGTCAACCCGGTGATCGTCGTGGTGTAAGGGGAAATCGTGTGGGCGGCATCCTCGACCCAAGCGACCCAGGTGCTGCCCGAGGAGAACTTGTACTCGACCGTGTAAGTATTGTTTGCATTGGCGTCCTCATAGTACGGCAGCACCACAGCGATGCTCGTCTGACCAGCGGCTACCGCCGTCGCCGCTCCGGCGAGTGTGTTGTCCAAAGGCGTGTAGGAAATGCGGATTTGACCTGGAGCGCCATTGCCGCCGGCAGCCGTACCAGTCGCACTTGCCCTTGCCCCGCCACCGCCGCCACCAGGCGCAGTTCCGGCGATGCCGGGATTGCTGGTGGACGTGGCGCCGTTACCGCCGTTACCCCCACCGGTTGGAGCAATGCCGCCATTCGAGGTGCTGCCGTTAACACCAGGCGAACCGGTGCCAGCGGATGATCCGCCACCGCCACCATAATTGCCGCTGCTCCCGCTGGCGCCGGTGCCGCCAGAATAGGTAATCGTCCCAAAACCAGCGGCGGCGGCGCCACCGGTCGCGCCCGTGGCGCTGTTGTCGGCAACAGAGTTACCACCTTTCGCACCGACATTGCCCACGCTCATGGCGGTGAAATAGGAATCCCCACCGGCAGAAGTTGTGGTGGCTCCAGCGCCTACGACAAAGGTGTATTCTGTCCCAGGAACGACCGGGATGGTCCCGCTGGAATAGGCACCACCACCACCGCCACCGCCCACAAAGGCTGACCCGGTCGAGGTATCACTACCGCCTCGACCACCGCCACCCCAGGCCTCAACGGTAACTTCGGTAACGCCGGGAGGTGCCGTCCAATTCCGAGTGCCGGCGGTGGCAAACGTGGCAGTTGCCGGGGCGTAGTAAGTAATGCGGATTTGGCCAGGAGCGCCAGCGCCGCTGCTCACGGAACCACTACTTGCGTCATCGGCACCACCACCACCGCCACCCGGGCCCGATGCCGGAGCGCTGCCATTGCCGTCGTTTCCGCCACTTCCACCCGGTCCGCCTCCCGCAACCGCCTCCGCCCCGTTGGGCGGCGTGCCATTGGCGCCAGGGTTTCCATTACTCGCCGTACCACCAGAGCCGCCGCCGCCACCGCCGGCAGCGGCACCTTGCGCTCCGTTCCCGCCGCTGAATTTGACATCGCCAGTTGCTCCTGCGGCGCCGCCATTCCCGCCAGCCGTACCGCTGCCAGCCGTACCGCCATTACCGCCGACTGCGTTCAAGGTGGCGGCATTGACGAAGAAGGAAGCCCCGCCGTTTCCGCCGTTTACCGGGCTGGTGCCACTGCTCGCCCCGCCAACTCCAACGGTATAGGAATAGGATTGGCCGGGGGTAACCGCGAAAGAATTCAACCTGGCATAAGCGCCGCCACCGCCGCCGCCAGCACCATTATTGTTGGCACCTGTATCACCACCACCACCGCCACCACCACCCCAAACCTCGACAGTGATCGCGGTAACACCGGCCGGAGCGACCCATGTGCCGCTGCCAGCGTTGGTGAAGGTCTCGGTTACCCAACCTGCGCTAGCCGTTGATGCACCCAGAAGCAGGGCCACAGCGGCCAGAGAAGGCAGGATCAGCCTGAGGGGCAGACGGGCCAACGATGGACTGCGGAAGGTTTCCCGCTGGCAGGTTGTAATTCGCGACGAGGTTTTCATAAAGTTGGTTCTCAAAATCTGATAAAACTGATCGGCGGTGTTCCGAGTCATCATGGGTCAAGCAAGAGTTGTTGCTCGGCCCGAGAGCCGGCCGGATTCAGGCGAATGGAATGTCCCCCGTCGGGTGGTGACACATGCATCATGCTGATCAGGAAAGTAATCCTTGTCCGCGTTTTCGCTTCCGTCGCGGCGTTGGACACCGCAACTGACATGCCATGAGTCGCGTACCGCCTCAGTGCGGTGACTGCCATTGCTTCCGTGCGCGGCCAAATGTTGAAAAGAGTTCTCACGCTCAATATCCGACCATTGAAGATAGACGAAGCCGGAACTCCTGCATCTCCGCTGTTTACGGATGGATTTTCCGGGGAACTACGGAAGAACCGGCGAGCGGGGCCGCCCTCGGATGATTGGGCGGTTGAGGACTACCGAGAGGCGGCCCCGACAGTGGCGCGCAACGGAACCGGCCAACCGGCTGTGGCCGGCGGCGAGAAGTACGAGTCGCCCAAGCAGCGTCCAAAGTGTGGACAGAACTTAAGGACAAGCTTGAGATGATTGAGGAGAGGGATCGGACATCTGCTCCCAGCGCGGATCTTTCACACTGGCTGGGAAAGGGGAGCCAGTGCGCGACCAACTGGTCGCGGTCGGAGCGTCCAAAGCCGTTCAGAGAACGGCGCTCCAGAGCGTGGACCAATCGCTAGGAGTGTGAACTCCTCGCGATCGTCGTTCAGGGCGTCACATCCAACAGGCGATAGAAGCCCTGGACATTCGCGCCAATCCCGCCGGCATCATGGAGGAAGCTTACCATGCCGGACTCCGAAGCGGGAGCATCAGGACTCAGGTCGTCCCAATCCGCGTCGGCCAGACCATGCTTAAACTGCAGGCGGTAGGTCCGGTCCGGTTGCCCCAACCATTGCAGCGTGAATGTACCCGGTGACGACTCGGTGATGTCCACCAAGACCGGCTGCCCTACGATGGTGAGCACACCCGGGGTGATACTCACATCGTAATTGGAGAGCCTGCTGTCGGGATCCTGGAGCGCGGGGTTGATGGCATAGGTGCCCACCGGACTGGCGGGCGTAGCCGGGCTACTGTAAGTGGCCGTGATGTCGTCGCCGAATTGCACGCCGGTGAGTGCCCCGGTGAACAAGGGGTTCGCCTGGCCAAATGCGCGAGTCGCATTGTGGGCAACCACACTGAGGGCTGCCGGGGTGATGACAAGCGAGCCGTTCTCGAACTCAAGGCTGTAATTGGCGGCACTCAAGCCGGAGGGAATGATACTGTAATTACCCGTGTCAATGGCGCCTTGCGCACTGCCGCCGTAACTCAAGGTGCCGGTTAGCACCTCCGCGCCCTCCTCGTTCACAAAACCGTCGTAAGTCACAGCGTTGCCGCCGGTGTAAGGCAGTCCGTCATAAACCTTGTTGTCATTGTTCGCCGTCACCGTGAGCGGTGCCGGCGTGATGTCCGCGCTCAACGCGGGCGGTGTCAGGCTGTAATTCTCCGCGTCCACGCCGCCCAGTACGTAACCCGTAGTCGCGATGGCTATGCCCGCGCCCACGGACGCCTGCGAGAACGTGTGAACGGGTGTGCCGTTCAAGGTCACCACATCCGGGCTGATCACGCCGCTCAAGGAGGCAGTCCCGCTGGCGGTGGCATTGGTGTTGCCATCGTAGGATTTGTTGGCACCCGTCAGGCCGGTCACAGTCAGTTCTTGCTGCGTGATATCTACCGCCCCGCTCAAACCCGTGAGCGTGTAGTTGCCGGCCGCGGAACCACCCAGGACAAGCGGTGTGCCGGACGGCAGAGCGGCTTTGAAGGTGGCGATGGTGCCGGACCATGACGATGAACTGCTAACCGTGCCTCCGGACGAGGCCGCGCCCGTGGCGGTGACGATCCGTTCCAAGGCATAGACCCTGGCGTTATTACCTGCCGTACTGCTGGTGGAGGCGGCATTCGTTACGGCAGTAAACGAGTTTTGAATGCCCGATAAGCTGATGGTGCTGCTAACCAGACCGACGCCACCGATCCAGAGTTCGTTCTGTTGTGTCGTCGCTACGGTGGTGCCGGTGGTCGCGCTGGTGCCGCTGCCTGAATTACCGGCTGTCTGGTCCACCGGACTAACTGAGAGTACTCCCTGATACTCCATCACCACAGCGGCCGCGCGAAGTGAGGCAGCCAGATTGATGGTGACCGTGGTGCCCGCGGAGGCAACATTCGGGGCGTACCAGATTTCCGTGGTGCTGCCACTGGTATTGTTGGTTTGAGACGCACGCGTCCAAGTTGCCCCCGTCTGCGTGATGCTGGATACGCGGTTGGCGCTGGTGCCACGCGTGGCAATCACCGCAATGAGCGTGTTGCCGTTGGCGGCGGCTGGCACGGTGACGCCAAAGGAATTCACCGTGCTGGAGCCGGAGTTCCCGGTGGCACTATTCACCCGAACCGGAACCCCCGCAGCCGTAACCGCCCGCTCGCCGACGTCTTTAGCCGAAAGCGCTCCCGCGCCGCTCAATGTCAGATTCTCTGCGTCAAGATTGTTATCAATGGTCAGAACACTCGCTGCCGCCATCGCGGTCCCGTCGTATCCGCGCGTGCCGGACAACTGGACCGGCAGTGGATTGACGATTTGGGTCAGCACCGATGAAGTGCTCGAAGCATGACTGCCGCCGCCGTTGTATGTGGCCGTGATGGAACGCGTCCCCGCGGCGAGTTGCGTGGCGGTCGTGGTGTAAGCGGCGGTCTTGGTCGTGGCGCCGGTCAGCGGCGCCGCGCCCAACAGGTTCTCGCCATCAAAGAACTCCACCGTCCCGGTGGCGGTGTTGGGCGTCACGGTTGCCGCCAACGTCACGCTATCGCCGTAAGTGGATGGAGAGCCAGAGGTGGCCACCGACGTCGCCGTATCGGTCATCGTCGTATCCACCGTCAGCAGCGTGCTCCCGGTGACGCCACCAAGGGAGGCGGAAATCGTCGCGGTTCCGTCCGAGACACCCGTCGCCAAGCCATTACCGTTGACGGTGGCCACCACCGGGTTGGAGGAAGTCCATGTCGCCAAGCTGGTAACGTCCTGCTGGCCGCCGCCGGAGAGCGTGCCCATGGCGGTAAATTGCAGAGAGTCGCCATTAGGAATGGTAGGATTGGCCGGGGTCACGGCGATTGTTGTCACACTTGGCGTCACATAACCCGAGGCGTAGATGCAGTAGCGCAGGTTGCCAGTCCCACCAGTATTAATCGGATCAGGCCAGGGACCGAAGGTTGCGTCGGCCCAACGGATCGTGCCGCCGGTGCCGGAGGAATAGACTTGGGCGTTCACGCTGTCGGACCAGACCGCCAGCCAATAAAACTGGCCATTCGTGAGCGCGACGGAAGCAGGCAGCGGGAAGTTGTGCCAACCGGTAATAGGATTCGTTACTTCGATTGTGGAACCGAGGAGCCGGGCTGGACTTCCACCGCTGTCGGTGTAGATGGCGCATTTGTAGCGGCCGGTGACGGCGGCGATCTTCGCATTCACCGACATGGCGGTCAGGTTTGTGGCGCAGAGGAATCGGTCAGTGTTGATCCAGGTCCCGATGGGGTCGGGATTCGTCCCATCATTGGTGTTGCCAACGATTCCAGAAATGAAAGCGGCGGTGGTAAAGCTGGAACTATGGCTGGTTGCCAAAGGATTCCCCGCCAGATCGGTTACACCTCCTGGCCCTCCCAATGCCGTGATGGAATACAAGGTGGAGAGGGCCAAGGTAGCGTCGGGACGCAAAGTGGCAACGAAGGTGGCCGGATTGTACGATACCGAAGCAGGCACCAGTTGAGTGGTGGCCGTATTGCTGAGAGTGATGGTGCTGGAGCTGATGCTCGCGGCCGCCATCGGCTCGTCAAAGGCGAGCGTCACCGCCGCAGTGATATCCACCTCCGTGGCGTTGGCAGCGGGATACACGGTCGTAAGCACTGGAGGCTTGTTGTCCGGCCCCAGATCGGCGGCGAATACGACATCCACCCAGTAGTGGGTGGCGAGGTAACCGTTGGTCGGGAACCCGCTCGAACCGTAACCGAAGACACCATTCGGGCCATCGTCGCCATTCTTGAGCGCACGGAGTGGATAGTTGGTGGTTCCGGATGTGGCGAAGTACCCCTCGGTCTTGGAGTACCGGCCATTGGGGGCATGATAAGAGATGACATACGTCGTGTTCGAGTTGATGGCGACGGGCGTCGCGAATGCCTGGGCCTGCCAACCGGTGGCCGTCTCGTTGGTGAAGGTCACAGTCGCGAGCAAGGTGCCGGAATCAGTCCAAAGATTGCCGGTATGGGTCCCCAGGTCATCTGGCCCCTTGTAAAAGCGAACGCCCAGCACCTGCCCCGAAACCGAACTCTGGAATTTGAGGCCCAGTTCGACAGGATTTGTGTCCTCGTCGGAAATGACAACAGGCACCGCCGCATCGGTCCAGATTCGATTGGGCGGCTGAACCACCGTCGTGAAAGAAGCGGTGAAGTCGTTTGCCAGCAAATTGCCCGAGATGTCACTCACCCCGCCGGCGCCGCCTTTGACCCTGAGAGTGTACGTTTCCCCGAGATGGAAGATGTTGCTGGGAGACAGCACCACAGTGAAAGTGCCGGGCGCATACGTAATGGACGCCGGGACCAAAGCGTTGGCAGCGTCGCGCAACTGTATGGTGTCGTTGTTGATACTCGCCACCGCGAGCGATTCATTGAAGACCACGGTCACACCCGCATTCAAACCAACTTCCGACTCATCTTCGGCCGGAGCCACGGAGGTAACCGTTGGAGGTGTGACGTCCGGGGCGTAGTTCATTTCGTAGTACCCGCTCACGCCGGGAAACACCGCGTAACGGATGCCCTTTATTTGGGCCAGCGAGTAGGTGACAGGGTTGCCGTTATGCGACAAGGTGGTCACATCGTAGCCATCAGGCAGCGGCGCCATAACTTGAAGCCCCCGCGCGTTCGGGTTCGCGGCGACGGAGAACATTTGAGTCCCGTTCGACGAACTGATCACGCTGATGGAGGACGCATTGCGCGCGTCCAGCCAGGTCAAGAGTTGATGGGCGCTGACGACCGGCACGCCGCGGGCGATGGCGGATAACACGATTTCCGTCGCCCAGACCAAGGAGTCCCGGCCAGGGATGGCGGTATCCGGGTCCGTGTGCATGTTGGCCACAAAGGCACCGTAGTAACCCTCCGGCCCCAAGGCCCGGTCCATGAGCACCTCGGCCGTATGCGGATAACTCTGGCCGGATTCATCCGTCAACTGCGTGGCCGCCTGGTAAACATCAATCAAGTTGCCATTGGTCGTGGCAAACCGCATGGCCATGCCGGAGCCGGTGAACAATCCTATCCGGTTGGCCACCCAACTGGCGGGCCAATAGTAATAGGAGGTGTCCAAGCGGATGCCGTGCAGCCGTCCGACTTCGGGCAGGATGGTGTACCCGCTCCATGCGATGCAATGCATCCGATGGGTCGTGGGTGGGGGCAGACTGGGATAATTGGCCGCAAATTGCTGCAGTTGCGTTTCGAAATAGCCATTAAGATCTTCCGCCGAATAGTCTCCACACCCGCTGTTACAGTGCAGACCTATCTCGAAGCCCGCCGCATGATAGGCTGACGCTGCCGCATCCGATAAGGGTGTGTTTGGAAATAGGTACGAGGAACTTCGCACGGTTTTCCAAGCCGCCACCGAGGTATTCGTGCCACTAAGATCCAGGAACCGCTCAAAATGCGCCGCGGTGCCGTTGTTCGCATGATCGTCACCAGTCATCACGATGGCCGCCTTGTGACCATCGGGGAAATACCAGAATCGAGGCAACAGTTGCCGGTCGGCGTTCATCTTGATGATCAGATTGGCGAGCAACCGCTGCTGTTCGTCGGCTTGGGGAATGGCAATCTTGTCGGGATCAACCCAGTCCGGCTGGGGATCTCCAGCCGCGTTGCCAAAAAACAGATCGCTCGATCGGAGCGGTGGAATGCCATCACGTTCCTGGCCTTCCCACGCCGGGTTCCCCTGACGGGTGTAAACCACGGAACGAGCCAGATCATAGGTAAACGCCGCCGCGTGGCCGCCATTGGAGCCGACGTTGTGCAACGTTACGGCCGGGTTCGCGGTCGGGGTGGAGGCGTTGGAATAGAGGGTCGCCACACTCGAAGCCCCGGCCAGCGTGTAGCGATCCGCCGTGCCATGAAACTGCATTGTCTCGCCCACGATCCCGACCCCGGGGCCGGCGCCGGTGTCCACCAACAAGTAACCCTCGGCCAGTGTGCTGGCCACATCGGTCAGACCGAGCAACCCGGCGAGGCTTTTATCCGGGCGCATCGCGATCAGGTTTCCGCCCTGATTCACCCAATTGCTCAGTGCGGTCACCTGGGGTTGCGTCAAAGCCATTTCCCCCAAAACAACCACGTCGTACTTCGCCAGCACCGCTTCGGAGACCGCGGAAATGTCCCCCAACGCGAAGGAATTCAAGCCTTCCGCCAAGAGGATTTCCGAATAATAGGCCGTGAAAGGGTTGGCTGAGTTGGTGAGGATCAAAATCGGAGGCGGCAGGGTAATCACGATACTGAATTGATTCGTCGCAAATTGGGCCGGATCGCTGTCATCACTCACCTGGGCCGTGAAACTATAAACTCCCACTTCGCTCGGGGTGCCGTCGAGCACACCCGCAGAATTGAGTGTCAAACCGGGTGGCAGGGAGCCGTTAATAACGGACCAGGCATACGGCTCGGTTCCGCCCTTGGCCTCCAGCGCCACGCTGTAACTCTCATGGACAACTCCGCCATTGAGGTTCGTGGGCGCAACCGTCAATTGACTGGAGAACCTGAGTCGGATGTCACCCCCTGACTGGTCGAGAGTAAAGTATCCGGCCCCCGGGTCGTTCTGGAAGGCGGATGCATCAATGATGAACTTGTTCTGGTCAAAACCACTAACGCTGCCGCCGCGGGCAATAACCCACGTGTACGAGCCATTCGAATCAAAATCAGATGCCTGGCCAGGGGAGGAGCCATTCAGGGTCACAAGCCTCAAGGTAAACCGGTTTTCGGAGTTGGCGTTAACGGTGATCTGACCGTCGCCCGCGTCAAGCTGATCGTAGCCGGTCCCGGCGACGCCGGTGGCATCGTTGATTTCCCAAACATAGCTGCCACCGCCATTCCAAGTCTGCGAGCCGGTGGTCAGCGTGCCCACACTGCTGCCAGGAGCGACGGTGCCTTGAATTGTAACGACGCCATTGATTGTGCCCGTGCCCAGCAACAATGCCCCCGCGTTCACAGTACAAACCCCGTTGATCGTGTGCGTCCCATTCAGGGTCACACCCGCGACATTCGCAATGATCAGATCGTTTATCGTTGCGGGCAGGCCGTTGCCAGTCACTTGGGCGGACGAACCATTGTAAATGAAACTGCCAGCATTGTAGGTGCGCGTTCCAGTAACGCGCACATTGCCGGAGTCACCCGAGGTAGTGATGCCTTGCGGATGACCGATTCCCAAAGTACTGCCCGAAGCGAGGGTGAACGTGCCGCTGCTTCCGTTGCCCAGCAGGTTGCTTTCCAGCATCAGTATGGCATCAGAACTCACCGCGAAATGGATCGTACCGGCGTATGCGCCCCCGGAAGTGTAGGCCTGCGGGTTGGTGCCGGTAAAATTGATTAGTCCGGCTCCGGTGCTGGTTTCGGTGATAGTGCCGCCCGTGTGGGAGAAATCTCCGGTTACACTCAGATTGCCGGTGGCGCTGCCGCTCGACATGACCAGCGTGCCGGCCGCGATGCTGACGTTGCCGTTAATCACGAGGGTGCGGGGCGTGCCGGAAGCAATTCGCAACGAGCCACCCGAAAGAGAAAGACCGCCCGCCGTTGTCGTGCCGTTGCTCAACTGAAACTGGCCAGTTCCGCTGGCTTGAATGGAAAGCGTGCCCTGAATACTGCTCAAGCTGACGCTCACGTTGTTCGCGCCCTGCGAGGGGCAGTTCCATACGAAATTCCCAAAATTCTGGTCGGCGCCAGTCGGAGCGGTGGAGGTGATCCCGGTAACCAAGCAGGTCGAGGCCACATTCCAAGTCGCGGTGGGAATGACACCGCCGTTTTGACTATGCTGATACACGGCTCCGGCTTGAAAAGCGGCGGTGGCACCGCTGGCGAAGGCCAAGGTTCCCGCATTCTGAATGGTGCCGGCGACGTCCAGATCGGTCCCCGCACCGTCTTCGATCGTGAACGTCTGGCCGCTATTGACAATGATCTGTCCCCCGGATTCAACGGTCACTTGATCCACCGCGAGCGACGCGGCGACCGTGATGGCATGGCCACTGCGGATGGTGATTTCACCAACCGTAGCGTTGTTCGGGGAACTGGCGGCAGTCACCCAAGTCGAACCGTTGTTCGTCTGCCAGATCGAGGTGCTCGTCCAGTTGCCGCTGTTGACAGTGCGGTAGTCGCCGACAGCTCCCGCGGGAGGAGTGATTGTCAATTCTGTTTCCCCGCTCACGTCGCCGAGGGTCGCCGCGATCACTGTCGCGCCAGCCAAGATACCGGTAACCAGTCCGTCAGAACCGATGGTTGCGGCCGCCTCATTGGAGGAATCCCAGGTTGCCTGGCTGGTTATGTTGGAAGTGGTGCCGTCGGCGTAATAACCTGTCGCCATCATTTGTAGTGTATCACCGGCCGGGAGCACAAAATCGGCAGGGAACACGATGATGTTGGTCAATGCGGCTCCTCCAGGCGCGGCTGGATTCAACGCAAACAGGTACGCTACGCCGGCGTTGTCCCCCCGATCACCAATGAGCACCCAATTGGTTCCCACTGCGGCCACTCCAAAACCGAAGAAGCCACTGTTCGCCGGCGCCGGGCTCACAAATGTCGCCAACAAATTTCCATTGGTGTGGAACATATAGACCCGGCCAGGATCGGGGCTGGGATCGCCAAAATCCTGGTGAGATCCAATCAGCACACGGTCGCCGCCGACGGTCGTCACGGGATGGCCGAAGAGGGATTTCGATTCCGGAGCCGGGTTCGTGAAGGTCGTCACGAGCGTGCCGTTGGTGTTGAACATGTGAACCATCGCGGCGTTCGCTGGTCCGCTGTCATTTCGCAAACCGGCAACCAAAATCCTGTCGGTGCCCAGCGCGCAAACGGAAACTCCAAACCGGTCGTTCGACAACGGGGTCGGATTCGGAATCGTCTGCAATAGCGTGCCGTTGGTGCTATAGATGTACGCGGTGCCGGTGTTTGGACCCGCCGCATTATCACCATACGCGCCGATCACGATGCGGTCCTTCCCCAGAGGCGCCACGGAGGTGCCGAAGTAATCCGAGACTGCGGGAGTGGGGTTGAAGATTGAGCCAATGAAAGTTCCATTGGTGCTGAACAGGTACACGGCTCCCGAATCTATCCCCCCGGTGTTGTCTCCATTCGCACTCAGAACCACTAGATTGGCGTCGCCGACGACGGCAACGCTTTCGCCGGCCCAGACCTCCGTTCCGCCGCTGGGATTGGTGAAGGTGGCCAGCAGGTTTCCGTTGGTATCAAACATCGCCGCCGCCCCGGCGTTCAGTCCAAACCCTTCCTCGTACGGAATGCCAACGATGATGCGGTCGGTTCCCAAGGTTGTGACCGACCAGCCAAAGAAGTCCTCCGTGGAAGGAAACGGATTGGTGAGAGTGGTGAGCAGTGTTCCATTGGTATGGTATAGATATGCAATTCCCGCGTCAGTAGCACCGGTGTCGTCCGCCAGCGCACCTATGACCAGTCGGTCTTCTCCCAGCGCCGCCACCGCAGCACCAAAGCTCGCGCCGGGCGTTGGAACAGGATTGCTGAAAACCACACTCGGGAGCGCACCAACTCCACTGCCCGGATCGCTTTCAAACAGGACATCCACCCAGTAATTGGGACTGCCGAATGAACTCGTTGGAAATGCGGAACTCACACTGTACGCAAACACCCCGTTACCTCCGTTCTCCCCATCTGCGAATGCATACAATGGGTAGCGGTCCAGGCCGCCTCCCGCGAAATACCCCTCATCAATTGAATACCGTCCCACCGAGGTGTGATAGGACACAACGTAGGTGGTGTATGGGCTGAGGGCGATTGGTGTGGGCAAGTTCTGCTGCTGCCAGCCAGAGGCCGTTTCGTCTGCGAACGTAACGCTGGCCAGCGGCGTGCCGGTGGAAGTCCACAGGTTGCCGATGTGAGTACCAGTGTTGAGGGAACTCTTGTAAAAGCGAATCGCCTTCACCTGTCCGGGCAACGCACTCCTGAACTTCAGCCCCACTTCCACCGCCGCGGTTTCGGGGTCTGCCAACACCGTTGGCGTGGCAGAATCAGACCAGAAGGAAACCGGCCCGACGGTGCCAGCCTCCAAAGCAATCTGCTGAAAAATGTCCCGGGCGGCCGTGTAACGCGCGTGGGCGAGCGGCCGATTGGTCGTGTAATACTCCGCCCACACCCCGCCTTCCGCGGTTCGGGTCAGCAACTGATTCATCCAGTTCACGTAGAAATTCGCAGCCGATGCACTCACCCTAATGGGAGCGCCATCCACAATGACAAAAACCGCTGCAGTGTGGAGCTTATGATCCCCACCGCTCATTCTCCTGGCCGCCAGCCAGCCACTCTTGGCAAAGGTGACGTTGGTGGTCCAAGTGTGAGGCGTGCCCGACGACACTGAAGCCGACCGGCTGGCTACCACCACACCGTTCTGCACCAACTCGATTGTGCCTGAGAGGTTCTGATTGGCGGTCCACTGGACTGTGACCGCCACGGAACCACTGCCAGTCAATTGAACTTCGTCGCCCGGAGAGTGGGTGGCATTCACCTTGAAGTCGAGAAACTCGCTGTGCCCGCTGGCTGAGACGACGGTTCGTCCCGCAGCAATCCCATCAATCCATTTGCGGTAGGTCAGTTCGCCGGACACTTGAACGTACGTCAACTGGTCTCCGACACTCCCAAAACATGGGTAGTCCGAACCGGCGGCAAAACCGGGACGAAACCCACAGTTAAGCAGCCGGTAATAAGCCTGCATCGCGGCATCATTGGCAACAACATCCAACGCAATGAAATCACAAGCCCCCAAGGCCACTTCCACGGGATACTCGATGGGGATGCAACAATTCAGAGTCTGCGGAAAACCATCGCCCAGATTCTCTATATGGGCGAAACCGGCTATGGCCCCCTGCTGGTGGGCCCAATCGAAAATTGAGGAAGTGGACTCAGCCCAAATCTGAGTTGCGCTGGTCAATCCGAGGGCCACGATATGTCCGCCCAGCGCGTTGTGCGCGGCCGGAAATCCGGGATCCCAATGCCACTCCGCATCCCAGCGAAGAATTCGCCCGGATGGCGCATTCGGATCATCCAGTCCATTGACCTTGGGCAAGTCAGTTACAGGGTCCAACACCTCGCCATTGCCCATATCCGCCAGCAGCGACACCACGGCGAGGTCTCGTGAAACCATGGCGTTATAGATGGTGGACATGGGAACTGGCGGTCCTCCGCAACTTCGATGCACATGCATGTCGCCGGCATACCAGCCTGGCGACGCGGGACTTTGCGCATTCGCAACGAGGCAAAACCCGCTGGCCAAGCTTAATAATGACGCAATCCTAAACCAAGGTCGTCTCAACCGTGAGCAGACAAACCTCAACCTTTGGCTGTGGGAAACTGAAACCTTATGCCAGGAGAACGCCATGAATTTCAGCGTGATCATCTGATTAAATACGCTGCGCCAATTGCAGGACGGTGGGACAGGACTTCAGCGAACCAAGCCCACGACCCCAAGCCAGCCGCACGGCTTGGATTCAGGCCAGACTGGCTCGCCCCTGGCAGTGGTGTCGCGCACGCTATTCTACCGAGAATCGTCGTCATCAAGTTAATACTTTAGTATCCGGCAAACACCCATCCTTGGCTATCTGGAACGATTACGGAAACCGTGTCCGCAATAATCACGACAATAAACAAAACCTGTCACCCGTTGCGTTGGCCATTTCCAGAGCTGTCGTCGGTTCAAATGCCATTTACTGGACGCCGGCAAGGTAGAAGCTTCCGGTGTCACAGCCAACATGCGGAGCAATCGGCTTGCCACCAAGATGCTGCGATGAAGCCTCAGCCATTGGCGGGTCGGAGTCTTGACGATTCCAGCTAGTGTGATGGTGACGAAGCTGAAGCTTTCTACAGAAAGCACAGAGATGTCCAGACACGGACAGGATCACGGGATGAACCGCAATTCGGATACTATTCGCTCCAGGACTGCGGAAACAGGCAACCCATCGCAGAGAACAAAATCTAACACGAGAACACCCAAGGAGTTCGAAAGATCACTCAATCGCGCAATCCAGAAATCGAAGCGCCTTGCGACTCCAGACTCCGCACGGAAAGGACCACCACTGCTCGCCTCCCCCTCCCCGAGGCGTAAGGTCGGTAGTTGGTTTAAGGCGGGGTGACATCCACCAGGCGGTAAAAGCGATGCTCCTCCGCTCCCGGCTCGTCCTCCAGTTCCACGCTCATTTCATTGACTGCAGTCGTGAACTGTGTCTTGACAATCCAATCCGCCGCCCCCAACTGATCCTTGAATTGAAACTCATAGCTCCGTTGCGGAGACACCGCCCAGAGTAGATGAAAAGTGCCTGCCGGAGCCTCCGCCATGCTCAAGAGCCGCGGCGCACCAAGGATCGTCAACCAACCGTTGTGGAGCGTGACCTCGTAATTGCCCAGTTTCTGGCCGGGGTCCGCCAGCACGGGCACAATGGCGTAGCTCCCCACCGGGCTGGCGGCGGTGGCGGTCGTACTATAGCTGGCGGTAATGGCATCGCCGTTTTGCACCCCCGTGATGCTCCCACTGAACACCGGGTCCGGTTCGCCAAACCACCGCACCGCGTCGTGGGCGGTTACCGTCAATGACGCCGGACTCACGGTGAGCGTGTTGGTCGCCGCCCCGGCGTGATTCGCGTCATTGATCGTGCCCACCGCTTGATAACTGCCCGCGTTGGTCGGAGCATTGGGATCGCCATCGTAAGTGATCAACACCACCAGTTCTTCAGGTTCGGTACCCGCCGTCACCACCCGCGCCGTCCCGTCATACGTCTGCGCCAGACCGTTCAACCACACCGTCGCCAGCGCTTTGGCAATGCTCAGGGTGAACGCGTTGGTCACGCTCAACGCAGGAAGCCCGTCGTCCGCCGCCGCCACTTCCACCGCAAATTCCCCCGCTTGCCCAGGAACACCCGAGAAGCGGCGCGCGTTGCCGTCAAACCCCAGCCCCGCCGGCAAGCCCGACACCGTGTAGGCCAGAGCGTCCCCGTCCACGTCCGCAAACGTATTCGCGTCAAACTCAAACTCGAACGCCACTCCGTACATGCCGAACTGATCCGGGATCGGATGGGCCACCACCGGCGCATCGTTCACCGCATTGATCGTGATGGTCAAGGTCGCCGCCCCAGAACCATTGGTGCCCCCATGAGCCGTCCCGCCGTCATCCTGCGCCTGCATCGTCACTACCGCCACCCCGTGGCGGTCGGCGGCCGGGGTGAAATTCAACGTGCCCTCAGGGGAAACCGACGGCCCCACCGCAAACAGCGTGGCGTCGCTCAAACTCAACAGCGCAACATTGGTGATTGTTTGCGCCGATTCGTTCGCCGGGCCCGGGCTGAACGTGGCAAAACCACCCACTGTCACCGGTCCGCTATCCTCCAGCACCTCAACGTTGTTGCTCGCCAACGTCAACGTCGGCGCGTCGTTGACGGCGCTGATCGTCAGACTGACGATGCCGGTGGCCATCAGGCTGCCTTCCTGGACCGTGAACCGGAAGCTGTCCGTCCCATAGTAATCGGCGTCAGGCGTGTAGGTGACCGCCCC
>JAANMU010001840.1_pt1 | contig 17613 bp, 15 predicted proteins | sample 7279701 | NCBI WGS metagenome assembly JAANMU01 (sample SAMN14094539, study PRJNA606508) | bioreactor metagenome | isolation source: A lab-scale SPAN reactor treating ammonium-rich wastewater day 57 | place: Ireland: Galway | collected 2017-03-13 | reverse complement strand
AATGCTGAACCTAACAGCACCTTTGAGATGATGCCTTCCACACCCGATAAAATCGAAACCCTTAAAGAAGCCTTTGCTGAAGCCATAGAAGAAAGCTTAGCCGCGCGTAACCCCCGTTTTACTCAACAAAATGCACCGCGTTTGGCCACAATGACACGCCAAGGGCCTGATCATCAAAACAGGACCATGACGAATTTTTAAAATAAGCGTTTTTTAGCTAAAGGTTTTTGCTGGGCTACCGAGAAAGAAGATACCAAGGACTATTGGTTTACTACTATAGACAAAAAAGGGATGGGGATGACTATGAAACGTTTAACATGGATTTTACTTGCAACACTACCCACAATTACCGTCGCTGAAACAGGCCAACCACTGGCTGCTCCTGCAGCAACGAACGCTGAAGTACAAGCCACAACACCCGCAACCGCACCTGCCGCCACAGCAGAACCCACAACCAGTACGGCAACTTCTGTGAATGCCGCTGGGTTACCCGTGAGTGGCTCAGAAACCACAGCCATTAGCGCTGATCCGGCTGCAACTGCTGCCCGCCTGCCGCCCCCTGTCCAAGCACCTGCGATTACTTCGCAAGCCGCACTATCCAAGTCTCGTTGGGTGGCTATTCGTTGGTTCTCAGCAATGGCTCCATGACAGGGCCAGATGGGTTTACGGGATACGGGAGTAGCACGATCAAATCAGGCAATGATGGGGAGTATTATTTTTGGATGGGTTGTGAACCCCGATTTCAACTTCCGCAAGAAATTGAATTACGCTTCGTGTGGCAAAGGTGGGTTGGCGGCGTCTTGCACACCTTTGGAACGTCCGCTAGTTGGCACTGTGCCCACGGTTCCGACCCCACGAGCTTTTTGTATTACATTTCGCCGTCCTTCGTGACCGACCCTCATCCCGATGGTTGGATACTTCAGCAAGTCTAATCGTGACCTACCGAGATTGTTCCTTTGCTCTGGAGAAATAGCGATGCAAACAGCAACCAGTAACCAGCTAAACCGAGAAGACGTTTTGCGAGAGATTCAGGCATTGGAATTGAAGCTGGCCGAGCTACGGACCATGCTCCCGACCGCCCTTAAAAGCTTCTTTCGCTTTCGGGGCAAGCCATTCCGCTATTGCATGGTTTACGCCCTAGATCGGGAGCAAGCCGAAGCAAAGCTATTTGAGCGACTGGCCGAGCAATACGGCCCCGATGGGTTTACTGTGCATCCGGTGGTTGATACCTACGCCACTCCCCAAGCGGCGGCGGCTAATTCGCAGGGCAATCTTTTGGCTTGTCTGAGTCGGGCCGATGTTCAAGAGTTTCTGGCCGATTGGGAAGCTGAACAGGTGGGGCGGGTCGATGATCCAAGCAAGCCAGAACACCTGCCAAAGTCGCAACTTGAACGCGACATCGACGTTTACCGATACCGCCTGCAAAGCCAAACCTAATACAAGTCGGCATCGGGATCGGAACGGCGTAGGGAGTCGTGCAACGGTTTCATCTCTTTCATTATGCGTTGAATCAACTCGTTAAGGCGTTTCTGGCAATCATCGTCCGAAGGTCTTTCTTCGCGGTTAAACAATTCGGACATTGCAATTAGCTCCTGAATCGCCCGCCCGCACTTCTCGCTTTGCTTGTCGAACAACAAACCTAGGGAGAGTATGTCGGCATTTAGTATCGACTCGATTTCCCGCAGTTCACGCAAGGCAATTGCATATTGCTCGTCTGCGAGTTCCAACCGTTCCTTGGCAGCTTCCAGCGTTGGGTCGGGAGGCGATGAAAACAGTTTCGATGGCCGATGCGTTTTAATACGACTCAGCCTAACGTCTGCCGATAGCTGATTGAATTGGTAGCGACAAACGGCCATGAAGGCATGCCGAAACTTCTGCGAGTCCTCCATGATTCGCCTAAATAGCTGTGCTGCCTCTTGCCGGATTGATTGATGCTTGGCGAACGTGTTAGCCATTACCACACCGATGATCGGCCCAAAGATGGCTGCAATTGCTGCTGCCCATGCTCCTGCCGCTGCTGCTCCTGCTGCGTCGTCCATTGCTCTTGCTCCCTTAAAACAATATGCATTGCTGCGAAAAACAAAAAAATAAATATAAGCTAGGGGTCTGCCCACCCACCACCCGAAAGTGGACACCCTAAGACTTTCTTACCCTCCTGCACTCCACAAGCGACAATCTGAAAGGCAGGGGTTTCTTCCTTTCGCCTGGCTTTCGGTGGCGTAGGTTGAGCATCAGCTAGGTTATTTGGCTTCTCTAGCTGCCTTTTGCTCCCTACGCCTTTTTTCTTTGAGTCGGGCCGCCCCTTCCTCCAATCGGATTGGAGTTGACACGGTTGCTGGAACCGTTGGGCGATTCGCCAAAACCAAGGGAAAACCTTGTTTCGTTTTAGCTTTCGGCCGCCTGTATCCCTTCCTGTATCCCCAACACAGTTTGCAGCCTATGCGGCGGGGCGATGCAAGAGCAAGCCATGCAGGTTGGCAGGCATCGGGAAGTCGGCTAGATCATGCCGAGATTGTGACAGATTAGGGGAGTCGGCCGCCTGTTGCTGGCTGCGAGACAATTACGATTTTAGGAAGTGCAAATCGACCTAAGTACAAACAAAAGTTGGTAGTCTAAAATTCTGGGATTGAAGCACTCTTGGTGATTAGGTGTCTACCACCTTCAACCTTTCTTATGACTGCTAATGCTTCTACATAGTCTTTTTTTGCCTTGTCGGCCGCCCTTATTCAAGCCCGATTTGAGACTTCCCTTCAACGTACCATTGTTTTTCACCGTCCTTTCCAAGAAATGGCCGATGGCGATATGAAACGGAAATGATTGCTCCGTGGTCGTCGGTATATGTCATTACTTTGAACTCGCCCGCCGAGGAAGCTTCCTTTCCTTTCACGCCCAGCACCGCTTCAACAAAGCTTTCATCGCAGCCAACCAGACTTTCGTAATCACGCCTTGTGAATCGTTTATTCTTTGCTTCGTCGGCCCGCCGTTGCTCTTGAATCTTTCGCTCTTGGCGTTCCCGCCATAGTTCTTCGATTACCACGCCAGCTTCGTGGTCAATCCTCTTTGCTGTTTGAATGTCGATGTAGTCGGCGGCGGCTAAGTCCGGTTCGCCATTTTCTTTTGTCGGAAGCGAAGCCCATGCCTGCTTCCAGCTTTCGCTTATTTCTGGTGCGTCGGGCCCGCCAATACTTTCGCTTGAGCGTTGTTCCTGCGTTGTTTGTGTTGGCGTAATGAACGGGGCAAGCAGCAACGGCCCGCCGCAACACAGTACGAAGAGTGCCCCAGCACCGCCAACAAGCCACACCCAAGCCGGAATCTTTAGTTTGGCCTTACGTCGGCGGCTTGATTGTCGCGATGCCGAGCCGTGGGTTATCGTCGCAGATGCATTGCCCACCCCACTAACTTTACCTTGCGTCGATACAGTCGGCATTGCGAAGGTTCCCTTGCAGTAGGGACATTCGACCGTTTGGCCAGCAAGCGAACCATCGTTTTGGATGGCCCCGCCACAGTGCGGACATAATGCGACTGACATAGGTTCGGTTCCCGATGATCGGCCCCGAACGATGTGCCCACGAAAAAGGGAGCACACCGTCCGCACCACTGGGGAAGCCCTGCGACAGGCTGCACAGCAAGCAACGTCCGGCGGCTCCCATACCGGGAGCCTGCCGAGAACGTCGTGCTGTGCTTGGAAAGTGTCGCAGTTTTCCCCAGCCAACGGCCTTGGTTAGGCAATGTCAAATTGTCAGGCTATTTCGCTCTTTGCTCCGTTAGGTTATTTGGCAGTTTCAGTTTATAGGCTGTTCGGCTGTCCATTGCGAGTCGGCCGCCCCTTTTTCAAAACTTTTGCATGAAGTCCAACCGAGTGGAGATGGTATCTTAGCTCTTTGTCTTAGCTTTCTTTTTCTTAGGTCGGGCCGCCCCTTCTTGAGTTTTAGGCGAGTCGCCGCCCTCTTCGGAAAGACCTTCGACCAACTTCCCGAGTTGTGCCATACCCCCGCCATGCATCCAATCATTCATGCTCGAAACCGATAACCCTGTTTCCTTGCTCGTTTGATGTGCCCACCCTTCCAATTCGTCTTCTAATTCCTGCTTAACCGACCCCAATTCATCTTCCAACCGATCACTTGGCCAGTTCTCTCTTTTAGCTAGCCAGACTAACCGGGCTACGATTCGTGCAAGTAGCCTTTCAAATTCTTCAGACTCGTAATCCGTCAACCCTTCTGTTTCCCATTCGGGTTTCCAATCATCCTCGATTATCGGATTAGCTTTCGGGCCGCCCTTTTTCGGGGCTTTCTTCGCAGCTTTAGTTGCTTTCTTCTTTGGCATCGTCCCGCCCTCTTTTGGAGTCCACTAGCTGCCGATACCGTGCTGCCGTTACTTGCTTGTCGCAGTCATCGCAGCACCTGCAAGATTGTGCCAGTGGTTTAGGATTGTTCCCGTAGCCTACAAACTCCTTGCCACAGAGAACGCAAACCTTCGTTTCGTTCATTGATTAGGGCTTTCCCGACTCGAATACCGAACCCTGATAAGCAACCCATCGGCGGTATCGAGACGTTCAACAACCGAGTAGCTTGCAGACTTTCCAACGGTTGAAGACTCGACTTGATCGAACGCTATTTCGCCCCGCATTAGGCGTTCCAGGTTTGAGTAGGATATTTCATGTCTAGCAGGGTGGTCGCTCTTCAAAAACGCCTGTGAGTATATTCTCACAAGATCGCATTCGATGGGGTCGGCTGAATGACTGTCCATTATTCGACCATCCATGTCGCCGCCGAAAAACTCGATTAGGATTCGCTTATCCATTCGTCTGCTTCCTTCAGGATACTTTTAGCTTCGTGTCATTCTCCAATCGAGTGGAGCCTTAGACGATTCCTAGAATTGACACTTTTGACGACGATCTAGACACTTTCTAAGGGGTCGAATCGCCGTAAGTGCTTGCATGATAGCACTTTCCGCCCATTGGGGGAAGTTATTCAGTCGGTGTTAGTTACTTCGGGGGGTGCGATGCCGTTTATCTCTCTTCCTCTCTTTGAATGGAATCTCTTCTCTTCCTCTCACCCTCTTCCTTTAGGCGCCTAATCCAAGGCATAGGGGAACAGCGGAGCGGAGCGACGCTGTTATTCCTTCTATCTTTCTTCCTTCTCTATGACTTCCTTCTATATGTATTAGGGCCATTTCTGCACGTTCCCTTAGGGCCACTTTTGCACCATCCCTTAGGGCCATTTCTGCACCATCGCCCATCGGCACGATAAACCAGAAGAGGGGGTAGTGCTATTTAGTTACTAGAAAAATCCAATCGGTTGAACTCCTGCCAAACAGCTTCGGGCCGATAAGCTGGTTGATGATCGGGAATCCAAACTGCGTAGTTGCGGTTAGGTAGTCGCCGCCGAATGATCCAGCCATGCCAAGCAAGGTTCGCACTGGCTTGCTTCAATGCACGTTCACTAAACCCCAAAACCTCTTTCAATTGCTCTACCGTGTTCATGCAATAGGACGAATCTTGCGGTTGCCAGACGCGGTTGCCTGTTTCGGAGTCCCATTCCTGCCGGTAGGGCAGCACTCGGCAGGTGAACCGATAGTAGGCGTAAAGCATCAACTCGCAGAAGGGCCATTCTCCAAGAGATAGGTGAAACCAGAACCTTGGAATCCTTAGAACCGAGTGCTTGCCCCGTTTCGCCTTGCGGGGGTTGCGAGTGTAGAACGTGTGAATTTTTGGCGTTAGCTCCAAGCTGGTTTTTGCAAATGGGAATGGTCCGTTAGGCCGCCGACCGTGGTTAATAACTGCTCCCTTCTCTTCCAGCTTTGCTAACTGCCGTTTGAACGTCCGCAAAGGCAGGCAGCCCTTGTTGGCAATCTCCGAAAGAAAGATGCACGCCTTCCCGCCCTGCCTTATGCTTGGAATCGCCCAAAGGGCCGACAGGGTGCGGGTTAGCTCTCCATATTCACGCAGGACAGGCAGAGGAAAACGCAGAAACCCATTGACGGGATAACCAATCGAGTGCGGGATGATAAACGGGTTTCTGCCAGGACTGCTAACAAACTCTTTGACTACATCGTTATTTTGTGATAACATACAAATACCTCAGAAACGGGAGTTTTTGGGGAACCTCAGAAACGGACGTTTTTGTGAGCCTCAGAAATGGACCTTTTTGGGGGAACCTCAAGGTAGGAACTTGAGGGAATGTATTGTGCGACATGCAAACCTCCAATCCGATTGGACTTAGCCCGTAGTTTTCAACTACGGGCTTTTTTCGTTTAGACGGGTTTGGTTCGCGTCATCCAGCAACGCCATTCGGTCGCAGGGCAGGTGTCCACAATCTTCGGTGGATCAACTGGCATGGGCAGGGGTGATTGCATTGCTTCTAAAGCAATCTGAATCGCCTGCATCCCTAGATCATGCTCCCGTTGAAACGTAATCATCGCCCAATCATCGGGCGTTGCCTCTTTGACGGGCTGAACAGGGACAGGGGCAGGGGGCGGGGCCGACAACTGGCCAGAAGCTTCCAGTTCCTTCGCATCCTTCAACAAGTCCGATACCTTCCCTTGGTTAATGGGTTTTCCGGTGGGAGTGAGAAACCCTTCCTTGTTCAGCAGCAACGCAATAGCACGTTGCGAGAACCCAACCCGATGCAGTTCTAGGATTCGTGGGTAGGCGAGACGATAGTGGGCGATTCGTTGTTGACGAGAATGTTGGCCGATGCTCCAAGACATGACTTGCTCCTTATAGGGGTGACTAAGACACCCTCTATTGTACCATGTCTGTATCATTTGCAACTGTAAAGTTTTTCTAATGAACAGTAGTAAATAATAAACTCCACACGATTGGATAAAGCAACGAAAAAAGGCAGGTGGTGAACCTGCCTTATGAGAGAAGGGCGGCCGAGTCTTACAGCTTTAGATCGAAGTGCCCTTCCATCCAATCCAAAGCACTGTTGAGCAAGTCATAATGCTCTTTGGCGTAGTGCCTGTGCATTCCCGTTGGGGTGTGGCCTAAGTATTGAGGGACGATGCTTTGCCAGCTTTCGGCAAAGTGCTTCTTTAGGGTGTCGGCCCCTGTGTCCCTCAAACAACTGTGTCCTTTGTTCGCTCCTTTCCACTCCATTCGCCTTGCAAGTCGCTTGAAAGCTTGTTGCACGCAATCTTGCTTTGCTTTGTCGAGTGCTTCTTTCACCAACGGGCCGCCGAATTCATCGACCAAAAGCAAGTCGCCCGTTTTGGTCATTTCCGTTTGTAGTAAGACCTTGGTTACGTTCCAAAGCTTGTGATGTTGGGGGCTGCCAGTTTTCTCCCTTTGACGGTCGATGTACCAAACGCCGTTTTCCTCTTTGATATGGCTGCGGCGTAGGGTGGCGATGTCGCCCGACCGATAACCGCAGTTCAAGCCAAGTGCGACATAAAGAGCATTACGGTAGGCGTGGCCCCGATTGTTGCGGGTTTCAAGTGCTGCCTTCCATAGCTCTTGGACTTCGCTTTTGCTGAACGGGTGGGGAGTCGGGTCGGGAAGTTCAACCTGTGCAAAAGTGCGGTCAATGTTACGGGGCAGGCGGTCGATGTACTCGTTTCGATAGCACCACTCCAAAAACCGTTTGACCGCAGCAAGCCGTTTCTTCGCAGTGAAGGCACTCACCTTGCCCTTATCGACCAACGCAAGCTGCGTATCTCGGTAGCACTTCAACAGGTGGGCGTCAATTTCGTCAATCGTCGTCCGCTGGTACTTCCTGGCGTACCCTTGGAAGTCGCCAAGCTTGTCTTTCGCTTCCTTGTAGGTAGCGATGGATCGTTTACCCGATGCGGCGAGTTGCTGCACTCCAAGCAAGTAAGCTTCGATCAACGCATTGACGGGAGCATTGTCGAGAACGGCGATACTGGCATGGGGCAGTTCATCGGGCAGGGCCGAATAGTCGGTTGCCATGCTGGCGACAGCAACCAGCTTACGGGGCAACTTGATGTCGAGTGCTGGTTGCTTGGGTTGAACCTCTGGCGTTGCTTCAAGTCGCCGCCGAATGTCGAACCACTCGCCCAACGCCGTTTCGTAGCCAGCTAGGTCGTTCTCATCCTTGCAAATGCCGCCCTTCGCAAGATAATAGGTGTTGCCTTTGTATTTCTTTCGCCAGCACTGGCGGGCGGGATACCAGCTAATGATTTTGTCGGGACGTTTGGGCATGGTGACAACCTTGGTTGATTGGACGGCGAATCCGATGCTTTGGGGATACGCTTGCGGCTTGTATCCCCAACGCCAATCTACCATGCTTGTATCCCCAAAATCAACAACTTGTATCCCCAACCGTGCAAGGCAGGCGAAAGGAACCCCTGTTTTTCCTTGAAATTATTCGGAAGCGTCTGTACGCCCGGTGGCGGCCGCGGTCTTCAAAACCGTTGGGCCGCGCGTTACCCGCGCGGCCGGTGGGTTCGACTCCCATACGCTTCCGCTTTGAAGCAGGCCAACCCATTCCGGCGCCGCTTCTATTGATTGGCGCCTTGTTTTCCATCGGGTTGTTGGAGGGAATGCTCTCCCGCCCCTTCATAATCTCCCAATCGTCGTTGGGGATCCTGGTCCGACGCCGGAGCACCCCGCTCAAGTTCGAGATTCGGTTCGGGCGCCGAAGTTGGGGGGCCGAAATGTGATTGGTTGCCGGGCGGAATCGGGGCGGGACCGCCCTTGTGTTTCTTAGACATGGTTAGCTCCTTTTTGCTTGGAATTGGCGCCAAGTTTGTAGAGCAAGTTGCGCGCCAAAGCAGCAATTCGTTCGGCTAGGAAGCTGTTCAAAACGGAAATGATAGGCGCCAAACCACGATTTCACGGACCGTATCCGCCCGACGTTTGGTGCGTAGATGATTCGGCGCTGGGGCGCGCTTCAAGAAGATTCCATCTCATCCAATTCCTGCAAGCGGCGGTCGGCGTCGAATTCGGGCGGGGGCAGAGATTCGGCAAGGCGGAGCGTCTCGGATTCCGACAATCCCGCGCGGGGCGATCCACTGCCGCGAAAAACCGGCAGGCCGCGGCGGAGGGCAATGATTTCTCGTCGCGTGCGTCCCTTGGGAGCGTCGGGCCACGGTTCGGGACGTTCCGAAAACTCAAAAAAGAATGGAACCACCTGCTGCATGTACCGCCAGTAACCGGGATTATCGGTTTGCAAGTAGAACATTCCCATGGGCGCCAGCGCCCGGTGGCAAAGGGCGAGAAATGTGGGTGTGATTAACCGCAGGTGAACCTGCGCCGGATCATAGAACGGTTGTGGGTGATAACAGTGGAGTTCCGTAATGCTCCCCGGCGCCGTGTGCCGCTCCAGCATCTCCAACCCGCCGCACACGGCGAACCGCACGTTGGTCAGACCTCTCTGGTTCGCCCGTCGCGTCGCGTAACGTATGACCACGGGCAGAATATCGACCCCCACATGATCGCAGTCGGGCTTCCACACACTACCGCCAATCAGGAACCGCCCATTTCCACATCCCAAGTCCAGCACTCGTGGCGCGTCGCGACCAAACAGGGCTTGCCAGTCCAGCCACCCTTCGGGCAATTGTTTGAGCGCTGTTTGCGTCCATTGTTCGGACGGTAGAATCTCGCCCGCGATCGGCACGCCGAACTCCCGCTCGCGTCGCCGTTTCTCCTTCCCGCGCTTCGCTTCCCGCGGCGAATGCGGCCCTTGTTTTTCCGCCATGTGGTAGCGAGCCTTTCCCATTCGAGGAGGCAATCCTCCCTTCCGATTCAACAAACTTCTGAAAACCAGCTTACCATCTCCCGCCTGCGACGTTTCCCGCGAACGCAAGCGTTGCTCTCCCGCGCCCACGCATACGTCGCCACGTCTTGTTTCGCGTCTTGCGATACGCCGCGATATCCGTCACGCTATTATTTGTAGGTGGTTGCGATGCAATGAATTGGCGGCGCCCCCCGGCGCAAGGGGTTCCTTCTTGGATCGAATCCCCCGTGGCGCCCGGACCATTCTTCCCCGGCTCCAGATGAAAATCTTAGTTGCCGACGATAGCGCGGTCATGCAGCGGCTGTTGCTTCGGTCGCTGGAGAAATGGAGCTACGAGGTAACCGTCACCCGAGACGGGGCCGAGGCGTGGGAACTATTCCAGCGCGACGACTACCCCCTGGTCTTGACCGACTGGATGATGCCGCGGGTGGATGGTCTGGAGCTAACGCGGCGCATTCGCACCCTGCAGCGGTCCGGTTACGTATACATCATCCTCCTGACCGCCAAGTCAGAAAAAGAAGACCTGGTTGCCGCCATGGACGCCGGCGCCGATGATTTCCTTTCGAAGCCCTTTGACCAAGAGGAACTGCGCGTCCGCGTGCGCGAGGGCGAGAGGATCATCCTCCTGGAGCAAGCGCTTCAAGAACAGAACCGGCGTCTGCGCGACACGCAGGCGGCGCTCGTTCAAAGCGAGAAAATGGCGAGCCTGGGCCAGTTAGCCGCCGGCATGGCGCACGAGATCAACAACCCCGTGGCTTACGTCGCCAACAATCTGGCGGTGCTGCGGCGCGATGTATCGTCGGTCATGGAGATTCTGGAACTTTATCGTCAGCGGCCTGAAGCGCTGGCGCAAGTCGACCCCGAGCTCGCGGCCCGCGCGGCGGCCAGCGAACGCGACGCGGACCTGGAATGGATTCAAGAGAACCTCTCGCGCTTATTTCAGACGTCGCTGGATGGTTTGGGGCGGGTGCGGGAGATTGTCAACAACTTGCGCGACTTCGCCCGGTTGGACGAGGCCGAACGCGACGCCATTGACCTGAATGCCGCACTAAAATCGACGGTGCAAATCTTGCGGCACGAGATTGCCAACCAGCAGATCGTCGTCGAGCTGCAATTGGCGCCCACGCTTCAAGTGGTGTGCCGGCCCCAAAAGATAAACCAGGTACTTTACAATGTGCTATTAAACGCGATTCAAGCCAGCAATTCGCACGACCGCATTTGGCTTCGGACGCGCCACGAAGGAAATGACGTGGTGGTGGAAGTCGAGGATGAAGGCGCCGGCATTGACCCCCAGCACTTGCCGCGGATTTTTGAGCCGTTCTTTACCACGCGGCCGGTCGGCCGCGGCGCCGGTTTGGGATTGGCGATCAGTTACGGGATTGTTCGCGACCATGGCGGATCGATTAACGTGGAAAGCCGCCCCGGCGCGGGAAGCCGTTTCCAGATTCGCTTGCCCGCGCAACCCCCGCCGCCCGGCCGGAAGAAACCCACGAGAGACAAACAGCCGGACGTCGCGAATAGCATCGGTGTCGAAGTACAAGCAAACAAGACTACGTTGACGGGAAGCGAGCCATGACCGACCCAGAACCGCACTTGCCGCGTAAGCACGCCATCTTGCTGGTGGACGACGAACCGGAAATCTTGTTTTCCCTGAAGGGCTTGCTGCGGCGCGAGTTCGAACTCTATACCGCGGAAAGCGGCCCCGAAGCGCTGGAGATTTTGGAGAAGCATCCCATCCACGTCGTCATGACCGACCAGCGCATGCCGCAAATGACCGGCGTCGAATTAATGGGCCGCGTGCGCAGCGAACATCCCGAGGCAATCCGTATTATCTTCACCGGCTACGCCGACATCAAAGCAGTCATTGAAGCGCTCAACAGCGGCGGATTGTTTCGCTATATTACCAAGCCGTGGGACCCCGACGAGTTGCTCGAAACGCTCCGGCAGGCCGCCGCGCACCATGACCACCTGGTGCAACGCCGAACGATCTTCAGCGACGCCCGCGACCATATCGCCCACGGTCGCCAGTTGACGCAGCAACTTGCCTCCCAGCCAAATCGCGTGAACGCAGAAACGGTGGAGCAGTTTCAGCAGGACGCCGATCAAATGATTGCGCGGTTGACTGACGCCTTGGAACCTTAAGATCACGACAGGGACTTGCCTTTGAACTCGAAAGAACCGGTCCTGCTCGTGGTGCTGATCGAGACTGGCGCCGAGCGCTGGTACGTGGCGGGCGTCTCGCTGGCCGGCGAACCGATTCCCTTGATGCGTTCCAAAGCGGGCGACCTCCACGCCTACGTGGGCGCCGCGCCGGACGAACAAGTGAACTTCCTTCGCCACCGTTTATCCGGCGTGCTTCAGCGCGGGTCCGACCGCCTGTGGGGCCGCCAAAAGAAACCGTGCCAGATAGTGTTCGTCGCCGACGACTACTTCACACACGCCCCGCCCGAGTTGACCCAACAGGTGGCCGACCACTTCGACCAATGGATGGTCAATCCGCCCGTCGTGTTCTTCGTGGCCGACGGCGCGTTCTCGCCACACATGCTTAAGCGCGTGGCCGGCGCCATCGAATCCTTGCACCGCGAAGCACTAGAAACCGGCCTCCCCGCACTCCTGTCCGCGATCAATAAAAACGAGTTATGGGAGTTGTCCCAAAGAAAGCCCAATTCCCATACGACGTAGCGGCAGGGGCGCCTTCGGGAATTTTTCGACGGCGTACCGCCGCAACGTATTCCACCAAATAACCATCCGACAAACCGTACCGAATAACGCCAGCCCCACGCAATGCAAGCTCTCCAGACGTCCACGGCACACAATCGCGACAAATAACGTCCCCGCCTTGCGGGTCAATCGCGCAAAAACCGTGTGTGTTTTGGACTGTTCCTCTCATTGGGCCGCGATACGATCTTCCTCCAGGTACGGTCGCATGACGTTGACAATGGGACAAACCTGGGTGGCTTTCCAGGTTTTGTTGCGAGTCGCTTTCCTCTGCCTGATGGCGTCGCGCTGCGCCTCCAGCGCCGCATCTAGACCGACCCTGTTGCGTAATTTGTAGCAGTCGGCGACTGTCTTGGCGGGGTCGAATACACGTGTTACAACCCAAAGAACATAAATCCGTAACTGTTTCGTTTTTGTAACACGCAGTACCGCCTCGGGAACGTCAGGCCAGTCACTGCCCCATCCTGCCGCTCGAAATCTGTTCGGGCCGCCGCTCCAATCATAATCGCCGCTACTTTCGCCAGTCGAGCACCGCGGCGTGCCGACCGAGCTGGTTCCTTGCTGTGCGGAATGAGCGGCAGAATCAGCAACATCCGCTGTGTCTTTGTGGTTAAACTTGCCGTAAGAACGATCCGGCTTTGGTCACGGAGTTTCGTCTATGATGTGGCATGCGAGTCCTATCATCAATGGATGTCTGTTGGGGATGCTGTTGTTCGGCGCGGCCGCCGAGGGGGCGGTCAACGCGCGGTACTTGCGCGTCGAGGCGCCATTGTCGGGCCGGCTGGCGCTACAGAAGATCGAAATCCACAGCGGCGAACAAGACCTGGCGCGACAGAACAAGCAGCTCGGCTTCGCCAGCTCCGAGAACGACTGGCTGCCGATCGGTGACCACAAGCACGCTAGAAACTGTATCCAGGGCAAGATCGAGGCAGATGGCCGGGGGGCGCGGGTGCAGGCCAAGAAGACGGTCGGCGCCTGGATGGAGTTCGACTTGCATCGCGAGGCCCCGATCAACCGGGTAGTCGTCGCCCGCGGCATCAGCGACAGCTACGGCGATCGCTTTTATCGCATCGTGTCGCTGCTGGATGCGGAGCGCCGCGTGGTGTTCACCAAGGCCTTCGATATCCGCGACCCGGCCCACCGCGAACTGATTCACACCTTTGATACTTCCGAACCACGCGGCGAGCTAATTGGCACGGTGGTGCCGCCGGCCGCCGATGGCTGGATGTCGGTTGGGCGACTGATCAAGATCGAGCCAGCGAAACAAGCGGCCGACGCGACCGCACGCCGCGCCGCCTTTGAGCAGCGCAATCGCCCGGCGGCAATCGAAGGCTTAGCGCACGAGTTCTTCGGCGTGATGGATCTGGAAAAGCCGGAACTGGAGCCCATCGCACGCCTTTATCGGGCAGGTCGGTTCCAGCAGTCGCTCGATGCCTATCGCGATCACTTCCTGAACAACAAGATCGACGGAATCCACAATGTGTGGGGGATGACATTCGGTTCGCCCCGGTATGCGGGGCAAGCAGATGATCTGCTCGAGGGGCGAGTGATCACCGTCGGAGTGCGCGAGGTCCACGGCATCAAGTACACCCCGGCCACGACCGATTGGGGCGCGCTACCCCAACCGGATTCTCCCGAGTTCGACGCGGCGCTGGCGATTTCACGAAGCTGGGCGCAGGTCAATCATCTCCAAGGCGCCTTGCTCGACGCTTACGCGGAAACCGGCGAGACGCGGTATCTCGACCGTTGGGCCGTGATGACTGACGACTGGTCGATGCACTTTTTCGATGACATTGAACGGTCGCCTCACAACATTCGTGACTTTTTCGTGAAGGACACGTTGCAGTCGTTCGTTGGGTTCTGTGTCGTCCTGCACGATGTCGCACAGCGGCGTCCGGAGTTCGTCGAGCAGGCGCCGTCGGCGACGCTGGCGCGGCTGCTTCTGCCGATTTTGGAAGAGTACCCGCCCCCCTACTGGCGTTTGGCCCGGAAGACAGTATTCAACCACACGATCAATGGGCACCTGGCCGCGCTGCAAGTCTCGCCGATCCTCGACGATTTTTTTGCCGGTCAGCGACTGGCCCGCGAGACCCGGCAGCATGCCGAGCGGATCTGGACGCTGATGATGACTCGCGACGGTACGATGATCGAAATCGGCGACGAAGGTCACATGGGCATGCCGCTGCGCCTGGCCTGGATCTACCTGGAGATGCTCCGCGATCCGACGCCGCCGGCCTGGTTCACGCCCGACTATCGGGCGCGGTTCGAGACGGGCTACCGCAATATCCTGACGTATATCGTTCGCCACCGCACTCCGAGCGGCCATCGCCATCGCATGACGATGGACCCGCAACTGGACGAATTGCTGACGGATCTCCCCGACGCGGCGCGGTATGTCTTGACCGATCCGAACGATCCGCGGGCCGAGACGGTCGGCTACAGCGGGGTTCCTCGCGGCGAGATCTATCAGCCGCTCAACATCCACAACGACGCGACCGTCCGGCGGATCATCGAGACGCTCGTGGGGCGCGGACGCGATCGCGCGAAGCTACCGCCCTCCGTTCAGTCGGCCCACGACATGGCCGTCAAGCGGTTTGGCGATCGTCCCTACGACGGCCCACCTGAGTTTACCTCCGACTGGATGCCCTATGGCGGGCTGTACTACTTGCGTCGCAACTGGGAGCCGGAGGCCTCGTTCCTCCACATGCTGTGCCAGGCCGGCGGCGGCAGTGCCAACGGGCAGCTTTGGAATACCGAGTACCGCTACTGGGACTATGGTTTTCCGCTGGTGCGGGTCGAGCCGCTCGCGATCGATCGATTGCCGCAGTATCCGATGGCCGGCCGCTTGGGCAATCACCCCGGGTCCAAGACCGAACGTCTGGTCGAAGCGCCGCAGACCCCGGCCCCCTACCGTTGGCTAAGCACCGCGCGGTACGACGTGGCTGAGTCGAGTTTCGAAGGGACCTATCAAAAGATTTCGTCATCGGCCAATCGAAAGAAATTGGTAGAAAGCTCCGAGCTGGTCGAGAACGTCCGCACGTTGCGGCAGATCATCCAGATTCGTTCCCACCGGCTGTTCGTCGTTACAAACCGCGTCACGACCGACGACGACGCGCTGCATCACTACGCCATGCCCTCCACGTTCTATCTAACGCAGCAGGGCAAACAACCATTCGCGGAGACACAGCTCGCCCCGGACGACGCGCAAGCGACAATTCGGCTCGCCAACCCCGGCTCGCCGGGCCTGGTGGTTCGTCACTTCGGGCCGCAAGAAATCAAGTATCGTCCGGATCAACGGCAGGTAGGCAAAAAGCCCCAATCGCTGCGGGGCGATCCGTTTCCCGGCTTCCTGCTGACGGAGCGAACGGTCGAGATCGGTTGGAAGGCGGCCGGCGACAACGTGCTGCTAACACTGCTCGAGCCGCGCACGGCCGACGGCAGCCCCCGGCTGAGCGACGTCACGCGAATCGGCGACGGCGCCTCGACCGTTGGTTTCCGCGCGACCGGCGCCGACGGCGAGACGATCGAATATCTCACCGCGATCCGGCCGCCGGCCACATTGCGACTGGGTAAGTTGGCGGCCGAGGCCGAAGCCCTGCTTTGTGTCAGCGGCCCCAGGGGGACCAGCGGCGTCGTGCTCGGCGCGCGGCGCGAGGAATCCGCCGACTTTGAGTTCGAACTTCGTGACGGCGCGATGCATGTCGTCGAGCGGGCGCTGCGGCCGATTGATCCGGTCCGCTTCGAGCCTGGCACAAACGTGTTTATCGATCAGGTCGACGTAAGCCTCGTCAGCGACACGCCGGGAGTCGAGATTCGCTACACGCTCGACGGCAGCGAACCAACGCCGCATTCGATTCGCTATACAGAGCCGCTACGATTGACCGAAACCGCCTTCATTCGAGCCCGCGCTTATCGGCCGGGCGTGAAGGAGAATCCGTTCGAGATTACCGGCACGCGGGCCACAGTCGCCAGCAGCGCCCACTTCGAGAAGCAGCCGCTGATGCCGGCGATTGACGCCGCACCGCCACTGGCGACCGGGCTGAAATACGACTACCTCGAAGGTACTTGGTTCAAACTGTATTCCTACGCCGACCGGATGTCGGCCGCATCGTCCGGCAACACCCGTCGGCTGCTCGATGTCTCGATGCGAAAGACCGACGGCCCGTTCGGCGTGCGTTACTCCGGGTACATCGACATCCCGCATAACGGCGTCTACACCTTCCACGGACCGGACGAATTCGTGCGCAACGTCGCCGAGCCGGGCTACGACCTGCGGCTGTGGATCGGCGGGAAAGAATGGGATCTCGGCCAACGCTGGCACGGGTTAGGGCAGTGGTCGGTCGGCCTGGAGAAAGGGCTGCACGAGTTCCAGCTCACCTTCGCCGATGCGCGGGCCACGGACATCGAGAACCAGCGACGCGACCTGTGGCGCGAGTACCCCCAGCCGTGGGCCGTATGGCGCGGTACGACGCCGGTCGTGGAAATCTCAGGGCCTGGGATCGAGAAACAACAGCTACCCAATGGCTGGCTGCATGCCCCGCAAGATTAACGATCGGCGTCGCATCAAAGGCGGCGCAGATGACCAAACGAAGAATCCCAACCTCTGCTTTAATTTTTCGTAGAGCGTTGATTCGCGTCTCCAATGAAACGGACGCGAACTCTCAAAGCTGCCGCCCAGCAGCCACGTGCGTTAATCGCTAATCAGAAAATGGTGACGAATAGGGCTGGACGCGGCGAGGAGGGCTGGCGAGAGTCGCCGCCGAACGCCGTGGAGCAGAGAGAGGGCATTCTCTCGTGACCGTTGACCCGATAATGGGCAATTACGAAGTCCACTATTTCGCTACACCAGTTCACGGCTGATTACGACCACCACCGCTAAGAGTTCGTAACGGTTTCTTCTGCTTTCTCCCGATCGAAAGAGTCTCAGTCTCGGCAACCGGATGTGCCGCTTGCTATTACTGGGGGTAGGGCAATCGCACGTTCGCTGCCTATGGCCTAATGATTGCATTCCATCCGTGCCGGTCAACTCGTGAGGATGAAAGCGGCTCTTCTGGCACGGAGGTGGGCTAGGGCGAAAGGTCCCGCGGCAGTCGTTTATCAGCATTTTGAAAATCTTACCGATCCGCGGGTGAACCGCGGGAAGAACCACGAACTGCTCGAAATGATTTTCATCGCCTTGACGGCGACGATCTGCGGC
>JAANMU010001839.1_pt1 | contig 17625 bp, 14 predicted proteins | sample 7279701 | NCBI WGS metagenome assembly JAANMU01 (sample SAMN14094539, study PRJNA606508) | bioreactor metagenome | isolation source: A lab-scale SPAN reactor treating ammonium-rich wastewater day 57 | place: Ireland: Galway | collected 2017-03-13 | reverse complement strand
ACAGCGGCCACTTTGCTCCCGGACCCGGCACGTCGGAGAGTCTAGCAGGTTCATGGGCCGTGAGCAGGTCCGTAAGGAACAAGCCGCTTTCCATGAACCTCAACGTGCTGCTGTGCGTCCCGACGGCAGTTCTCACTTACTACAAAGGATTTTGATCGCCAGCCAGAGGCGCGACAGCACGTTGTTCTTGGTCTCAATGCGCGTCAATTCTTGGAGGTCGCAACTTCGCACGAACTTTGTAGCAGCGGACGTGAGTCCGCTCCATCTGTACTGGAGAGAAGTCAGAGCCGACTCACATCGGTTGCTACGATTCATGGAATCCAACTGGGAACTTCGATTCGAGCTATTCTCCCTCAGCTGCGGGCTCGCCGCTGCCCCGCGCCCGGAGCGCCGCCGGGATGGACGGGTTGAGGTGGCTGCGGGCCTGCGGCATCCAGTTAACAGACGTTGCAGGAATACCCGGCGTGCTGATCCATGACTAGGAGGATCCGGTCACACTGGGGCGCAGCGGATTTTGCCGCTTGCGCGTTGGGCGGTGGTTGTGGTGAGGTTGCTTGTGGTATGCGTGTTGGTGTTTTTCATAGATTTGATTCGGTGGTCGCACGAAGACCATCTTCGGTGACCGGTCAAGTTGTCGCCCGTCGCGGCGCTGGCCAGCACTCATGCCCTCTTGGTAGTTAGGCAACCTATGCCGCGCATCGAAGACATTGGTTATTGGCTCGGCCTTCTGATGGGATGGCTTGCCGCCGCATTTGGATGGATCAAATGGCTGCATGAGCTTCGAGAGAAACGCAAGGAGAGGACAGGAAAAGAAAGAGCAGAAGCAGAATTGGAGGCAGCCCGTAATAGGGCCGACGGGCCTTTTTTTACCGCCTCTGTCGCTCGCGTTAATCGGTTTGATTGCGCTCACAACAAGGCATGGTCTGTCTCTAATGGGAACGTTTTGAGTGTTTTCCGAGACGAGGTTTCCGCGGACATTCCTCCAGGTACTCCCGTTGTCTTGCCACTTGCGAATGACGGAGAGGATGTCAAGGCCGTGACTTTCCAGAAGTCTGGTGCTTCCATCCGCAGCGTCCGTTACACAGACGGAGATCGTGACCTTTGGGGCATTCTTGAGTACCTGTTCGACCCGGGCTTGTTGGGCAAGCGGGAGATTGTCGAAGTCAGTTTCGAGAGCCGCAACGGTTTTCACCGTGTCCACCACTATGCGATGGAGCATGGCAGGAGGCAATTCATCAGGATTGATCCGCCCCTTCCCATCGCACGAACGCAACAGCGTTCCTAGATTCCTTGTTCCAAGGAATCTATTAATAATGAGTCAAGTTTCACGCGACAAGTTTTGCTTGGTCGACAAGGTCATCAATGTGGTGAAGGACTTGATCGAACGAGCGGCGCAGGGGGCTACAGCCTTCCCAATCCTGGCCGGTGATCTGGGCCAAGCCCGGTCGCAAGATGCGGGCATAGCTACGCGTGAAGAACGTCGCCACCCGGATGCCGCGCTTGGTGAGGTGATAGCGATTGGATTTCTTGACCCGGTTGATGAGTCCATGGAGCCGAAGCCGTCGCAGATCGTAGCTCATGCGACCCGCCGTCAAGGACTCCGGCGACTGCCCCAACAACCCGGCGACTCGCTCCCGGAGCTGGCGGTTGGTAAATCCGCGCAGCAACAGCGAGAAGCCCAGCAGCGCACTCAACACCGCTTGCACGCGCGGATCGGCGTAGCGCAAAGCCGCCGCCCGCTGCTCCTGCACGACCACCGGTTGAGTCACTTGTCGGAAGGCGGCCTCGCCGAGGGCGCAGTCCTGCGTGATCTTTTGGACGTCCAAGAGACGTCGGTTGGCTGAAAAGCCAATCTGCCGTAAGGCGGGCAGATGCTTCAGGCTCTTGCCCACCCCAAAGTCACGCGTGTCATTGAGGGTGGTTTCGGTCCGCAAGGCCTGGCCTTCTTTGTGATACTGCTTGATGCGGGAGTTCTTGTAATCCACGTGCAAGGACGGGATGACTCCTGTGGTCAGGACCCGGGTGCGAAAACGCCCCGGGGTCCGACGAGTGACTGAGCGACCGAAAATCAGTTGGACTTGGTCGGGCCGGCCCAGGTCGAGGTTCTCCCGGATGACTTCCTCGAAGAACACTCGGCCGGCCACCGGTTGCTCCAAGACCTGAGTCAGCGAGAACTCCGCCTGGAGGATGGAGATCTGGTAGCGATAGCCCGCCGCCCGATCCTTGCGGCTGAAGGGATGGGGCAACTGGGCCAGCCATTTGCGCAACAGCCCGTCGATCTTGGCAGGCGTGAGCCCTTCGGCCAAGGCTTGCAGCGCCTTGGGATCGGCAGACTCGGCGATGCCGTTGGCCAGCGCCTTGAACCCGATGCCCGCCTGTTGCAACTGGCACTTGAGGTACTCGTGGCCGTTGAGACACAGCTTGGCGTTGTAGGGAAAGTAGCTGCTGAACTTCAGGAAGAGGGGGCCGAAGTCCTTGTCCTTGAGGTAGACATACCATTGATTGACCATGGCGGTGGAGGCGACGATCCACGGGTAGGTGCCGCCACGCTCGCTCTGGCGCCGCTCGGTGCGGAACACGCGGGCTCGCTCCTGAGCCTTGCCGATGAACACGACTCCCTCCGGACGGTGGAACTTGGCCAGATGCTCCTTGGCCACGTCGTCTTTGCGTTGTCCCTTGGCGAAGGTGAGGATCGGCACGTTGTGGTTGCGGGCGTAGGCTTCCAACTTGGCCAGGAACGCTTTGCTCATCGGATCCATCAGGACGGAGGAGGCGAAGCGATGTCCGCGGTGGAAGCGCCAGAAGCAGGCCACGCTGCGGTCGGTTTGGAGCGTGGGCACATAGACGTTGAGGTACATGCGGTCGATGCTTTCGACTTCCAAGGTCACATGATTTTTGAGGACAGCGGCGACGGTGCGTGGTATGGACATAAACACTTCGTTGGTGGTGGGGCCATTGATGGCCAACCGACCGCTTGCGGTCAAATACAATGCGGCCCTGCGGGGCCTGTTCACCCCACCGACGAAGCATTTTGCTTGGCTGCGAACGAAAAAGAAGGCCGCATCAGGGCGGGCAGATTTTATCTAACGAGGCTCTGCCTCAGACCGATGAGGCGGACAAAGCCAGTAACCGATCAAAGTCATTACCCGCAAGCCTCGTCGGTCTGAGGCAGAGCCTCGTTAGATTTAGGAGTTCATCTCTGAGTCACAACGCCGCCATTTCCTCAAAAGTGCGTGGAAAGTCACTTGGTTCAAGCAGGGGAGTAGGTTGTCACGGGTCTTTCGGTAGTGGTTGGGAGTATCGCAGATTTCAGTTTGTATAGAGACAGCATTCGCTTCAAAAACCATGCCTCCAAGTTTGGCTTTAACCGGAGGGGGCAAAGGGGGCGGGCCGTCAAAGTTAAGCGTCTTGCACTGGGAGGACAGAATTGGCATCGGCATTTTCCAGCGAACTGCGGATTTTGACCACCTTGTTACGGCTCACGCCGGACGGCGTTCCAATCTTGAAAGTCGTGCGAAGCGCTCACGGCGGTTTGAAGGCCACAACGAAACCATCGCCAAGTCCTTTGGATGGAAGTTTGCGCGTAACGAGCCAAACCAACTCCTCCAACGCTCAGGGCGGATCGTAAGCCCGCTGCTGGCCTGAAGAACAAAGGGCCAGACTTGTGGAATGAAGCACTTGGTCGGCGAATGGATTTTTCCTAGTTTCCGGGCCGGGTTCTTTTAGATTGTTGCCGCCTTGAAACATTGCTGACATGAAACCCCTTCCTTTGCCGGTCGAATTGTTTGCGCTCAATCGGGCGCGCCTCACGCGCAGTCTGTTGCCACATTCCGTGGCCGTGCTCAATGCCAACGACATCATGCCCACCAACGCGGACGGCACGATGGGCCATTTGCAGAATGCCGACCTCTTTTATCTCACGGGCATTCATCAGGAGGAAACGAGATTGCTGCTGGCCCCGGATGCGTACGATCCGAATCATCGCGAGATTCTTTTCCTGCGCCAACCCAACGAGCATCTCACCATCTGGGAAGGGCACAAGCTCTCGCAGGAGCAGGCGACGAAGATTTCCGGCATCAAGAACGTTAAATGGCTCTCGGACTTTCCGGGGTTGTTCCGGCAAATCGCCTGCGAAGCGGAAACCATTTATCTCAACAGCAACGAACATCAGCGCGCCGCCGTGGAAGTGGAAACGCGGGACGCAAAATTCGTTCGGGAATGTCAGCGGATGTTTCCGTTGCATCGCTACGAACGCCTCGCCCGCGTGATGCACAGTCTGCGCGTGGTGAAGTCGGAACACGAAATCGCGGCGATCCAGGCGGCTTGCGATCTGACGGGCAAAGGCTTCCGGCGGGTGTGCCGGTTCGTCAAACCCGGCGTCAACGAGGCTGAAGTGGAGGCCGAATGGGCGCACGAATTCATCCGGCACAAAGGGCAATTCGCCTACCCGCCGATCATCGCCAGCGGCGCGAACAACAACATTCTGCACTACGGCCAGAATGATCAGCCGTGCCGGAAGGGGGAGCTGCTGCTGCTCGACGTGGGGGCGGGGCTGGGCAATTACATGAGCGATCTGACGCGCACGATTCCCGTGAGCGGCCGGTTCACGCGCCGGCAGAAGCAGGTTTACCACGCCGTGTTGCGCGTCGTCCGTGCGATGGTCAAGGCCATCGTGCCGGGCAAGACGACCAAGGATTTGCGCACGGAATGCGAAGAGTTAATCGCCCGGGAATGTGTGGACCTTGGCCTGCTGAAGCCCGCGCAACTCAGAAAATCCACGCCGGACAATCCCGCCGCGGCGCCCTTCTTCATGCACGGCGTGTCGCACCCCATCGGCCTGGACGTGCATGACGTGACCTATAATCATTACAGGATTGCGCCGGGATGGGTGCTCACGTGCGAGCCGGCAATCTATATCAAGGAGGAAGGTTTCGGAATCCGCCTGGAGAATACCATTCTCGTCACCGAAAGCGGGCAGCAGGATTTGATGGCCAACATCCCGATTGAACCAGACGAAATTGAAACCTTGATGAACCGGCGCTAACCATTTCCCAAACCGCATTTATCCCCACCCATGAAACCCTATTGGCAAGGCGTCTTCCCCGCCGTCACCACCCAACTCAAACGCGATCAATCCCTCGACCTCGAAGCCACGGCGCGCCACGTTGACGTACTCATCAAGAGCGGCGTCAGTGGCCTTGTCATGTGCGGGTCGCTCGGGGAAAACCAGGCGCTCGACCCGGACGAGAAACGCCGCGTTATTGCCTGCGCTATTGAAGCCGCGCACGGGCGCGTGCCGGTGTTGAGCGGCGTGGCGGAGTCCTGCACCAGCCTGGCGATTCGTTATGTGCGCGACATGGAGAAGCTGGGTGCCGCCGGAGTGATGTTGATGCCCGCGATGCTCTACAAGGGGGATGCCCGCGAGACGCTCACGCATTTCCGGGCCGTGGCGAAGGCCACCGGGTTGCCCATCATGATTTACAACAACCCGATCAGTTACGCGAACGACATTACCCCGCAGATGTTCGCCGAACTCGCGGACCAGAAAAACTTTGTCGCGCTGAAGGAAAGTTCCGGCGACGTGCGGCGGATCACCGACCTGCACAACACCGTCGGCGGGAGGTACGCCATTTTCACGGGTGTGGATGATCTCGCGTTGGAGGCCAGCATCCTCGGTATTGACGGTTGGGTGGCGGGCAGCGGCATTGCGTTTCCGGCGGAGAATCAATACTTCTGGGAACTCACGCGACGCGGCGAATGGGAGAAGGCGCGGGAAATCTACCGCTGGTTTACGCCACTGCTGCATCTCGATACGAACGTGAAGTTCGTGCAATACATCAAGCTGGCCGTGCAGGAATGTGGGTTGGGGAAAGAATGGGTGCGCGCCCCGCGCCTCACGCTCACCGGCGAAGAGCGCAAACGCGTGCTCAAGATCATTCACGACGGCATCAAAAGCCGCCCAAAAATTCCGAAGCGAAAACAGGTGCAATCGTGATTAAGGCAGCATGAAGACCATCCGCGTCATTGACTCCCACACTGGTGGCGAACCGACGCGCGTGGTGATCAGCGGTGGACCGGAATTGGGCCATGGTTCTCTCACGGAGCGCCGCGAGCGGTTTGCCCAGGATTTCGACCGATTTCGTGGCGCCGTCGTGAATGAACCGCGCGGTTCCGATGTGTTTGTGGGGGCGCTGCTGGTGGAGCCAGAGGATAAATCCTGCGCGGCGGGCGTCATCTACTTCAACAATGTCGGAATGCTGAACATGTGCGGGCATGGAACGATCGGCCTCATTGTGACGCTCGCGTATCTCGGGCTCATCAAGCCCGGCGCGCATCCCATCGAGACATCCGTGGGCGTCGTTACCGCGACGTTGCATGACAACGGCGAAGTGTCGGTCGCCAACGTTCCGAGTTACCGCAAGGCCAAGGCGGTTTCAGTGGACGTGCCAGGCGTGGGCATCATCACCGGCGATGTCGCGTGGGGTGGCAATTGGTTCTTCCTGGTTGAACAACATGGCGAACCGCTGACCCTTGCGAACGTGGAGCGCCTGACTGATTTGACCTGGCGCATTCGTCAGGCAATTAACGCCCAAGGCTTTCCCGAGGTGGATCACGTCGAACTTTTCGGCCCGCCGCAAAGTCCCAGCGCTCATTCGCGTAATTTTGTGTTGTGTCCCGGCAATGCTTACGACCGTTCGCCGTGTGGGACTGGAACAAGCGCCAAGCTCGCCTGCCTTTTTGCGGACGGAAAAATCAAGGAAGGCGAAACGTGGCGACAGGAAAGCATCGTCGGCAGTTGTTTCGATGGCTCGGTGTCCGTGGTGAATGGGGAGATTCGCCCGACCATTCGCGGCGCGGCGTTTGTCATCGCGGACTCGACATTGATCTTGAACGAGACCGATCCATTCTGTTGGGGGATAAGACAATGATGGTGTCCACTTTAGATTCTGGCAGAAACCTGCTTGTGGTAGCCGCCGACGTAAGGAGGCGGACTTTCTTCAATCACCCTTGTCTCCGCCTCCTCCCGTCGGCGGCTACGGTTCGGGGCGCCATGCCGCGCAGCTTGGCTTGGGAAGTTCTTTTGATTTACCTCCTCTTGCTGCCGCTGCTGCTCACCCCCGCTGCCTTGCCGGCTCAGGGGACAAAGGCCGATTACGACCGGGCGCAATCACTGGCCAGCCGCACCGAGCAGAAGATATTTCGCACCAGCGTCAGACCCAACTGGCTGCCAGGGACGAATCAGTTCTGGTATCGTGTTCAGACCGGCCCGGACGAATATGAATTTGCTCTGGTAGATGCCGATTCGGGGATGATCAAGCGCGCCGCCGATGCGAAGTCACTTGGTCTGCCGGCGTCGGAAGCCGTTTCAACCTCGGGCCAGCGCCGCGCGGTGGTGCGGCCCACGCGCCGCACCGGCGAGAACACCACCATCAGTTTCGAGAATCAACTCACTGGTTCGGTCGAGTTGTTCTGGGTGGATACCGAAGGGCGCCGACAATCTTATGGACGCGTGCGTCCCGGCCAGACGCGCGAGCAGAACACGTACGCGGGTCACGTCTGGCTGGTCACGGATGCGTTTGGCAGTCTGCTGGGAGTCTTTGAGGCGACAGCGGAGAAACTTCAGGTCGTTGTGGACGGCAAGGCGGAGCAGGTGAGCGAGGAGGAACGGCCGCGCCGGCGTGAACGAACGGCAGATTCGCCCGACGGCAAATGGACAATTCAATTCACGAACCAAAATGTTCTTCTCGTCGAAAAGGAATCCGGAAATGCAACCCAGCTTACCCAGGACGGCACGGAGACGACTCCTTATCGCGGGCCGGTGGCGTGGTCGCCGGATTCGCGGCATTGCGTGGTCCAGTCCGTGCGCACGGTCAGGCAGCGGGTCGTCACGCTGGTGGAATCGTCGCCGCACGACCAGTTGCAGCCCAAGGTGCAGACCTATGATTATTTCAAGCCGGGCGACGATCTGCCCCAGCCGCGGCCGGTGCTCATTCGCGTGGCGGATAGGAGTATCGTGTCGGTATCGAACGATTTGTTCCCGAACTTCTTCACGGAAAGCGGCCGGTTGGACATTCGGTGGTCGCCGAAGAGCGAAGAGTTCTATTTCGATTACAATCAGCGCGGGCATCAGCTTTATCGGATCATCGGCGTGACGGTCACCAATGGCGCGGCCCGCGCTGTCGTCGAAGAATCCAGCCGGACGTTTGTTGATTACGGCAACAAGACCTGGCGGCATTGGCTCGACCAATCCGGCGAGCTGCTCTGGATGAGTGAGCGCGATGGCTGGTGTCATCTCTGGCTTTACGACGTGTCGACGGGCACGGTGAAACATCAGGTCACGACTGGCGAATGGGTGGTGCGCAGGGTTGTGAAAGTGGACGAAAGCGCGCGGCAGGTGTGGTTCATGGCGGGGGGGCTGGGCGCCGGTGAGGACCCGTATCATCTGCATCTCTGCCGGGTGAATTTGGACGGCAGCGGTTTCGTGCAACTCACGCAAAGCAACGGCCATCACTCCGTGGAGTTTTCGCCAAACGGGAAGTTCTTCATCGCCAAATGGTCGCGCGCAGATCACCCGCCGGTGCATGAATTGCGTCGCAGCGACAATGGCGAACTCGTTTGCGAACTCGAACGCGCCGACGCCGGTGCCTTGCGCGAAGCCGGTTGGACGATGCCGGAACGCTTCGTGGCCAAAGGTCGGGATGGCCGGACGGAGATTCACGGCATCCTCATCAAGCCGTCGAATTTCAGTCCGCACGTGAAATACCCGGTGGTTGAAGAAGTCTATGCCGGGCCGCACGGTGCGTTTGCGCCCAGGGAATTTGGTCGGCTGCTTCGCCAGCACGCCATCGCTGAACTGGGTTTCATCGTGGTGCAGGTGGACGGCATGGGCACGAATCATCGCGGCAAAGAGTTTCACGACGTAGCCTGGAAGAATCTCCAGGACGCCGGGTTTCCAGATCGCATCGCGTGGATGCGTGCCGCCGCGAAGACCCGTCCGTGGATGGATTTGGAGCGCGTGGGCATTTACGGCGGATCGGCGGGGGGGCAGACGGCGATGCGGGCCTTGCTGGATCACCACGCCTTTTATTCGGTGGCGGTGGCCGATTGCGGCTGCCATGACAATCGCATGGATAAAATCTGGTGGAACGAACAATGGCTCGGCTGGCCGCTGGATGAATCTTACGTCAAAAGCTCCAACGCGGAAGATGCCGCCAAGTTGCAGGGCAGACTGCTGTTGTTTGTGGGTGAATTGGACAGGAACGTTGATCCCGCCTCGACGATGCAAGTGGTCAACGCGTTGATCAAGGCGGACAAGGATTTTGATCTGGTGGTAATGACGGGGGTCGGGCATGGCTCGGCGGAGACGCCCTACGGCATCCGGCGACGAATGGATTTTCTGGTGCGACATCTGTACGGCGTCGAACCGCGAAGGGAGTGATATGCACAAGCGGGTCTTGATCATCGGTGGCGGAGTCATCGGACTGAGTGTCGCGCATGAATGTGCCCGGCGTGGATTGAAGGTGACGCTGCTGGAACGGAACGACGCGGATCGGGACAGTTGCTCGGTGAGCAATGCGGGCATGGTGGTGCCCAGTCATTTCGTGCCGCTCGCCGCGCCCGGCATGGTGGCGCTTGGTCTCAAGTGGATGTGGAATCCGGAGTCGCCCTTTTACATCAAGCCGCGCCTGGACGCGGAGCTGTTCGCGTGGGGGCACAAATTCTGGCGGGCCGCCAATCCGGAGCATGTGGCGCGCAGCGCGCCGTTGCTGCGGGACTTGAGCTTCGCGAGCCGTGCGTGGTTCGAGGAGTTTGCCGCGATAACCGAAAACAGTGTCAGCCTCGTGACCAAGGGGTTGATCATGTTGTGCAAAACACCGCACACGCTGGAGGAGGAAGCCAGGTTCGCTGCGCGGGCAAATCAACTCGGCGTGCCCGCCCAAGTGATGGACGCGAAACAACTGGCGCAGCTTGATCCCGGCGTCACGATGGACGTGGCCGGCGGTGTTTATTTCCCGAAGGATTGCCATCTCAACCCGGCGCGTTTCCTCGCCACGCTCGAGGCGGAGTGCGTGACATTGGGCGTCGAATTCTCCTGGAATTCGGAAGTGACAGGTTGGCGAATCGCGGGCGACTGGATCAACGCGGTGCTCACTTCTCGCGGCGAATTCAGCGGCGACGAAATTGTGCTGTGTGGCGGGTCTTGGTCGCCGGTGGTGGCGCGAGGGTTGGGATTGAACATTCCCATCCAAGCGGGCAAGGGCTACAGCCTGACACTCTCCAAGCCGCGTCAGTTGCCGCAGATTTGCGCGATCCTCACTGAGGCGCGGGTTGCGGTGACCCCGATGGACGGCGCATTGCGTGTGGGCGGGACGATGGAGATTGCGGGATTAAACGAAGACATCAATCCCGTGCGCGTGCAGGGCATCATCAAGGCCGTGCCGAAATATTACCCGGAATTCCGTACCGCAGATTTTGCCGGCATTCAGCCATGGCGCGGCTTGCGACCGTGCTCGCCTGATGGTTTGCCTTACGTCGGGCGCACGTCGAAGTTTACAAACCTGACACTGGCAACCGGGCACGCGATGATGGGTTTAAGCCTCGCGCCGGTGACGGGCAAACTCGTCGGTGAAATCATTTGCGGCGACCAGCCCTCGCATGATCTGAGTTTGCTGTCGCCCAACCGTTACGCCTGAGGCGACAACCTTGAACCATGCCAGGTGGCCGACGAAATGTGGCCAGCCTCAGCCTGAAAAATTCCCAACGCAAAAAAGCCGCAACCAAAGCGGAGCGGTCAGTGTCAATTGAGTCCATTTGAAGCCCTTTAGCATTGCCTCCCTCGCTGATTTGCCTACGATGCCCAAACACTGCCGCGCTTGGGCGAAAATCAAGAATGACTCCGGAAGAAAAAGCCCGCCACCAGATTGACGCGATGCTTGTCGCATCCGGTTGGATCGTTCAGGATTACAGACAGTTCAATCCTTCCACCGGACGCGGCATCGCCTTGCGTGAAGCTCCGCTGAAGTCGGGCACGTGCGACTATCTCCTGCTCGTGGACCGCAAGGCCGTCGGCGTTGCCGAAGCCAAGAAGCAAGGCACGCTGCTCTCCGGCGTTGCCGAACAGTCTGGCCACTACGGCGAAAACTTGCCTGACTTCATCCAGTCCATAGCTCCAGGCCCTCTGCCGTTTCTTTACGAATCCACCGGTGTCGAAACTTTCTTCCGTGACGAACGCGATCCCGACCCGCGGTCCCGTCGCGTGTTCTCGTTCCACCGCCCGGAAACGCTCGCGGCCATGCTGGCCGAACCAGACACTCTGCGCCGTCGCCTTGCGCAAATGCCCACGGCTCACCCGTTGCCCGCGCAGAACCTCCGCGCCTGCCAGGTTGAGGGCATCACAAACCTCGAACAATCCTTTGCCGCCGCCCATCCGCGTGCGCTCATCCAGATGGCCACCGGTGCGGGCAAGACTTACACGGCGTGCGCGTTCACCTATCGCCTCATCAAACACGCCGGAGCGAAACGCGTCCTGTTTCTCGTGGATCGCGCCATTCTCGGTCGTCAGGCGATGGCCGAGTTTCAGCAATTCGTCGCCCCCGACACCGGCCGCAAGTTCACCGAGATTTACAGCGTCCAGCATCTGACCTCCAACAACCTTGACTCCGTCGCCCGCGTCACCATCTGCACCATCCAGCGCCTCTATTCGATTCTGCGCGGCGAGGAACTCGGCGAAGACCTCGACGAAAAATCCGGTTACGAAATCGCCACCGCAGACGACCGCCCGAAAGACGTGGCCTACACCGAACGCGTGCCCATCGAAGCCTTCGATTTCATCATCACGGACGAATGTCACCGCTCCATCTACGGCCTTTGGCGGCAGGTGCTGGAATACTTCGATGCTTTCCTGATCGGCCTCACCGCCACGCCGTCGAAGCAGACCATCGGGTTCTTCAATCAGAATCTCGTGATGGAATACAACCACGAGCGCGCCGTCGCCGATGGCGTCAACGTCGGCTACGAAGTCTATCGCATCAAAACGCAGGTCACCGAGCAGGGCGGCAAAGTGGAGAAAGGCTTCTACGTGGATCGGCGCAGCAAGGAAACCCGCGCTGTCAGGTGGGAACGCCTCGACGAAGACCTCACGTATGCCAACACCGACCTGGACCGCTCCGTCGTGGTGAGATCTCAAATCCGCACCGTCCTGCAAACTTTCAAGGACGCGCTCTTCACCGAACTTTTTCCCGGGCGCACGCTCGTTCCGAAAACACTCATCTTCTGCAAGGATGACTCCCACGCCGAGGACACCGTGCATCTCGTCCGCGAAGTGTTCGGCAGGGGCAACGACTTCGCCAAGAAGATCACCTACAAGACCTACAACCCGGAAACCAGGCGCTACGAAAAATCCGAGACGCTCATCCAGGAATTCCGCACCTCGCCCCAGCTCCGCATTGCCGTCACCGTGGACATGATCGCCACCGGCACGGACATCAAACCGCTCGAATGTCTCCTGTTTCTGCGCGACACCCGCAGCCGCACCTACTTCGAGCAGATGAAAGGTCGCGGCACACGCGTCCTCACGCCCACGGACTTGCAGGCCGTCAGCGGCGCGGACGCCCGCGCCAAGACCCACTTCGTCATCGTGGACGCCGTGGGTGTTTGCGAAAGCGACAAAACCGATTCCCGCCCGCTCGAACGCCAGCGCTCCGTTGCCTTCGACAAATTGCTGCTCGGCGTGGCCCTCGGCAAACGCGACGAAGACACGCTCACCACGCTGGCCGGACGCTTGGCACGGCTTGACCGCGAAATCGGGCGCGACGAAGCGAGGAAACTTGCCACCCTGGCTGGCGGAAAATCACTGGGCGAACTCTCCGGCATGCTGCTCCGGGCTATTGACCCCGACACCATCGCGGAAAGAGCCACTGGCAAGCCCGGCGCATCACCCGCCGAAGTTCTGCCCGAGAAATGTGAAGCCGCAAAAAAAGCCTTGGCCGACGCCGCTTGCGCCCCGTTCGATTTGCCCGCGCTGCGCGACGCGCTCGCCAAGGCCAAGCAGGACGCCGAGCAGACCATTGACAGCGTCACCATAGACACCGTGCTGGAACAGGGCTTCAGCGCCGCCGCCAAAGAAGAGGCGATGCGCCTGGTGAAATCCTTTCGCGACTACATCGAGCAGCACAAGGCCGAGATCACCGCGCTCCAGTTGCTCTACTCGCGCCCCTACAAACAGCGGCTCACCGAGCCGATGCTCAAGGAACTGGAAAAGAAACTGCGTGACAACCACGCCGCTTGGACCGAGGACAATCTTTGGAATGCCTTCGCCGCCGCCAAACCCGAGAAGGTTAGAGGCCGCTCGCAGGCGGGACGCTTTGCCGACCTCGTCGCCCTCGTCCGCTTTGCGCTGGAGCAACAGCCCGTGCTCGAACCCTTCGCCGAATCCGTCACCACGCGCTTCAACGAATGGCTCATGGACAAGGCGAAAGCAGGTGTGAGCTTCACCCCCGACCAACTCGCCTGGCTCAATCTCATCTGCGACCACATCGCCACCAGCCTGAGCATCGAGCCGGACGATTTCGATTACGCGCCGTTCAGCCAGCGCGGGGGACTCGGCAAAGCCCATCAGTTGTTTGGCGAAAAGCTCCCGGAGTTGCTCGACGAGCTAAACACCGTTCTGGCGGCATGAACTATTCAACATCAACTTTGATGTAGCCGGTTTATGGACTTCACCGTAGAGTTCTACGAAACGGATGCCGGGCGCTGCCCGGTGCGGGAGTTCCTGGACGAATTGAAGGCTGGCGGCCCAGGCGACCACGCGGCGGTGCTGCGCGGGCTGGCGAAATTGCGGAATCGCCAGTATCACCGCGAGCCGCTGTCCAAGGCGCTGGGCGACGGCCTGTTTGAGCTTCGGCATGTGGGCAAGTTGAACACCCGCGTCCTGTGGTTCTTCATGAAGGGCCGCCGCATCGTCGCCGTGCATGGCATCCGCAACAAAGGCCAGGCCATCCCGGCGCGCGACCTCGAAACCGCGCGTGATCGGATGCGCGACTGGCAGGAAAGGTTTGAAACATGAAGAAGACCAACTTTGATCTTTATCTCGAAGAACAATTGAAAGATCCGGATTTTGCCGAGCGATTTGAAAGAGCGGGCGAGGCGTGGGACGTGGCCCTGCAACTCGCCGCCCTGCGCGAAAAGGCCGGCCTTTCCCAAAAAGACCTCGCCCGCAAACTCAAGACCTCGCAACAGCAGATCAGCCGCCTCGAATCGCCCGGCTACGAAGGCCATTCCCTGAGCATGTTGCGCCGCGTGGCCCGGGTGCTCCACGCCCGCGTCCGCGTCGTGATTGAGGCCGACGAGCCGGGCAAGGCCGGTGCGCTGGCTGAAGACCCCGTTCCCTACCGCGTCAAACGCGCCGCCACCAAGCCGGCATGAGCGCGAACGCCCCAACCACAGCCCCAACGGGGCGAAAGAAAGCCATTGGCCATCGGTCATCGGCCATTGGCAATCCGGCGCAACCGCCCGCCGCCCTGGGTCACGATTCCCCAAACACGGCGAGCCCTGAAGGGGCGAAAGAAGGCGGCGAACTTCCGAAAGGCTGGCGGCGTGTTGCGATAAAGAACATGGCCGATTCTATTCAATACGGCCACACGGCGAGTGCGGTTGTGCGGAAGGACGGCCCGCGATTTCTCCGCATCACCGACATTCAGGACGGTCGCGTTGACTGGGACGCAGTTCCGTCGTGCGACATTCCAAAAGAGGAGATTCCGAAATACCGGCTGTCGTCCGGCGACCTTGTGTTTGCGCGCACGGGAGCGACGACGGGAAAAAGTTTTCTAATTGGCGACTGTCCCGAAGCGGTGTTCGCGTCTTACTTGATTCGTGTTCGCGTTTCGGCAGACGTTGACTCGCGTTATTTATCAGCATTTTTCCAGAGCCCGGATTATTGGCGTCAGATTGAAGGTGGCAAACGCGGCATCGGCCAACCGAACGTCAACGGGACGGTGCTTGGTGAAGTTCAATTTCCAATCGCTCCCCTTCCCGAACAGCGGCGGATTGTGGCGGAGATTGAGAAGCAATTCACGCGGCTGGAGGCGGGGGTGGCGGCGTTGCGGCGGGTGCAGGCCAACCTCAAACGCTACCGCGCCGCCGTCCTCAAAGCCGCCTGCGAAGGCCGCCTCGTCCCCACGGAGGCAGAGTTGTCCCGTGTAGGCCGCGTGCCCCCACGCGGCGTCGGGCGTGTAGGCCGGTTGCCCTCAACCGGCGTCCGGGCGAAGGGGAACGCCGCGTCAGGGGACGCGGCCTACAACGATGCGCCTTTTGAAACTGGAGCGGAACTCCTCGCCCGCATCCTCACCGAGCGCCGCCAAAACTGGCAGGGCCGTGGCCAATACAAAGAACCCAATGCCCCCGACACCGCGAACCATCCGGAAATTCCGGATGGTTGGACGTGGGCGACCACCGCTCAACTTTCATTTCTCGACGTCGGATTTGCGTTCAAGAGCGCTGAGTTTGACAAATCAGGCATTCGTCTCTTGCGTGGCGATAACCTTGAACCCGGCAAGATGCGCTGGTTGGACACACGCTATTGGCCAGAATCAAAGCTGGATGAGTTTCGCCATTTGCTGATTCGCGAAGGCGAAATCGTCCTGGCAATGGATCGCCCGCTGATTTCGTCAGGTTTGAAAATAGCGCGAGCGCGGGCGGACGACCTTCCGTGTTTGCTTGTTCAACGGATGGCACGATTCCGTCCAGTCGTTGAGGGGATGACTTCATTCCTATTCATGGCGATGAACACGCACGGCTTCATCAAACATTTGCTCGGAGGCCAAACTGGAACGCAGCTTCCGCATATCAGCGGCGATGGCATCCAAAGTTTTCCAGTCGCACTTCCCCCGCTGGCCGAGCAGACGCGGATCGTGGCGGAAGTGGAGCGGCGGTTGAGCGTGGTGGAGGAGTTGGAGTCGGTGGTGTCCGCCAACCTGCAACGGGCGGTTCGGTTGCGGCAATCCATCTTGCAGAAAGCATTCACGGGAGGTTTGGTATGATTTGCGCCACGAACGTCAGAACACGAAGCGCCGCGTGGGGGCACGCGGCCTACAACGTGACGCGCACCGTTCCTGTAGGCCGCGTGCCCTCACGCGGCGTTGGGCGAAAACCAATTTGTTGGCAACCATGAGCGACCTGATTCCATCCTCGCCCACACCCGGCGGCGAATTCCTGCTCTATCAGACGGAAGACGGGCGCACGCGCATCCAGTGCCGGTTTGAGAATGAAACGATCTGGCTGACGCAGGCACTCATCGCAGAGTTGTTCCAAAAGGACGTGCGGACGGTCAACGAGCATTTGGTGAACATCTTCGCTGAGGGCGAATTGAGTCGGGAGGCAACTATCCGGAAATTCCGGATAGTTCGAGCCGAGGGTCGCCGGGAGGTGACGCGCGAGGTCGAACACTACCGGCTGGAAGCCATTCTCGCGGTAGGCTATCGCGTCCGCAGTCTGCGCGGCACGCAGTTCCGCCAGTGGGCGACGGTACGCTTGAGCGAATATCTGGTGAAGGGGTTCACGATGGACGACGAGCGGCTGAAGAATCCGCCGGGCAAGGGGCATAAAGATTACTTCGACGAGCTGCTGGAGCGCATCCGGGACATCCGGTCGTCGGAACGGCGGTTTTACCAGAAGGTGCTGGATATTTACGCAACGAGTGTGGACTACACGCCGGACGCGGAGGTGTCGCAGCATTTCTTCGCCACGGTGCAGAACAAGATGCACTGGGCCACGCACGGTCAGACGGCGGCGGAGGTGATCCACGCGCGGGCGGATGCGAAGCAGCCGTTCATGGGCCTGCTGACGACGCGGCCCGGCGGCATCGTGCGGAAAGAGGACGTGGCCATCGCCAAGAACTACCTCACCGAAGACGAACTCCAGGTGTTGAATCGCATCGTGAACCTCTATCTCGAATACGCGGAATTGCAGGCATTGGAGCGGAAGCCGATGACGATGCGGAACTGGATCGCGAAACTGGATGATTTTCTGAAAGCGTCCGGGCGCGAGCTGTTGGAGCACGCGGGGAAAATCACCGCTGAAGACGCCAGAGTGAAGGCGGAGCAGGAGTTTGCCTTGTATCACAAGTTTGTGGATTCCCAGCCACGCTTGGTGGATTTGGATTTTGAAAAAGCGGTGAAGGAATTGAAAAGCCTGCCCGCGCCCAGCCGAAAGAAAAAGAAATCATGAGCAACCCAGCAACGAAAGCGCCGCGTGAGGGCACGCGGCCTACAAATTGGTGCTGTAGGCCGGCTGCCCCCAGCCGGCGCGTCCGATTCAATCTCCTATGAGCAACCCCACCGCCCTCGTCCAAAAACTTTGGAACTATTGCAACATCCTGCGGGATGACGGCCTGTCCTACGGCGACTACGTGGAGCAGTTGACGTTTCTGCTGTTCCTGAAAATGGCGGATGAGCAGGCCCGGCCGCCCTTCAACAAGCCGTCGCCCATTCCCAAGGGCAAGGATTGGCCGGCGTTGCTGGCCAAGGATGGCGACGAGTTGGAAATTCATTATCGCCATACGTTGGAGGAACTCGGCAAACGGTCGGGCATGCTGGGCGTCATTTTCCGCAAGGCGCAGAACAAAATCCA
>JAANMU010001837.1_pt1 | contig 17661 bp, 18 predicted proteins | sample 7279701 | NCBI WGS metagenome assembly JAANMU01 (sample SAMN14094539, study PRJNA606508) | bioreactor metagenome | isolation source: A lab-scale SPAN reactor treating ammonium-rich wastewater day 57 | place: Ireland: Galway | collected 2017-03-13 | reverse complement strand
GAAGATGGCGGCGGTGGAGATGGCGACGATGCCGACGCCGACGATCAGAGGCAATGCGCGCGGGTGACTCATGGGTGTGGATATGTAGCCGACGCGGGAGCGCGAGGGAAGAGGCGTTGAATCGGACGTGGGGAACTGTACCCGCTGGGAATCGGGGCGGGGTACATTCGCCCAGCGTCGGCGAAGGTCCGATTTGATTCTCTTGGAAAGCGCTGAATTCAGCGGCCCGCTGCGGCTTTTATTCCAGTCCCCTGCGGATCGAAGGCTGGCACGTCGCGTGTATGAGTACGTGCGGCAGGCTGTCGCGCGCCGCGCGGAGCGAGTAGAAGTCCCAGCCCGCTTGTTCCGCGTGCTGCGCAGGCCTGCCGAGGATTTCCGTCTGCCGTAGAAGTGACGGAGGGCCTCGCTCGCCCGTGGGGGAGTCTCGCCTTGTTGGATGAAAAAGGAATTCGTGATATGGAGTCTGCCCTGGCGGAAACGCAGTACATGCTCAAGCGGTGGCAATTGTCGGCGTCGGCGACGGGGTACATCTGGATCAAGCCAACGGTCGAGCGGCTAAGCCCGGAGGAACTCGCGGGCTTTCTGGCCCTGCTGCGCCGCGCGTGCGAATCGCATCAGCCGCGGATGATCATGTTTGACTTTCACGAGGTGCAGATCGTCGGGCACCAGTGGACGACGGTCGAATCGTTGCTGCTGGACTTGGCGCGATCGATGCACGCGCGGTGCCGAGTCGTGTCGTCGCCCCAACGGCCGGTCTCGGCGTTCTTTGTGTATCAGGATGCCGCGGAGTTCGGAGCGGCCGGCCCGCCGCGCAGTGCAATCCCGGCGGCGTGACGATCTGACCGCGCGATCGATCCGGATCGCGCGCGTCCGCAAGGCGAAGTTCCGCCGAGGCCGTCGGGTCTTGCCGATCCGAGCCGCCGCAGTCATGCGGCGGAATCTCATTCGCCCGTCCCGGTGCAACGGGGCGAGTCAGTGTGATTCACTTCTTCCGCCGTGCGTTTGGCTTGGTCGCACTTTTCGTTACGGCTGCCGCCTTCGCGCCGGTTGATTCCTTGCCCGGAGAGGATTCCTTCAACGTGCTGGTGGAAGCAGTTGCATCCGCCTTCGCCGCTCCATCCGCCGGCTTGGCCGTCGCATCCGGCTTGGCATCCGTGCTCGACGGTTTCACTTCCGCCGTGTCGGCCTTCGCGGCTTTGTGATACGACTCGCTGCGATAGTCGGTCTGGTAGAAGCCGGAGCCTTTGAACAGCACTGCGCCGCCCGGGCCGATGAGCCGCTTGACGGGCATGACCTTGCCGCACGATTCGCACTTCGCGCGGCGCAGGGCCGATGCCTTGATCGACTGGAACACTTCGAACACGGTCTGGCACTTGTCGCAGCGGTATTCGTAGGTCGGCATGGGTCGTGTATCCTGAAATCGCTCCGCGCGACAATCAACGCGGAAGATATCACGGCGAGCATGGTCGCCGGCTAAGCGCCCGCTTCGTTCGTTTTGATTTCGTTGCCGTTCCGGGTGTGGCCTTCTTGCCCGCTTTCACCTCCGGCGCTGATCGCCACGCGCGCCGGGCGAAGCACGCGATCGTGCAACCGATAACCTCTTTGCAGTTCCGCGCAGACCGTGCCGGCCGGCAGCGGCGAACTCGCGTCCCGCATCAGGGCTTCGTGAATCTCCGGGTCGAACGGTTTGCCGACGGCCTCGATCGGCTCGATGCCGTGGGCCTTGAGCACTTTCGCGAATTCATCGGCGAGCAGCTTCACGCCCGCGCCAACGGAGTCGTCGGGCGGCAGCTTGTTCACGTGTTCCAGCGTGCGGTCGAGGCTGTCCACCACGGGCAGCAACTCGCGGGCGAGGTCGGTCGCGGCGTGCTTGAGCGCCTGAGCGTGCTGCTGTTGCAATCGACGCGAGACGTTGACCGTCTCGGCCTGCGCGCGGAGATATTTGTCTTTGTATTCTTCCACCTCGCGCCGAAGGGCCTCGATGGGATCGACCGGCGCAGACGCCGATTGTTCCGCCGCGCTGCTGCTCGCGTCATTCAGCGCGTCGGGCGCGCCGCCATCGGCGTAATGTCTCACCTCGCCGTCGGTGGGGGTCACGATTCTGTGGTCTTCCTTCTTCATGGCTTGATACGCGATAAAGGCGGGACGCCCATGCTACCGGGCAATTAATCCTTCAGCGTCGAGAGAAACTCCTTCAGCTTGTCAAAGAATCCGCGGCTCTCCGGCAGCACGCGCTTGTCCTCTGTCTCGGCGAATTCACGGAGCAGCGACTGTTGCTTGTCATTCAACCGTCGCGGAATCTCCACGAGCACGGCCACAAGCTGGTCGCCCTTGCGGCCGCTGCGCAAGTCGGGCAGTCCCATTCTCGGCAGGCGGATCACTTCGCCGTGCTGCGTGCCGGCGGGAATCGTCACCTCTGACTTGCCCGTCAGCGTTGGGATTTCGATCGTCGCGCCGAGCGCCAGTTGCGTGAACGAGAGCGGCAGGCGGAAGAGCAAGTCGTTGTTGTGCCGTTCGAGGAATGGGTGCGCCTCTACGCGAACATGGCAGTGCAGATCGCCGCGCGACCCGCCCTGATCGCCCGGTTCACCTTCGCCGCGCAGGCGAACGACCTGGCCGTCGTGTACGCCGGCGGGAATTTTCACCGTGACGATCCGGCGCTTGGCCATTCGACCGCTGCCGCGACAATCCTTGCACGCTTTCGTGAAGGTGTTGCCTCTTCCCCGGCAGTCGGGGCAGGCCGTCACCACTCGCGACGAGAAGAACCCCATGCTCGTCGTGCGCTCGACCTGGCCGTAGCCGCCGCAGGTGGAGCAACTCTTCACGGCTGTGCCCGGTTCGGCGCCCTTGCCGGCGCAGCGCTCGCAGAAGTCGTTGCGGCTGAACTCGATCTGGCGCTCGACATCGTTTGCGACGTCGGCCAACGTCAGTACGATTTCCGTCTGCAGATCGACGCCGCGCGACGCCCGGCGGCCGCCGCCCGCATCGCCGAAGATGTCCCCGAAAATGTCGCCGAAGACGCTGAAGATGTCGTCGGCCCGCATGTGCGAGAAATCGTGACCGGCCGTGCCGCTTAATCCCGCGTGGCCGTAGCGATCGTATCGGCTGCGTTTTTCGGCATCGGACAGCACCTCGTACGCCTCGGCGGCGGCTTTGAACTTCTCCTCGGCGTTGGGCACGTCGCTCGCGCGGTCGGGGTGGTACTTCATCGCCGCCTGGCGATAGGCGCGCTTGATCTCGTCCGGCGAGGCCTCGCGACTGACGCCGAGAACGTCGTAGTAATCTTGTTTGGTCGCCACAGGCATCGCCGATCTTCATGAAGCCGACGGAATGCGATCCATCCGCCTTGCTCGATTCACTCGCACCATCGGTCGCGCGTTGCACGCGCTACCAAAAAACATCGGGACGCAGGCCGCGACAGGCCCCGTCCCGATGTGGTCAATCACGTGCGGCTCATCTTCTCCATCTATCGGACGGAACCGGGAATCGTCTGCTCTTTGTCCTTGTCCTTCAGCTCCGTGATCATCACGTTCGACATCAGCAGCACGCCGACCACGCTGGCCGCGTTCTCCAGCGCCGAGCGGACAACCTTCGCCGGGTCGATGATGCCGGCCTTGATGAGGTCGCCGAACTCGTCGCGCCGGGCGTCGTAGCCGAAGCTGCCCTTGCCCTCGAGAATCTGCTCGACGACCACAGCGCCGTCCTTGCCGCTGTTCTCGGCGATCTGCTTCGCCGGGGCCGACAGGGCCGACGCAATGATCATCATGCCGGTCTTCTCGTCGCCTTCGGCGCTCTTCGCGGCGGCCTTCACCGCTTCGATGCTGCGAAGCAGCGCCACGCCGCCGCCGGGGACGACGCCCTCTTCAACGGCCGCGCGTGTCGCATGGAACGCGTCATCGACCAGGTCCTTGCGCTCCTTGACCTCGATCTCGGTTGCGCCGCCAACGCGGATGACGGCCACGCCGCCGGTCAGCTTCGCCAGGCGCTCCTGGAGCTTCTCCTTGTCGTAGTCGCTAGTGGTCTTTTCGATCTGGGCGCGAATCTGATCGGCCCGCGCGGTGATGTCGGACTTCTTGCCGGCGCCTTCGATGATGGTCGTGTTGTCCTTTGCGATGACCACCTTCTTGGCGCGGCCCAGTTGCGTCGTGTCGATGCTTTCGAGCTTCAGCCCGCGATCCTCGCTGATGAACTCGCCGCCGGTGACGACCGCGAGATCGCCGAGCATGGCCTTGCGGCGATCGCCGAATCCCGGGGCCTTCACCGCGCAGACCTTGAGGATGCCGCGCAGGCGGTTAACGACCAGCGTCGCCAGGGCCTCGCCCTCGACGTCTTCGGCGATGATGAGCAGCGGCTTGCCGCCGGTGAGAATCTTCTCCAGCAGCGGCACAAAGTCGCGCAGCGAACTGATCTTCTTCTCGTAAATGAGAATGTACGGGTCTTCCAGCACGCACTCCATGTCGGCCGCGTTGGTGATGAAGTACGGCGAGATGTAGCCCTTGTCGAACTGCATGCCCTCGACGACGTTCTTCTCCGTCTCGAAGCTCTTGCCCTCTTCGATGGTGATGACGCCCTCGGGGCCGACTTCTTCCATCGCCTCGGCCAGCAGCTTGCCGATCTTCTCATCGCCGTTGGCCGATACCGTGCCGACCTTGGCGATGTCTTCGGAACCTTTCACCTTCACCGACAGCTTGCGAATCTGTTCGACCGCCACGGTCACGGCGCGATCCATGCCGCGCTTCAGCAGCAGCGGGTTCGCGCCGGCCGTCACGTTGCGCAGGCCTTCCTTGAAGATGGCCTCGGCCAGCACGACGGCCGTCGTCGTGCCGTCGCCGGCGACGTCGCCCGTTTTGCTGGCGACTTCGTTCACCATCTTCGCGCCCATGTTCTCGAACGGCTCGGGCAGTTCGATCTCCTTCGAGACCGTCACGCCGTCCTTCGTTACGCGCGGCGCGCCCCAGCTCTTCTGGAGCAGCACGTTGCGACCGGTCGGGCCGAGGGTCACCTTCACCGTCGACGCCAGTTTCGTCAGGCCCTCGCGAACAGCCTCGGCGGCCCGCGCACTGAACATCATCTGCTTCGCTGCCATGGATCGTTCCTCTCAATCAATGCGGCCGCCAGGGGCCGATTTTCGATTCGCGAACTCCCTCTCCCTTTCGAGGAGAGGGCCGGGGTGAGGGTCGATTCATCGTTCGACGCGTCACCTGTAAGTGATTTCGATTACTTCTCCAGGATCGCCAGCACGTCGCTCTCGCGGATGACCGTGTACTTTTTGCCGCTGACGGTCACCTCGGTGCCGGAGTACTTGCCGTAGAACACGTCGTCGCCGACGCGGACCGAAAGCGGGCCGCGGTTGCCGCTGTCCAGCAGCTTGCCCGGACCAACGGCCAGCACCTTGCCGCGCGTCGGCTTTTCCTTCGCGTTGTCGGGCAGAACGATTCCGCCCGCCGTGCGCTCCTCGGCCTCATGCTGTTCAACCACGATGCGATCATCCAACGGCTTGATGTTGATGCGTCCCATGTCTGTCACTCCTAAGAGGTTGTCTGTTCTTCAGGCGCTTGGCGCCGGTTCGTTCCTGTTTGATTGCGTCGCCGGGTTCGATCGCTTGCGCGATCGGCTCTCTGTTTCGGCGTGGGGATTACATCATCCCGCCCATGCCGCCCATTCCCATTCCGCCCATGCCACCCATGCCACCCATGCCGCCCATTTCGTCGTCGTCATGGCCGTGGCCGGCCTGGCCGTCGCCACCGTCGGTCTTGGGCTTCTCGGTGATGCAGCAGTCGGTGGAGAGCAGGATGCGAGCTACGCTTGATGCGTTCTGCAGCGCCGTGCGGACGACCTTGGTCGGGTCGATGACGCCGTCCTTCACGAGGTCGGTGTATTCGTCGGTGAGGGCGTTGTAGCCGAAGGCGCCGCTCTTCTGCTCGACGCGATGCACGACCACGCCCGGCTCGACGCCGGCGTTCTGGGCGATCGCCATGATCGGCGCGAGCAGCGCCCGGCGGATCACTTCCACGCCGACGGCTTCACCGTCGCTCTTCGTGCGGACGCTGTCCAGCGCCGAGCGCGCCCGCAACAGGGCCACGCCGCCGCCGGGGACGATCCCCTCTTCGATGGCCGCGCGCGTCGCGTGCAGCGCGTCTTCATAGCGAGCCTTCTTCTCCTTCAACTCCGCCTCGGTGGCCGCGCCGACCTGAATCTGCGCCACGCCGCCCGACAGCTTCGCCAGGCGCTCCTGGAGTTTCTCGCGGTCGTAATCGCTCGTGGTGTTCTCAATTTCCTTGCGGATCATTTCGATCCGGCCCTGGATCGCCTTGCTCTGGCCCGCGCCCTCGACCACCGTCGTGTTGTCGGCATCGACGTGAATCTTCTTCGCCTGGCCCAGGTCGGTGATGGCCACGTTGTCCAGCTCGATGCCGAGGTCCTTGAAGATCGGCTTCGCGCCGGTCAGCACGGCGATGTCCTCGAGCATGGCCTTGCGGCGGTCGCCGTAGCCCGGGGCCTTCACGGCGCAAATCGACAGGATGCTGCGCAGCTTGTTCACCACCAGCGTCGCCAGCGCCTCGCCCTCGACGTCTTCGGCGATGATCAGCAGCGGGCGCTTGGTCTTTGCCACTTTCTCCAGCAGCGGGACGAGCTTGGTGATGTTGCTGATTTTCTCCTCATAGACGAGCACGAACGCCTTGTCGAGTTCGCACTCCATGTTGTCTGCATTGGTGACGAAGTGCGGCGAGAGGTAGCCGCGGTCGAACTGCATGCCCTCGACCACTTCGATCGTCGTCTCGGCGCTCTTGCCCTCTTCGATCGTGATGACGCCGTCCTTGCCGACCTGCTTGAAGCAGTCGGCCAGCTTCTCGCCGACCTCGCGGTCGTTGTTCGCCGAGATGCTCGCCACGCGGACGATGTCCTCCACGTTGCGGTCGTCGGCCTTGACCGGGCGCGACAGCTTCTTCAACTCCTCCGTGACGGCCGCAACGGCCTTGTCGATGCCGCGGCAGATGGCCATCGGATCGGTCCCGGCGGCGACGTTCTTGAGGCCCTCGCGGAAGATGGCTTCGGCGAGAACGGTCGCGGTGGTCGTGCCGTCGCCGGCGGTGTCGGAGGTCTTGCTCGACGCTTCTTTCACGAGCTGCGCGCCGAGATTCTCGTACTTGTCGGAGAGTTCGATTTCCTCGGCGACGCTCACGCCGTCCTTCGTGACGGTCGGCGCGCCCCAGCCCTTGTCGAGGATCGCAGTGCGACCGCGGGGGCCGAGGGTGGCCTTGACGGCCGATGCGAGTTTTTCAACGCCGGTCAACAATGCCGCGCGGGCATCTTCGTGAAATGAAAGCTGCTTGGCGCCCATCTGTGCAGGTCTCCTTTTGGACGTAGCCGACTGCGTGTGATCGGGTGGCGTATGTCTGTGATTTGTTTGCGGGAGGGGCGTCCGCCGCCCCGGTTCAGACCGTCTCCTCGTCCGTGCTATATGAATCAAGGGCAAGCCTTGTGCCGAGGTTGGCCATCCACGCACCAGTTGGTGTAAGTAATTGTCAATGCTGGCGTTATCGTCCAATCATCGAAATCGCCATGGGCCGGACCAGAGGGCGGAAATCTGCCACATAGGCAGCCGGGTTCGAGTGGACTGCCGAACTGTCACGGAGTCTTGAACGGGGAGCGGGGCCGGCAGACCGGGTCCGGGTGGGTGATTGCGGAGTAAACTGGCTCGGGAATTCACACGACGGGAGCGGCCCATGAGCGACCATCTTCAGTCCATTCTCCGCCAGTATGACCCGACCGCGCCGCTGGAGCGGGCGTGGACGATTCCCGCGCCGTGGTACACCGATCCGGCGGTGGCGGCGCTGGAGCAGCGGGCGGTGTTCGGGGCGAGCTGGCAGTACGTCGCCCCGCTGGATCGGCTCGAAGCGCCGGGTTCGTTCGTGACGGCGACGGTCGCGGGTGAGCCGATCGTGGTCGTGCGCGGGCGGGATGGCGCGCTGCGCGGGTTCTTCAATGTGTGTCGTCATCATGCGGCGGCCGTGGCGACGGAGAAGTGCGGGTCGTGCTCGGTGCTGCGGTGCCCGTATCACGGGTGGACGTACGATCTCGACGGACGTCTGAAAGGCGCGCCGGAGTTCGAGGGCGTGGAGGATTTTGACCGCGCCGCGTCGGGGCTGATGCCCGTGGCGGTGGAGACGTGGGAGCGGTTTGTGTTTGTGCGGCTGGGTGCCGGCGGGCTGCCGTCTGCGTCGAATCTCCTCTCCCCCCTGGGGGAGAGGTTGGGTGAGGGGGGATCGACGGGAAGTTCCGCGGGCACACCCTCACCCCGGCCCTCTCCCTTGAAGGGAGAGGGTGAGTCACTGAAGGAACATCTCGGTGACATGGCGGCGGGGGTGGCGAAGCTGGATTTGGCGCGGCTCAAGTTCTTCGAGCGGCGGCGATGGACGCTGAACTGCAACTGGAAGGTGTACGTCGATAACTACCTCGACGGGGGCTATCACGTCCCGCATTTGCACAAGAGTTTGAGTAGCGTGCTGGAATACAGCGATTACCAGATCGAAAACGGCGAGCGCTATTGCCTGCAACACAGCCCGCTCAAGGCCGGCAAGGACGCCGAGACGGCCGCCGTGCGCAAGGGCGACCGGGCCTATTACTACTGGCTGCATCCGAACTTCATGCTGAACTGGTACGAGGGGGTGATGGATGTAAACCTCGTGCTGCCTCTGGGGCCGGACAAGTGCGAGGTGATTTTCGATTTCTTCTTCGACGACGTGGGCGAGAGCGCGGCGGCGCGCAACCGCGCCAGCCTGGCCGTCGGCGAGCGTGTGCAGCAGGAGGATATCGACATTTGTGAAGCCGTCCAGCGCGGCCTGCACAGCCGGGCGTACGTGGCGGGGCGCTTAAGCGTCCGCCGCGAAGCGGGGGAGCATTTGTTTCATCGGTTGTTGCATGGGGATTTGGCAGGGGAGGTATCAAAATCTAATAAGCCAGCCAGTTATTTATGATTATGCCAAAATTCAAATGACTTGTGGAAGCCTGTCAGGAAAGACTCGATGCCGCTTGCAGACACAATTGCAATTGTTCGCAAATACTCACTCGCAAGGATCGCAGACAATTTGGGGCTTTCAGAGTGCTTTACGAAATCGTGCTTCAAATCGGGCGACATCGGATATTGCAAGTACACGAAATCCCGTTTTGTGACTTCGTCGCTGCTGTCGAAATTGATCTTGCCGGTAGCAAGTTCCGAAGAAAAAAGGTTGATGTTGCTCGTGTAGAGGTTTGCCGTCGTGAATATAATCGGCATGTACCATGCGTGGACTATTAAATCGTCACGGTGTTGCTTCGGGCGACTTGCAGCTCTGTTGATCAAGCCACTGACACCTCTGCACGCTTGGCCGGCAGCCTTCTCAATCGCATCTCGATCCGCGCCGCGTCGTGAGCTCTCGTCACCTACTGTACTCGTTGATTTTATAGAAATTCCCCTATGATAGACTTCCTGTGGGTCGAGAGACCAAGCACCGTCCATGTAATCCCCGCAGGCCAGTACTTCTGTTGGCAACTTCCCCGGAGAACTTCCTTCGACATAGCGAGTAGTTACCTTTTCAGTAATCAGGGCACGGTTGATTTCGTCCATACCAAATCCGACAAATGGAGCCTTTACAAAGCACCAATCGGAGAAAGCTGGATTCACACGCTTGCATTCGGCAGTCAGGAGAAAGCTTCTGTCTTCGCTGGACAAGACGAAGTCAATGTGCGTGGCATGCCCCCCGGCGATGACCGGGAATTCTGCGACATCAACACACCAGTGGTTGTTTGGAAATATCCTCTGAATTTCTTTTATGACGGCATACTGAAAGCCATAGCCATGTTGATCCAGTTCAGATTGCAGTGACTCTGTAATTTGTGGTTCTTTTGATTTTCTTGATTCTGATGACATGGCTGCACCGATTGGAATAATGGGCCAGATTAATATCGTCAACGATGATTCGAGCTTCCTTCGAACCTGCGTCCGCAATTTACTATTGTACACGCACCGGCGAAGCCCGCTCGCTTGCGCTTAGGACTATGCTGCGCGAGCGATGCCCTCACCCGGAGGGCGCACGGGCGTTGCCAGGGGCGCGGCGAGCCTTAGCGCCGCTTACCTGATTCCATCAGCGCCTGTTCCAGGATTTCGGCCGCGACCTGCATCGGGCTGATTTTCCGTTCGCGGTTGCTAAGCTTCTCGGCAAGGTCGCCAAGCTTCTTCTTCGTTGATGCCGACATGGGAATCTTGCCGCGATGATTCCAGCGGCGATCGGTCGGGCGGCCCGGCCGTTTGCCCCTGCTCGGCTTCAGCCGATGTTTGAGCGAGCGAATGATGGAGGCCAGTCTGGCAGCGCCAAACGCACCGCCGCCCACTACCGGCAATTCCGCGATGATCTCCGCGCCGAGCGATTCAGCAACTTTGTCGATTTTCCGAGCCATGATCGTCACCCTGCTTCCGCCAACTTACTCAACTGGAAACCGTATCTCCATGTAGTGCCGGTCAATGACGAATCCTACGGCTCCCTGATGAGTCGCACGGCCCATTCCCTCCAGGAAGTCCCGCAAGGCCGACGCCTGCCTCGTAATGGACGACATTGTGGTGTAACACTGAATCACCACCGGTTCGTCAAACAGCAATTTGCCGCCCTGGTCATCGTCTCGCCAGACACCTTTGCCGCGCGGAAAGGCCGTCGCGCCGCCAAGTAGTCGCCCCAGGGTTGCCAACGCCTCTTGTACCCATTGGTCCTGATTGATCGGCCGACTTTTTCGGTCGTGGCTCGGAATGAACAGGACCAACAGGGTCGATGCGGTCTTGGATGCATGCAAGGCACGTCCAATGGACTTATCCTTCATTCACCTACTCCATCTTAGCACTTTTTGCCCCAAAAGTCAATCGGGAATCCGCTGCCCACCCGATCCCATTGCGGCACTTAGATGTTGAACGCATACAGCAGCGCCGTGACGGCCACGTCGGCGGTGATCAGCGCGACGATGCATTTGACGACGGTGTTGGTGGTCGCGCGGCCGACGCCTTCGGCGCCGCCGGTGACGTTGAGGCCCTCGTAGCAGGCGATGATGGCGATGAGTAGGCCGAAGATGGGGCCTTTGCCCAGGCCGCTAAGAAAATCCTTCACGGTGACGGCGGCCTGCGTGGCGGAGAGGTAGCGGTCGGGCGTGATGTTCAAGACACCTGTCGCAGTGATGAATCCGCCGAGCACGCCGACGACGTCGGCGATGACAATCAGCATGGTGAGCATGATGACCGTGGCGAGAAAGCGCGGCATGACGAGAAATCGCACGGGGTTCAATGCGATGGCGCGCAGGGCTTTGATCTCCTCGCCCTCGACCATCGTGCCCAGCTCGGCGGCGATGCTCGCGCCGGCGAAACCCGAGAGCACGATGCCCGAGAGCAGCGGCCCCAGCTCGCGGAACATGGCGATCACCACGATGTCGGCGATGCGTTCGATCTGGCCGTAGTTGCGCAGTGTGGGCGCCATTTGCAGGCTCAAGATGATGCCGATGAAGGTCTGCACGAGGGCGATGATGGGGATGCTGCGGATGCCGACGCGAACCATTTGCGAGAGCAGGTTTTCGTAGCCGATCGGGGCCTCGCGGAGGATGGCGGTGCGATAAAGCCACGTAAACGTGTCGGCGACGAGGTAGATCATGCCGCCGAGCATGGCGACGACGCGGCGACCGTTCTCCGCGCCGGAGAGGACGCCCTCGCCGAGCGCGGTGACGCCGCGCTGCCAGGCGGAGGGGAGCGGGTCGGATTGGGCGGGCGTGTCGCTCATGAGTCACACACAGAGTGAGCCGCGGGTTTCAACCCGCGCGGCGCTGAATGCGCGATTGACCGTTCACACTTGTTCACAAGGCCGCGCGAGCTGAAGCTCGCGGCTCGTTATTGCGTTTTCGCGGCTCGTTAAATCTCGCTCGCGGCTTGGAAGAACTCGATCGCTTGCAAGATCGGCTCATTTGCCTCGTCACGCCGTCAGGGCGGTGGCCTGGTCGTCGCAGATCGTGAAGAACTTATCGAGCTTGGTGATTTCAAAGACGCTTCGCACCCGCGGGTTCATGCCGAAGAGCACCATCTTGCCCTTGTAGTCGCGCACGCGGCGGAAGACCTCGACCAGCGTGCCGACGCCCGACGAGTCCATGTACGGCACCTCGCGCAGGTCCAGCACCAATCGCTTGGGCCGCTCGCCGGCCACGTCAGCCAGCGCCGCATGCAAAGCGGGCGAATGGTGCAGATCAATGTCGCCGCCGAGGACGACGACCGTCCCGTCGTTGTGCTTGTCGATGCTCTTCACGAGGCCCGAGTTTTCCGCCATGACTGACTTCTCTTTCCTGACCGCGTCGCCGAATCTCCATTCGACGCCGCTCGTACCTCGTTCGTGGCATTCTCGTCCGTTGAATGCCGATGTCCTAGTGCCTCATCATACCGACCGGAGGCTGATTCCATTTCGGACCGGCCGGAGGCCGATGCTACCCGGCCGACGCACCGTTTGCCGGTTGCGGCGATACGTACTTTACCATGTCGAGCTGCATTCCGCCGTCGGGCGGGCAACTGTATTCAAACGAGTCCATCACGGTCTGGATGATGTGCACGCCCAAGCCGCCGGGGCGCACGTCCTCCAGATTGCGACTGCGAATCGTAGCCGGATCGACTTGTCGCCCCTGATCGCGCACGGTGACGGCGATGCCCGGGCGGCCATCTTTCGATTTCACCGGGGCGAGCGTGATCTGAATCGGCTGATCGGGCTTGCCCTCGTAGCCGTGCTTGATGACGTTGGAGAGCGCTTCGTCGATGGCCCAGGTGAGCGCGTGGGCGTCGGTCTCGCCGAAGCCTTCGAGGCCGGCCATGCGCTCGACGGCCCCGCGCACGATCGGCAGGCTCTTGGAGCTGCTGTTGATCGACAGTTCCACGCGGTTGGAATCTGACATCAGTCTTTGACCTCATCGGGCGCGACGCTTCCCGATCCGTAGCTCTCGGCCGGCGTTGTTTCCTGCCGGGGATTGCCCTGGTTCATTGACACCTTGTGCGCGCCCTGGTCAATGTAGGCGCGCCAGCGCTGAATGGCGGCGAGGCGTTCGGCGCTGCTCTGGCCCGATTCCAGCCCGAACCGTTCGCCCGTCAGTCGCTCCAGCGCCAGCATGGCGAAGAACTGCACGCCGTTGTCTTCATCTTCGAGGCGGTCGACAATGAGCGGCACGGCTGACCGGTCACCGGCGTTGGCGGCGGCCTGGACGGCCATGATGCGCTCGGTGGGGTCGTCGGAATTGAAATTGGCGCGATAGGGAGGGATGTTGCAGCCGACCAGAGCGAGGCAGAGCATGGCCCAGCCATGGAAGAAGGATCGTCGGGATGGGCGGTGCTGAACGGTCAAAAGGCGGCTCCTGCGTGGGTTAGTCTACGAGGAGAGTGGCGGCGGTACAAATTTCGGGTGCGGATAGAGGTTGTGAGTTGTTGAAATGTGGAAGGGAAAGGTGCGTCGGCGCGTGAGGAGGGCGCGGCGGGCACGTTTCAATGATCGTTGAAATAACGTTGCGGCGTGGTTTGTGCGATTGGGCAGCGCGGTTTGGAGCGCCAAGCGAAAGGAAATGCGTCATGGGTCGAAAAAAACACTTGATTGGAATGGCGCGGGGGTTGGTGCTGGCTATGGTGCTGGGTGTGGGCAGCGTGAGCGAAGCAGGCGATGTGGATGCGAAGAACATCGCGATCGCGAAGGAGGCAGCGCGGGCGATTTTTGATGGGCAATACGACGAGGCGGTGAAGCACTTTGATAAGACGATGGCCTCGGCGCTGGGTCCGGACAAATTGCGCGAGACGATGGAGGGACTGGTGGCGCAGGCGGGGAAGATGCTGTCGCTGGGCGAACCGAAGGCGGAGCGGTCCGGCGCACACGACGTGGTGCTGATCCCCGCGCGGTTTGAGAAAGGGGCGATGCGATTTCGAATCGTGCTGTCGGCGAAGAACGAGATCGCCGGATTGTTCATCCAGCCGGACGTGCAGGCGGTGGCGTATGAGAAAGCGCCGTACGACGAGCCGAGCGCGTATCAGGAGACGGATGTCGAGTTCGGATTGCCGGGCTGGCGATTGAGGGGCAAGTTGATGGTTCCCATCTCGCGGTCGCTGCATCCAGTAGTGATCCTGGTGCACGGATCCGGCCCGCACGACGCGGACGAGACGATCGGGCCGAACAAGCCGTTTCGCGATCTGTCGGGCGGTCTGGCGTCGCGCGGGGTGGCGGTGCTGCGGTATGAGAAGCGGACGTTCGCGCACGGGGCGAAGATCAAGTCGCTCGAGAACTTCGGCATCAAGGAAGAAGTGATTGAAGACGCGGTGGAGGCGGCGCGATTTGTTCGCAAGCATGGCGGCAACATCGACCCGAATCGCGTGTACGTGCTGGGGCACAGCCTCGGGGCGAGCGTGGCGCCGCTGATCGCGGAGGCGGATGGAAAATTGAGCGGCATCGTGATGGCGGCCGGCACGGGGCGCGATATGTACGATGTCGTGCAGGAGCAGTTGAACTACATCGCGTCGCTGCCGGGCGCACAAAAGGAGGCGAATCGGAAGGTGGCGCGCGAGACGCGCGCGGCGATCCAGCGGATTCGAAGTGGGAAGGCCAAAAAGGGAGAGGCCGTGCTGGGCGTTCCGGCGGCGTACTGGAACGATGTGAACGAGGCGATTGCCCAATCGGTGAAGCTATTGTCGACGATGACGCCGCGGGTGCTGGTGATCGGCGGCGGTCGGGATTACCAGGTGACGAAGGCGGATTTCGAGATCTACTCGGCGGCGCTGAAGGGTCGGCCGAATGCGACGTTGAAGTGGTACGACAATCTCAATCACCTGTTCATGGCGGGGAAGAAGAAGGCGACGCCGGCGGAGTACGAAAAGGCCGGGCATGTGGACAAGCGCGTGATCGAGTTGATCGCCGAGTGGGTGCAATCGCCGGGGGGCGAATGAAAGGGTCGTTCGAGGCACCGTGGTTATTGACGATTCAGATCGTCGTCGTCGCCGGGGCGGGTCAGCAGGTACTGGTGCTTGAATTGTTCGCTGGTGTGGGAGCGCTTGGCGCGGAGGACGGTATCGCGCCGGGCAATGGTCCCCGCGGGCAGCACGACCACCTGCACGGGCCCCAAGCGCAAGCTCGCGCGTTTTGATTCGTATTCGATATTCAGTCTGCACAACGCGGCGTCGAATTGCGCGGCCAAGTCGGTCTCAATTTCGGGCGGCGCCTCGCGCGGTCCGATTGCATTTTTCTCAACGTACAGGCGATAGTGCGGCGGCTCGCCCCAGACCGGCGCGACGATGAAATCGGCGCTTGGTTGTTCGTGAGCGGCCGCGCGGGCCGCCACGGCGACTCGCCCTGGGGGAACTGAAGCCCGCAGCTCGAGGACAACCGTTTGCATCGCGGCGACGACCTGATGCTCGGTGAGCTTTTCGCCTGTGAGCGAGCAGGTGTGCGCGTCGCGGCTCAAGAACTCGATCATCGGCGCTCCGCCGAGAAAGCCTGTCACGCGCACGCGATCCCCCAGGTCGTAGCGATACAGCCCGCCCGCGTTTGTCAGCACGACAAAGTACTCGGCTCCGACCTGCAACTCATGACCAAGCAGCGTGTCGGGCCGGGCGCGGCCGTACTGTTCGGCCGGGATGAACTCGAAGAATTGACTCGTGACCGCGAGGACGCCGGACGCGGTTTCATCGTCGATGGGGATGGACATGCGGCCTTCGCTTGCAATGAGACCGATGTCGCGCACGGACGTTTCGCCGAACCATTGGCGGATCTGCGGGCGATAGAGGCCCATCGTGCCGCCGGTCCAGTGCGCGAGGAAACTCAAGCGCCAGTAATGTTGAGGCAGCAGTGCGTCGTGTCGGGCGGCGAGGGATTCGAGTTGCTTCGCGCGCGATTTGTCGGGCTTGAGCCGGTCCCAGAGGACGACGCGCACGTTGCCGGGAATGGGCAGCGATTCGTCGAGTTTGCCGTCGTGCACGTCGCGGATGAGCTGCGCGCGGTGGTCGTTCGCCGTGCGGGCGAGGGCGATCAGGGTCGCGGGGTTGGCGGTGACCATCCACGACACGTCGCGCACGATCGCAAGGCGCATGATGGTGTAGTACTTCGCGGCGGCGTCGGGGATGTGCGCGACGGCGGGATGCGTGGTGTAGTATCGCCGCACAAGTTTCTTCTGCGTGGCGGCGAGGAGGCCGGTGATCGCGCCGCAGGGCGCGCCGCCCGGTGCGACATGATCGTTCATCGGGCTGACCACTTGCACGATGTGGCGCAGCATCGAGCCGGGATGATCGAGCAGGGCCTTTAGCCCCCAGATGTTCCAGCCGCGGCGGCAGTCGGCGAGGACTTCGCTGGTCACGGGGATGTATTTCGGTTGCGCGGTGGTGCCGCTGGTCATGGCGAACATGAGGACGCGCGCGCCGGGCGGAAGCAGCGCCGTCGTGTCGCCGCGGCGGACGCGCTCGATATCGTCGGCGATGTCGGCATAGGTGCGGATCGGCACCTCGCGGCGAAACTCGGCCTCGTCGCGCAGTTTGGCGAAGCCGTGGCGCTTGCCGAAGTCGCTGGCGGCGGCGCGGCGCAGGATGCCGGCGAGCAGTTGCCGCTGGGTACGGTGGGCGTCGGTGACGGCGCGAAAGAATCGGCGCGTCGAGAGTCGCGCGTGATTCGCGGCGAACTTCGCCAGGATCGTGTCGAGCAGCTTCGCGGCCACGGTCGATCCAGTGTATGCCGCGCGGCCGATCCGACAAGCGGCGGCGATTCAGGCAGGCGGGGCGTGAGAGGCAGCGGCCGGCTCGGTGGTGTCGACGCACTTGGCGATGGCGATGTCGCCCGTGACGTTGACGACGGTCCGGCACATGTCGAGCACGCGGTCGATGCCGAGGATGATGCCGATGCCCTCTCCGGGGACGCCGACGGAGTTGAGCACGACAACGATCATGGGCAGGCTGCCGCCGGGGATGCCGGCGGTGCCGATGCCCGCAAGGATGGCCATGAGGATGACGACGATTTGTTGCTGAAACTCGAGGTGGACTCCGAAGACCTGTGCGATGAACAGGATCGTGACGCCTTCGTAGAGCGCCGTGCCGTTCTGGTTGGCGGTGGAGCCGACCGTGAGGACGAAACTGGTGATGTCGCGTCGGACGCCGAGGTTTTTCTCGGTGACGCGCAGGGCGGTGGGGAGCGTGGCGCTGCTGCTGCTGGTGGCGAAGGCGGTGAGCATGACCTCGCTGATTCGCGCGAAGAATTTGAACGGATTGGTGCGCGTCACGACAAGAATGAGAAGCGAATAGACGACAAGCATCTGAAAGCCCAGCCCGCTCATGACGGCGATGACAAACCAGCCGAGCGTATGAAGGATTTCCAGCCCGAGCATGGCGGTGAGGGCGAAGACCAGCCCGGCGACGCCGAAGGGCGCGAGCCGCATGGCCATGTTGATGATCTGCATGACGGCTTCGTAGGTCGCCTCCAGCAGCGAGACGAGCGGGGCGGTTTTCTCCGGGGCGAGCGTGATGGCGACGCCGACGATGAGCGAGAAGAACATGACGGCGAGCATGCCGCCGCCGGGGCTGGAGCCGTCCATCGCGCCGACCATTTCCTGGATCGGGTTCTTGGGGATGATGTCGAGCAGGGCGTCGCGCGGGGTCTTGGC
>JAANMU010001835.1_pt1 | contig 17669 bp, 13 predicted proteins | sample 7279701 | NCBI WGS metagenome assembly JAANMU01 (sample SAMN14094539, study PRJNA606508) | bioreactor metagenome | isolation source: A lab-scale SPAN reactor treating ammonium-rich wastewater day 57 | place: Ireland: Galway | collected 2017-03-13 | reverse complement strand
GGGCGTCCTGGAGAGGTGTCCGAGTGGCTGAAGGAGCCGCATTCGAAATGCGGTCAGCGGGCAACTGCTGCGGGGGTTCGAATCCCTCCCTCTCCGATGATCGCGCGGTCGCATATTGAATTGCGCATTCCCGCGCACCGGCCACTCCGGCATTGTTCGGTCCAATGCCATAGCGGCGCATCCCGTTCCGCACTATCATGCTTCGGACGTACCTGCTTCCCGCCGATCACGCTGCGCGATTCGACTTCCGTACTCGCGCTTGCCTGCGATGATTCCGATGCGAGACGCAAACAAGGATGATCGTCTTGCAAACCACGCAACGAACCGGCCCGACACTCCATGCGCGCGAAGAGACTCTTAATGGATTCGTTCCTGACCGTATCGTCGAGCAAGAAGCCGCCCGGCTGAACGTGAGCGGCGGCGGCGCGGTCAACACCTCGCGAAACCCCAGGCCCGGATTCCTGCAGATCATCCCTGAAATGTTGCGCGACGAAGTGGGGGCGCCCGTCATTCACGGCCATGCCCCGGACGCGCCCGAGTCCATCGGGGAACTCACACGCGCGCCGGTCCTTTCGCTGCCCGTGAGGATTACCAATTTCATCGCCATTATCCTCCCGTTTGCTGGTCTGATCGCCGCCATCGTCCTCATGTGGGGCTGGGGCTTCGACTGGCTGCATCTGGGCCTGTTTGTCGGCATGTACGCCATGACCGGCCTGGGGATCACCATCGGCTTTCACCGGCTCTTCACTCACCGCGCGTTTGAAACCACGCGCCCAATCAGGCTGCTGCTGGCTGTATTGGGTTGTATGGCCGTACAGGGGCCGATCCTTCGCTGGGTTGCGACGCACCGCCGCCACCATCAGCACAGTGACGAACACGAAGACCCGCACTCACCGAACATGCACGGGACGGGCTTCGTCGGTCTCGTCAAAGGCATGTGGCACGCGCACATGGGCTGGATGTTCAAGCCCGACTCGCCGAATCTCTTCAGCTACGTGAACGATCTCGTGAAGGACAGCGCGGTGCGGCGCGTGAGCGACCTGTTCCCGTTGTGGGTGGTGATCGGCGTGGCGATCCCGACGGCCCTGGGCGGGCTGACCGCGCAGTCCTGGACCGGGGCGCTGCTGGGCTTCATCTGGGGCGGCCTCGTGCGCATCTTCTTCGTGCATCACGTGACATGGAGCATCAACTCGGTGTGCCACATCTGGGGCACGCGTCCGTTTCGCAGCCACGACGAAAGCCGCAACAACCTCATTTTCGGCATCATCGGCTGGGGCGAAGGCTGGCACAACAACCACCACGCCTTTCCGACGTCGGCTCGCCACGGCCTGCGCTGGTGGGAATTCGACATTAGCTATGTCATCATCCGCACGCTCGCAGCGCTGGGCCTCGCCTGGAATGTCCGCGTCCCGTCGGCCGAGTCGATGGCGCTGAAGATGCAGGATTAGGGGGCTTGAGGCTGATCCGAGCCGGGGCAGTCATGGCCCGGAATGTCCGGTTTCGCGCTCATTCCGCCCGGGCCGCCAGTTCGCATTCAGTGTTCTTAATCCCGGAGTGTCCCAAATCTCACCCGCTCATTCCGCCGCATGACTGCGGCGGCTCGGACCAACGATTCCGGTAGCTGACGCGAGCGGATCGAGTAATCCATTCGAAGTCCGCGCCTACATCTTGAAGACAATCCGTCCGTGCTTCGTTGACCGCGAGATCTTCTCGTGCGCGTGCAGGCCCGCCAGCACGAACTCCACGCAGCTTGCCCGCATGGGGGCGTCCTGCGCCGGATTGATCTCGAATGCCTTCTCCCACACCGGCGGGACGCGCGTCAATCGCTCGGCGTAATCGGATGACGGCAGCAGATCGCCCACCTCGATCGTGACGCCCTTGCCGAAGATGCCGGCGATTTCTTCGAAGCCGTGATTGTCGCAGTACTCGTCGAACACCTTCTTGACCGCCGCGACCACGACGGCGTCGATGACCTGCTCCTCGCTCAACTGGTGGCTGCTCATGGGGTCGAGTTCGAGCTTGCCCATGGCCGACGCCGCGAGATGGCCCAGATCGCTGATGCGCGGAACGGCGTGCGGCTCGCGCAGGACGGCCGCCCGGCGTCTGGCGCTGGCGATCATGGTGCGGTAGTTGGCGATAGAGAAGCGGGCGCTGACGCCAGATTGCGTATCGACAAACGGCGACTTGCGGGCTTCGAGGGTGATCTGCTCGCAGATTTCTTTCATGAAAAGGGGAACGCGGACTTCGGGCAGGGGGGTTGCGCCTTCGCACTTTACGTTTTGCCCTTCGTCGTTCAACGCGATTCCCGCTTCCTGCTCCATGATGGCGATGCCCGTCTCGCGCTCGCGCGGGTAGTGCGTGCGGATCAGTGAACCAATACGGTCCTTGAGTTGCGGAATGACTTTGCCGCTGCGGTTGTAGGTGGACGGATTGGCGGAAAACAGGATCGCGATGTCGAGATCGAAACGTACCGGGTATCCGCGAATCTGAACATCGCGCTCTTCGAGGATGTTGAACAGACCGACCTGCACCAGCTCGTCCAGCTCGGGCACTTCGTTCATCGCAAAGATGCCGCGATTCATGCGCGGAATCAGCCCGAAATGCAATGCCTCTTCTGCGCTCATGCTGGTGCCCGCCGCCAGCCGTGCCGGGTCGATCTCCCCGATCACGTCGGCGAACTTCGTGCCGGGCGCCAGGCGCTCCGCATACCGCTGCTCGCGCGGCCACCACGCGATCGGCGTGCGATCGCCCTCGGCCTCGGCGAGCCGGCGACCTTCGCGCGTGATGGGCTTCAGCGGGTCGTCGTGCAACTCGGTGCCGGCGATGTACGGCACGACCGGGTCGAGCAGGCGAACCAGCCCGCGCATCAGACGGCTCTTGGCCTGCCCCTTCTCGCCGAGAAAAAGCATGTCGTGCTGCGCGAGAATCGCGAGGCAGATCTCGGGGATGACCGTATCGTCGTATCCGATGATGCCGGGGAAAATCGTTTCGCGGGCGGCGAGCAACCGGAGCAGGTTGTCGTGCATCTCCTTTTTGACGGAGCGAGACCGCCAGCCGGCGGCTTTCAAAGCGCCAAGCGTGGTGGGAAGGGGCTGGGTATTCTCGTTTGTCATGGTGGGATTGTATGCCGCCTATCATCGTGAGGCACGGCATTGGTCGGGCAGGCCGAGCCATTGAGTTGCAACCCCTCCTTTGGTTATCATGGTGAAATGAACCGACGTTGTGCCGCAATCCGTGGAAGGATATTCAGTCGTAGCGTCGGATTGTGGATTTGGGCGGCGCTCGTCGCATCAATTCCAGCGGCGGCATCGCAACCCGGGCAAGTTATTTCCCAGCAGACCAGCAGCGCCGTCTATCAGCATTACCTTGAAGATCTGCTCTACACGCACCTGGGAGACAATCGCGGTTTCGGCGCCCAGCACGACCTCGCGCGGGCAAATATTGTCTCCACGCTGGAGTCGTTCGGCCTGTCCGTCGCGTTGGAGCCGTTCGTCTATAACAGCGTGACCTATTACAACATTGTCGCGACGCAGCCCGGGACGGACAATCCGTCCCAGACGGTTGTCGTAGGGGCGCATTTTGACAGCGTGAATAATCCCGGAGCCGACGACAATGCGACCGGTACCGCCCTGGTGATGGAAATGGCGCGGGTGTTGTCTCAACATCGGTCGTCGCGACGTATTCGGTATTGCCTGTTCGATCGAGAGGAGCAGGGACGTCGCGGCAGCATCGCGTACGTCGCGGCCCACGGCGCCGACAACACGGTATGGGCGTTGACGGCTGACATGGTGGGACACGACAGCGGCGCATACGGCATGGACTTGTACAGCCGAGCCAGTTCGTCAGTGGTCACCAATGGCGTCGCCGCGGCGATCGGTCAATATGGTGGCGGATTGAGTGCTTTTCTCAATTTTGGGAACTACAGTTTCAGCGACCACTGGTCCTTTGAGAGCGCCAATATCCCGGCAGTGGTCATCATTGAGCGCAGTTATCAGCTCAATACGCATTATCACCAATCCACCGACGCCGTGGACATCTCTCCGGGATACATCAAGTACCCGATGGTGGCCGATCTGTCACGCAGTGCGTTGGGTTACATGGTCGATACGGTGCCCGTTTCGCTCTGGGGTGACAGCGACAACGACGGGGACGTCGATGCCGTGGATACGATCGCCTTCCGGTCGTGTTTCGGCGCGGGGGCCGTATCGGGTGCGTGTTACGCATTCGATCGGAACCTGGATGGTGTAGTGAATTGTCTTGATTGGCCGGCTTTCCGGGTCGCGCACCTTGCCAGCAGCGGCGCCTTGCCGCTCCCCGATCTTCAGGTCTTTGTCGATGTTCTCATCGGTACGAACACGTCAGCCGTGGATGTTTGCATGTCAGACGTGAACGGTGACAACACCGCAAACGGCGCTGACATCGCGCCCTACCTTCAATCTCTGCTTCCGTAATCAATTGAAACGGTGATCGATGCAGGAGCCGGTGGGCGCTGAATTGACGTTGCGCACCGATGCAAGGTAAACTGCGCCGACAGCGCGAGGGGGTTCTCGCGTGAACAGGGAGGACGATCATGCCCGTCAATCCGCCCATTGATCTGAACGCGTGGATCGAGCAGCACCGAGCCGACTTCAAGCCGCCGGTGGCCAACAAGTACCTGTACGACGGCCGCGACTTCTTCGTGATGGTCATCGCCGGGCCGAACGCGCGGAACGATTTTCACATCGTTGACTCCGAGGAATACTTCTACCAGCTAAAGGGCGACGTGAAGGTGCGGCTGATCGAGGGCGGCAAAATCGTAGAGCACGTGATCCACGAAGGCGAGACGTTTTTCATCCCGCCGAACGTGCCGCACTCGCCGCAGCGTCCCCCGAACACGGTGGGCGTCGTTGTGGAGCGCCGCCGCCCGCCGGGTGAGAAGGAGCACGTGGTCTTCTATTGCGAAGGGTGCGAGCGCGTGGTGGAGGATATTCACTTCGATTGCGCCGACATCGTGCAGCACTTCGCCCAGGCGATGAAGGACTTCTGGGCCGATGACGAGCGGCGGACGTGCAAACACTGCGGCAAGAAAGTGGAAAAAGCCGAGCCGATGAAGCCGTTCTGAAATCGTCATCGGGGCGCCACGACGCAGTAATGGTGACTGGCGGAATTCGATGGATGGCGATCTGTCTACTTCCCACAGAAGCATGAAATGCCCATCGAAATAATCGATTTGCATACGCACATCCTTCCGCGCGAGTGGGAGGACTTTGACGCGAAGTTCGGGTACGGCGGCTTCATTCGCATCGATCATTACAAGCCCTGCTGTGCGAAGATGATGCAGGGGGCGCGGGTTTTTCGTGAAATCACCGACAACTGCTGGGACCCGGCGCGGCGGATCGAAGAGTGCGACCGCGCCGGCGTCACGATGCAGGTGTTGTCGACCGTACCGGTGATGTTCAGCTACTGGGCGAAGCCGGCGGATGCGCTGGTGGTTTCGCGTGTTCTGAACGATCACATCGCCGGGGTCGTGAGCGATCATCCGGTGCGATTCGCCGGACTGGGCACCGTGCCGTTGCAGGATCCCGATCTGGCCTGTCGCGAGCTGGAGCGGTGCGTGAAGGACCTGGGCCTGCGCGGTGTGCAGATCGGCACGCATATTGACGCGAATCGCTTTACTGATCGCGCCGAGATTTGGAATCTCGATGAGCCCGCGGTGGAGTCTTTCTGGTCGCTGGCCGAGGAGCTTGGCGCCGCCGTGTTTGTGCATCCCTGGGATATGATGGGCAAGGATCGCATGCCGCGCTATTGGCTGCCGTGGCTCGTGGGCATGCCGGCCGAAGCCTCGCTGGCAATCTGCTCGGTCATCTTCGGCGGCGTGCTTGATCGCCATCCGCGCCTGCGCGTCGCCTTTGCGCATGGCGGCGGCGCGTTCCCATCGAGCATCGGTCGCATCGAACACGGCCATCGGGTGCGCCCCGATCTTTGCGCCGTGAATTGCCCGAACTCGCCGCGCGACTTTCTTCGTAGACCGGATGGCACTCCGGCTCGATTCTATGTCGACTCACTGGTACACGACCCGACCATGCTGCGATACCTGATCGGCTTGCTAGGTCCAACCCGCATTGCGCTGGGGTCGGACTATCCGTTTCCACTGGGTGAATCAGAGCCGGGGCGTTTGATTCAATCGATGACCGATCTGCCGGACGAAATAAAGCGACAACTGCTTCATGGAACGGCGCAAGAGTTTTTGGGGGTCTGAATTGAGTTTGTGCGGCGGGGGCTGATCTGATTCGTGCTCCGATTAGCCTTTTATAACCTCAATGCAGGCAACGCATTAGGAATGCCTCAATCGCAAATATTAGACAACGGGCAGCCAATTCCATCTTGCAAACCTACTGTTTATCCACTAAAAGGGCACGATTCTGAAATCCCGTGCGGGACGGCTTCTCCGATGGAGGGTGGCCGGGACACCGCCGGCCAGTCCGCGAAAGAGCGGGGTCTTTGAAGCGTCGATGAAGTTCGTTCTGATCGACCGCATTGTGAGTTTGGAGCTTCCGTCGAGGATCGTCACGTCCAAATCGTTGACGCTGGCCGAAGAGTATCTGGCGGACCATTTTCCGACGTTTCCGGTGATGCCGGGCGTGATGATGCTGGAGGCGATGGTCCAGTCGGCGGCGTGGCTGGTGCGGGTGGGCAACGGGTTTCGGCACAGCGTGGTGGCGCTAGAAGAGGCGAAGAATATCAATTACAAGAGTTTCGTATCACCCGGGCGTACGCTGGAAGTGACGGCCGAGCTGGCCGAATCGGGCGACAACTGGAGTGATTTCAAAGCCTTCGGACGCAGTGGCGCCGAAGAAATGGTCAAGGCAAGGTTTCGATTGCGGCATTACAACCTGGCGGATGCGAATACCGCCATGGCCGACGTGGATGCCCGGCTGATCGCCGACGCGAAGAAGACCTTCGCGTTGTTAGGCGGTCCGGGCGCGATGAAGTCGGTAGCCGCGTTGAACGTGTAACGGTCAAGTCCGCAGGGAGGACGCTTGGTATGGCAATGAGTCGTGATGAGGTGTTCAGCAAAGTCAAGGATGTTTTGGTCGATGCGCTGGGTGTGGATGACGACGAAATCAAGGAAGAAGCCACGCTCACCGGCGACCTCGGCGCCGAGTCGATCGACTTCCTCGATATTGTCTTCCGCCTGGAGAAGACCTTCTCGATCAAGATTCCGCGTGGCGAGTTGTTCCCTGACGATATTCTCCAGAATCCGGAGTACGTCGAGGGCGGCAAGATGACGGCCAAGGGGCTGGACACGCTGAAGAAGGCGATGCCGCATGCGGATTTTTCCGGCTTTGAGAAGGATCCGGACGTCGCCAAGATGCCGAACCTCTTCACTGTAAAGACGATTGTCAATTATGTAACCAACAAGATGGCGGCCTAGGTTCCGTGCGCTGGATCTGGATCGACAAATTCGTGGAGTTCGAGTCGGGCGTCCGGGCGGTTGCCATCAAGAACGTCAGCCTGGCCGAGGAGCACCTGCACGACCATTGGCCGGCTTATCCGGTCATGCCCGCGAGCCTCATGGTGGAGGGAATGGCCCAGACGGCCGGCATCCTCGTGGGCGAGGCACGCGATTTCAAGGAAAAGGTCATTCTGGCAAAGGTGAAACGTGCCCGGTTCTCGAGGGAGATCCGCCCGGGCGAGCAGCTCCGTTACGACGCGACGATTGAGCAGGTCTCACCCGAGGCAGCCAGCACGGTGGGCAGGGTCTTCGCCGACGGCGACGAGATCGGGCAGGTGGATATCGTTTTCTCCCATATTGACAACAACCTTAGCGGTTTGCAGTTCCCCGAAGAGAATTTCGTGTTCACCGACGACTTCAAGTCACTCCTGCGCACCTACAATGTCAGCCGAGGGGCGTCGGTCAAAGCATGAGTCGTCCCGCGAATGGGGCAGCGCGGTGAAACCCAGGCGACGAGGTCTCCCAAAGACTGCTACCTAGTTGCCAAGCAAGGAATTGACAGCTATGTCCAGTAAACGCGTCGTCATCACCGGCCTGGGGGTGGTCAGCCCGCTGGGCATCGGCATTGAACCGACGTTTGAGGCTCTGGTAGAAAAGCGAGGCGGCGTCGGGCGGATCACATCATTCGACCCGACGAAGTTCACCTCGCAAATTGCCGGTGAGGTACGCGAGTTACGCGTCGCCGATGCCATTCCCAAGGGCTACCGCAAAGCGGCGAAGGTCATGGCCCGCGACATCGAGCTGGCGGTCGTTGCGGCCTATCACGCGGTCAAGGACGCCGGCCTCAAGACGAAATGCATGGTCGAACGCGGCGAAGGCGAGGGGCTTGCGACGGTCGATCACACGCGATTTGGAGCGAACATCGGCGCCGGACTCATTTGCGCCGACCTCACGGAACTGGCCGGGGCGCTGGCGACGTCCGCCGAGCGCCCAGATGCGCCGAGCGATCGCGGCTTCTCGCTGAAGAAGTGGGGCGCCGAGGGGATGAGCAATCTGACCCCGTTGTGGCTGCTCAAGTTTCTTCCGAACATGCTGGCGTGTCACGTGACGATTGTTCACGATTGCCAGGGACCCTCCAATACGATTACCTGCGGCGAGGCCAGTTCCCATCTCGCCATCGGCGAGGCGTATCGCACGATCCAACGCGGCACGGCCGACATCTGCATCTGCGGCGGCGCCGAGAGCAAGCTCAACCCGATGGGGCTGATGCGGCAGTCGCTGCTCGGTCGGCTCGTTACCGATTCGAACGAATCGCCGCTGACCGCGTGCCGGCCGTTTGATGCCTCGCGCAGGGGAAGCGTCATCAGTGAGGGGGGCGGCCTGCTCATTCTTGAAGAGCTCGAGCACGCGAAGAAGCGCGGCGCCAAAATCTACGCGGAGCTGGTCGGCTTTGGCGCGGCGACGAATGCGAGCCATTGGCTCACGCCCCAGGCGGACGGCCGCGCGATCGCTATCGCCATGCGCAAGGCGCTGGCGGACGCCGGTGCATTGCCTGAACAGGTCGGCCTGGTCAGCACGCCCGGTGTTGGAACGATGGTACACGACGCATCCGAAGCGGCGGCGGTTCATGCGGTCCTTGGCGAGCGGGCCAAGTCCGTGCCGGTTCTCGCGACGAAAGGCTCCATGGGCAACAATGGAGCGGGCAGCGGGGCGATCGATCTGGCCATTGCGATCATGGCGCTGAAGCGCGGCGTGATTCCGCCGTCATTGAACACTCAAAACGTTGACGCCGCGTGCAATCTCAACGTCGTGCGAGGCGATCCGACCGATTGTCGCGCGGCCCTTGTGCTATCGGCCGCGGCGGCACTGTCCGGCGGGCAGACGGCGGCTTTGGCGATTCGGAGGTATCAGGAATGAGCGCGAGCGGCAAGCGAAATCGGGCGGACAAGCGCGTCGTCATTACGGGCATGGGCTGGATCACGCCGTTGGGGCATGACATCGAAACGGCCTGGGCGCGCATCCTGAAAGGCGAAAGCGGCATCGCGCCGACCACCATTTTCGATGCGTCGACTTTTCCGACGCAGTTCTCGTCGGAAGTCAAGGATTTCGACCTCAAGACGTTCCTGGGCGCTGATTACGAACATCACAAAACGGTCAGCCGGCAAGCGGGTTTTGCCCTGGCCGCTGCGAAGATGGCGTGGGAATCGGCGGGCCTGCACAACGCCAAGTCGCTCGACAAGACGCAGATTGGCGTCTATCTCGGTGGTGGTGAAGGGCCGATGGACTTTGACAATTTCACGGCGGCTGCCGTGGAGGGCTGGGATTACACGAAGAATGATCTCGATGCGCATCGTTGGGCGGACGTGGCGTATAAGCGGTTGAGTGAAATTGTCGAAGCCGAGCAGGACCCGAACATGGCCGCGGGGCACATTGCCCAGCTATTCGGCGTCGAAGGCCCGAACTTTAATACCTTGACCGCCTGTGCAGCCAGCACGCAGGCGATCGGCGAGGCAACCAACCTTATTCGCCGGGGCGATGCGAAGATCATGATCTCGGGCGGGTGTCACAGCATGATCCACCCGTTCGGCGTCACCGGTTTCAACCGCCTCACGGCGCTTTCAACGCGCAATGACTCGTGCATTACGGCTTCGCGTCCGTTCGATCGCACGCGCGACGGCTTCGTCCTGGGCGAGGGCGCGGGCATGCTTATCCTGGAAGAGCTGGAGCACGCCAAGGCTCGCGGTGCGAGAATCTTCTGCGAGGTGGTCGGCTTTGGTTCGACGGCGGACGCCTTTCGCATTACTGATATTCATGAAGACGGCCGAGGCGGCATCGCCGCGATGCGCGGAACCATGGCCGACGCGGGACTCGGCGTAACGGATATTCATTACATTTCGGCCCACGGCACCGGCACAAGCGAGAATGACAAAATCGAGACACTCGCTATCAAGGGTGTATTCGGCGAGCACGCGAAGAACGTCCCCGTCAGCAGCGTTAAATCCATGCTCGGTCATCTGATCGCTGCGGCCGGCGCCTGCGAGCTGATTACCTGCGTGCTCGCGATTCGCGACCAGATCCTGCCGCCGACCATGAACTACGAGACGCCCGACCCCGAGTGCGATCTCGATTACGTGCCGAATGCCCCGCGCAAGACAACGGTTCGCACCTGCTTGAGCAACTCCTTCGGCTTCGGCGGGCAGAACGACACCCTGGCGGTCTCGGCCTACGAGGGCTGATCGCGCGATGCGCGAAGCGATTAATGCCCGCCGACGCCGGCGTTCTCACGATTGCGCTGGATTGCAATCGCCTCCAGCGTGCGCGATGCCGCTGGCGCGGGCGGCTCGCCCTCGTCGGTCTCCTGTTCCTGCCGGTGTAGTTTTGCGGTGAGCGATTCCCAGTCGATCACGAGTTGCCCGCCGGTGTTCTCATGTTGCTTTTCCCAGTTCATGAGCAGGTCGAGGCAGGCGTGGTCGATGTAGTCCAGCCGCGCGAGGTGAACGTGCAGTTCGGTATTGGGGCGGATCGTCTCAAGGGCGGCCGCCAGCTTGGGCAGCCCCATGAACGTCGCCGCACCGCGAAGGTGCATCTCCGTCCGGTTGCGGCCGAACTGGTCATCCACGCGCACGTCAAGATGCGAAAACATGTAAAGGAGTTTCGCGACGGAAAGACCCACGCCGACCAGGACACCCGTGAGCAGATCAGCCACAACGATCGAGCCGAGCGTGGCGAGGAAGATCCACACCTCGCTGCGACCATACTGGCGCAGATCGCGGATGGCCTTGATGTCGATCAGCTTCCAGCCGGTGAAGACGAGAATCCCGGCGAGACTGGCTGTCGGAATCATGCGCAGCACCCACGGCAGCGCAGCGGCGAACAGGAGCAGCCAGACGCCGTGCATGATCGCCGAGGCCCTGGTTTTCCCGCCGGCGTCGATGTTGGCGGCGCTGCGAACGATAACGCCCGTCATGGGCAGCGAGCCCAGCAAGCCGCAGATCATGTTGCCGACGCCCTGCGCGGCGAGCTCCTTGTCGTACTTGCATCGCGGGCCGGTGTGCAGCCGATCGACGGCGGTGGCACACAGGAGCGTTTCGGCGCTGGCGACGAATGCGACAGCAAGTCCCGCGAGGATGACTTGACCATCCAGCATGCCCTTGAGTTGGGCGATCCCCGGAAACCGGACGGACTCGACGAGATTGTCCGGAAGCGGCACGAGGTTGATCTTGACGCCGGACAAGTACGTGACGAGTGTCGCGAGCAGGACGGCGACGAGCGGGCCGGGAATGCCGCGTACTTGTTTCGGAACCAGCCTCCACAGCAGAATGACCACGATGGTGAGCGCTCCGACGCGCGCTGCGAAATGGTGCGGCGAATCATCCATGGGGATGATGCCCTTCCAAACCGCTTCCGGAATGGAGATCAAATTAGCGAGTCCGCTTCCCTTGGGCGCATCATCTACCATGACATGGAACTGACTCGCGAAAATGAGCACGCCGATGCCCGAAAGCATGCCGCGAATCACCGCGGGCGACACCGCGCGAAACCACTGGCCGAGTTTGAACACGCCGGCCAGCAACTGCACCGTGCCGGCGATCAGCACGATCGTGCCGAGGATCGCAACGCCCGAAAGGTCTTTTGGGCCTTCGCGCTGAACGATCTCATAGATCATGACACTTAGGCCGGCCGCCGGACCACTGACCTGAAGCGGCGCGCCGGCGAGCAGACCAACGACGATGCCGCCGACGATGCCAGTGATGATGCCGGCGGCAGGCTCGACGCCCGACGCGATGGCGATACCCATGCAAAGCGGCAGGGCGACGAGGAATACAACAATCGACGCCAGCAAGTCACGACCGAGATTCGCCGCGGAGAAGCGCGGCGCATCGCCGTTCTTCGGGGTGGAAGAAGGGGCGGTGTCAGCGTGTGTGGCGCTCATCGACCCCTCCGTGCGTGCTTCGCGGTTTGTCCGGCGCGACCGCGCTGCGTCAGCGAGTGAAATTGATTGGAAACGCGGTCGTATGCAGCCACGTCACCTGTGGCGATGTCATACGTCCAGGCATGGAGTTGCAGATTGCCGGCCGCCAGTTTGGCCGCGACCGACGGATGCGTGCGCAAGTTGTCGAGCTGAATGAGTACGTTGCGCTCGATGGCGAGTCGCACCTGCTTCTTGAGTGGCAAGCGCCCGTAGTTTGTGGACACGACTCGTCGAGTTCCCTCGGCGTGACGCAACCAGGATGCGACCGCCGGCAGACCGCTGGGAGGCGTGGGCTGCATCAGCGCGTTCATTGCGCCGCAATCGGAATGGCCACAGACAATGATGTCGATGACGTCGAGCTTGGCGACAGCGAACTCAATGGTGGCTGATTCGCTGTCATCACCGCCGTGATAAGCCGGGACCATGTTGCCCGGATTGCGCATGATGAAAAGCTCTCCGGGATCGGTCTGCGTGATCAGATTCGGGTGGACGCGTGAATCGCTGCACGCGATGAACAGGGCGCGGGGCCGTTGCTGTTTGGCCAGTTTGCGGAACAGGGCCTTCTTGGCCGGGAATACCGTATCGTGGAACTTGCGAACACCTTGGATGATTTTTTCCATGGGCTGATCAACTCCTGCGGCTATCGCGTCGCCCGCTCGATCCATGCAGCGATGTCGGAACGTGAGCCGCACATCTCAATTAGGTTCAGGTCTCGAAGGCTTGAGTATTGCAGACCGTAATCGTGAGCTATCCGGCGAATTGGAAATGGCCGGAAACGGCACGCGGGATTCGTCGGCGAGATGAGCAATCGGTTGCTTGAAACGCTCGAGAATCACAGCGCACCGCGCACGCATCAACACAGGAGGGGGGCGCCCAAGCCGTTGCGCAGGGCATGTTCGGGTGTCACCGGCTCGTGCTGAAGCTGCCTTGCAAGCACGTTGGTCCGGACGCATCGCACCGACTGCTTCCGTCCGGCGGCACAATAACGTTGTTGGAATCGCTCTTCGCGAGGCCGCGGAGCTTCCTCCTTGACCTCATTGAGATTCGTCGGCCGCGATTCTTCTTCCGTTCCGGTCTGTGCGGTGCGCAAACCTCCGGGCGATGTGGAACCCCACAAAGCGGGACCACCTAGCACGAGCAACAGGCTGCAGAGAACCGCCGTCCGGCATCGTGCCGAAGTCGAATCTGCATTCAGCAAATTGCATGCATGCCGCGCGTGCATTCGGTTCCTGATCATCGTCCAGCCTGCCCGTAAGGACCTGTTCGGTTTCGCTCGTACACGACCCATGTTAGCAGACTCACCCTCCCAAAGCCAATCGGCTCTCACGCCCGGTCGCAGACGAAGGACACAGTCTCGATGCGTTCAAGATCAATCAGTTGTCCGGCTGTTACGAAGGAGAGACGTCGAGCCGTTGTTCCAACTGCTCGTCCACGCGGGCGCCCTTGATCGTGAAGTACTTTGCTTCCGGATGGTGCGTGATGATCGCGCTGGTGCTTTGCTCCGGGTCGAGTTGATACTCCTCGCTCAATTCGATGCCGATCCGACCCGGCTCCAGCAGCGGCCAGAGCTTTGCCTGATCCTCCAGGTTCGGGCAGGCGGGATAGCCGAAACTGTAGCGGCTGCCGCGATATCCCTGGCGGAACAAGGCGCGAACATCGCGCTCGTCGTCATCGGCGATGCCCAGTTCCATGCGAATTTGCTTGTGCATGTACTCGGCCAGCGCCTCGGCCGACTCGACGCCCAGGCCGTGCAGGTGCAGGTAGTCGCGATACAGATTCTTCTCAAACCACTGGCGAGCCACCTCGCTGGCCGCGCGGCCCACCGTCACGATGTGAAAGGCGACGACGTCTGTCTCGCCGCTTTCAATCGGCCGCCAGAAATCGGAGAGGCACAAGTACGGCGGCGTCGGTTGGCGCGGGAAGCTGAAGCGCATGATCTCGCGGCCGCGCGCCGGCGGCGATCCATTGGCGGGTGGCTCATAAAGGATTAGATCGGCTCCATCGCTGTTGCAGGGCCAGTAGCCGTAGATCGCCTGCGGCACGAGGATGTTCTCCTTCGCGCAGCGGCGAGCGAGGTCATGCAGGATCGGGCGCACCTCGCGACGAATGTAGTCGTCGTACTCGTCCTTCTTGCGACCGGCCGGCGTGTATTGCCATTGCACGCCAAAGAGCATCTTCTCATTGATGTACGGCATGACGGTTTGCAGGTCGATCTTCTCGATGACGCGCGAGCCCCAGAAGGGCGGTTGCGGAATGGGATTGGTCGTCGCCACGCCACTGCGCGGCGGCGCCTCCACGCCGAGCGGCACCGAGGATTCTGCGCCGGCTTTGCGCCGAACGGCGGCAGCCACGCTTGGCTCCACCAGGGGTTGGCCGTCGGCGAGCCGGTTCATCAAGGCGAGACCGTCGAAGGCATCCTTCGCGTAGGCAAGCGGGCCTTTGTAAATTCCGCGCAGATCGTCTTCGACGTAGCTGCGCGTCAGCGCCGCGCCGCCGAGAATCACGGGCATCGTCAGGCCGCGCTCGTTCAATACGATCAGATCGTCGCGCATCACAAGCGTGGATTTGACCAGCAAGCCGGACAGGCCGATTGCGTCAGCCCCGTACTCTTCAAAGGCCTCGATGACGTTCGCGATCGGCTGCTTGATACCGAGATTATGAACCGTGTAGCCGTTGTTGGTCAGGATGATGTCGACGAGATTCTTGCCGATGTCATGCACGTCGCCCTTGACGGTCGCGAGAATGATGGTTCCCTTGCTGTCGCCCTGCACGCGCTCCATATGCGGTTCGAGAAAGGCAACGGCAGCCTTCATCGTTTCGGCGCTGGAAAGGACGAACGGCAGTTGCATCTTGCCCGCGCCGAACAGATCACCCACGACCTTCATCCCGTCGAGCAGAATCGTGTTGATAATCTCCAGCGGCTTGTAGCGCTGCATCGCTTCGTCGAGGTCTTTCTCCAGGCCGATGCGATCGCCGTCGATGATGCGCTGCTTGAGACGCTCTTCGACCGGTAGATGCGCGTTGGATTTTTTCTCCGCCCCGAGCTTCTCACCCTCGGCAAAGAGCTTGATGTACGCCTGGAGCGGGTCGTACCCGTCGCGCCGCCGATCGTAGAGCAGGTCCAGCGCGGTGTTCCACCGCTCGTCGGAAATCTTGTTCCGCGGCAAGATCTTGCTCGCATGGACGATGGCCGCCGTCAACCCTCGCTGCATCGCCTCATGCAGAAAGACGCTGTTCAACACGGCCCGTGCCGCCGGAGACAGTCCAAAACTGACGTTGCTCAAGCCAAGGATCGAACCGCAGCGCGGCATCTCCGTCATGATCCGCTCGATGCCGTCGAGCGTTTCCAATGCCAGCCGCCGATCGGCCTCCGTGCCCGTCGTGACCGGGAACGTCAGGCAGTCGAACAGGATGTCTTCCTCGGCGATGCCGTACTTGTTGGTCAGCAGATCATGCAGCCGCTTCGCAATCTCAATCTTGCGGTCGGCCGTCTTGGCCATCGCCTCGGTCGGGTCTTCGTCGATAGTCAGAGCAACGACGGCCGCGCCATATTTACGAAGAAGCGGGCAGACGCGTTCGAGCTTCTCTTCGCCGTCTTCCAGATTCACCGAATTGACGATGCACTTGCCACCGGCACGCTTCAGGCCGGCCTCCAGCACTTGCCACTCGGTCGAATCCAGCATCAGAGGCACGGTCACATCCTGGGCATAGCGCGCGACCAGCTTCTCCATGTCGGGCACACCATCGCGACCGACATAGTCCACGCACACATCCAGCACGTGCGCACCTTCCTTCACCTGCTCGCGGCCGACGTCGACCAGCCCGTCGAGGTCGCCGGCCAGCAGGAGTTCACGGAACTTCTTACTTCCGTTCGTATTGCTCCGTTCGCCAACGATGAGGAAGCTGTTGTCCTGCCGAAGGGTGACCGCCTGGTAGATGCTCGACACGCTTGGCTGGTGCAGCGGTTTGCGCGGCGCGGGTTGGAGACCATGCACCGCCTCAACCACCGCCGCGAGGTGGGCCGGCGTGGTGCCGCAGCAGCCGCCGACCAGGTTCACGCCGTCGGTGACGACGAATTCCTTCAGCCACCGCGCCAACTCGGCGGGCGTCAGCGCGTAGTGCGTCTTACCGTCAACCAATTGTGGCAGGCCTGCATTCGGCACGACGCTGACGTACCGCGTGCAGTGGCGGCCGAGGAACCGAACATGTTCGGACATCTCCTGCGGACCCGTCGCACAGTTCAGGCCGATGACCTGGACCTGCGGATAGGCTTCTAGCGCGGTCATCGCCGCGCCGATTTCCGTGCCAACGAGCATGGTCCCGGTCACTTCAATCGTCACCTGCGCGATGATGGGCACCTGCCGGCTAGCCTCGTGCATGGCGCGGGTCGCGCCGCAAATCGCCGCCTTGGTTTGCAGAATGTCCTGGCAAGTCTCGATGATGAACGCGTCCGCGCCGCCGTCGAGCAGGCCGCGCGCCTGTTCGGCGTAGCTGTCCTCAAGAATGTCAAAGGTTGTGTGGCCCAGAGTCGGCAGCTTCGTGCCCGGTCCCATCGAGCCGAGCACGAAGCGCGGCCGGTCGGGCGTGCTGAATTCATCGCAGGCGCGCCGCGCGATCTGCGCGGCGGTCTCATTGAGGGCCCGCGTCTGGTCGGCCAAGTCGAACTCGGCGAGGACAATTTTATTTGCCCCAAAGGTGTTCGTTTCGACGCAGTCGACCCCAACCCGAAGGAAATCCGCGTGGATCGACTCGATCAACTCGGGCCGGGTCTTCAGCAGCACTTCGGGGCAGTTTTCACAGCCGCAATAGTCTTTCTCGAGTGACAAGTCGTGCGCATAGATGCTGGTTCCCATCGCACCGTCGATGACAACGACGCGCTGGGATAGCAGATCCAGCAATGGGTGGTCTAACGATTTTCGCATGGGTAATTGAAGCTCACAAAGATCAGTATTGTAGCCTTTTCAGCGATCGGCATGGGGGTGGGGCTGTCGATTTCCTTCTCTGTTCAGGCAAGCGCAAGACGCACTGCAGATAGGGCTTTATCGACCCCCGACGCGGAAACATCCAGATGCGTCACCCCTCGCAGCCGCGTCGGCTGCATGAGTCCGCTAAATCGCACGCCATGCGGCGCGAGGCGATCGAGAAATGCCGACCGCGTTACCCCCGTTCCGGCAATGTCAAAGATGACGATATTTGTCTCCACGGCCGGCACATCTACCGAGATGCCGCGAATCGCCGCCAGCGGCGCAATTGCACGCAGCC
>JAANMU010001834.1_pt1 | contig 17673 bp, 17 predicted proteins | sample 7279701 | NCBI WGS metagenome assembly JAANMU01 (sample SAMN14094539, study PRJNA606508) | bioreactor metagenome | isolation source: A lab-scale SPAN reactor treating ammonium-rich wastewater day 57 | place: Ireland: Galway | collected 2017-03-13 | reverse complement strand
TGCCTCTCCGATTTTCGTGCCCGGCGCATTCCGAACCGCCTGGTGCTCGCTGGCTTGATGGCCGCGCTTTCATGGCAGGCGCTGGGTCCGGCCGGTGCCGGGCTTTTCGATCCGGACGCGCCGGGCGCACTCGGTGCGAGTGCCGCATTCGCGGGCGCCGCCGCAGCCTTCGCCGGTTTCCTGCTGCTGCACCGGATGGGCACGATGGGCGCCGGCGACGTGAAGCTGATGGCGATGCTCGGTGCGTTCTTCGGGCTGGATGCGCTGCCTGCGCTCGTGCTGATGGTCTTCCTCTCCGGTGGCGTGCTCGTCGCAGTTCGGATGTTCGACGGTGCGCGGCGCCGCGCGGTAGGCGCGAACCTGCGCCTGATCCTGTTCGGACGCCTGGCTGCCTTCGTTGGCGGCGTCGGCCCGCAGTTCGATCCGCGCACCGACAGCGCCGACCGACTGCCGTTCGCGCTCGCGATCGCCGGCGGCGCGCTGCTGCTGGCCGCGCTTCAACTCACGGGAGTGCTCGCATGAATGCCGCTTCGCGGCCGGTGCTGCGCCAGGTGCCGATCGAACCGGTGCATCCGCCGGTCTCGCTCGAAGCCACCGGCCTGCCGGCCTCGGTGGTCATCGACCTGGTTCTCAAGCACCTGCAGCGCGGCGGCGACACGTCGATCGCCGAGCTGGGTGCGCAGATCGCGCTGCCGCTGCCGCTGCTCGAGCGCCTGCTCGCGTTCCTGCGCGACGAACGCTTCGTCGAGGTGCCGCGACGCGGCAGTTTCGACGCCGAGGTGCGCTACGCGCTCACCGACGCGGGTCGCGCGCGTGCCGACGAGGCGCTGCGTCGTAACCAGTACGTCGGCCCCGCGCCGGTGTCGCTGCCCGATTACGTGGCCCGTGTGCAGTACCAGCGCAGTGCCGGCACCCGTATTGGCCCCCAGCGCGTCCAGGCGGCGCTCGCGTCGCTGGTGCTGGATCCGGCGCTTCTGGAGACGCTGGGCGCCGCGCTCAATTCCCAGCGTCCGCTCTTTCTGTACGGGCCGAGCGGCACCGGCAAGACCTGGCTGGCCGAGCACCTGGTCCACGTCATCGACGGCGCCATCTGGGTACCGCACGCGATCGAGGTCGACGGCGAAATCGTCCAGGTGTTCGACCCCGCCGTGCATCGCCGGATCGACGTCGCGGCCGCCGGCGGATCGCTCGACCGCTCGCGCCAGCCCGATGGGCGCTGGGTGCTGTCGCACCGCCCGGTCGTGCGGCTCGGCGGCGAGATGACGCTGGCGATGATGGATCTCGAGCGCGATGCGCTGGCGCGCTTCTACAAGGCGCCGGCCCAGTTGAAGGCCAACAACGGCCTGCTGGTGTTCGACGATCTCGGCCGCCAGCGCTGCCCGGCGCACCAGATCCTGAACCGCTGGATCGTGCCGCTGGACCGGCGCGTCGACTATCTGTCGCTGCACACCGGCACGAGCTTCCAGGTGCCGTTCGACGTGCAGGTGATCTTCTCGTCGAACCTGTCGCCGGCCAGTCTCGACGACCCGGCATTCGTGCGCCGGCTCGGCTACAAGGTGCGGCTCGATGCCCTCGACGAGGTGTCGTACCGCAGGGTGTTTCGCCAGGCCTGCGAGCGCGCCGGCGTGGCGCACGACGAGGCGGCCGCCGACTGCCTGGTCGGCGAACTGCACGCGCGCAGCGGCATGCCGCTGCTGCCGGCTTACCCGCTCGATCTCGTGCTGAAGGTGCGCGACCGGGCGATCTATCAGGGTGTCGAGGCGCGCCTGACGCCACAGGCGCTGCGCTGGGCCTGGGCGCTGTACTTCGCGGCCGAGGCCGCGCAAGAGGGTGGCCGTCCGACGGCGCTTCAGACGATGGATACGCAGGGCATCACGGGGGAATGACATGAAGGGTTCACGCGCATTGATCATGCTGTTGCTGTCGCTGGTCGCGGGCATTGCCGCGATGGTGCTGGCGGCGCGCTGGCTGAACGAGCAAAGCCTTGCCAAGAGCGAGTCGCAGGTGGTGGTGGCCGCCCGCGACATCGAGCTCGGCCAGCCGCTGAACGCGTCGATGGTGGCATTGGTGCCCTGGCCGGCGGGCTCGGTGCCGGCCGGGTCGTTCGCGAAGGCCGAGGCGATCGACGGGCGCGTGGTGCGCACCCAACTGCTGCGCGGCGAGCCGGTGCTCGACGCGAAGCTTGCGCCCGTTGGCACCAAAGGGGGCCTGTCGGCGGTGATCGGGCAGGGCCGGCGTGCGATCACGGTGAAGGTCAACGAGGTGGTCGGCGTAGCCGGCTTCGCGCTGCCCGGCAACTACGTCGACGTGTTGGTCAATACGCAGGACGACCGCGAGCGGCCGGTCTCGAAGATCGTGCTCGAGCGCATCCTCGTGCTCGCGGTGGCGCAGGAAGCAAGCCGCGACGACACCAAGCCGCGCGTGGTCAACGCGGTCACGCTCGAAGTCACCCCCGAGGAGGCCGAGCGCATCGACCTGGCGCGCAGCGTCGGCAACCTGTCGCTGGTGCTGCGCAACCAGGTCGATGTGAACCAGGCGCAGACCGACGGCATCCGTAAGGCCGACCTGCTCGGCGACGTGCCGGCGCCGGCGCCGGCGCCGGCTTCGGTGGCCGTGGCGCCTGCGACGGCCGAAGCGAAGCCCGCGCCGCGTCGCGTGGTGCGCCGCGCGTCGCCGCCGGCTGCGGCGGCCCCCAAAGACGATGCCCGCATCGAGGTGATCCGCGGTGTGCAGCGTTCCACGACCGACCTGTAAGCGCAGAGAGGCAAGCATGAGCATGACGAAGCAGACGGCGGTCGCCGCGGCACTGGCGCTGCTGGGCATCGCCCCGGCGGGTGCCCAGCAGCCCGGACAGCGCGCTCCGGCGGTGATCAAGGGTACGACGCAGGCCAGGCCGGTTTTCGTGCCACAGGCCGTGCCGCAGGCCGGCCCGCAGACGCTGCCCGACGGCGACATTCCGAGCGAGATCGGCCCGGCGATGTCGCTGGTGGTCGGCAAGTCGACGCTGGTGCGCCTGCCCGCGCCGATCGAGCGCATCTCGGTCGGCAACCCGGCGGTCGCCGACGTGACGCTGATCAGCGCGCGCGAACTCTACCTGCTGGGCAAGACCTTCGGCTCGACCAACGTGATCATGTGGCGCCGCAACGCGCCGACCACCATCATCGACGTCTCGGTGGGTGCCGACGCGAGCGCGCTCGAGCAGCGCATCCGCACATTGCTGCCGGGCGAGGACATCAAGGTCCAATCGGCTTCGGATTCGCTGGTGTTGTCCGGCGTGGTGTCGAGCGCGCTCAAGGCGTCGCAGGCGGTCGAGATAGCCGAATCCTTCGTGCGGACGTACTCGCGCGGCCTGCAGCTGCAGGTCATGGCCGGCGACCAGGTGGCACGGCAGGGGCAGGCCATCGCGGTCGACCAGAAGGAGGTCGTCAGCCGGTCCGGCGGCGGGCGCAGCGGTCAGGAGCCGCGGGTGATCAACATGCTGCGCGTCGCGCAGCCGCAGCAGGTGATGCTCGAAGTGAAGGTCGCCGAGGTGTCGAAGAACCTGCTCGACAAGCTCGGCGTGAGCCTCGATGCGGCCCGGGTGCACGGAAGCTGGCGCTATTCGATCCTCGGCAACCTGTTGTCTGATTCCGCCGGATTGCTCGGTGCGACCTCGCGTACCGGCAACAGCGTCGTGGTCGATGCCGAACGGCGCGACGGCCTGATCAAGGTGCTCGCCGAGCCGAACATCGTCGCGATCAGCGGCCAGGAGGCGAGTTTCCTGGCCGGCGGCAAGATTTTCATCCCGGTGGCGCGCGAGAACAACGCGACCGGGGGCACGACGATCACGCTCGAGGAGAAGGAGTTCGGCGTCGGCCTGAAGTTCACGCCGGTGGTCCTCGATGGCGGGCGCATCCACCTGAAAGTGGCGCCCGAAGTCTCCGAGTTGTCGCAGACGGGTTCGCCGTTCACCACCATCAACGGCGTCACCGCGGTCTTGCCGAGCTTCACCACGCGGCGCGCGCAGACCTCGGTGCAGTTGATGGACGGCCAGAGCCTGGCGATCGCCGGCCTGATCAAGAACAACGTCACCGAGACGGTCCGCCGGCTGCCGGTGCTCGGCGAGCTGCCGGTGCTGGGCGCGCTGTTTCGCAGCAGCGAGTTCCAGACCGATCGCACCGAGCTGATGTTCCTGATCACGCCGCGACTGGTCAGGCCGCTTGGGCCCGAGGTGGCGCTGCCGACCGACGCGTTCACGCCGCCGTCGCGCAGCGAGTTCTTCCTGAACGGCCAGCTCGAAGGCGGCGGCAGCGGCGACGTGCCGCCGGACCGGCCGGCGCAGCCGCAGCAGCAGCCCACGGCCCCGGCGCCGCGCGGCGCGGCCGACGCCGCGCCGTCGGCCGGCGGCTTCTCGATGAAATGAGCAAGGAGACGAGCATGCAAGGCAAGGTTCGACACAGGGCCGCGGCTGCGATCGCCGTCTCGCTCGCAGCAGTGCTTCTGGCGGCTTGCGCAGGATTGCCGCCGGTGGAAACCCAACGGCTCGACGCGCACTTCGGCGATGCCGTGCGCCAGGCGCGCGCGCAGCAGACGCTGAACCCCGAAGCGTCGCGCAACACCGATCCGGTGGCGGGCATCGACGGTGTCGCGGCCCAGAACACGATCGAGCAGTACCAGAAGGGTTTCAGGGAGCCGCCGCCGACCTTCAACATCCTCGGCATCGGCGGCACTTCGGTGTCGCCGTGACCGGGTCGTTCCACTGTCATCGCACAGGCTGCTCCGGATGACCATCAAGCTCACCCTGTTCGCGCCGACTTCCGACGGCCTTGCGGAACTGGTGCGCCAGCTGCCGCCCGCAGAGGACTCGATCGGCGTATCGTCCGCACTCGGCCGGGCCGACGAACTCGCCGCCGAGATCGAGCGCGGTCGCCCGGACCTCGTCGTGGCCGACCTGCCAGTGCTCGGCGATGCGGACCTGCGGCGCATCGAGGGCGCATTGAACGACTCGCCGGCGACCTCGGTGATCGTGCTTTCGCCCGAGCGCTCGCCCGAATACCTGCTGCAGGTGATGCGCAGCGGCGTGCGCGAAGTGGTGCCGACGCCGCTGGCCAACGGCGAACTGAAGGCGGCATTCGCGCGCCAGTTCGAGCGAGTGCTGGCGCGCCGCGGCAGTGCCCGCAAGGGGCGCGTCTTCGCGTTCCTGCCGGCCAAGGGCGGCAGCGGCTCGACTTTCCTGTCGACCAACCTGGCGTATGCGCTCGCCGAACGCGGCCAGCGCGTCGCGTTGATCGACCTGAACCTGCACTTCGGTGACGCGGCCCTGTTCCTGAGCGAGGTGCGTCCGGCGATCACGATTGCCGACCTCGCGCGCGACGTCTCGCGGCTCGATCCGACCTTCCTCGAATCGAGCATGATGGAGGTGGCCCCGAACCTGCGCGTGCTGCCGGCACCCGACACGCCGGAAGGTGCGATGGACGTGACCCCGGCAGCGGTCGAGCGCATTCTGTCGGTGGCGCGCGAGCGCTTCGACTTCGTGCTGCTCGACATGGGCCGGCTGCTCGACGGCGCCGCGGTGCGCGCGCTCGACCAGGCCGAGGCGCTGTACCTGACGCTGCAGCTGACCTTGCCCTTCATCCACGACGCCCGGCGACTGCTCACGCTGCTCGCCACGCTCGGCTACGCGCGCGAGAAGCTGCACGTGATCGTCAACCGCTGGGAGAAGGGCGGCGAGATCACCTCGGCCGACGTGCAGCGCGCGCTCGGCACCCCGGTGGATCTCGAAGTTCCGAACAGCTTCGCCGCGGTGGCGCACGCCATCAACCATGGCGTACCCATCCTCCGGAGCGCACCGCGCGATCCGGTGTCGAAGGCATTGCTCACGCTGGCGGATCGGCTGGCGCCGCAGGCGGCCGCGCGCAAGCGCAGCTGGCTCGGCCTGTCGCTGTGAAAGGTGCATCATGTCGTTGCGCGAAAGACTGAACACGATCCAGATGTCGCAGCCGTCCGGCGCGGCAATCCTCGCGGGCGCCGAGAGCGCCGCCTACCGTGCGTTGCGCACCGACCTGCACACGCAGTTGCTCGATCGCGTCGACGTCGAGGTGATGGGCCGGATGACGCCCGAGCGGCTGCGCGAGGAGCTGCGCATCCTGGTCGAGCGCCTGATCGGCGAGGCCGGCGCGGCGCTGAACGCGGGCGAGCGCAAGCAGATCGTCGTCGACATCCAGAACGAGATCATGGGGCTCGGCCCGATCGAACCGCTGCTGGCCGACCCGACGGTTTCGGACATTCTGGTCAACACCCACAAGTCGGTGTACGTCGAGCGCGCAGGGCGCCTGGAGCCGACGACGATCCGCTTCGACAGCGACGAGCACCTGATGAAGGTGATCGACAAGATCGTCTCGCGCGTGGGCCGGCGCGTCGACGAATCGAGCCCGATGGTCGACGCGCGGCTGCCCGACGGCTCGCGCGTGAACGCGATCATCCCGCCGCTGGCGATCGACGGGCCGCTGCTTTCGATCCGGCGTTTTGCAGCGGTGCCGTTGAAGATGGACGACCTGGTCCGGCACAAGTCGCTGCCGGCGGAGGTGGCGGCGCTGCTCGGCGGCATGGTCAGGGCAAAGCTGAATCTGCTGATTTCGGGCGGCACCGGCACCGGAAAGACCACGTTGCTGAACGTGCTCTCGAGCTACATCCCGGACACCGAACGCATCGTCACGATCGAGGATGCGGCGGAACTGCAGTTGCAGCAGCCCCACGTCGTGCGGCTGGAAACGCGCCCGCCCAACATCGAGGGCAAGGGCGAAGTCACGCAGCGCGCGCTGGTGCGCAACAGCCTGCGCATGCGCCCCGACCGGATCATCATCGGCGAGGTGCGCGGGGCCGAGACGCTCGACATGCTGCAGGCGATGAACACCGGCCACGAGGGATCGATGGCCACGGTGCACGCGAACGCGCCGCGCGATGCGCTGACCCGCGTCGAAAACATGCTCGGCATGGCCGGCATGCAGTTGTCGCCGAAGGCGATGCGCCAGCAGATCGCTTCGGCACTGACGGCGGTGCTGCAGGTCGGGCGCCTCAGCGATGGCAAGCGCAAGGTCGTGAGCCTGTCGGAGATCACCGGCCTGGAAGGCGACGTGATCACGATGCAGGAGATCTTCGTCTTTCGCCAGACCGGCGTGCAGGCCGACGGCCAGGTCGTCGGACGTTTCCACGCCACCGGCGTGCGCCCGAAGTTCCTCGAGCGGCTCCTGGTGCGTGGCATCGAACTGCCCGACGACATGTTCGATCCGGGTCGGACCTACGAATGAGCGCCTGAACGGCGGCAACGGGAGCGACGATGGACTGGGGCTTCTCGATCTTCCTGCTGGTCTGCTTCCTCGCGGTGGTGCTGCTGCTCGAGGGCGGATTCCTGCTCTGGCGCGACACCAGCAGCGCGGAAGTGCGTCAGCTCGAGCGCCGGTTGCGTGCCTTGCACGCCGGCGGGCATGGTGTCCAGGCTTCGTCGCTGATCAAGGCACGCGAGGCCGACCAGGTCGGCGTTCTCGGCAAGCTGCTGCTGGCGCTGCCGCGCGTGGGCAGCCTGGAGAAGATGCTGCAGCAGGCCGGGATCGTGATGAAGACCTCGCGTTTTCTCGCCACGACCGCGCTGCTGATGGTGGCGGTGTTCCTGGTGCTGCTCGCACTGCGCCAGCCGCTGTGGCTGGCGACGATGCTCGGCCTGGGAGCAGTGCTGCTGCCGTTCCTGTGGCTGGGCATGGCGCGCAACCGGCGGCTCAAGCGGCTCGAGGCGCAACTGCCCGACGCGGTCGAACTGATCGCGCGCGCACTGCGTGCCGGGCACGCGTTCCCCACCGCACTGCAGATGGTGGCCGAGGAACTGCCGGATCCGATCGGCGGCGAGTTTGCCTCCGCGTTCGAGGAGGTGAATTACGGCCTGCCGATCTCGGACGCGATGCTGAACCTGGCCGCGCGCGTGCCGGTGGAAGACCTGCGTTTTTTTGCGGTGGCCGTGGTGCTGCAGCGCGAAACCGGCGGCAACCTCGCCGAGATCCTCGACAACATCGGCCGGCTGATCCGCGAGCGCTTCAAGCTCTACGGCACCGTACGCGTGTTGAGTGCCGAGGGGCGCATGTCGGCCTGGGTGCTGACGCTGCTGCCGTTCGTCGCCGCGCTGGCGTTGAACCTGGTGAGCCCGGGCTTCATGGAAGTGCTGTGGAAGGATCCGGCCGGTGTCCAGCTGATCATGTTCGCGCTGGGCGCAATGGTCGTCGGCATCTTCTGGATGTGGCGCATCGTGAAGATCAGGGTCTAGGAGCCGGCGATGGAAACCAACACGATGTACCTGGTGCTCGCGGCGCTGTTCGTCGCGGTCTTCGGCTTCGTCTACGGCGTTGGCGGATTCCTCTTGCGCGGCCGCGGTGTGCGCGGCCGCCTTCAGGAGGTCGTCGGCAGGAGTGCGCTCGAAGGTGCCGCCGACGTTCCCCAATGGCGCACGCGCGTGGCGCGGGCGGCGGGGCCCATGGCGAAGCTCGCTGCGCCGAAGAAGGACGAGGAGATCGGCCGCATCCGCGCGAAGTTCATGAACGCGGGTTTCCGCGACGAGTCGGCGCCGATCATCTATTTCGCGGCCAAGGCGCTGCTGGCGGTGGCGTTTCCGGTGGCGTTGTTGCTGTTCACCGGTGTGCGCAACTGGGAGGGCAACGAGCCGATGCTGGCGCTGCTCGCCGCGGCTGCGTTCGGCTACTACCTGCCGAACGGCGTGCTGGCGCGCCTCACCGAGATGCGCCAGCGGGAGTTGTTCGAGGCGTTTCCGGACGCCCTCGACCTGATGATCGTCTGCGTGGAATCGGGTCTTTCGCTCGATGCGGCGATCGCGCGCACCGCGTCCGAGATCCATGTGCGCAGTCCGAAGCTGTCCGAGGAACTCACGCTGGTAGGGCTCGAACTGCGCCTGGGCGCCACGCGCGAGCGCGCGCTGCGCAACCTGGCCGCCCGCACCGGGCTGGACGAGATTTCAAGCTTCGTCGCGATGATGCTGCAGGCCGACCGCTTCGGCACCAGCATCGGTGATTCGATGCGCGTGCAGGCCGATGCGTTGCGCGTGCGCCGCCGCCAGCGCGCCGAGGAGCAGGCCGCGAAGATCCCGCTGAAGATGCTGTTTCCGCTGATCTTCTGCATCTTCCCTTCGCTGCTGCTGGTGCTGATGGGGCCGGCAATGATCCAGATCTACCGGATCCTGCTGCCGACGATGGGTGGTGGTTGAGATGGAATGCGTTCGCGAAGTCGGGCCGGTTCAAGGATCGCCGCGCTGTCCAGTTGTGGCGAACGGGGAACAAACGGGGAAATCGACATGAAATCGATCAGTTCGGTGTTTTTCGGAGCGTTTGTCGCAGCGGCCATCGCAGGTTGCGGAAGTGGTGGGGGGCAGAGGGAGTTCGCGGACGCGGATGTGGACGCGGGTGGCGGCTCTGGCGCGGTGGCGAAGGCGATCCAGGTACGTATCGGTACCGGCAACGAGTGGGTCAAGGTCGTCGAGCCGGAGCGCTATGACATCGTCCCGGTGTTCAACGAGACGGCCTATGGCGTTGTGGTCACGGATTCGGTTGGCAATCCGGTGCAGGGCGTCGCGTTGAAGGCAACGGTGTTCGGCACGCGGTATCGGACGGGTAGCTGGGAGCTGGCAGGCCCCTCCTGGCGTCAAAGGGTCGATGGAGAGTGCGCGGGTGAGGACGTCAACGAGAACCTGGTGCTCGACTCGGGTGAGGACATCAGTCGGGATGGCCAGCTGACGCCGGGCAACGTCGGAACGGCGTACTTCGGCGCGGAGGGTGAGGCGAAGACGATGACGACCGACAACAAGGGCAGCGCACTGGTGAGAGTGCGCTATCCGCGTGATCGAAATGAGTGGGTCGAGGTCAAACTGCGCGTGACCGCCACGGTCTCGGGAACCGAGACATCGGAGAGCCGGGTCTTCTGGCTCCCTGTGCTTCCTGACGACTTGGGGCTCGGAGGCAGACTTCCGACTGTCCCGCCGCCCGGCCAGATGATCTTCAACGGCTCGTCGTACGACAGCTTCAGCCCGTATGGGACCGGTGCGTGCCCGATGTGAGGTACCCGGGTGAGGCCGAGGGAGACATTATGAAAAACGATCCAGTTCGTTGCCTGACGATGTCCAGCGTCTGTGCCGTGGCGCTGATCACCGGCTGCGCAACCGCGCCCGGCGTCGTCGAACTCGATTCGCGCAACACGAAGATCGAGCCACTGTACCGGATCGAGCAGCCGGCGGGCACGGCGGCCGGGCAGGCCGCGGTGGGTCGCATGCTTCTGGCCGAAGGGCGTCTCGACGCTGCGATCAAGCGCTTCCGCAATGCGCTCGCGCTCGAACCGGGCTACGTCGAAGCGCTCAACGGACTGGGCGTGGCGCTTGCACGGAACGGACGCTACGAGGAGGCGGTCGCGAGCTTCCGCACGGCGCTGGCGGCCGCGCCCGATTCGGCGCATCTGCTGAACAACCTCGGTCTCGCGCAACTCAAGGCCGGAAGCCTGCAGCAGGCGTCGGTGTCGCTCGGGCGCGCGCTCGAACTCGAGCCGCACGATGCGCGCACGCGCGAAAACGTGCACCAGTTGACCGAGGCGCGCGAACGTGCCGCACGGGAGCCGGTCGCGGCACTCACGATGAGACCGGATGACACGGCCGGGACCTCGCAGGTGACGGCGGAGACGGTAGCGGTCGCTGCACCTGTGCCTGTCCCTGCGCCCCGGGTGCAACCGGAGCACAGCCCGGGCTTCGAGGTCGTGCTGGCGAAGTCCAGCGACAGCGTGCTGGTGCAGGTTGCGCCGGCCGTCTACGAGATCAGGCCGATCGCCGCCACGCAGTCGACGGCGGCGGTGTCTGCAAGGGGGTCCATCGTGCCGGTGACCGAGGCCAGGCCGGTGGCGACGCGGGCCTCGTTGGTCGCGATCGATCGCCTCGAGGTGAGCAATGGCGCCGGGACGAACCGCCTCGCGACGCGCACCGCACGGCGGCTCGCGCAGATGGGCGCTGCGGTGGCGCGCGTTACGAACTACCCGGACTTCGGCCGCCCGTACACCGAAATCCACTACCGTGACGGACACGCCGAGAGCGCGACGAGGCTCGGCGATCGCCTGCCGGTCGAGGCGAAGCTGGTCAGTGTCGACGGGCTGCGCGCCGACGTCGATGTTCGCCTGGTCGTGGGGCGCGACATGGTGCGCAGCGAGGTCGCTGCCTGGTGGAACGAGACCCTCGACCTCGCCCGCGCCGAAGGCGACGAGGGGCGCCGCACGGGCGGCTGGCGCCATCTGTAGGCGCCGATCACCGGCTCAGGCCCCCGGTGCCCGCTCGAGCAGTCGCACCAGCGTCGTCAGCGCCCGGTTCACCGGCGTCGCCACACCGAGCGCCTGTCCGCGCCGCGCCACGTAGCCGTTGAGCGCGTCGATCTCGGTCGACCGTCCGCGCGCCAGGTCCTGCGCGGTCGACGAGTTTGCCGCGCGCATCGCTTCGCCCAGACGCATCGCCGCTTCGTAGAGGACGTCGGCGCCGGCCAGCGCGACGCCGTCGCCCTGCGCCACCGCGACACACTCGCCGATCGCCTCGCGCATCAAGGCGCGCACCTGCGCATCGTCCAGCATCGCTCCGTAGCGCGCGCGGCCCAGCCCCGAGATCGCGTTGAACGCGCAGTTCATGACGAGCTTGGTCCAGAGTTCGCCGCGCAGGTCGGCCTCGAGGCGGCTGGGTACGCCGGCGCCCTCGAACCAGGCGGCGACGTGACGGGCGCGGCTCGACGGCTGCGCCGCTGCCGCCACCGGGCTCGCGATGGCGTGGCCCGGCGCGCCCTGGTCGCCTGCGAACCCGGGCCGTGCGCCGTATTCACCGATCACCAGGTCACCGCGCCCCGCATGCAGCAGGTGGCCCGGCGCCGGCATCGAGGCCGCCACGTAGACCACCGCACCCAGCGCATCGACGCCGGCCTCGCGAAGCCGCAGCACGTTGTCGACGCCGTTCTGCAGGCTGACCAGCAGGGCATCGGCGCGCAGCAGCGGTGCGAGCGTGCGTGCGCCCTCGTCGGTGTCGCGCGTCTTCACGGAAAAGAGGACGAGATCGGCTTCGCGAACGGCGTCGGGCGTGGTTTCGGCGCCGACGTGCACCCGCCGCGTTGTGCCCGGGCTGTCGAAGAGCAGGCCGTCGCGCCGGATCGCCTGCACGTGCGTGGCCCGCCCGATCAGCGTCACCGGCGCGCCGGCTTCGGCCAGCTTTGCACCGAAGTAGCAGCCGACCGCGCCGGCGCCGTATACGGCCACGCGCGGCCAGGAACGTGGTTGCATCAGGGGTCCGTCCATGTCGTGATGTCCGCGGTCGATGGTAACGCGGTCGTTCGGCTCATGCGCTCGGGCGCATCCGCGTGCCGCCGGGCCGCCACGCGGCAGATTGACGCTGTCCCTCCCGAAGCGGAGAACTGACCAACGGTGGTCAATGATGCCCGCTGAAGGTGTTCCCGAATGGCCGCAACCGTCGTGAATCTCCATGAAGCCAGGACCAGGCTCTCGCTGCTTGTCGAACGCGCGGCCGCCGGCGAGACGATCGTGATCGCGAAGGCGGGCAGGCCGATGGCGAGGCTCGTGCCTGTGCAAAACGGGCGTCGGATCCGTCCTGGGTCACTGCGCGGCCGCGTTCACGTCCCCGAGGATTTCGATCCCGGCCTGATTGCCGATGCCGCCGAAGCCGACGGGCATCTCCCGCTTCCCATTCTGCGCGAGCATCTGGGCGTTGTCGCACAGTTGCCGCGGCATCTCGCGACCCCTTCGGCAGGCTCCTCGTGGCGCAGAGCCTCGCGGAACCGACGTCGTTGCCGACGGCCGACGCAGCCCTCACCCGCACCGGTTCGACCGTCCGCCTGGTCCGGGCCCGCCGGCCTGCCCCCCGATTTGTGCTTAACTTGCGCTTTTTTCCGGCGAGCGCCCGCGCGCCGGTCGCTGCTTCATCTGCCTGGACCCCCGACATGCAATTCCGTTTCCCGATCGTCGTCATCGACGAGGACTGGCGCGCCGATTCCGCCAGCGGCCTGGGCATCCGTGCCCTTGCCAAGGCGATCGAGGATCAGCACTGGGAGGTGGTGGGCGGCTTCACCTACATCGACGTGTCGATGGTCGCCAACCAGGCCGCGCGCGCGTCGGCCTTCATCGTGTCGATCGACGACGAGGAACTCGGCGACGACGGCGCCGAGAGCAAGGCGGTGGCCGACCTGCGCAAGTTCATCCACGAGACGCGCCGGCGCAACGCCGACATTCCGATCTTTCTCTTCGGCGAGACGCGCACGTCGCAGCACATCCCGAACGAGATCCTCAAGGAGCTGCACGGCTTCATCCACATGTTCGAGGACACGCCGGAGTTCGTCGCGCGCTACATCATCCGCGAGGCGACGAACTACCTGAACTCGCTGGCGCCGCCGTTCTTCAAGGCGCTGGTGAACTACGCCCACGACGGCTCGTATTCGTGGCACTGCCCGGGACACTCGGGCGGCGTGGCGTTCCTGAAGAGCCCGGTGGGCCAGATGTTCCATCAGTTCTTCGGCGAAAACATGCTGCGCGCCGACGTCTGCAATGCGGTCGACGAACTGGGCCAGCTGCTCGATCACACCGGCCCGGTGGCGGCCTCCGAGCGCAACGCCGCGCGCATCTTCAACGTCGACCACCTGTTCTTCGTGACCAACGGCACGTCCACGTCGAACAAGATCGTCTGGCACTCCACGGTGGGCAGCGACGACGTGGTGCTGGTGGACCGCAACTGCCACAAGTCGATCCTGCACGCGATCACGATGACGGGAACGATCCCGATCTTCCTGCAGCCCACGCGCAATCACTACGGAATCATCGGCCCGATTCCGCTCGAGGAGTTCGATCCGGCCAGCATCCAGAGGAAGATCGACGCGAACCCGCTGATCAGGGACAAGACGGCGCGCCCGCGCGTGATGACGATCACGCAGTCGACCTACGACGGCGTGATCTACAACGTGGAGACGATCAAGCGCACGCTGGGCAGCTACATCGGGAACCTGCACTTCGACGAGGCGTGGCTGCCGCACGCGACGTTCCACCCGTTCTATCACGAGTTCCACGCGATCGGGCCGAACCGGCCGCGCAGCGACGACGCGATGATCTTCTCGACCCAGTCCACGCACAAGCTGCTCGCGGGGCTGTCGCAGGCCTCGCAGATCCTGATCCAGGACTCCGGGAAGAAGCAGTTCGACCGGCATCGGTTCAACGAAGCGTTCCTGATGCACACCTCGACCAGTCCGCAGTACGCGATCATCGCCTCGTGCGACGTGGCCGCGGCGATGATGGAACCACCGGGGGGCACCGCGCTGGTCGAGGAGTCGATCTTCGAGTCGCTGGAGTTCCGTCGCGCGATGCGCAAGGTCGACGACGAATTCGGCCAGGACTGGTGGTTCAGGGTCTGGGGGCCGAAAGACCTCGCCGAGACCGGCATCGGCAGGCGCGAGAACTGGTTCCTGCGCTCGAGCGACAAGTGGCACGGCTTCGGCAAGCTGGTCACCAATTTCACGATGCTCGATCCGATCAAGGCAACCATCGTGACCCCGGGCCTGGACATCACCGGCCGCTTCGCGCCGTGGGGCATTCCGGCCTCGATCGTCACCAAGTACCTGGCCGAGCACGGCGTGGTGGTCGAGAAGACCGGCCTGTACTCGTTCTTCGTGATGTTCACGATCGGCATCACCAAGGGCCGCTGGAACACGCTGGTCACCGAATTGCAGCAGTTCAAGAGCGACTACGACACCAACCAGCCGCTGTGGCGCGTGATGCCCGAGTTCGTGCAGGCGCATCCGGCCTACGAGCGCGTGGGGCTGCGCGACCTCGCCTCGCAGATCCACGAGCAGTACCGCAGCTCCGACATCGCGCGGGTGACCACCGAGATGTACCTGTCGAGCATGCAGCCGGCGATGAAACCGTCGCAGGCCTTCGAGTGCCTGGCGCACCGGCGCGTCGACCGCGTGCCGATCGACGCGCTGGAGGAGCGGATCACCACGATGCTGGTGACCCCGTATCCGCCGGGCATTCCGCTGCTGATTCCGGGTGAACGCTTCAACCGGCCGATCGTGGAGTACCTGAAGTTCGCGCGCGACTTCAATGCGCGCTTCCCCGGTTTCGAGACCGACGTGCACGGTCTGGTCGTCGAACGCGAGGACGGCGTCGACCGCTACTACGTCGACTGCGTGAAGGCGTGAAACCGCGCGGGCGGGAATCCGGCAGGCTGCGATCCGTGCCGCCCCGTCAGACGTCGACCGAGCGCGGCGCGGCGGGCGGCGCGACGTGCACGAGGCGCGTGCCGGCGATGATGTCGTGCAGTGCGCGACGATCGCCGTCGACCAGCGTCCACGCGTAGGGCGCGAGCAGCAGCAGGGCAAGCGCCGGATGCAGGTAGCGGGCGGCGGCCAGCGCGGCGATCGCCAGCGCCACGGCTGCGACGAAGCGCGCGAAGGCGCGCGCTGCGCTTACCGGGGCACCGTTGCGGGCCTGCAACTGCAGCGCCAGCGTCTTCATGGGCAGCGAGCGGCGACCCGCACTCCAGAAGCAGGTGAAATAGGCGGCCAGCACGCCGAGCGTGAATACCTGGAACGCGGTGCGCAGCGCGCCCGGATGGCCGCGGAACTGCGTGAGTGCCGAGAACGCATAGTCGGCGAACCAGAGCACGCCGAACAGGATGATGCTCTCGTAGGCGATGCCCATCAGGCGACGCCAGGGATCGGCCGCCGGGTCGGGGCCGCCCATCAGAACTGCGTGGGCCGCGGCGGGGGCGGGCGCCTGGCGCTGCGCCGCGCGAGGTCCGACAGCGGCTGGGCGGCCTCCTTGGCGAGGCCGGTGCGTGCGCCGGCGTGGCGTGCGGCGGTGTTGCTGGTCCAGCCGGCACTGCGCAGTACCGAGCGCTGCTCGGGTGTCATTTCACGATAGCGCTCCCACTGCGCCTGCCGTTCGTCGGGCGGCAGGCGCTTGGCCAGGCGGTAGTTCTGGCGGGCGAGCCGCCGCTGGTCGGGCGTGAGGGCGGCCCATTCGCGGATGCGCTGGTACGCGCGCTCGCGCGCTTCGGGCGCCATCCGCGGCACCCGATCGGCCAGCGATACCCAGATGCGTTTTTCCTGCGCCGACCAGCTGTTCCACTGCTGCGCGAACGGATCGAGCACCGCCTGCTGCGCGGCGGTGAGTTCGCTCCACAGCGGCCTGACCAGCGGCAGCAGCGATGCGCGCGGCGCCACCGGCTCGCTCTCGGCGCGCGCCGGCAGCACCGCGGTGGCCAGCGCCACGCACAGAACGGCCAGCACCACGACGATCAATGACTCACGATTCACTCGCGCTCTCCCTGGGCGACGTTGCGCAGGAACACGCCGAAGCCACGGTCGGCGTAGGCCGAAATGGGGACTTCGTCGACCAGCACCGCCGCGTCGACGTCGGCGATGTCGTCGGCGCGCAGCCGGCTGTCCCATTCGGAGATGAAATAGAGCACTGCGGCGACGACCAGCACAGGGACGATGGCCGCCGCCAACCCCAACCCCAACCCGAAGTGCCCGTGCCCGCTGTCACGGTCTGCGGGCGTACGTCCGCCCGGGGCAGCCGCCACCGGTGCGCCGGCCGTGGCGACCACGACCTGGCGATGACCGGCCGATTCCATCGCCGGCGCGCCCGCGCGGGCTTTGGCAGGCAGGCGTGCCAGCGCTGCCTCGCGGGCGGTGGCCAGCCGATGGGTGACGCGCCACGGCAGATGCTCGGCTGATTCGTCGAGCGCCTCGCGGGCGAGCCTGGCAATGAGTTGTTCGTTCATGGTGCAATTCCGCGTGCCCGCAGCACTTCGGCCAGGGTGTGGGCGGCCCGCGAACAGTGCGTCTTGACGCTGCCTTCGGAGCAACCCATCGCTTCGGCGGTTTCGGCCACGTTGAGATCTTCCCAGTAACGCAGCAGGAAGGCTTCCCGTTGACGTCGCGGCAACTTGCCGATTTCTTCGTCCAGGATCGCCAGCAACTGGGCCCGTTCGAGCCGTTCGGCGCCGTTGCCCGCCGCCGCGCTGTCGGGCTCGGCCTCCAGCGCCTCGAGGATGTCGCGCTCGCCGGTCTCGTCATCGCCGTCGCCGGCCAGTGCCGACAGCGGCATCGTCCAGAGGTTGCGCACTCTCTGGCGCCGGAAGTGGTCGGTGATCGCGTTCTGAAGAATGCGCTGGAACAGCAGCGCTAGTTCCTGGGTCGGTCGCTCGGCGTAGCGTGTGGCGAGCTTGAGCATCGCCTCCTGCACGATGTCCAGCGCCGCCTCCTGGTCGCGGACCGCGTAGATTGCCTGCTTGAACGCCCGGCGTTCGGCGGCGGCGAGGAAATCCGACAGCTCCTGCCGGGTAGCCATTCGGGTCGGGGTGAGCGGGCGACGAAGGTAAAAAACGGGAAACGCGACGCTGCGCATGCTAGCAGAAGGCTCGCGCAGAGCGTCTCCCCTGCCACCCGCCTTGACCCTTCCTGTTGCGCTGCAGTATGCTGCGCTCCTACCCCTCGTGCGCCCCTTCCGGCACTGGTGGCTGCGGCGATCAGCGCGGACGGGGCGTCGTCTTTGTGTGCGCCAGGCGCCTTCACGAGAGGCGAACGAGCGCATCCGATCAATTTCGCAGGCCCCGTGCCGAGGCCT
>JAANMU010001825.1_pt1 | contig 17726 bp, 11 predicted proteins | sample 7279701 | NCBI WGS metagenome assembly JAANMU01 (sample SAMN14094539, study PRJNA606508) | bioreactor metagenome | isolation source: A lab-scale SPAN reactor treating ammonium-rich wastewater day 57 | place: Ireland: Galway | collected 2017-03-13 | reverse complement strand
GTTTTGCGCAAATTGCTCATCAATTCTGCTCGCAGGGTATAGATAGCTGATTGCTCCGGGTTGAATCCCAGGTCAGTAAATATATTTCCGCTGGAGTCAGTTATTTTTTCCATTGGTTATCTCCTTTATGATTTGCCTATAACGGTGTTCAGCCAACTCTATATCGTGCTGACTGGTTTTTTGCGTTTTCTTTTGAAATGCATGCAGAACATAGATTGCCTGCTGCATTTTTGCTACATAAATTCCTCAATAAGATAATAGTGCAGCAGGATGCGGGAGGCACGAACCGAATCACTGGCCTCAACCCCGTCATGGCGAGGCCCTGCGGGCCGTGGCCATCCAATTCCCCTCCGGCGGAGGGGTGGACGCCGTAGGCGGACGGGGTGGTGAATCACTGCGGTTGTCACCCATCGCTGCTGGATTGCTTCACGCCGCTGGCGTTCGCAAAGACGGCGTTTTTGTTGTTGCAAGGAGGCTGCAGGCTGACTTGTCCATCCAGATTCCTGCCTCTTATTTTGGGTGCGGTAGAAGGTTTTATCTGCATTGCATAAAAGAAAGACACCAAAAACCCCCTTAACTCGCCGGAATGATTAATGCCGGGCTGATCAAGAATATTCGAAACAACTGGAACAGCTTTCTTCCCGATGACCAGCCTGAAGCTGGTGAGCAGGTTTCAGTAATGCCGAACAATGTAACAGTGAGCCTATAAGAATGGATATGACAGTCCCTGCTGAAGTAATCGAGGCACCGCACATAAAAGAGCTGGAAGAAGAAAATGAACTGCTGCTTTCGCAGCTTCATCTGGTACAGGAAGAGCTGGAAAAATACTATCTGCGAAACAAAGAGCTTGAAAGCAGACAAACTGGCAAGTTGCAGGGTACAACTCCATCAGCCAAAGGCTGGGTGGATGATGAGCTGCCTGATGCACTGGCTGAAAATAGTCGTCTGCAAACTTTAATCGAAGTGCAGCAGAAAGTTCACCAGCTCGAAACACACAATGCCCTCAACGCCAGATTGGGAAATATTCTCATCGAAAGTGTGGATTCATCAGGATCCCTGCTTTCAGTGCCCGGCAAGCTCAGAAAAATCTGGAAAGAAGAAAACCGGCAGACACCGCCCGAATCACTCGGCGGTAGTAATTTCAGCACAGTAATTGCTGCCTATGGCGAGGGTGGTTTCGGTGCAGTGGAAGCACTGATTGCTGCAGCTTCAATCTCGCCCGCCATGCAGGCCAGCGCATTGACAGCACTGGCCCGGCATTTGATGGCCAATGACCGCACCCAGGCAGCCGAAGCTGCCCGCCGCGCTTATACCCTTGACCCCAAACCGTTCCGGCTGAAATGGCTTGCCTTCCGTCTGCATGAAGCGGGGGAAGTGGCAGAAGCCGAAGCCATGCTGACGCAAGAAAAGGCGGCGCAAATAAAGCAGCGCGATGAAACTGAAAAACTTGCTGCTGGGCGCCTCAAGGAGATCAATGAGCTGAAGCAGAAAATTCAAAGCCATCAAACCAGCGAAGCAGAATTGGCTACTTGCCAACAGTATATGCGGGAAGAAATGGCGCGTGCTAAAGCCCAACTCGATCTAATCAAGGATATGCTGTTGCGGGAGCCGGTGCTATGAGCAAAAGATTGGCCACACGTCACCGCAGAGCATCTGCCAGACAATACGCTGGCATGGTCGAACCAATAGTGGAATCACAAGCAGAACGAATCCTTGCTTCTCATGATAGCGGCCTGCTTGAACGTACCTGTACCCAATGGCAGTTTGGCGATTGGCAAAGCCTGGCGCAGATTGACTGCGATGAGCTGCAATACCACCAGAAGCCTGCCAAACTTGCAAGCACAAGCATCAATAGGCCATCCCAAACACATCATCGAAACAGTAGGGATCATCTCTCAATGATACGGCCAAAGAAAAAAGACTCTACTAACCCGGTTGTCACGGATAAAGCAGAAACGAAACTGCCCACACTGTTTGCAGAACTGGAAAAAATCCGGCAGGAAGAGATGCAGCGCCTCCAAATACTGCATCTGGAGAAATTGCGGCAGAGCGAAACTGCGCGCCTGCAAGTTGAAGCCGAGCTTGAGGCCTTCGAGGAAAAATACGCCGAACTGGATGAACGCTTCCGCACTGAATCCAAGCAGATCAATGTCGAACTCAGCCAGGCGAGGGATGCGTTGCTGACAGCTCAGCAATCCTTGATCGAACTGAACAAGAAAACTGTACGAGCTGAAAGCCAGCGCGACACCCTGGAGCAAGAACGGCGCCGCCTGCTGGAGTGCCTGCGGGCGGAAGAGACCCACAGCGGCGAGGCCCAAAAAGAACGGGAAGCCGAACGCAAAGACCTCAATGCTCGACAGTCACGGCTGGAAGAAGCGCTCGCCAATGCCAACGACAACCGCAAACAGCTTGAGCTGGTGTGCGCTGGATTGACCGAGCGCCTAGTAGCCCTGGAAAGCCAGCGTGATGCCCTAGAGCAGGAGCGGCGCAGCCTGTTGGAGCGCCTGCAAGTGCAGGCAGCACGCTACGACGAAGCGCGGCAGACGCTTGAGGATGAACGCAATTTTTATCGCCAGGGCATGCTGCTGGCGGAGCAGAAGTTCCATGCCACAGAAGGCGGTTTTCTGCGGCGCCTTGGCCAGGCGCAGCAGGGAAAAGGCGGCTGGCGTCGGTTGCTGGGCTGGCCTGGCGCGATCTGGTCCGCCCTGGCCAGTAAAAGCAACCAGGGCGATGCCTGGATGAAGCAAATTGAAGAACGCTTTGCCAGGCAAGGTGTGACAGAGGCCGAAATCCACATTCGCCGCTATGCCGGTACTTCTGTCGATCTGGCAACCGGCTTGACGCGCCTTGCCCGCCTTGCCTTGGTTGACGATACCCAACAGGCTCTGCGGCTGGGCAGAGATGCAGTTCAGGCCGATCCGCGCCCGTTCCGCCGCAAATGGCTGGCTTTCATGCTGTTTGATGCTGGCCATATCGACCAGGCATACGATTTGTTGGCTTCATTGCCGACTGGTAGCGACCTCAAGCCTTCAGAGCGCAACAAGATGGAATACATCGCCGGCTGGCATCGGCTGCTACACGGCCAATTCTATTTGCCTGAAACCCGAACTCGATCTGAATACACCCCACAGCCGGGGCGCATTCTTTATGTGGCTGCCAGCAGCCTGCCGTATCACAGCAGAGGCTATACCCTGCGTACCCATGCCCTGTTGCGGTCGTTGCAACAAGAAGGCGCGGACATCCTCTGCGTGACCCGCCCGGGCTACCCGCAAGATCGTGCCGACAGCCAGCCGGCAGAGGTTGCAGGCGCGCGGGTTATTGATGGCGTGCGCTATGAAACCCTGGCTGGCCCGCACCGGCGCAAGCTTGGCCTGGACCGCTACCTGCTCGAATCAGCAGAAATCCTGGCGGCAAAGGCCACGGCTGAGAAAGCTTCAGCCATTCACGCCGCCTCCAATTACGAATCAGCCTTGCCTGCACTCATAGCTGCTCGCCAGCTTGGCATCCCGTTCATTTACGAAGTGCGCGGATTGTGGGAATACACCGCTGCCAGCAAAAAGCTGGGCTGGGAGCAAAGCCAGCGCTTTGCCCTGGAAAGCTGCCTGGAAGCGCTGACGGCAAAGAATGCAGATCAGGTGCTCACACTCACTCAGGCTCTGGCGCAAGAACTTGTCTCACGCGGAGTGGATGCAAACCGCATCGCCCTTGTCCCCAATGCCGTCAACCCCTCTGACTGGACGCCCCTAGCCGCTAATCCCCAACTAGCTGCCACGCTCGGCATCGGCAAAGAGGATTTTGTCGTGGGCTATGTTGGCTCCCTAGTGGCATACGAAGGGCTGGATGACCTTATCCTGGCGATCAAGCTGCTGCAAAACCGACTGCCCCAGGCGCGGGCGCTTATTGTTGGCGATGGCGACGCCTTGCCACAGCTCAAGCGTGCTGCGCAAGAATACGGCCTTGGTGGCCAAGTCATTTTTGCCGGGAAAATTGCCCCCGATGCGGTGTGCAGCTACTACGCCCTGATGCATGCGGTGGCCCTGCCCAGAAAGCCGGTCACCGTCTGTCAGCTCGTCTCCCCGCTCAAGCCGCTGGAAGCCATGGCGCTACGCCTACCGCTGGTGGTGTCCGACGTAGTAGCTCTGCGTGAAATGGTAAAGGACGGCGAAACCGCGTTAGTGCACATCGCTGGCAACGCCCGCTCGCTGGCCGACTGCATTGAACTACTGGCGAAGAAGCCAGAAATCACCAGCCAACTTGGCGAAAACGCCTGGCGCCACGTCACAACCCAACGCACCTGGAAACAGGTGACTGCTCCCATTTTGGACGGTTATCATCGCCTGGCCGGTGCGAATAAACCAGAAGCTCAGCCATTAACTCGACCAGATGCACAAACCCCGGTGGAATCAACCACTTCAACAGCGATTGCCCCCGTCATCGACCTGAAGCCAATCCCCCTGCCGCCCGGCAAAAATGCGCTGAACAATGATCAAAAGATGCTGCTCGACCAAAAACTTAAACAGGCCACAATTCAGGGCGATGAGGTGCTTCGTAGCTTTCTTGCTGCCCAATCTGCAGAGCGCTCCAAGGCCTTTGTCGCCTTTTGCCAACTGCGCGCCGCCCAGGCCTGCCTGGATCAGGGTCTGGAAGATGAAGCGATTCATCTGACTGAAGAAACCCTGCAAAAGGACACCAGCTCCACCAGCCTGCGCAGCGCCGCTCGCATCTACCACAACGCCGCCCGGCTGGAACGTGCCGAAGCCCTCGCCAATCAACTGGAACAGGCACTCAAGGAAGTCAAGCCAAGCGATCGCAAGTTTATCGATGAAGTGCGTGGCCGTGCCCAGCTTGCCGCCTGGGCCGCGTTGCCTGCCCAGCCGCGCAGCATTCCGGTCAGCCCCAAGCGCGTGCTCAACCTGCTGGCGTTTAGCCTGCCCTATACCTCGGTTGGCTACGCCACGCGATCTCACGGTTTGGCCATTGGCATCAAAAACGCTGGCTGGGACATACGGCCTTACACGCGCCCCGGCTTCCCCTATGACTTCAAACCCGAGCTGGAAGGCCAGTCCCTTCCCGAACAGGATGAAATCGATGGCATCACCTACCGGCGAATCTTCGATTTTGACCGTAAAAACATGAGCGAAGTCCAATACCTTCATGCTGCCATCGATCACTACGAGCGCATCATCCGTGCAGAAACGCCTGAAGTCGTCCACGCCGCCTCCAACTATGTCACTGCTCTGCCGGCGATGATCGCTGCCCGTCGCCTAGGCGTGCCTTTTGTTTATGAAGTGCGCGGCTTTTGGGAAGTCACCCGTTCATCACGCGATGAGCAGTTCGAAAACACCGCCAAATACCGCTTCATGCAGTTATTCGAAGGCTTGACGGCCCGCCATGCCGATCGCGTCATCACCATCACCAGCGCTATGAAAGAAGAACTCATGGCGCGTGGTGTGCTCGAAGAGCGCATTGCCATTGCCTACAACAGCGTCGATCCGGGTCGTTTCGTTCCGCGACCGTGCAGTCAACAGCTTGCCGCACAACTCGGCATACCGGAAAACGTGCCGGTCATCGGCTACGTGGGTTCTTTTGTCGACTACGAAGGCCTGGACGACCTCATCGCCGCCTGCGCTGGTCTCAAAGAATCTGGTCACGATTTCCGCCTGCTCCTGGTGGGCGATGGCGCGGTGTTTGAAGACCTCAAACGCCAGGTGGCGGAGTCCGGGCTCAATGACAAGGCCATCCTCACCGGCCGCGTGCCGCACGAGCGGGTGGAGGCCTACTACTCGCTCATCGACATCGCTCCCTTCCCGCGTAAGCCCTGGGAAGTCTGCGAACTGGTCTCGCCGCTCAAGCCCTACGAAGCCATGGCGCTGGAAAAAGCCGTAGTGGTGTCGAGCACACGAGCACTAACGGAAATCGTCACCCACGAAAGCAATGGCCTGGTATCTGCCAAGGGCGATGTAAAAGACCTGCAAGCCAAGCTGGAAAGACTGCTCACGGATAGCGACCTAAAAGTCAGTCTTGGCAAGACGGCAAGGCAGTGGATAGAACAGGAACGCAGTTGGGATGTGGCTGGGTGGGTTTGTGCGAATTCTTACATTGAAGCGGTTTGAAAATAAAACTTCACAGATTAGGAAATATTTATGACATCAATACTATTTGAAACATACAAAGACGGCCTTTGTTATTCACGTCGTCAAAACGTCACATTATTGCCTTGTCAATCATTACCAGTGATCGGAACTTCAGCTTACGGTTTTGTTGGTGCTTATGAGAATGAAACACCCATTCCAGAATCGTTACGTTTGACTATGGGTTGGCAGTTACATCTCTTTGCCCCATATCAGGAGGCAGATGAGTATATTGATGAAACTGTAATATTTGCGGGAATGCCAAATTCCGGGTATGGCCATTTTCTATTGGATGCTATGGCACGTTTATGGTATGCCAAAAATTACCCGGACATCCCGGTCATTTGGGACGCCCCAGCCTTGCCTGGTCTAGCTGCACCAATACTTAATTTGGTAGGTATAAAAAACAAACATCTTTTTCTGGACAAGCCAAAAAGGTTCAAGGAGGTCATATTTCCATTTCCAGGTGTTGCTATAGGTGACTTTTTTCTCAAAGGCCATGAGGAGTTCTTGGGTGCCTACTCCGGCGGAGAAATAGTCCCCGGGAAGAAACTCTATTTATCTCGAAAGAACATTCAGAGAGGCGTTGTGCTCAACGAAGAAGGTATTGAGCAATTGTTGACAAGCCATGGCTTTAAAATCTATTACCCAGAACAGCATTCTGTAATCGACCAGCTCCATGAAATTTCAACATCGGAGGTTGTATTGGGAGTAGAGGGTTCGGCGCTCCATTCAGTAGTGCTTTTGAAATCGCCTGTGAATACTCGATTTTATGCACTTGCGCGGCATCGCCGCGGTGGTGGAATATTTGAACATATTCGCTTGCAGAAAGGACTTCAATACACCACCTTGAATTTGCTTAAAGAGGATAAATATCTTTCTGCTGAGTCTGAAATTGATATAGATGTAGATCTTTTGAATGAAATTCTTTCTGAAACTGATAGTTTTAGTAAATCCGAAAGCGCGAATAAATGCGCTATAAGCCTACCAGCCCCGCAAAATAGTTACATTGAGGCGCTTAAGAAATTTAAACTTAGCCTCGCTACCTCAGAGTTGAAAATATATGAAAATTTAAGATTCTCTGATAATAAAGAAAAATTAAGATCGACTTCGCAACCAATATTCCAGTCGGTCAATATTAAACAGGAATTGAGTAATTCAATGAGTCTTGCTACTCGGTGGGGGCGATTAAATACATTAGGAAATTTAATCGATGCTAGGAATTACCTCGAGATCGGTGTTTACGCTGGAGCTACCTTCAATCAGGTTGGCATTGAAAATAAAATCGCGGTTGATCCAAAGTTTGCGTTTGATTTTAACGAGTATCAATCGGATAACGTCCTGTTTTTCGAGATGGAGAGCGACGAGTTTTTCGCAAAACACACGAAATCAAATTTGAAATTCGACATAATTTATCTTGATGGTCTGCACGAATTCGAGCAGACATTCCGCGACCTGTTGAATTGTCTGTCGTTCGTGCATGATCAGTCATTGATTCTCATTGACGATACCTTGCCCAAGCACTATGCGGCATCACAGAAATTGAAATCTGACAATTTGCTCATCAGGAAGGCATTCGATGTATATGACAATTCCTGGATGGGTGACGTATATCGGATTGTGCCTGCTATCCATGATTTTCTGCCGATGTATTCCTATCTCACTTTTCCAGGACTTGGTCAGACAGTATTGTTTCGAAAGCCACGGGATATTACCAGCAATGGAAGTGGACGCAGATTCAACGGACTGGAAGATATTTCCAGACTTAGTTATGTGGATTTCCTAAAATTATGTGACGAGGGATTTTATAATATTTTGCCTACTAATGAAGAAGTTATTTCCACTATTAAATCTTGGATAGGGGTGTGATTTGGCTGTTAACAATATTTATTGGCCACCTTTGGAAGGCAATGTCAAATACCGCATAACATTTCGCACATCCATGAAGGGTGAAACACTGGGGGTGCTTGAAAACCTTTTACACTCATGTTGTGACATTCCGGCGGGTTGGGGCGTTTTACCAGAAGAAACCGCAATCAGAATTGAGGCCGCTCCTATCCTAGAAAATGGAAAATCGGGCGATTGGCGCACATGGATACCTTTCTTTCAATTATTCCCACCGCAACCGACCGGCATTGCCATAGAAACTCCAGTAGATGCAACTGAATTCCCTTTGCGTTTGCGCATCCGTGCCATTGGTATAGATAAGGTTCTGCTGGACACAGTGTTGCGTACTAATTATTTTCCAATACCTGTCAGCTTATTGGATGAAGGCCCGCTAAGATATAAATTTTATAGCTTCAACCATCTTGAAAATAAATGGGATGATGTTTTAGGTATTGCGGATTACAAGCAATTTATTCCTCAATTACCAGTAGATAGGCAAACCATGCCGATAGTGGAGTATTTCGTAAATAGTTGTCCAATCTGCGGCAATACCTTATCTGATGTTGAAAGCGGTCAAAACTGTAAGGATTGTGGAAGCCGCGCCCGCTTGCGTTCTATGGCTCCTTTAGTCCATGAAAATCTAACTTCCCGCTTGAGCGTGAACCCTGCGCTTGATCTGCCGCTGCTGGCCTTTGCCATGACCGGGGCGGAGAAGAAATTTCTTGCCACGGTTTTTCCACGTTTCAAGTCGGTTTCGCTCTTTGGCAACTATGCATCGGATCATGAATCCGGGGTGGATATGCGCGATCTGTCGCGCTATGTACCCGAGAGCTTTTCAGGTGTCTTTGGCTGCCTGCTGTTTGACTATTTCCCCGAGCATGAACAGGCATTGCGTGAATGTTTCCGTGTCATCGCGCCGGGGGGCATCTTCTTCACCCATATCGCGCCTTATCGTCTGGTTGATGGCGATGCGCCACCGTTGCAGAAAGGTGCGATCAAGTCGCGTGCCGGGTATTTTGATTATTTGCCGGATAAAACCGAGCTGCCCGATGTGACAGTGGGGCGTGACTGGTTTCTGGCCGCGCTGCGGCGGGTGGGCTTCGAGCCAGCCTTGGTACGGGTCAAGGATGCCGCGCCGGGTGTGGTTTCGGAATGGTTTGTCGGCATCAAACCCGGGCGCCTGGTAAATAAGCCGATACCCAGCGCACCGGCTGCCGTGCAACCGGCCATCGACACGCAGGTCAGCGAGGTGTTCCGTTCCGTGGTGCCGCTCGGGGCGGGGCTGGGTGTGCTGACGTTCGAACTGATCGAGGCCACACGCGGCAGTATTGTTTTCCTGGAGGACCACTATCTTTGTGCGCCCGATGGCGGCGGCGACGTGCGCGAAATCGTTGCCACTAACGGTTCGCGCAACCAAATTCTGGTTTCCCGTGATCTGGGGCGCACCTGGCAGCTGCAGTATGAGGCTGTGCAGTGGGATAGCAAGATCCGCTGGGTCTTTTCCTTGGCCGATGGCGGTCGCTTGGTACGCAGTTTTTCCGGACACATGTACCACCTGGGCGCAGATGGCCAGTTGGTGGCTGCGCATACGACCGGCTCCTGGCACTGGCATGGCTCGCAGGGCATAGGCCAGTCGGCCAGCAGCACGGTGATGTATGCCGAATACGTGCCCTTGCGTGACACCGATGGTGTGCAGGACTTGAGCGTCTGGCGCTACCGGCCCGGAGCGCCGCAGCAAGGCTGGCACAAGGTGCTGACGCTGCCTGCCGCCGTGCGCCCGCCGCACGGTGAGCTGCGCCACTTTCACGTGTGCCGCCCGCACCCGGCCGATCCGGCCTTGTGGATTCTGGCCTCGGGCGATATTGGCGCGCATTGCCGGCTGTGGCTGAGCCGCGACGATGGCGACAGTTGGCAGGAGGTGGCGCTGGGCCAGGCCGACATGGTGGGCATGCCGGCAGGCGGCTGCCCGCGTCTGCTTCGTTTTACCCAGTTTGCCGCGTTGGCCAATGGTGATCTGATCTGGGGCACGGACGACACCAGTGATGCCAACCGCGCTGCCCTGGTACGCCTGAGTCTTGCCGGTGTGCACCCGGCCTTTCACTTTCTGGGCTGGCTGGGCAAAAACTGTATTCGTAATATTGTCGACTGCGGCCATGGCCGTTTCTTGCTGCTTTCAGAGTCCAAGCATGATCCCTCTTCCGCCGATTGCATTTTGTATGACGCAAGCACGCAGCGCATTGTGTCGCTATTGCTGCCCAATGTGAGCCAAGCAAAAAATTCGGTGACCGATTCCCTGGGGTCATTGGCGATGTCCCATGGGGTGGGCTTTTTTCCGGCCCCGGGTGCCGTGCTGATGCATCCGGATCGGCGCGGGATTTTTTGCGTCAGTATTGAGGAGGCGGCGCAGTGATCCCCTTCGAGAAGCTCGATAACAGTGTGGCGCTTTCAGGCGTGATATTAAAAGCCGAGGAGATACTTTCCAAAGGGTGGCACAGGCGTGGTTATGACGAGGTTTTTTTGCACCAGCCCATGCCCTGGAAATTGCAAGGGCATGACCAGCGGTCGCATAATTTCTACGTTCACTGTCTGGATATGCTCGATTTATTGTTGCGAGCGTACTCTCAGTCGTCGGATGAAAAATATCTGAGCGTTTCGCTGCCGGTGGCCTTGGACTGGATTGTTCAACACGCCGATCCACGGGCAGAAGATATTTCTCCCTTTGCCTGGTACGACATGTCGGTGGGTTTGCGCGCCTACCGACTGGCCTATTTGTACCAGGCGGCCGATGCGGCCGGTCTGCTGGGCGACTCGGCTCGCCACGCGCTCTGGTCTGCACTGGAACAGCACGCTGTCTATTTGGCGGATGATGCCAATATCGCCTTTCACAACAACCACGGCTATTACCAGGTGGCCGGGCAGTTGGCGATGGGGCGACGCTTTGCCAATCAATCCGCAGTGATGGCGCAAGCACAAGCGCAAGGGCGCGAGCGCCTGAAACGCATGCTGGCGCAGCAATTCGCTACCGATGGCGTTCACCGCGAACACTCGCCTGACTACCACCGCATGGTGTACGACACCCTTAAGGCGTTGATTGATTCCGGGCTGGTGGAGGATGAGGAAACCATTGCTTTTGCTTGCCGTATCGAGGAAGCCCTGTCGTGGTTTGTGTTCCCCAATCAGCGCATTGTCAATTTTGGTGATTCCGACGATCGTTCATTGGCGCGTAAACCCAAGGAAATAGAGGCCAAATGGGTAACGCCAGAAATGCGCTTCTGGACAAGTGGCGGTAAGGTGGGTAAGCCATCCGCTGAAACATCCCACGCCTTTCATGAGGGTGGTTACTGGGTGGTGCGCGAGCCCGGTGATGAACCTGCACAATTAAAGGATTACAGCTATCTGGCGCTTAACGCAGCCTTTCACTCGCGCACGCACAAGCATGCGGACGATTTGAGCTTTGTCTGGTTCGACCGTGGGGCCAATATCCTGGTCGATGGCGGGCGCTATGGCTACCTCGGCAAGGCTGAGATGGGCTCGGAACTCTGGCTGGATGGGCATTGGTACAGCGACCCTTGGCGCGTCTATTGCGAATCGACCCGGGCGCACAACACGTTGGAGTTCGATGGCCTGAACCTTCCGCGCAAGGGCGTCAAGCCCTACGGGAGCGCGCTTGGGCGTACGGGTCAGGATGCCTCGGGGGTGCACTTTGCTGAAGCTCAATGCAAGCAGTTTGGCTCCATCCGCCACGTGCGCATGCTGTTTTTCATGCCGGGGAAATGGCTAGTGGTGTTCGACTGGTTTCACGACAACAACGAGCAGCCGCATAGCGTAAAGCAGTGGTTTCACATCGGCCATGAGCTGCAGTTGCTCATGGATCAGGAGCAATATGTCGTTTCAGTGCCTGGAAGCACACAGCTGTTGCGCGTGGCTTCGCTCATGGCAGGGCCTGTCCCTTCGCGCCCTTACATCGGCGAGGAAGAGCCGGTGCGCCAGGGCTGGTGGTCGGCCAAGGAGCGCGACATCGTGCCCAACTATGCGGTCAATTTCGAGCTGGAAAATGCCTCGACAGGTCTTTTTGCTACGCTCTTCAGTTTTTCCGAGAACTTGCAGGCCGATACCGCCTGGTCAAAGGTAAATGTCTCCGGCCGCAAGGGGCAGTTGCGCTGGAAAGATGAGCAGGGCAAGCATGAATTACGTTTTGAGCGCCCTGCCGAAGGGGCGTGTGCGGTCGAGTATCAAAGGCAATAAATGATCCGATCGGAAGACATCACACAGGCGTCGATAGACGCGAATGACACACTCGATAGGATGGGGATGGAGCAGCTGGAGTTGGGCATGCTGCGTGATTTACTGTGCCATGCACGCGATACGACGTCGTTCTACCGCGATACCTTTGCCGCTTTGCATTTTCAGCCAGAGAATTTACAGCATTTTGATGAGATAGCTGTCCTGCCCTTACTGGACAAGGCGACTATCTCGCGTCACCCGGAGCATTTCAGATCCTCTGCCTTCGACGAGCGCGCTGTGCGGGTCGTTCAAACTGGCGGCTCGACGGGCGAGCCCTTTCGGATTCTGGCAGCGCGCGATAACCCGCGTATCCAAAATGCTTTTAACTGGGCGCAGTGGCAGCGATTGGGCGTCACTCCAGGCCAGGCGGTGGTGGCAATCACGGGTATGGCGCATCAAGATTCACCGAAACACACTTGGATGAATCTGCGACCGAAAGACAATCTGCTTTGGGTACATCGTCCGGCACTGGATGACAGCCCTCCGTGGAAAGAGATCATTGCCCAGATACGTGATTTTCAGCCGGTGTTGTTGCGTGGTTTCCCTTCCATTGTGGCCGAACTGGCGCAGGCCATACTCGATCTGGGCGAGATTCCCTTGGGTAGCTTGCGTGGGGTGTCCTGTAGTTCGGAAGATCTTCTGCCGACGCAGCGAGTGCTGATCGAACGAGTGTTTGGCGTTCGTTGTTTCGGGTTCTACGGCCAGTCCGAAGGCTGCGTGCTGGCGATGGAGTGCGCGGCATCGGCGACTTATCATCTGTATCCGGGTTACGCCTTCGTGGAGATCGTCGATGAGGAAGGCAAGCCGATTCATGCGCCGGGTAAGGTGGGAGAGGTGGTGGGTACCTCTTTGCTCAATTATGCAATGCCATTAATCCGTTATCGGACGGGCGATTTGGCAGCTTGGGATGCTGGTGAGTGCCCTTGCGGACGTCAACATAAACGTTTGGCACGATTAGCTGGCCGCAAGCGCAATCTGCTCGCCCTACCGGGCGGGAGAACAGTGTACTTCGGCAGCGATATTTATGATGCCGTTTGGTATTCACCGGAGCCATTCAGGCAGATTCAGTTTGAACAATCATCCGTGCATGAGTTGTTGATCCGGGTCGTGCCATTTGCAGGTACCAATAGAACAACTATCAAAGAATACATTGAAGACAGCATGCGCCGAAGTCTGGGTGAGGAGATGAGTTACCACGTTGAATTTGTTTCAGCTGTAGAGCGGATGGCACGTGGAAAATACCTCCTCTTTTTGCAGAAATATTTAAATCAATCTGAGGCAATGGAGGAAGCACTTTGATCTACTCTTGTTATTTGTATTTAATCCCACTATTGAATAATAGGGGACATCCATTAGCCGGCCGGAGTCAAGCGAGTAAAGGAATCCATGGCGGCGCGAGCCGCCGGTTCTGAAACATGTTCTCCGTTTGCAGTAGCCGACACGCCCGTTTCTTCAAATCATGGCTGCGACGAATCGCGCCAGACACCTATCAGGATCAAGCAAGCGACAATGATTCTGCCTGTCGCCCTGGCGGCTTCGCCGCCTCAGAAGAATGTTGGTGCCACAACGTGTCCAATGGGTTCATCACAGACCCATGGCTTCTGGTTTTCCGGCACCAATCCCTCGCTGGCTCGCGTTGCGGGTGATCCGCTATGACAATTCAATTGAAAATTAACTCCCTGAATTAAGTTATCCCCATTCTTCCTTTTCTATTTTTCCTCCTTGCACGAAAAATACTGTCTTGCCATATTCTCTGCAATAAACAAGTAATCCATAAAATACAGGCTCTTTTTGGAGCTTAAACAGCAACACTTGTGCCTTATCTTTTTTATACCTGATCAAGCAATTTTTAAATTGACTGAGTTGTTTTATCTGTCAATAAAAATTGATTTTATTAGATAAATTATTTACATTGAAATATATGATCATAGTTAATCTATTACTGAGTTATACGACATTGCTCACAGGGTTATTGGACAAAATGTCTTATGTATTGCGTTGCGTAAGCTTCCCTGTCAAGTAGACAGTTCATTGTAGAGAATTGGAGCGGTGGTTAACCGAGGCATAAATTGCGTCGGTGGGATATTCCCCAGCGATTCATGGGGACGGTTTTCGTTGTATTCGTATAGCCATTGTTCAGTAATTTCCTGAACCTGGCGAATGTTATCGAACAGATGAGCACTCAACACTTCCTCACGATAAGTTCGGTTGAATCGTTCGATGAAGGCATTCTGGTTTGGCTTTCCTGGCTGAATGTATCGGATGTATATATCTCTGGTTTGCGCCCAATCCATAAATTGCTGAGAAGTCATTTCCGGCCCGTTATCCAGGCGAATTGCCTGTGGCTTGCCGTAGTAGTTGATCAGGCGTTCCAGCGTACGTATCAAACGAGTCGATGGAATTGACGTTCCAATATCGATAGCCAGACATTCACGGTTGGCCTCGTCGATGACGTTAAGCGTTCGGAATGCTTTTCCGCAATACAGTGAATCGTGCATGAAATCCAATGCCCAGCAATCGTTGACCTTATGAGCCAGATCCAGCGGTTGGCGTTCGCGGTCAGGAATTCGCTTTTTACTTCGTCCTGGCAGATTCAGTCCCATATGACAATACACGCGGTGTACGCGTTTATGGTTCCACGGGTGACCATCCCAGGCGTAACCGGGAAAAACACTTCCAGAAACCCCAGCACCGGTGGTTCTCAACAATCTTATTGAGCACATCGATAACATCAGCATCACGTTCAGATGCTGGCTCTGATCTTTTGTAATACGCTGCCCGCGACAGGCCTGTAATCTCACAGGCGCAGATGACAGGCAATTGGGCTTGCACAAGCTGCTCTGTTACATCGCGCCGGGCAGACAGCGTCAGGACTTTCGATTCAGTACATCCCGGATGGCGTGGTTCTCCAGCGCCAGATCTGCATACATGCGCTTGAGTTTGGCATTCTCAGCTTCCAACTCACGCAAGCGATGCAATTCCGATACCTGCACACCAGCATATTTGCTTTTCCAGTTGTAGTACGTGGCATTGCTAATACCGTGTTTGCGACACGTTGTAGCTCGGACTACGCCGATTCGGGTGGGGTTGAGCGCAGCCTGAAGGGCGCCCATGGGAAGCCCATCCGCGGATAGGACAATTGAATCGCCCCGGGGGGGCAGTTCAAATCTGGGACGATTCAACAGAGTTGTTGATCTTCGCTTCGAGTTCGGCGCATATCTTCAGCAACTCCTCAAAAGGTAAGGCATTGCCAACCATCACTTCGTCGGCCAACATGGCCGCGTAGTCCTTTGCGAGTGCAGCCTTGGCCTCGCCTTCGGGAACGATTTTCAGATGTCCCGTGGTCGCTGCTGCATAGTCGATGACTTGGCCGTTGGTGTCCTTCTCGATGAAGAAATGCGACTTGTGGTGGGCGACGGCCGCTGCCACCGTTGGATCGGCCATGACGGTGGCGAAGTGGTGGCTTCGCGCGATCGCGGCCAGGTCGTGCCAATGTCGCGCGTAGCGTTCGTTGCGGACGCGGCCCTGCGCGCAGAACACGTGCGCTGCGGTGGCCTTCTCCCAGAAGGTGCGCGCGACGCTCATGACCAGAGGCGAGGCAGTGGGAAAGGACATTTCAGGAAAATGCTCGGCGATGTCACAGACCACCTGAAATACCTCGTGCGGTTCGCCGGTGGCGCGGCCACCGAATTCCAGCGTGACAACGGGTGCCATATACCCGGTGCCTTGCGCCAGGGCTGGGTAGTGCAGGAACAGTTTGTCGTTTTCCTGGCCACCGAGTTCGAGCCGGGCGTCCAGACGCTCGCGCGTCAAGGCCGCCTGGATCACCGGCTGTACGTTCTGCGTGATCCACTCGGGTAGCCGACGTCGCACGGCCTGCGTCCATTTGCCGGCCTGGCTACGACTGGCCGGCAAGTCTCCGCCTTCGCCGATCAGATCCGGGATCAGCTTGCGGATGTCGTAGGTCAGGTCGATGTCTTCGGAGAAGCGGTCGATGAGCTTGTAAATCTTCGACAGTGACGTGCCACCCTTGAATGTCAGGTCGGCCGACAATGGTGACTCGAACAGGGCGCGTAGCGTCCACACCACCCACACATCTTTTTCGAGCAGATGGGCGGGGCGGCCGGTTTCGGCACGCCCGTGTTCAAGTGCTTCGCGTTGATCCTTCTTGCTCAGGGCAAAGAAGTATTCAGCCACGGGCGGTTTCCTTGCCGATGGCCTGAGCCATCCAGCCAGGTAGCGTCGCACGCGCCGAGGTCAGTGCTTGCCATTCGGAACGAGGCAGGGTGCGATGGAGCGATGCCAACGACTCGTCGGCGTGCTCCGGCCCGATCCAGGCCAACGCGCGCACAGCCGCGCCTGCCGGCCGCGTGCCCAGCGCCAGCATCCAGCGCGGCGCGTGCTTCACCAGCACTTCCGAGCGTCCGAGCTTCAGCTTCCGGGTTCGGCCGGAGGTCAGGTAGACCTCGCGGATGGGAACCTGCTGCGTCAGGCCCAGGGCATTGGCGGCACTGGCACCGTGCGGCACGACGATTTCGCCGTATCGCGAGGCCAGCGCCTTGACGACCTTCTCGGGAGTGGGAGCACGAGAACCGAAGCGGCCGGAAATCGGGGAGGTGTAGGCACCGCGCGCTACGCGCAACAGCTTGCCGGCCTTGGCTAACCGAGAGAACGCCTGATCTACCGCCGACCGGCTTCCCAAGTGCAGGAACTCCTTAGGCGACAGAACGCCTCCCTCGGGGAGGGATCGCGCTTGTTGCAGGATGATCTCGGGCAGCGTGTTCATGGGGAACCTCTTAAGGTAAGAAATGGTACATCAGTTTCTGACATCCGGAAAGCAACATGGTCCCGCTGATCTGGTGACAGATTGGCTGACCGGGGTAAGCGGACCTTGATCGCTACGCTGCGCTGAATCTGCGAAAGCGCAGATCGCCCTGGTTTTTGAAATGAGTTGCCAATAAAAATACTCTGTCTATCGAAATATCCAGAAAATTTGCTTATGGTATAACTCCGAAATTATTTTTCAATCTGGCAGTAATGCGTTCAGCAATCTGCTTTATCCGGAGTTTGTAAAGTTGCCAACCATCCTGTTTATTTGTACAAATGGTGCCGGCATGGGGCATTTATCCCGTTGTTTATCTTATGCACGTCAGTTGCGGGGACAAGTCGGGATAACGTTCTTTTCGCTGGCCTCAGCGATCGAAATTATCGAGGAAATGGGTTTTCCTGCGGATTACTTCGTTTCGCCCAATTGGTCTTGCGCAAGTTCCGCAGACTGGAATCGTGAATTGTGTTTTCGCCTTGGCCTGATGCTGGAGCATGTTCTCCCGGCAGTGGTTGTCTTTGATGGTACCTGGCCATATCAGGGATTGATTAATGCCTGCAGAGAATACGGCAAGGCGAAAATTGTCTGGTCACATCGGG
>JAANMU010001822.1_pt1 | contig 17772 bp, 14 predicted proteins | sample 7279701 | NCBI WGS metagenome assembly JAANMU01 (sample SAMN14094539, study PRJNA606508) | bioreactor metagenome | isolation source: A lab-scale SPAN reactor treating ammonium-rich wastewater day 57 | place: Ireland: Galway | collected 2017-03-13 | reverse complement strand
ACCGAGCCGAACAACACGGTGGAAACGGCGCAGGTCCTTCCGCTGGGGACGGGGCAGGGGCAGGATGTTGATCTGAACGTGACGGGTACGGCCAGCTCCGCGAGCGATGTTGACTTTTATCGCTTTACGGCGCAAAAGGGCGACATTGTCGGCGTCGCGGTGCTGGGGGTCGGGTCGATGGATCCGGCGACGACGCTCGTTCGAGGCAGCGACGGCTCGGCGATCATGCTGAACGACGACTTTGAGTTCGCTACGCAATTGCACCCGCCGAATTCGCCCTGGCCCGGCGGCGATCAGTTCACCGATTCGGCCATGACGTACGTGGTGCCGGTGACCGGACAGTACCTCGTGCGCGTGGCGGCCTTCAGTGCGTTGAGCACCGGCGAATATCAGCTGCGCATCCGAAGTCGCAAGCCGAACCTGCACAAGCTCGAATCGCCGGGACAGCAGATCGTTTTCCTGGACTTTGACGGCGCGACGATCAACGTCTGTGCCATCTTCGGCTGTTTCCCGCCAATCAATCCTCCGTTTCGAACGCTGTCTCCCCTGGCCAGTTTCCTTCCGAGTTGGGGTTTGAACGCCAATCAGGAATCGGCCGTAATCGACGCAATCATCGCCGTCGTCGAAGAGAACTTCGACAGCCTGCGCCTGGCGTCGCTCAACGGCAATCTTGACGCCGGCGACCCGCCGGGCAGTTTCGATGTCAAGGTACTGAACAGCCGCGATCACCTGGACCCGTTCGGCCAGCCGAATGTGACGCGCGTCATCATCGGCGGGACGGTGGATGAGTTCACGATTGACACGATCGGCCTGGCGCAGTTCATCGATCCGGGAAATTACGCGCCGGAGGACACGTCGGTCGTGTTGCTGGATTATTTGAGCGAAGCGCCGGGCGGAAATCCGATCTGCTGTTCCATCAACGATCTTCCGCGGGCGCCGGGCTTCACCATGGTGCAGGCCGTGGGCGTCGTCGTCGGAAACATCGTCTCGCACGAACTCGGGCACTGCCTGGGCAACTGGCATACAACCGTGCAGAACGGCGTGACGAACATCATGGACGAGGGCGGGAACATCCTGGCGCTGGCCGGCGCGGGCGCCGATGGCGTACTGGGCACGGGCGACGACGTGGACATCGACTTCATCCCTGACACGTTCAGCACCTTCGAGGAGCTGTTCATCGGAACGAACTCAACGGATGTCAATACCGCGTTTGGTCTGGCGACCGGGGCGCTTCCGGCCGTGCCGCCGACGCTGCTCAATGTTCTGCCCCAGGTGGACAGCGACCTTGGCGAACTCGGGCAGGTTACCGTCACGTTCAGCGAACCGGTTCAGGGCGTGACGGCGGCGGCGTTGCGTGTGAACGGCGTTGCGGCGTCGAGCGTGAGCGGGGCAGGCGGCGGGCCATACCTGTTCCAGGGGTTCATCGCTCCGGGCGACGGTCCGGCGGTGGTCGAACTGGCCGCCGGTCAGATTCGCGACGGCGTCGGCAACACGTTCGCGGGGGGGAATTGGCAGTACCAGATTCGTGACTGCAATGCCAACCGGGTGCTGGACACGGTGGAAATCGAAAACGGCGTGCTCGCGGATTGCAATGACAACGGCGTGCCGGATGTCTGCGAAGATGGCGTCCTGCGATCGCGGACGGTTCCCGCGGCGACGATCGCGGCCGGGCAGTCGATCCAACTGGGTGAGTTTCTCCCGTTCACCGGCGGGCAGGAGCCGATCGAGTACGAATGGGAGCTGCGCGGCAATCCGGGTGGCGAAATTGTCAACGGATTCGATCCGAACTACGGACCGTTGCCGGCCGGGACGTATGTGGTGAAGGCGACGGCGGCCGACTCGGTGGGCTGTCGGGCGGTCGGCTTTGTCACGGTGTTTGTCCTTGGCTCGGGAGGCGACGGCGGCGAGCCGAGCGGAGATGGCAATACGAACGGGGCGCCCAATCCGATTCCGAATGGCAACAACAATGCGATTCCGCCATGCGGGGATGGTGTGATGTGCGGTGCGACCGGCGGTGGCATGACGATTCTGATGACGCTGCTGGGTTCGTCGCTTGGGTTGCGGGCTTTTGCGCGGCGTGGCCGACGACGGTGAATCGTCCGTCAGAGCGTTCGACGGGCGCTGTGATCGATCGCGCGGTGGTTGATCGCGGGACGGCGCGGTAAAACATTGGGCACCATGAAAGACGGACTGGTACCCGGCATCCAGCGCGAAGTGAGCTTTGTCGTCGAAGACTCGATGTCGCCGATCTTCGAGGGTCGGCAGGTGCATCGCGTTTGCGCGACGTGGACCCTTGTTCATTACATGGAACTGGCCGGCCGACTGGTACTGATCGACTTCCTGGACGATGGGGAAGAGGGCGTTGGCAGTCACGTTTCGTGCGATCATCTCGCTCCCGCGCCGGTCGGCAGCACCGTGCGGGTCGAGGCGACCGTTCGGGACGTGACGGATCGGGAGCTGGTCTGCGACGTGGTGGCGATGCGGGACACACACGTCGTGGCGACCGGTCGCACGGTGCAGAAGGTCTTTCCCAGCGCGGTCCTCAAGCGTATCCTTCACGAAACCTGACGGCCTTGCTGCCGGCACGCAGTTTGTCGCGGCGCGCGGGTCGCATCATCCGACACGAGGAGGCAATTAATCATGGTGAAGCTGGTCGCGGTATATCGAAAAGTCGAGGATCCTGCGGCGTTCGACAAGCACTATTTCGAGACGCACCTCCCGCTGGCGAAGAAAATGCCGGGTCTGATTCGCACCGAACTGGAGCGCGGCCGCGGCACGCCCAATCCGGAATGGGAGCCGCCACACCTTGCGGCGCATATGTATTTTAAGGACATGGACGCGCTGAAGGCGGCGCTGGCGTCGCCGGAGGGCAAGGCCGCCGGGAAAGACCTGATGGGCTTTGCCGGTAAATACGTTCGGATGTTCTTCACGGAAGTGGTTGAGGCCTGAACCGGCGCGGTGTCACGGCTTTAAGCGAGTCAGCGCCTTCGCGGCAGCCTATGCGACGGACCGCCCTGATCATTGTCATTGCCCTGGCCGCGTGCGCGCTCGTGTATGTGCCGCTTCGGTGTCACTCTCTGCGCGACGGGCCGCCGGAGGATGCGATGCTGGAAGCCGGGCGGGTCTGTCCCGCGGACGTACTCGCGAAGCTGAATGAGGCGGGCTGGAGCGAGCGCGTCGGCGAGGACCTGGCCCTGTGGGTGAGCGCGGGCCGTCAGCGGCTCGTGGGGCTGCGCGGCGACCGAATCGAATTCGTATACGTCTGCTCAACGGCGGCGCGGGGGCTGGGCGGCCGGGAGAATTCCTTTCAAACGCCGCTGGGCTGGCACGCGATTGATGAAAAAATCGGCGCGGGCCAGCCGTGGGGGACGATCTTTATCGAGCGCAAGCCGGTGGGAAAGGCATGGTCGCCCGATCAGCCGACGGAAAAGGATTACGTCCTGTCGCGCATTCTCTGGCTGCGCGGGTTGGAGCCGGGCGTGAATCAGGGCAAAGGCTTCGATTCGCATGATCGATATATCTACATCCACGGAACGCCAGCCGAGGGCAAGCTGGGCACGCCGGCCTCGATGGGGTGCATTCGACTGTCGAATGACGACGTGATCGAACTGTTCGACCGCGTGCCAAGCGGGACGAAGCTGCTGGTTACGGAGTGGTAGGTTCGCCTAGCCGCGCTGCTCGATCGGCACGTAGGTCGCTTCCATCGGGCCTTCGTACACGGCGCGCGGGCGGAAGATCCGATTTTCCGGCAGATATTCCAGCACGCGGGCCACCCAGCCGGCCGTGCGCGAGACCGCGAAGATGACCGGGAAGAGCGGCGGGGGGAAGCCGATGGCCTGGTAGACGAGGCCGGAATAGAAATCGACATTCGGAAAGATCGGCTTGCCGGCGGCCTGCATGGCGGCGCACACGGCCTCCTCGACAGCGACGGCCGTGTCGAACACCTGGGCCATGCCGCGATCGTGGCACAGTTTCTCGGCGTAGGTCTTCAGAACGCGGGCGCGCGGGTCGTAGGCCTTGTAGACGCGGTGGCCGAAGCCGATGATCTTCTCGCCCTTGGCCATTTTTGCCGCGACCCAATCCTTCGCCTTGGCCGGGCCTCCGATGTGTTCGAGGTCGTCCAGGGCGGCTTCGTTTGCCCCGCCATGCAGCGGACCGCGCAGCGAGCCGATGGCCGCGGCGATGGTGGAATACATGTCCGCCAGGCAGCTGTGCACGACCATGGACGTGAACGTCGATGCGTTCATGCCGTGATCGGCTTGCAGGATCAGCGTCACGTCAATGACCTGTTCAGTGACGGGGTCGGGCTTCTCGCCGTACATCATGTACAGGTAATTCGCAGTGAACGACAGCTTCGGATCGGGCTGGATCGGTTGCAGGCCCTGTCGGACTCGAGCGATGGCCGACGCCGCCGTGCGCAGCCGGCTCAAGATGCGAATGCCGACTGCCACCTCGCTGGCCAGACCGTCGGCCGGATTGGAAACAAATTCGGTGATCTTGCGCCCGGCCGGATCGTGGCACCCCAGCGCGGCGATGACCGTCTGGAGCATATTCATCGGGTGGGCGTCGCGCGGCATGGCGGCGATCATCTGCATCACGGAGTCGGGAAGCCTGGCCTCGGCGTTGAGCAGGGCGTCAAACGCCTCCAGCTCTTTGCGCGTCGGCAGCCTGCCGTGGATCAGCAGAAACGCGACTTCCTCGTAGTTGCTGTGCTTGCACAGGTCTTCGATCGAGTAGCCGCGATAGATCAGCCGGCCTTTTTCGCCATCGACGAAACCGACTTTGGTGACGTTGGTGATGGCTCCTTCCAGGCCGCGGCCCAGGTCAATCTTGACGGGAAATTCGATTCGTCCGACGTAGTTCGCCATGATGCATGCCTTGTGGTGTGTGGGGTGTCAGATTCGTGTTGCCTGCCTGCCGTGGTGTGAGTCCGACGATTCTTGTTGACAGCGGAAGTATAGGGCAAATACGGGGCCTTGTGAACGCAAGCGCCCGCCGCCGCCATGGTTGGAATCGGCTCGCCGGGCCGTTACGATTGCAAACTTTCCGCGGGCGGCGAACCGGGCGATTGCGGCTGGTCGGCGTTATCGGATAGGGACTCAACCACACGGAGCCACACACCATGAAGGTCCATGAATATCAGGCGCGACAACTGCTTCTCAAGGCCGGCGCACCCGTCCCCAAGTTCGAAGTCATTGACCAGCCCTCGCAGGCCGCCGCAGCCATCAAGGCCCTGGGTGGGGGGAATCTCGTGGTGAAGGCGCAGGTTCACGCAGGCGGGCGCGGCAAGGCCGGCTACGTAGTGCTGTCCGACAACCCCGCCGACATCGAGCAGCATTGCAAGCGCATGCTGACCGTGCCGATGGTCTCGAAGCAGACCGGGCCGCAGGGCATCGCCGTGCGCAAGGTGCTGCTCGCGCCGGCCGTGGAGATCGACAAGGAGTACTACGTCGGCATGGTGGTGGATCGGGCGAAGAACTGCCCGGTGATGATGGTCTCGCGCGAGGGCGGCGTGGAGATCGAGGAAGTCGCGGCGAAGAATCCCGACGCGATCATCAAGGAGTGGCTGCACCCGCACCTTGGCCTGCAACCGTTCCAGGTGCGGCGATTGTGCGACGCGCTGGGGCTGACCGGCGATCATGCCAAGCAGGCCGGCGCGACGATGGCGGCGCTGGCGAAGCTGTTCGTGCAATACGATTGCAGCCTTGCGGAGATCAACCCGCTGGTGCTGACGAAGGCGGCGGGGAGCACACCGGGCCAGATCATGGCCATCGACGCGAAGTTTAACTTCGACGACAACGCGCTGTTTCGCCATCCTGATTTGCAGGAAATGTTCGACCCGACCGAGGAGAACGCCAACGAGCTGCGGGCGCAGAAGTTCAACTTGAGCTACATCGCCCTGGACGGCAACATCGGTTGCCTCGTGAACGGGGCCGGCCTGGCGATGAGCACGATGGATATCATCAAATTGCACGGCGGCGAGCCGGCGAACTTTCTCGATGTCGGCGGCAGCGTCACGCCCGAGGGGGCCGTCGAGGCGTTTCGAATCATTCTCGCCGACCCGAAGGTGAAGGGCATTCTGGTGAACATCTTCGGCGGCATCGCCAAGTGCGACGTGATCGCCGAGGCCCTGATCCACGCGGCGAAGGAAGTGGGCTTCAAGATTCCCGTCGTCGTGCGACTGGAAGGCACGAACGTGGAACGCGCGCGAAAGCTGCTGGCCGAGGCAAACCTGCCGCAGTTGATCCCCGCGGCGGATCTGACGGACGCGGCGAAGAAGGCGTGCGCCGCGGTTTGAGCATCATGGCAGAGCATGATCGAAAGAGCGGCCGTGGTTCAACCAAGAGGAAACGGCGACGAGCGAATGTACCAGAAGAGATCATTGTCAAGTTCAGCTATTTCATCGATGGAACCGCCCAAAAATATTTTCCCGTCTTTGAGCTGCTAATGCTCGCGGATGAACAAGGGTACAAGTCGTTGAGTCGATATTTTGCACGTCGGGCTCGTCGCGCGCGGGAATGGACCCGAAAGAAGTACACTCACGACGATCACGATCACCTGTCTTGGTCCAGTCAATTGAGCGACCGAATGGAAATCAGGACGGATTGCCTCACGAAGTTCAATCGGAAAGAGTTGCTTAAGAGATACGGCATTTCCGCTTCCAGTCGGCGAATAGGTTCGATGGCCGGCCACCTTCGCGCGTTAGCCTCCGAAGCCGAGAAGCAGGCAGCGAACGAACAACGCTTCATGAAGAAAAACGGGCAGCAAGCGCAGATGAGAAAAGGAAAAGCCACCTAGTTCGGTCCATCGCTCCGACGATTGATCTTATCAAAATATGCCAGTGGTAATTTTTCGCCCCGAGGGGGCGATTGAATGTAGCCACGGGCGTCAGCCCGTGGAAGGAAGAACACGCCGATTTGGTATCCGCCCCGGCAGGGGCGGCTGAATGAGACGCGCGTCAATGTATGTCCGACGCAACGGTTCAGGGGCCGAGAATTCAGTCGCCCCCTCGGGGCTAAGAGATATGTTGGGAGATCGATTTCCACGGGCTGGCGCCCGTGGCTACCGTCAGCGTCCCCGTTGGGGCCCAAGGGTACCGATGAAATTACGGGAAACAATGCGCTGACATTGTCGAGACTGTTACGGAAGCCATCGCCCGGCCAGCACACCGTCGATGGTCAGGTCCTCATCCAGTTCTTCCCATCGCAGCGCGCGGCCGCGGGCTTCGATTTGAACGGCGCGGAGTTGTTCGTCCGTGGCGTCGCGCAGGCGGCGAAAGCGATCGGCCGGAAACGCAATCTCGCGGCCGTCGTCCAATTCGACATGAACCTTGCGACCGTCGATCCACGCGCGAACAGCCTTGGCGCTCCCGATACTGCTAGTCGAAGTATTCATGCCACTTCCTCAAGAAATCGTCGCGGTTCTCTGCAATGGCATCGCGTAAGCGGGTTAGCTCGTGATCCCGCATACCATCATTATACGCGACTTCGATCGGATTCAGTTAGAATTTGTGTATAGTTCGCAGTTCCTTGGAATCTCATTGTGAGAGGCTTTGACTGGATTTTCCACCCCCTGACGCGCCCCCGTTTGGATGAGGGCGGTCAGGGGGTGGAAAATGCTGAGGGGGTTGTGTGGGACGGAGCGAGGAGTTCACGATGGGAAGGCAATCGGGATTGACCGTGGAGCAGCGGACGGAGGCCGTGCTGTCGCTGCTGCGACGCGAGGAGCCGGCGGCGAAGATCGCACGGCGGTATGGCATTTCGGAGCCGACGCTGTATCGCTACCGCGATTTGTTCCTGGAGGCCGGCAAGGCCGGTCTGGCGTCGAACAGCGGCGCTGCGGGTGATCCGAATCAGCGCGAGGTCGTGGAGCTCAAGAAGCAGCTGGAACAGCGCGACCAGGTGATCGGCGAGATCACCATCGCCAACCGCATTTTAAAAAAACTTTCGGGCCAGTGCCCCTGAACGATCGGACACGCGCGATGGTCGGCGATGCGTTGAAAGAGCCGCCTCGCCCGCGACTGACGGCCATCCTGCAATGGCTGAGCATTCAGACATCCAGCTGGTATCACGCCGCCAAGCCGGCGGAGCAGCGGAAGCGTCCCGGTCCGGCGCCGCGGCCGATGGCCGCGTTGCTCGAAAGCGCCGTGGTGACGATGGCCACGGCGAATCCGTGGTATGGCTACAAGCGGATCGCCGTGATGTGCCGCCGAGCGGGAATCAGCCTCACGAATCGGCAATGCTATTGTGTGATGAAAGCGCACGGCCTGTTGCGCAAGCCGCAGGCCCGCGCGGCGGAATTGTACCAGGCGGCCAAGTTGTTCGAACTGCTGCCGACCGGACCGAACGAGTTGTGGCAGATGGACGTGACCTACGTGCATATCCCCGGCTTCGGCTGGTGGTATGCCGTGACGGTGATCGACTACTACTCGCGCTATCTGCTGGCGGTGCATCTGACGCCGAGCTACAGCGCCCTGGCCGCGACCGAGGGATTGGCCATGGCCCGGCGCGAAGCCGAACGATTGTGCGGACCGTTGACCAAGCCGCCGTTCCTCGTGACCGACAATGGATCGAGCTTCATCGCCCGGCGGTTCGTGGCGTTCACAAAGGACGACTACCGGCAGGTGCGGATCCGTTATCGCACGCCGACGCAGTTGGGTCTGCTGGAGCGGTTCCACCGGACCTTGAAGGAAGAGGAAGTGTACTGGCGTCTGTACGACAATCCGGCCCATGCACGAACGTGTCTGGCCGAGTTCCGCGAGCGCTACAACACTGTGCGACCCCACTGGGCGCTGGTGCCCGACACAGGCGGCGACCCGGTTCCACCGGAAGAGGTCTACCGAGGCCAGGTCACGCCGCAACTGCCGCGCTGGCAGGGCTGGGCCAAGGCGGCAAAGGAGAAGCTGGATCAATTGACTCAGGCCGCGGCGTAGCGGCCGGAAAGTCTCTCACAAAAAACCGTCCGCAGATTCCAGTTGAACTGTGAGGCAAGACATTTGCAGGTATCATCGCCACGTCGGATATGAACGTGAGGCGGTTCGTTGCCTTCGTCACTAAAAAAGTGAAATCGAAAACCTTGCCAGCGAAAAATTGTGGGCACGCTGCTGAGTCCCTGAACACTTGTAAATATCGGCCTTGCGGCAGTATAACGCGCCAGGAATGTAATCAATCAAACTACGTTGAATCGGGAGACATGGTCATGAAATACGGCGCACGCAATCAACTTGTCGGCAAAGTCACAACCATCAAGAAGGGGGCCGTCATGTGCCAGGTAACGGTCAAGGTGAAGGGGCCGGTGGAGATCACCAGCGTGATGACGATGGACTCGCTGAAGGAGCTCGGCCTCAAGAAGGGGGTAAAGGTGCGGGCGATTGCGAAGGCGATCAACGTGCTGCTGGCGAAGGAAGATTAGCGCGAACGATCCGTCATCGTGCGCGAAGTACTCCTTGTGCTACTGCTTGAAGCAGTTGCACGCAGCATGATCCGTTGATCCGGGAACCGCACTAATGACCGGCCGCGGAATGGGCGGCGCTGTTCGCGGGCACTTTCGACTTGGCGGCCGGGTTTGCCTTGTCCGAATCGGGAGATTTCGCGGCCTGCGTCGAATCGCGTTCGCCGTTTGCTTCGGCGTCGCTTCGCGCCGCTTTCGCTTCCGGAGAAACTTTTGCCTCCAGCATCTCGATCCGCTTGAGGAGCTCGCCCTTTTCTTCGCGAAGGGTATCCAGTTCTTCGCGCAGGTCCTCCCATTCCAGCTTGGCCGGCGTTTTTTCGCGGATCGCCTTGAGAGTCCGCTCGGCGGCGGAGCGCACGCGCAGCAATCCGGTCCGTGTCAGTTTCTCGACGTCGCGCAGGGCGGGTCGCGCCTTGTCGCCGGCCGATGCCAGCGCGCCGAGGGCTGCGTTCTGCACGTTGCGCGGCGTTTCCTTCAGGCAGTCGCGCAGCGCGTCGATAGCCATCTCCTGCGCCTCGGGGTGATCATCCAGCGTGCCCGATGAGAACATCTCGCCCAGTGCCCGCGCGGCGGCTGCACGGCACTCGTGCGGCGAGCCGGGCTTGCTCCACTCGATCAGCTCGTGCGCATCCTGGTAGTCGCCGAACTTGCCGATCGACGCGAGCACGGCGTTGCGAATGATCTCGTCGTCCGATTCGCGGTCGAGCAGGTCGCGCAGAAACTCGATCGGCTCGTCGCTCAAGTCGGCATAGGCCTCGATGGCGGCCGCCTCGACGCGATAACTCGGGTCGCCGGCCGTGACAAGCTCCTCGATCGCGCTGGTCACATCCGGCTCGTCGCTGAACTTGCCTAACGCAGTGACGACGGCTCGCCGCGCTTTGGGATTCTCAATCTTCAGCCCGGCGAGGAGCGCATCGCGCGCCACGTCACCCTGCAATTCGCCCAGCGCGTCAGCGATGGTCGATTGCACGCCGTAATAGGGCTCCTTCGTCAATCTCGCTGCGAGGAGCGCCGCGTCGGGCGCGGAGCCTTTCTTCCTGAAGTACTCGACCGCACGCGCGCGGCCCAGCACCGACGGATCCTCCGCGAGCTGCGCTTCCCAGCAATCGCGCGGCTTCTCTTCCGTCAGCGTCATCAGCACCGCGAAGTCGGGATCAACGCGCACCATGCGCGGCCGGCTCGCCAGCGGCAGCAGCCAGGTCACGTCTTTTGTCGTCACGTCGCGCGCGATTCGCTTGGGCGGCGACTTGCCGTCGAACGCAAATTCCAGGGTGAGCGGAAAATGAAACGCGTCGTCCTTCTGCGTCTGCTGCACGCGGACTTCAGCGAGCGATTCCTCGGCGTTCCACGAGTAGGTAACCTTCACCTCCGGCGCGCCGGGCCGCTCGGTCCAGTCGAAGAAGAATCGCTCAAAAGAACGGCCGGTCAAGTCTTCGATCGCACGGCGCAAGTCGCTGGTCTCGACGGTCTGGTATTGGTGCCGCGTCGCGTAGGCGTTCAGCGTTTTCCAGAAAAGCTCGTCGCCCAGTCGCCGACGGATCATGTGCAGAACCCACGCGCCCTTGGGATAGGCGCGGCTGTCAAACTGCTCATCGGGGTCCTTGTAGTTTCGCTCGACGATAGGGCGGGTCTTGCCGCCTTCGATTGCGCCGCGGGCCTTGCCGCGCATGTTCCACGCGAACTCGTCGGCCCCGAGCGCTTCTTCGTCCCACAGCGCCTCGAAATAACTTGCGAAGCCCTCATTCAGCCAGATGTGCGCCCACTCCTTGCACGTGAGCAGGTCGCCCCACCATTGGTGGGCCAGTTCGTGTGCGACAAGTCCGTCGCTGTCTTCATCGAGATGCGCCCGGTCATCGTGCAGCGTCCGCTCGGTCAGCGTCGTGGCGCTGGTGTTCTCCATGCCGCCGCCGAAACCGTAGCAGCAGACCTGGGCATACTTGGGCCAGGGGTACTCGACGCCGATCTTGTCGGAGAAGAAATCCAGCATCTTTGTCGTGTGGGCGAACGAGTTCTTGATGCGGTCTTTGTATTTCTCGCGAACATAGTACGTCACCGGCCGCCCGCGCCACGTCTCCTCTTCGACGTAAAACTCGCCGACGACGAGCGTCATGAGATAGGCGACGTGCGGCTGCTCCTGTTTCCAGTGAAAGGTGCGCGTGCCGTCGCCGTTGTCGCGCTGCTCGATCAGCTTGCCGTTGCTGATGGCGATGTTTGGCGCGTCGACGCGGCAGATGATCTCGGTGGTCTGTCGCTCGTTGGGATGGTCGAAACAGGGAACCCAGTAGCGATTGGTAATCGCCTGCCCCTGTGACCACATGAGGAATGGCACTTCGGGGTCGCTCGGCTTGGGTGCGAAGAAACTCAAGCCGGCCCGCGGGTCTTCGACGCGGTATTCAATCTCAACCGTCGCGCTTTGGCCGGTCGTGAGCTTGTGCGGCAGCGTGATCGTCAAGTGTTCGCCGTCGTTCTCGAAGTCGCAGCGCGTCGGCTCGCTGCCGTCGGTCGTGACGCGCAGGCCGCGCACGGCGAAGTTGACCGCGTTGAGGCGGATCGTCTCCACGTCGCGCAGGGCGGTGAAGTCCAGCTTCGCCACGCTGTCGAAGGTCTTGGCTTTCAGATCGACCCGGGCGTCGAGCTTGATATGTTTCACATCAAGTGGGCGGTCGGCTGGGAAGTTGGGCGGAGTTCCCTCGCCGCGCGCCGCCATCGCCGGAAACAGAATGCAAAAGAACGATGCAAGGGCAGTTCCTCGCTTCATGAAGTCCCCTCGTGAGGTCGTGGTCAGGTGTGCAACGCCATGCCGCAACGCCAGCCGCAGAGGCCGGCGCGAGCTATTAGGATACCGCCAAACCCAGTTCGGATGCTACCGTGGACAGGGCGGTGATGCAGTTGCGGATGTGCTCATCCAGCGGGATGCCCAGCAATTCGGCCCCGGCGGCGATGTCCTCGCGGCTGACGGCGGCGGCAAAGGCGGGCGTCTTGAGCTTCTTCTTCACGCTCGACGGTTCCATGCCGACGAGACGGGTTGGACGCACCAGTGCCGCGGCTGTAATGAAGCCGCAAAGCTCATCCACGGCGAAGAGCACTTTTCGCAAAGGCCGGTCGCGCGGGTACTCGTCGAGGTTCCAATCGGCGTGGGAGAGGATCGCGCCGATGATTTCCTCGTCAACGCCGCGTTCACGGAGGATCTTCGCCCCTTCGCGCGTGTGATCGGGCGGATCGGGCCAACGCTCGTAGTCGAAATCGTGGAGAAGTCCAACGAGTCCCCAGAGGTCGGCATCGCCGCCGAGCAGATCAGCATAGTGTCGCATCGCGGCTTCGACGGCGAGCATGTGCCGGCGCAGGGAATCGGATTGGACAAATTCGCAGACGAGACTCCAAGCGTCGGGGCGATTCATACGCTCGCTCGCAGCAATTCCGCAATCTGCACGGCATTCAGCGCCGCGCCCTTGCGGAGCTGATCGCCCACCACGAACAAGTCAATCCCCCGGCCGTCGGGCTGGCTGATGTCCTGCCGGATGCGCCCGACGAGACAATCGTCTTGACCTGACGCATCGAGCGGCATGGGGAAGCGGTTGGCTGTCCGGTCGTCCAGAACGCGCACGCCCGGCGTGCTTTCGAGTATCGCGCGCGCCTCGGCCTCCGGCATCGGCCGCTCAAACGTGAGGTTCACCGACTCGCTGTGCGCCCGCAATACGGGCACGCGCACGCACGTCGCGGTGATGGCGAGGTTCGGCTCGCCGAAGATCTTGCGCGTCTCGGCGACCATCTTCTGCTCTTCCTGGTTGTAGCCATTGGGCTGCATCGCGCTGTTGTGCGAGAACAGGTTAAACGCGATTTGATACGGCAACACCCTTGGTGAAACCGGGCGACCCTCGAGCACATCGCGCGCCTGCTGCTGAAGTTCCAGCATGGCCTGCATGCCCGCGCCGCTGGCCGATTGATAAGTGCTGACGACGATTCGACGCACCGGGTTCACGCGATGCAGCGGCCAAACGGCCATATTCATGATAATCGTCGAGCAGTTGGGGTTGGCGATGATCCGCGCGTCGCCGATGGCCTTTGGATTGATCTCGGGCACGACCAGCGGCACGCCCGCGTCCATGCGAAACGCGGAACTGTTGTCCACCACGTAGGCCCCGGCCTCCACCGCGACCGGCGCCCATTGCCTGCTTACCGATGCGCCGGCGCTGAACAGAGCAATGTCGATGCCATGGAATGAATCGGCGCGAACTTCCTGCACGGTCAGTTCGCGGCCGGCGTAGGTCACCTTCTGCCCGGCCGACCGCGCCGACGCGAGTAAACGGAGATTCTCGCACGGCACGCCGCGCGCGTGGAGGATGTCCAGAAACTCCTGCCCGACCGCGCCGGTCGCGCCTAGGATGGCGATTCGTGCTTTGGAGAGGGGACTGTGACTGCTACTCATGGTGTCGACTCGGATGGTTCTTGCGGATTCCCAATTTGCTTTTCCAAATCTATCGGCAACGACGTCGCGGAGGGTCGAAGTCGGGAAGTCTCAATTCGTTCAAGGATGGCGCGGGCGAGTGACTGACGGGCTTCCAACGAATCAATTTCCTCGGCGATGATCGTCCTGCCTGAAAGGCGTGACAACTGCGCCGTGGCGACTTCTGAAACTGCTCTCGATTCTCCCGGTGCGGTTTGGCCAATTGCTACATGATGGCCTGCCCGGACAAAAGTTGTAACGGACTCGATCTCGCGTTCCATTGACAACTCTCCAATGAAAGTTGCATCGTCGCGCGTTAACTCAATCAAACGAAGTAACAGGTCAGAGCAACTGGACTGGCCATCCTTGCAGGCGCTACTGCTTTCGATCCAGTAAGCGATGCTCTCAATGGCTTGTGCCCTCACTCCTGGCAGAGAATGACTTGCGGCGCGCATAAGGACCTCGGCAGCAAGCGGTGAGTCAGATCGCGAACAGCTCGCTACCGCTGATGCGGCGGTCGCTTCGTCGTGAAGTGACGAAACAAGCAGGAGCGTACCGAGAGCATCTCCATTCAACGCAAACACTAGTGCGCGGCCCGCTGCTTCGCGAGTTTCGACATCGTGATCTCCAAGAAGTTCGGCCAGAACCTTTGAAGAAGCAGGTCGTGAAAGTTTTGTTGCGGCGAATACGGCGAGCATACGAATATCCGGCCGATCATCTCGAGCCAGCCGCCACACCGCGCCGGTGGCTTTGTCACCGGCCGTTGCGAGAAAAGACAGGTATTGCCCCCGCGCGGCCAGGTCGTCGGTCGCCATCAACCGCGTCGCCCACCAGTGCGCACGGATCGTGTCGCGCTGCCAGAGCGTGATGAGAAAGAGCGCGACGAGCAGGGCAATCCCCCATCGCGCGCGGCGCGCGCCCCTCATGTCGCGTGGATCGGGTGGCGCATCGAGTTCGGCCTTCGGCGCGTTGGAGGTCGGCGAGAGCGGCGCGGCCGCGGTGTCGGGCAGCTTAGAATCGGCGGATTGAGAGTCTGCGAGGTCGGCCATGGTGCGAGCATCAGGCGCGGCCGTAATTCGCGAGCTTCCATTGGCGGCGAATCTCTTTGTCGGCCATCTTGGTGCAGACGCGGCCATAGATCGTGCGCCAGTAAAGCTTCCACGCGGCGGCGGTTCGGCCGGGGCCGCACAGGAATTGCTTGAGGAATCGGAGCTTGTCTGACGCGGTGCAGGCCGGGCTGGAAAGCAAGCTGGCGCACAGGCGCACGACGCCGCGGAGTTGTTGGGTCTCGGTCGTTCGGCGGACGTGGCTGATACCGTCCATGTCGATAAAAGTTAGAAGCGGGGGCGACGTATACGGCGCGGGCCAGACGACAAGAAGATTCGGCGCCTTCAGGTCGCGATGGACGAAGCCGCGCTCGTAAAACGCCTTGAGCAAGCGCACCACTGCGTCGATCAGTTGGTTCTTGATCGCGCGCTGACGATCGGGCGACACCTGTGCGAGATCGCGCGTGAGAAACGTCTCCAAATCGACCGAATCCTGCACGAACTCCGTCATCAGCAGCGAATCAACCCGAACAAATCGCGCGATGTACCGCTCCAGCACCAGCATCGGCGCCGCCACCGGCAGGTCGCGGTTGCTCAACATGTTGGCGATCTTCCACGATCGGCGATTGCGCGACGGCCCCAGCGCGTGAATCAGCCACTTCCAGCCGTTGCGGGGCAGATGGCGCTTCACGATGACCGGCACCGGCTCCGGCTGGACCGGCAACATCGCTTTGCAGACCGTCGCCGTGTGCGAATCCTTGAGCAGGTCGTGTTTTGTCGGATCGACCCACGCCAGCGGCTCGCGCAGCCATTCCTTCCATTGGGCTTTCTTGTATGTGATCCTGGACGCCAGGGCCGTCGGCGACGGGTGCTTGCATTGCAGCAGCACGTGGCCGCGCCAGCCCGGGGCGGGCTTAATGCGAGAGAAGTAACGGCTGTCGCGCGCGGTGCGTCGATCGCGTTTCGACCAGAGCTTGTTGGCATGCAGATCCGCCTGGACCGCAAGATCGGTGGTGAGCCGGCCCGTGTTGATGCGAAAATGCCGCGCATACGGGCTGGCGTTCGCAAAGGTGTCTCGCTGGGTCAGATACGATTGCAGAAAGCGCAAACGCTGCGAGCGCGTCGCGTGCCGCCGAAACCACTGATTGAGTTGTGCCAGGTTCGAGGCAATTTCGCGCATGCCGACGGGCCGGGCCGTGCGCGCTTTGTGCAAGTCAACAAAGAAGACCTCGCAGGCGTCACCGCGCTGCCGGGCAAGGATATTGCCCGGGTGCATGTCGTCGTGCTGGAATCCGCACTGATGGGCCCGCGCGATCAGCCGGGCCAGCGCATCACTTAATTGTGCCGCGCGGCGAGGTTCATCGCGCACGGAAAGCCAGAAATCATTCAGCGGCGAAACATCACGCACGGCCTCGGTCACCAGAAGCGACGTACCCGTGCCGCCTCGGCGATCATCCCATGCGATCGCCACCGGCGCGACCGCGGCGATTCCATGCTCGGCGGCGTAGGTGCCGATTCTCCATTCATTCATCGCGGCCGGCCCGCGAAGCCGAAGCTTGAGGCGATCCGACACGCTGTGCGGGTGGTAATACTTGGCGAAGTATTCCCGCCCGCCGAACGACACGCTCCACACGTCGCGATGACTGTTCCGTTTTACGAGCGCGGTCGTCGAATCGGCGCGAAGATTGAACCAGTCAATCCCTCCGCCGCGAAGCAACTCGGCATGGTCCGCGGCAGCGCGCCAGCGGTGCGCGCCGGCCATCCAGTCCATCCAGCGTGGACCGGCTGGAGCGTTGTCCACAGAACAGGAAGCAGTCAAGGCGCGCGTCATGCGGTCTCCGGTTTGGCCGTCAAGCGGCCCGCGCGAGGTAACGGCTGTTTGCGCTGTGGAGGCGTCAATCAAGAGCGGATGTGCGGGATCAGTCTTGTGGGGCGAAGCGCACAATGATTCTAGTCCAAGTCAGGGTCCGGGTTCAACCGCGAGGCTGGGTCAAATGACCGCTTTGCTTTCAGTGTAGCGGATACAAAGGGTTACGCCACCCCGATTTGCAAGGATTTGACACACCCTGCGTTGGTAAGACCAGGCTATTTCGGCGCGCCATCCGCCAAGCGGAGCGCTTACGATTTCTTTGCGCTGGCGTCCCGGACCGGTTCCTTGGCCCGCTTCTCGGCTCGAAGCCGCAGCATGGCCTCGATGTACTCGTCGATCGCGCCGTCGAGCACCTTCTGCGGATTGCCCGACTCGATGCCGGTGCGCAGGTCTTTCACCCGCGGGTCGTCCAGCACATAGTTGCGAATCTGATTCCCCCATGCGATGTCGCCTTTCGCGGCGTTGATCTTCGCCATTTCGCCTTCGCGCTTGGCTTCTTCCAGCGCCTCCAGCTTCGAAACCAGCATCGCCATGGCCTGCTGCTTGTTCTGCGCCTGGCTTCGTTCGTTAACGCACTCCGCGACGATCCCCGTTGGAATGTGCTTGATGCGCACGGCCGAGGCGACCTTGTTCACGTTCTGCCCGCCGGGGCCTGAGGAGCGTGCAAAAGCCGTGATTTCGAGGTCCTTGTCGGGAATCTCGACGGTCGTCTCTTCGAACTCGGGCGTCACATCCACCGTGGCGAAGGACGTCTGCCGTTTGCCCTGCGCGTTGAAAGGCGAGACGCGGGCGAGGCGGTGCGTGCCGCGCTCGCACTTGAGATAGCCAAAGGCGAAGGGGCCTTTGACGTGGAAAGTGACGGAATCGATGCCGACCTCGGTGCCGTGTGACTTTTCGAGTTCCTCGACCTTCCAGCCCATCTGCTCGAAGTAGTAGATGTACATGCGCATGAGCATCTCGGC
>JAANMU010001820.1_pt1 | contig 17791 bp, 15 predicted proteins | sample 7279701 | NCBI WGS metagenome assembly JAANMU01 (sample SAMN14094539, study PRJNA606508) | bioreactor metagenome | isolation source: A lab-scale SPAN reactor treating ammonium-rich wastewater day 57 | place: Ireland: Galway | collected 2017-03-13 | reverse complement strand
GATTTCACGGAAAAGCACGGATATTTCTTTGATCTTTCCGTGAAAATCCGTCAATCCGTGGAATCCGTGTATCCCAACCCCGCTTAATCCCGAAGAACCATAAAACCATCGTCCAATTTTTTAATGAAACCATCCTTGACACATCTTCCCGCATCGGTGTAAACTCACCCCGCTTTAAGCAAAATCTCACAGAAAGGAGCGCATTACATGAGCACGTACACCGTCACCAAACTCTTCATCGCGCCGGTTGTCGCCGGATTCTTACCTTGTCGTAATGCGCCCTTCGACAGGCTCAGGGTAACACCCATAGACCGTTAGGTCTGTCCTTTCCTGTCCTTTCAGGCTGTGGCGCATCCGCCGCAGCCTTTTTGTTTAATTCGATGCGGCGTAGCAGGCGCTCTCTAGCGCCAAACACGCATTAGAGAATGCGCGCTACGCGAATCCTCGGAGAATGAAATGACCACGCTACAACCAACCTACGAACCCGCCATCACCTACGACTTCCGTCACTCGCTGGACGAGAACCGCCTCAAAGGGCTGTGGAAGATGATGAAGGATTACCGCCTGCCGTACATCATGGCGACGGTCGCCCTTGCCATCTCCGCGCTCTCGAAGACCTTTACCTACCTCCTCCTCCGCTTCTTCGCGGACGATGTGCTGGTTCAAAAAACCTACATCGGCTCCACGCTGACGACGACTCTCGTGTGGATCGGCGTTGGATTCATCGCGCTGGCGGCGTTCGAGGGAGGCTTTGCGTTTCTTTCGGGACGCCTGGCGGCGTACACCGCGGAAGGCATCACCCGCCGCCTGAGGGACTTCCTCTTCGACCACATCCAGCGGTTGAGTTTCTCGTATCACGCCACAACACCGACCGGCGACCTGATCGAGCGCGTGACCTCGGACGTGGACGCGCTACGCCGCTTCTTCAGCGAGCAAGCCATCGGCGTGGGACGCATCCTCCTGCTGTTCGTCATCAACTTCATCGCCATCCTCAACTTGAACACGGAGCTCGCGCTGGTGTCGGTGGTGGTCATTCCCGTCATCCTGCTGGTGTCATTGTGGTTCTTCAAAAAGGTGACCAAGGCATACGAGGCATACCAGGCGCAGGAAGCGGTGCTGTCCACGACCTTGCAGGAGAACCTGACCGGCGTGCGCGTGGTGAAAGCCTTTGCGCGGCAGGATTACGAAAAGAAGAAATTCGAGAAGGACAACTGGGGCAAGTTCCTGAAGGGCAAGATCCTGCTCTTCATGCACTCCATGTTCTGGCCCCTCTCGGACATCGTGCTGGGATTCCAGATGCTGTTCGGTTTCGTCCACGGCGCGACCATGGCGATCAACGGAGAGATTTCCGTCGGCACGTACATCGCCTACGTCGGTTTGGTCGTCTGGCTGATCTGGCCCATCCGCAACCTGGGACGCATCATCGTGCAAACCTCAACGGGCATGGTGAGTTATGGACGCCTGATGGAGGTGGTCAGGCAGCAGCGTGAGCCGCTGTTCGATGGGAAGATCCAGCCCAGGGGTCCGGTGCGAGGCGATGTGGTCTTTGACGACGTCTCGTTCATGTACTCGGACGGCAAGTCGGACGTGTTGAAGAACGTCACGTTCCACGTCAGACCGGGGCAGGCAGTGGCACTGCTTGGGTCAACAGGTTCGGGCAAGACCTCGCTGGTGAACCTGCTGCCGCGCTTCCACGAATATACGGGCGGGCGCATCCTGCTCGACGGCGTGGAGTTGAAGGATTACCCGCGCGCCTACCTGCGCAAGCAGATCGGCATCGTGGAGCAGGAACCGTTCCTGTTCAGCCGCTCGATCCGCGAAAACATCGCCTATGGCGTGGGGCACGACGTGACGCAGGAAGAGATCGAACGCGCTGCGCGAGCCGCCGCCATCCATGACGTGATCCTCGGATTCCCCGACGGCTACAACACGCTGGTCGGCGAGAAGGGCGTGACGCTCTCCGGCGGTCAGAAACAGCGCGTGGCAATCGCGCGGACGCTGCTGAAGAACCCGAAGATCCTGATCTTCGACGACTCGACCTCCGCTGTGGATACCGAGACCGAAGCCGAGATCCGCGAGGCGTTGAACGAATTGATGAAGGAACGCACGACGTTCATCATCGCGCATCGCATCCAATCGGTGATGGTCGCGGACTTGATCCTCGTGCTGGATAAAGGCGAGGTCGTGCAGATGGGCACACACGCCAAGTTGCTGCGGGACGAGGACGGCATGTACCGCCGGATCTATGACATTCAGACGCGCATTGATGAAGAATTGGAAATGGAGATTTCGCGCGTCAATTGATTTTGTAGGGGCGACCCTTGCGGTCGCCCTGGTGAATGTGCCCTAGTGAATGTGATAGGCGTGATTATATGGTTGCCTGGACAGGGGCAAGCCTCGGACAGGGGCAAGCCTCGGACAGGGGCAAGCCTCGGACAGGGGCAAGCCTCGGACAGGGGCAAGCCCTGTCCCTACCGGAGAATGAACAATGTCTGACACCGAACTTATCGAACTCGAAGAAGAGGAATTTACTTCACAGTTAACCGCCCCGGTGCTGAAACGCATTCTGGGGTTGCTGCGCCCGCATTGGAAATGGGTGGTGGGATTCTTTATCACCATCGCCATCACCTCGGGTTTGGACGCGTACTTCACGTTCCTGAACAAGCAGTTCATTGACCAGGGCATCATGCTCGGCGACAGGGAACGCCTGATGCAGCTCGCCGTCATCTACGGAAGTTTCATCGTCCTGCAGGCGGGCGCGGTGTTCACTTTCATCTACCTGGCGGGCGTGCTGGGCGAGCGGATTCAATACGACCTGCGCAAGATGCTCTTCGATCACCTGCAGGACCTCTCGCTCTCGTACTACGCGCAGAACGCGGTGGGACGCCTGATCGCGCGCGTCACCTCGGACACGGGGCGCGTCTCGGACCTGCTGACCTGGGGCATCGTGGATACCACCTGGGCGCTGATGAACATCCTCTCGTCCACGATCTTCATGGCGATCATCAACTGGCGGCTGGCGCTCATCGTGCTGACCATCATCCCGATCATGGCGTACGTGGGCATCGAATTCCGCAAGAAGATCCTGGCGGAGTTCCGCGTCTCGCGGCGCGCCAACAGCCGGATCACCGGCGCGTTCAACGAGAACTTCCAGGGTGTGCGCGTGGTCAAGGCGCTGGGACGCGAAGACCGCAACACGCAGGAATTCCAGGGATTGACGACGAAGATGTACAACGCCTCGTACCGCGCGGCGTGGCTCTCGGCGCTCTTCCTGCCCACCGTGCAGATCATCGCGGCGGTGGCGCTGGGCGTGATCGTCGGCTACGGCGGCAATCAGATCACGGTCGGCTTGATGACCATCGGCGGCATCCAGGCTTTCGTCTCGTACCTGACCTTTATGATGTGGCCCATCCAGGACCTGGCGCGCGTCTACGCGGAGATGCAGCACAGCATCGCGTCGGCGGAGAGAATATTCAAATTGGCGGACACCCCGCCCGAAGTCCATGACCGAAGCGGCGCCGTCGAAGCGAAGACCCTGCTCGGCGAAATCGAATTCGATCGCGTGGATTTCTTCTACGAAGATCGCAAGCCCGTCCTGACCGACTTCACGCTGAAGGTCGCGCCCGGCGAAATGATCGCCCTGGTCGGACCGACGGGCGGCGGCAAGTCCACGATCGTGAACCTGCTCTGCCGCTTTTACGAACCGCGCCAGGGCGTGATCCGCATCAACGGACGCGACTACATGGATTACATGCTGGAATCGATCCACAACAAGATCGGCATCGTCCTGCAAACCCCGCACCTGTTCTCCGGGACGGTGCGCGAGAACATCCGCTACGGAAGATTGGACGCGACCGACGAGGAAGTGGAGAACGCCGCGAAGATCGCCGGCGCGCACGATTTCATCGTCACGCTCGAAAAGGGTTACGACCACAACGTGGGCGAAGGCGGCAACCTGCTCTCGGTCGGACAGAAGCAGTTGATCTCGCTGGCGCGCGCGGCGCTGGCAAAGCCCGAACTGTTCATCATGGACGAAGCTACGTCCTCGGTGGACACGCTGACCGAAGCGCTCATCCAGCGCGGCATGGAGGCGTTGATGAAGGGACGCACGTCGTTCGTCATCGCGCATCGCCTCAGCACCATCCGCCGCGCGGACCGCATCCTGGTCATCGAGGACGGGCGCATCGCCGAACAAGGCACACACGCCGAACTGTTGCGAATGCGCGGGCATTACTATCGCCTGTACACCCAGCAGTTCCGGCACGAATTGGAAACGCAATATGGGTTTGCGGAGGCTGTGGGCGTCGAGGAAGAGGAAGAAGCGCCCGAACCGCTGGCGGCAGACTAGAACGGGTCTGCGCGGATGCCCATGAACATTATCTTCCTGTTGTAGTGTGCGGAAGGCGCGCGCGATATGCCTTCCGCACAGGAAGGCGAACATCATGAACAAAGATCGTTTACTCGTGAGATACGACAAGGACCTCCGCCTGCGCGTCATGTATCCCGAAGCGCGCAGGGAGGTCACCGGCGATGTGGTGCGTTTCATCCGCAAGGCGCCGGGCATGAACTTCATCTCGTTCACGTTTGCGACCGAACCGCGGCTGGAGCGGGTCATTGACAGCGAACTGGATTACTTTACCCCGATGAACCAGCCGTTCACCTGGAAGGTTTACGATCACGACCGGCTGCCGGGACTGAAAACCAAACTGGAGGCTCGCAACTTCATCCCCGACGACGACCCCGCCGCAGTGATGGCGCTGGATGTGAACGAAGCCCCTGAACGCCTCTTCCAACCGGCCGAGGCGGATATACGACGCATCGCCGTCCCCGAAAGACTCGGGGACGTGATCGCCGTCCTGGATGGCGTCTATGGAGGTCACAACGCCTGGGTCAATGACAGGCTTGGGATGCACCTCAAAATCCCCGGCTACCTGAGCGTCTACGCGGCATACGCGGACGACAAGCCTGTCTCCATTGCCTGGACCTATTTCCCCGGCGGACGTTTCGCCACGCTGTTCGGCGGCACGACCCTGGCTGCATACCGGGGACGCGGACTGTACACCAGCCTGCTCTCCACGCGGCTCAGGGAGATCCGCACACGCGGCTATCCTTTCGCCATCGTCGAGGCGGGACCGATGAGCAAGCCCATCGTGGAAAAACACGGCTTCAAACACCTGACCACGGTCTGGGATTACGAGTGTAACGAGTGGAAGAGGAACTGACGCCCCCTCCAACCTACGAGGCAAGACGACCTCCCCCAAAACGGCAGAGATGCGCCGCTTTGGGGGAGGTCAGCGCGAGGATCGGCGGGTTATTTCTTATACGGTCTGAAATACTCGGCGGTATATTTGCCCACCAACCAGGCGAGGGCGGCGAGAACGGCGACGCCGATCCATTTGAATAGAACGAACATGTTTGCGCTCCTTCGATAATGTGCCTGCATGACGGGGAGAACGCAAAAAGGTATATCGAAAATACTTACAAATAGGTTGGGAAAACTTCCACTTAACAATCACCCCAAAACAATGAAAATGCTACATAATTGGAAACGGGCTTCTGCTATCATGTACCTGATGGGAAATCCGTTCCGTATAGGATTTTGGAGGAATAGCCGGCCGATCAAGTCGTAAATCTGGAAAAATAATTTCCAAGCCGCCGCTATCCTGAAAGTGTTCAAATCACTTTCAGGAGGCGCAGGATGGCTCGGTTACAAAAAGGTGAACGTGAAGAGAAGGAAAGCGCTTTATACCGCCTGCTTCGGAAACTGCGATTCGGGGTTCGAGAGTCGGAGGCTGCCGAGGAATTGGGCTGGCACAGGCGCACGGTGAATAATTATCTGCGGAAACTGAAGAAGGAAGAAAAAGCGGAACGGGAAGGTCGTTCGTGGTTTGCAAAATAGCAGGACAATTGCCTATTGGTAATTTTCCAGCTGGATAATAAAATTAAGTAAAGGGAACGACACAGAGTATCAGTGCGTCGCGCCCTCAAAGGAAACCTATCATGCCGCGAATAAACGATGAAGACAAACGAGACAGGTTGGAGCGAATCCATCTCCTGTTGAAACGCAACCCGCGCGGACTCACCGAAGCCGAGATTTCGGACGAGGTAAATATCCATCGCCGTACGGTCAATAACTACCTTCAGGAACTCGAATATCAGGGGAAAGCCTTCAAGGACGGCATCTACTGGATCCCTCTGGTCCTCAAAGAGTCGCAACTGCGTTCGTTCGACCTTTCTCCCGAAGAAGCCGTCACCTTATATCTTGGCGCCCGTCTGCTCTCCAAGCAACAGGACAAGCGCAACGAACCCGCCGAGACCGCCCTGCTCAAACTGGCGAGCGTATTGAAGGCAGATGCGGGCGTGGGCGCGGAGATCGAGCAAGCCGCGCGCGAACTGGCGGGTAGACCCATTCAAAAGGATTACCAGCCGATCTTCCGTGACGTGGTGCGGGGCTATATCTACCGCAAGAAGATCGAGATCGCCTATCGCCCGCTCAACTGGAATAAATCTTTTCAAACAACTTTTTCAACTTATCTTTTGGAGCCTTCCCCCATCGGCTTCACCACCTACCTGATCGGACACAGTTCCATCGTGGACAAGTGGCGCGCTTATAAACTGGAGCGGATCGAGTCCGTGCGCCTGACAAAAGAGGAATATGCCCTGCCGCCCGATTTTCCCGGGCTTGAAATCCTACGCAATGCCTGGAGCATCGTCATGGGCGAAGAGACCGTGCGAGTCGTCCTGCGCTTCAGCGAGAAGGTGAAAGCCCGCGTGCTCGAAACGCGGTGGCATCCCTCCCAGCAGACGCGTGATGACCCGGAGAAGCCAGGTTCCTTGTTATGGGAAGTGCAGGTGGCAGACACGCTCGATCTGCTCCCCTGGGTGCGCGGCTGGGGCGCGGACTGCGAAGTGCTGGAGCCGAAGGAATTGAGGGAGACGCTGGAGAAGGAGGTCAAGAAAATGGCGAGGGTGTATGGGGTAGCGGCGGGCAATTCAGAAGATGACTTGATTGCTCATGTGCGGCAAGATGGAAAAGAGCAGTTATTAAGAACTCACCTCACCGAAGCATCTCAATTAGCAGAAGGCTTTGCCGCAAAGGTTGGGCTGCCTGAAATTGGGAAAATCATGGGGTTGTTACATGATTTTGGCAAAGCCAGTCAGGAATATCAGGATTATTTGAGGACACAAGAGGGTCTGATTAACCCTGATGAAGATCATTATTCGAAAGCCAAGCGTGGTGAAGTTGACCACTCCACCGCTGGAGCGCAATTGATATTCGAGAAACTCGCCAACAGAGGGCAGGAAGGAAAAATATTGGCGCAGTTTTTAGCGCTGGCAATCGCTTCCCACCATTCGGGGCTGATTGACTGCTTGAAGCCTGACGGCTTCAACGAGTTCAAGCGGCGCATTGAGAAATCTTATGACGATACGAATTTCAAGGAAGCGCAGCTTAAACTGCCCGACATCGAAAAGCAGTTGGATGAGATTCTCGCGCAGCCGATTGAGAAACAGTTCTTTGCAAAAATCTTCGATGGGATGAAAGAGCCTGACGATAACTCAAAATTGAATCTCATATTCAAACAAGGCTTGATGGCGCGTTTCCTGCTCAGTTGCCTGCTGGAAGCCGACCGTCTGAACACCGCCGATTTTGAAAATCCTGGCAACGAAGCGATTCGGAATTACGGCAAATACATCCCCTGGGAAACGCTCATCGAACGGCTGGAAGCGAAGTATGCCGAGTATGCGCAGAAGACAGCGCAAATGCAGCCAGGGCGGGCATTGGAGGTCAATCAAGTGCGGGCGCAGGTGGCGCAAGCCTGCCTGGAGGCGGCGGAAAAGCCGAAGGGCATCTACCAGTTGACGGTCCCGACGGGAGGTGGAAAGACGGAAGCAAGTCTGCGCTTTGCTCTGCATCACGCGCAAAACCACAAGATGGACAGGATATTCTACATCGTCCCCTACATCACCATCATTGACCAGAATGCGGACAAAATACGCGACATTCTGGAAAGGGAGGACGAGCGCGGCAAGGTCGTGCTGGAACATCACTCCAACTTCGTGCCGCCCGATGATACCCGTTATCGCCATAACCTGCTGGCGGAAAACTGGGACGCGCCGATTGTGTTTACCACGCAAGTTCAATTTTTGGAGGCACTATTCGGCTATGGCACGCGCGATGCCCGCCGAATGCACCAACTGGCGAACTCGGTCATCATCTTCGATGAAGTGCAGGCCCTTCCCATCAGAATTACAAACATGTTCACTACTGCCCTGCGTTTCCTGACCCACGACTGTGGAGCGACCGTTGTACTTTGCACCGCAACGCAACCGCCGCTGGAAACGCTGCCTAACGAGTATCGCAGGCTTAAACCAGAGAAAATCATCCAGGATGAAGCGGATTTGTTCAAGAATCTGAAACGGGTCGAAGTGCATGATGAGCGCAATCCAGGCGGGTTGACCAATGCCGAAATTGCCGATCTGGCGGAGCGGGCGTTACGGGAAAAAGGCAGCGTGTTAATTGTGGTCAATACGCGCCCTTCGGCGTTGGCGTTGTATCAGGAAATCAAAGGGCGCAATTTGGGCGCGGAGATTTATCATTTGAGCACCAACATGTGTCCTGCGCACCGCATGGCTGTTTTAGAAAGGCATATCAAACGCAAATTGAAAGCCAAAGAACCCGTGATTTGCGTCAGCACGCAACTCATCGAAGCGGGCGTGGATATTGACTTCGGTGCGGTCATCCGCGCGCTGGCAGGATTGGATTCGGTTGCTCAAGCTGCAGGACGCTGTAACCGTCACGGCGAGCGCGAGGACGGCGGGAAAGTGTGGGTGGTCAACCCGCAGGAGGAAAATCTTGACCGTCTCAAAGACATCAAAAGCGGGCAAGAACACGCCCAATGGGTTCTTGATGATTTTAGAGACGACCCCGAAGCCTTTGGGAGCGACCGAATTGGGTTGGATGCGATTCTGCGCTATTATCAAACATACTACGCGGCGCATGAAAACAAACTCGATTATCCAGTGGATAAAAAATCGTCGTTTGAACGCGAAGATACGTTATTCAACGCGCTTTCAGTAAACAAAGTGGCAAAAGATGCTCATCGAGCCATGCAACATTCCGAACCAGATATGCTCTTGCCGCAATCTTTCCGCACAGCCAATGCAGAATTCCGCGTGATTGATTCGCTCACGCGCGGCGTTATCGTTCCCATCGGGAAAGGCAGAAGAATCATCACAGAATTATGCGGCGCGTTTGGGTTGGAGAAAAAAGGCAAGTTGCTCAAACAAGCACAGCGGTATTCGGTGAATTTGTTCGACCATCAACTTAATGATTTGTTGAAAATCGGAGCAATCCAGGAGGTGCAGGACGCAGGAATTTACTACCTTGACAAACAGTATTACAGCAAGGAGTTTGGCTGGAGCGACGAGCCAGTCAGCGATATGGACGTACTTATCCAATAATGTCACTGCGAGCCGAAGGCGAAGCAATCCCCTGTTTGGTAGTGGGAGATTGCTTCGACGGGCGAACGCCGTCTCGCAATGACATAAATAAAAGGAGGTCTCGATGCAATATGAAAACAGCGTGACGTTCAAGGTGTGGGGCAGGTACGCCCTGTTCACCGACCCGCTGACCCGCATCGGCGGCGAAAAATACTCCTATCAGGTCCCCACTTACGAAGCGTTGAAGGGCATCCTGAGTTCGGTGTATTGGAAGCCGACCATCGTGTGGTTCATAGACAAGGTGCGAGTCATGAAGCCCATCCGCTCGCAGCCGCGCGGCGCAAAGCCCATCAAGTATCAATCGGGCGGAAATGACCTGTCCATTTATACCTATCTCGCGGATGTCGAGTATCAGGTGCAGGCGCATTTCGACTGGAACAAAAACCGCTCCGACCTGGCGCACGACCGCAACGACCACAAGCACTATTGGATTGCGCGGCGGATGCTGGAGCGCGGCGGCAGGCGGGATGTGTTTCTCGGCACGCGCGAATGTCAGGGATATGTTGAGCCGTGTGAATTCGGTGAAGGCAAGGGCTTTTACGACAACTACGGCGAAATGCCCTTCGGACTGATGTTCCACGGCTTCGATTATCCCGATGAAAAGGAGCCTGGCGAGTTTTGGGCGCGCTTCTGGCGGGCGAAAATGATTGACGGTGTCATTGCGTTTCCTAAGCCTGATGACCCAAAAGAAATCGTCCGCAAGTTCGTGCGCCGCATGAACGCCAATCCGCCAGATAGTATTGGGCTGGCAGAAGAAGGCTTGCTCGAAGGCTACGCGGAAGGAGGAGCGTGAAATGAACTGGATTCAAAGCCTGTACGAGACGTATGAGAATTGCCAAAACAGTGTTGGCTATTCCACAAAGGCGCAGCGGCCGCTGTTGCCCATCTGCCACATAACAACACAAACACACATTGAAGTTGTTATAGATGGGAACGGCAATTTTCGAGATGCCCGTCTTGTAGATAAAGATGACTCTACAACAATCATTCCAGCCACAGAAAGTTCTGCTGGTCGCGCAGGAAGCAGACCTGAAGGTCATCCCTTAAGTGACAAATTGCAATATCTTGCGGGTGATTTTATTGACTTCGGCGGAGAGGTCACTTCTGGGTTTGCGAAAAACCCAACAGAACCATACGAAAAATTCATTAAATCACTGGAAGATTGGTGCAATTCGCCATACAGCCACCCCAAAGCCCACGCAGTTTTGGCATACGTTCGGAAGAAAACCCTGATGCGAGATTTGGCAAATCACAATATTCTGCTTGTGGACAGTAACGGAAAACTATTGAGCAAAGACCAGGTAAAACGTGAAAAAAATGTCAAAGACATCTTTTCGTTTCTGAACGCCCAAGACAATGCTGTTGTGCGCTGGGTCGTGCAAATCCTTGGTGATGCTGAAAGCAGGGCTTGGCGTGATGTAACTTTGTGGAATAGTTGGACGAATTACTATCTAAACAGCAAACAGGACAAGGATGTTTGTCTGGTTACTGGAGAAAAACAAATTCTCACAAACAACCATCCCAAGTACATCCGCCGCGAAGGCGATAACGCCAAGATTATCTCAGCCAATGATACAAGCGGCTTTACGTTCCGAGGGCGCTTTATCACTGATGCCCAAGCATGCGGGGTTGGGCTGGAAACATCCCAAAAAGCCCATTACACGCTTGCTTGGCTTATTAGTCGGCAGGGTTATCTCGACAATCAAGGCGAACTGGCAGTTGTCGCCTGGGCGGTTTCGGGCGCAAAAGTACCGCAGCCCACCGAAGATACCTACGACGCGCTTTACAAGGGTTTGGATGCTGAAAAAGACCAACTCCCTGCCGACACTGCGCAGAATGTTGGAATTCAGTTGAAAAAGAAAATCGCGGGCTATCGTAAGGAAATCGGCGAGCGGGAAGATGTGGTCGTGATGGCAGTGGACTCAGCCACGCCAGGGCGGTTGTCCATCGTCTATTACCGTGCCCTGAAAGGCTCCGAGTTCCTGGAGCGCATCGAAAACTGGCACGAGACCTGCGCCTGGCGGCACACCTACCACCCTATCAAAGTGCAAGACGAGAAAGGAAAGACGAAAACACTCTACATCCCCTTCATCGGCGCGCCCGCTCCTGCCGACATTGCCGAAGCCGCCTATGGCAGTCGGCTGGATGACAAACTGAAAAAAGCCACCATCAAGCGTCTGCTCCCCTCCATTGTGGATGGGCAACCCATCCCGCGCGATTTGGTCGAGTCGGTGGTCAGGCGAGCATCCAACCGTGCTGGCTTGAGTGGCTATGAATGGAGCAAGGCGCTCACGATTGCCTGCGCTCTCTACCGAAAATACAAATATGGAAAGGAGAACTTCGATATGTCGCTCGATGAAACCCGAAACAAAAGAGATTATCTCTTTGGCAGGCTGCTTGCCATTGCTGACGTACTGGAGGAACGTACGCTCTCGGAAGCCGAGAAAAAGCGCCCGACCAATGCCACCCGCTATATGCAGCAGTTTTCCCAGCGTCCGTTCAGCACATGGAAGCAAATCCACGAACTGCTCACCCCCTATTTCATGCGGCAAGGCGATAACGCCTCTTATTACAAGTGGCTGATTGCTCAGGTAGAAGACCTGTTCATTCCCGAAGATTTCACCAGCAACAAGCCGCTGACGGGCGAATATTTGCTCGGTTATTACTGCCAGCGGCAGAAGATGTGGGAAAAGAAAGAAAAGCCCGCGTCTGAATCAAACGACAATGCCAATTCAAAATAACCCATCCATTTCATCATCAAAAGGAGACTTAGCCATGACTACCCTCTCAAAGAAAATTGATTTTGCTGTGATCGTGACCGTCAAGCACGCCAATCCCAACGGCGACCCGCTCAACGGCAACCGCCCACGCGTCACCTATGAAGGCTACGGCGAAATGTCCGATGTTTCCATCAAGCGCAAGATTCGCAACCGTTTGATGGAAATGGGCAAACCGATTTTCGTCCAGTCTGATGACAACCGTGCAGAAGGTGACGAATATGGTAGTCTGCGCGAACGGGCAGAAGGGACGCTCAAAGGCGTGAATATGAGCGACAAAAAGAAATTTCAGGAAGCCGCCTGCAAAACCTGGGTGGATGTGCGCGCCTTTGGTCAGGTGTTCGCATTCAAAGCCAAGAAGGGCAAGAAGAGTGAAGGCGAAGAGGATAGCGAGGGCGTGTCCATTCCCGTGCGCGGTCCCGTTTCGATTCATCCTGCTTTTTCAGTTGCCACCGTTCTTGACCGCGCCCCCAGCATTCAAATCACCAAAAGTGTGAGCGGCGAACCCAGTGAAAAACGCGGCTCGGACACGATGGGCATGAAGCACCGCGTCGATCACGGCGTGTATCTCTTCTATGGAAGCATGAATCCGCAACTGGCAAGCAAGACGGGTTTCTCAGACGAAGATGCCCAAGCCATCAAGGAAGCCTTGCGAACTCTGTTTGTGAATGACGCCTCGTCTGCCCGCCCCGAAGGAAGCATGGAGGTTTATAAGGTCTATTGGTGGGAGCATGGCAATCCCAATGGACAGTATTCTTCCGCGAAGGTTCACCGCCTGCTGAAAGTCAAAGTCAAGGATGGCGTGGAAGAACCCAATGACATCGAAGAACATTACGACATTCAACTGGATGAACTGCCTGGGTTGAAGTGTGAAGTGATGGATGGTGAGTAAACATCTTTCCCTCACCCCGACTATGGTGTTGATTCACACGGACGTCTTTCCCCTCTCCCGCTGGGAGAGGGCAGGCGGTGTGTTGAGCCTGTCGAAACAGTGAGGGCTTTATGACCACCGAATACACCACTGACGACCTCCTGCCCCTCTCAGGCATCCAGCACTTCCTGTTTTGCCGCAGGCAGTGGGCGCTGATCCACATCGAGCAGCAGTGGAAGGAAAACGCGCTCACCGCCGAAGGCAGGATCATGCACAAGCGCGCCGACGACCCGTTCTTCACCGAAACGAGGAACGGGGTCATCACGGCGCGGTCGGTGCCGGTGGCTTCGTATCGGTTGGGGCTTTCGGGTGTGTGTGATGTGGTCGAATTTCTCCCCTCACCGCTTCGACACGCTCAGCGCGGCGCCCCAGCCCCTCTCCCGGGGGGAGAGGGGAGCGCGGGCGTCAAACTCCCAAACCGCGAAGGCTTCTACTTTCCCGTTCCCATCGAATACAAACGCGGCAAACCCAAGCGCGAACCCGTGGACGAATCTCAGTTGTGCGCGCAGGCCATGTGCCTGGAGGAAATGTTATCCACCAGCATCCCGCGCGGCTATTTGTACTACGGTCAAACCCGTCACCGCGAAGAGGTCGAGTTCACGCCGCAACTGCGGACGCTGGTGGAGGAAATGTCCGCTGAAATGCACAACTATTTCAGCAGAGGCTACACCCCGAAGGTCAAGACCCATAAAGGTTGTCGTTCCTGTTCGCTGGCGGACGTGTGCCTGCCTGTGTTACAGGAGAAGGTCGTCACCGCGTCGAGGTATATCAGGCAGAACATCGAGGATTGATGTCATTGCGAGGAGCGCACTTGTCTTTTGCGACGAAGCAATCTCCTCATTAAGTGGGGGATTGCTTCGACGGATGATCACCGTCTCGCAATGACATACCGGCAACAGGAGATTGCTTCGACGGATGATCACCGTCTCGCAATGACATACCGGCAACAAGAGATTGCTTCGAGCGGAAGACCGCCGCTCTCGCAATGACATACCGGCAACAGGAGAGTGCTTCGAGCGGAAGATCGCCGCTCTCGCAATGACATGGAATGGAGTATTTTATATGGCAGTCGGCAAACAATACTGTGTTTACATTATGACCAATGCCCACAATACCGTTCTGTATACAGGCGTGACGAACAATCTGGCGCGCAGGGTATATGAGCATAAAAATGGTTTGGGCAGCGCGTTTACCAAAAAGTACAACGTCCACAAATTGGTCTATTACGAAATAGGAAATGATGTCAACGCGGCAATTGCACGAGAGAAGCAGATCAAAGGCGGCTCGCGAAAGAAAAAGGTTGAGTTGGTAAACGGCATGAATCCCAAGTGGAAGGATCTGTATGAAGAAATATCATAACTGTATGTCATTGCGAGCGCACGTTGCGAAGCAATCTCCCCGATGGCAAAGCATCGCTTGTAATGAGGAGACTGCTTCGTCCCTCGCAGCGACATGCCAGGAACAGGAGATTGCTTTGCTTCGCTCGCAGCGACATGCCAGGAACAGGAGATTGCTTCGCTTCCCTCGCAGTGACATGCCAGGAACAGGAGATTGCTTTGCTTCGCTCGCAATGACATGCCAGGAACAGGAGATTGCTTCGCTTCGCTCGCAGCGACATGCCAGGAACAGGAGATTGCTTCGACGGACGAACGCCGTCTCGCAATGACATGAAGGTTATTTATGAAACACCTCGGTAACATTCTCTACATCACCACGCCCGAAGCGTATCTCTCGCTCGACGGCGAAAATATCGTCGTCCAGAAGGACGAGAACACCTCCACGCGGCTGCCCTTGCACAACATCGAGAACATCGTCTGCTTCACGTGGCAGGGAGCCAGTCCCGCGCTCATGGGCGCGTGCGCGGAACGGAATATCGGTCTGTGTTTTCTCACGCCGAACGGACGCTTTCAGGCGCGGGTCACGGGCCGGGTGAAGGGAAATGTCCTTTTGCGGAAGAGTCAGTTTCAGGTCGCGGAAAAAGAAGCGCAGAGCGTCCCCATCGCCGCGTCGTTTCTGCTGGGAAAGATCTCCAATTGCCGCAAGATCATCGAGCGCGCCCTCCGTGATCATTCGATGCTTGTGAACGTGGAGGCTCTGTCGGGCGCGTCGTCCTTCATGAAAGAGACGCTCAAAGCCATCCCGAACTGCACGACGACCGCGGACCTTATGGGTTTCGAGGGAAGCGCGGCGAAGATCTATTTTGGCGTGTTCGATAATATGATCCTGCATCAACGCGAGGATTTCTTTTTCAAGGAACGTTCACGCCGCCCGCCGCTGGATAACATGAACAGCCTGCTCTCGTTCCTGTACACTTTGCTGACGAACGAATGCGCCTCGGCTCTCGAGACCGTGGGGCTGGATCCGTTTGTGGGCTTTCTCCACGCCGACAGACCGGGCCGCCCTTCGCTCGCGCTGGACCTGATGGAGGAACTGCGTCCCGTGATGGTGGACCGCCTGGCGCTTTCGCTGGTGAACCGCAGGCAGATCACGGGCAAGGGTTTCACACAAAAGGAGAGTGGAGGCATTCTGATGGACGACGAGACGCGTAAAGCCGTATTGACCGCCTGGCAGGAGAGGAAGAAGGAAGAGATCGTGCATCCATATTTGAAGGAGAAGATCCTCTACGGGCTGCTTCCGCACGTTCAGGCGATGCTGTTGGCGCGTCATCTGCGCGGCGACCTGGACGCCTACCCGCCGTTCTTTTGGAGTTAATCGTGAGAGACCTGACGGGTTTTCGCGGAGGTTCGCTCAACCGGGCAGATCGCCGTTCGGAGAATCCAGGATCATCACGCGTCACAACGAAACCCGTCAGGTCTTAAGAAAGGAAGTTTGTATGATGGTCTTGATCACCTACGACGTAAGCACTGAATCCGAGGCAGGCAAGAGACGATTACGCAAGGTCTCGAAGAAATGCCAGGATTACGGTCAGCGCGTGCAGAACTCGGTCTTCGAATGCCTGATTGACCCGGCGCAGTTGAAGGAGTTACAGCACATCCTGCTGAAGATCATTGACCCGGAAGTGGACAGCCTGCGTTATTATTACCTCGGCGATAATTGGAAACACCGCGTGGAACACGTCGGCGCGAAGCCGGGCATTGACCTGGAGGGTACGATCATTACATAATGTTCAGTATGTCACTCTGAGCGACCGAAGGGAGCGAAGAGTCTTGTTGCGAACCCGATGCTCACGTGAAAACAAGGGAAGGTTCGCAGATAATTTTGCACTTTAACAATTGAATAGCGCTTTGAAAAGTATGATTCTGGCGGATTCGCGACTATAATAAAAAATGTAAGACCAATATCTGGCGGTAGAGATATTTTTTTACCCAGATGTTGCCGTCGCTCCCTTCATTGGGAGCGTGGATTGAAACCCGTCCCTATCTGTCAACAGTATCCACAAGTACGAGGTCGCTCCCTTCATTGGGAGCGTGGATTGAAACATGAATTGCGGAGAGGAGCGCGACGACCGGGACGATGTCGCTCCCTTCATTGGGAGCGTGGATTGAAACCGTTCCTTGTCGGCTTTTTTGGTCGCCGCTCCGAGTCGCTCCCTTCATTGGGAGCGTGGATTGAAACTCGACAGTGAAATCCTGCGAGGCTGTGAGCCTTACGTCGCTCCCTTCATTGGGAGCGTGGATTGAAACGCCAACGCCAATGCACCCAGGATGAGCGCCGCGCGTCGCTCCCTTCATTGGGAGCGTGGATTGAAACCGGGTACTATTTCGACGAACGTCCGAACCGTTACGTCGCTCCCTTCATTGGGAGCGTGGATTGAAACATCGAACAATTTACACAAGACGGATTGGTCGCACGTCGCTCCCTTCATTGGGAGCGTGGATTGAAACATCTATCGAACCTATACCCCAGGACATCTATATGTCGCTCCCTTCATTGGGAGCGTGGATTGAAACTCTGTACCCCTGATTATAATCATATGCGCTAATTGTCGCTCCCTTCATTGGGAGCGTGGATTGAAACGCGCTCTTGGATGGTCAGATCGTCGTAATCGTCCGTCGCTCCCTTCATTGGGAGCGTGGATTGAAACATTCCGCCCAATGCGCAATTTGCGGCGATCCTGGTCGCTCCCTTCATTGGGAGCGTGGATTGAAACTGTGTTGGAGGAATATTGGACCTCTCCGCCATAAGTCGCTCCCTTCATTGGGAGCGTGGATTGAAACGTTGAGGGCTTGCAGGATGCGCTCGCGCTCCACGAGTCGCTCCCTTCATTGGGAGCGTGGATTGAAACTTGAGGCCAACGCCGTCAAGGTGATGAAACTCTCGTCGCTCCCTTCATTGGGAGCGTGGATTGAAACCTGTTTACCCTTGACAATACCAGAGTAGTCAGGTGTCGCTCCCTTCATTGGGAGCGTGGATTGAAACAGGTTGCTCCTGCAAGGTTTCGCTTAGGACGCCGAGTCGCTCCCTTCATTGGGAGCGTGGATTGAAACCATAATACCGAAACGTTTTTACTGACCCCCGCATTGTCGCTCCCTTCATTGGGAGCGTGGATTGAAACTGGTAGGTGATCTCATGGGTGATCTCCTCCTGCCGTCGCTCCCTTCATTGGGAGCGTGGATTGAAA
>JAANMU010001813.1_pt1 | contig 17856 bp, 17 predicted proteins | sample 7279701 | NCBI WGS metagenome assembly JAANMU01 (sample SAMN14094539, study PRJNA606508) | bioreactor metagenome | isolation source: A lab-scale SPAN reactor treating ammonium-rich wastewater day 57 | place: Ireland: Galway | collected 2017-03-13 | reverse complement strand
CACCACCCGGGCCGGCCTGCGCCGGCAATTGGGTAGACAGGAACCCCTCGGTCAGCACAAAACTCGTTCCGAGCATGAAGAAAATGAGAATGACCATGACCACATCGACCATCGGCGCGAGATTGGGCACAGCCGTGTGCGCAGTCGGGAACGCGCGACGCTTCATGGACGACTCGCCTCCCGCTGGGCTGCCGCGAACGTGATGCGTCGAATGCCCGCGTCGGCGCACGCTCGCATCACAGACTCGACGTGTCGGTACTCCAGCGAACGATCAGCGCGAATCACGCAATTCAACTCGGGATCAATCGCCCCGGCGGCTGCAAGCCTGCGTGCGACTTCTTCCAACGTCGCCGGTTCCCCGCGATATTGATAGGCTGGCTCCCCTCGCTCGTCCGCGACGACCCCGATCACCACGCGGTTTCCGAATTCCGTCGAAGCGGCGTCCTGCGCCGTGACGGCCGCAGGCAGGTCGATGCGAACGTTTTCCCGCTCCACCATTTTCGTCGCAAGCATGAAGAAGATCAGCAGACACATCATCACGTCCACCATCGGAGCGAGATTCAAGGTCAAGGCGGTGGGTGCTGGGGCGCGACGAATCATGGCGAGCGTGCTTTCGAATCGAATCGCCTTCAGGGCAGACTACCGTGACTCCACCGGCTGCGGCCGACCAGGAGCTGCGGCGGCGTTGCTTCCACCGGACGCGGGCGATGAAGGCCCACCGGCCACGGGCGAGGCGGCGGAGCGGGCAGTTTCCGCGCCCGGATTAACGGTCGCAGGCCGAAAGTACTCCAGCAAGTCCAGGACCGCCGCGTGTGCCGAGACGGTCAGGGCGTCCACTCGATTGCGACAGATACCAAAGAATCCCAGCGCAACGATCGCCACGCTCAAGCCGAGAAAGGTGTTCACCAATGCCAGGCTGATGCCCCCGGCGAGGTCCTCTGGCCGATAGGCGCCGTGCGTGTCCTGCATCGCGCCAAATGCCTTGATCATGCCGAGCACCGTCCCCAACAGCCCCAGCAGCGGCGCGAGGTTGCCGATGACGTTCAGGTATTCCACGCGGCGAAACAGTCGACTGCTCCAGACGCCGGCCCGCTCGTCGGCACATTCGCGCATCGCATCAAACCCGTGTCGCCCATGCCGCAGACCGACCTCCAACACGTCGGCAAACATACTCCGCTGGGCCTTCAACTGCTCGATGCACTCCTTGAACTTGCGCGCGTCGATCAGCGCGCGTATCTGTTCGATCGCGTCCTCCGGCGCCATCGTCTTTCGCCGCACGCTGACGAACTGCTCAACGATGATCGTCACGGCGGCAAGCGACATCAGGGCGATGATCAGCCCCGTCCATTCCGCACCGTGAACGATCACGTTAAACAAGGTACGTGCGCCGGCGCCGGAAGCCGGCGACACGACTCCGGCGCTGGGGTCCTGACCCCACGCCGAGCCGCAGATCACTGCTGCGAGACACAGCGCGAATCCGATCCATCGTGCCTGATTCATGCAGAAGATCGTCCCTTTTCGATTTCGATCCGCCGCGAGGCCAACGCGCCTCAAGGCGCCCTCTTCGACTCCCGCTCGCCCACGGTCCGATCCGAGACGTGTTTGTACGTCCCGCGATTGGTTTCCGCAATGCGTCGCAGAATTCGCTCGCCTGCGTCCATGGAATCGAGAACAAAGAGGATCGTGTGGATCGTTGTCCGACCTTCCCGGTTCATCCGGGCAATCAGGTTGAGCAGTTTCGCGTTTTGATCGCCGAAGTCCCCGTCCGAGAGCAGGTACATGACATCCGGCTTGTATTGCAATGCACGCCGCGCCGCCTCGACCGGCTCGGTCTGACCCCGTGGCGACACCGCCTTGATCGCATCGAATGCGTCCCGCTTGTTTTCCGGCGTCGCCCAGCGAAGCCGCTCGAACAGTTCCGTTGGGCGACCTTCGCTGAACCAGATCACGTTGAATTGCTGATCGCTCCCGAGAGAGCCGATCGCTCGCATCAATTCCTTTTGCAGCGTATGAAATGTGTCGCCCATTGATCCGCTGCGATCCATGACATAGACGACGGACTTCGCGGCCTGACCTTCACCCACTCCCCACAAGCTGCCGACCGACGTTCCGCCAGTGATGTCCCGCTCGCCCAGCCCCGCGCCGTCTCCTTGTCCACTGCCCCGGCCGCGCCCGACCGGCACGATATCCGACCCACCGATCGCGCCGACCGCAAGCTCTTCCAGCCCGGCGCCCCCCGCCACCTGTAACGGCTTCACATCAGCCGCCCGGTCCGACGATGCCGAGACCGTGGCGAGATCGCTTAGCGTCGGGCCTTCGGCGCTCTCCGGCAGGGTTTCGCGTGTGGCGACGTCTGGTTTGCCCGCGAACTGGAACCCCACCGCAGGCGGTTCAGCAAAGGAATCAGTCAATTCCACTGAATACTCACGCTCGGTGATCCCCGGTCGCGTGAACGTCCAGGTCGCAGCAGCGAGACCGAGCAGGCATGCCGCGTGGATTGCGATGCTCACAACGGCCGCCCCCAACCACGATCCTCGTCGCGCGGGCATGTGGTGCAGCGCGTCTCCGCCGCCCGGGAAGGTCGCGCGCGACTCCGTTTCAATGGTGCCCGGCTCAACGCGGATGGACTGCGTGCGCGTCATGGTGACGGATTATATGCGCGGAGCGGCTGTCCGCGCGGCTCGTTCCGCGGCCCGAAGCGTATTGGCCAGCAGCATCGCCACCGTGACCGGCCCGACCCCGCCCGGCACCGGAGTGATCGCGCGAGTCAGCGGCCAGACTTCGTCAAACCGTACATCGCCAAGAGTCTTTTTCTGATGCGTCCCGTCCGCCGCGACCACGCTGACCCGGTGCATGCCCACGTCGATCACAATTGTCCCCGGCGCGACGTGCTCGGCCCCGATCAACCCCGCCACGCCGGCCGCGACCATGAGAATCTCCGCGCCGCGCGTGTGCGCCGCGAGATCCGCCGTTCGCGTGTGGCAGACCGTCACCGTCGCGTGCGCATGAAGCAGCAACAAAGCGAGGGGCTTGCCGACGATAAAGCTGCGTCCCACGACCACCGCGTCGCGCCCTTCGATCCGAACACCGGCTGCCTCGAGGCATCGAAACGCCGCAGCCGCTGTGCAGGGAACCAGCGCCTCGCGCCCCATGAACAGTAACCCAAGATTCGCGCTACCGACGCCTTCGACATCTTTCGCCGGGGCAATACGCTGCTGCAGCGCGAAGGCGTCCCAAGATTTCGGAAGCGGCATCTGAAGAATGATGCCACTCACAGTAGAGTCCTGATTCAAGCGATCGATCTCGCGCATCGCGTCCGACTCGGCCGCGCCGGCCGGCAGCGCCACGCGCTCGTACTCAATCCCGACACCGGCCGCATCCTTGCGCTGCGATTCGGCATACGCCGCCGCCGATGCATCATCACCGACCGTCAGGGCAGCCAACTTCGGCACAATGCCTCGCGCGCGTAACGTTGCGGCCCCGGTGCTCGTGTCGGTTCGAATCGACGCCGCGATGGCCTTGCCGTCGATGATCTGCGCACTCACGGCCGCGTCGCCTCCAAATTCGAGTAAACCTTCTGCACGAACGCCGTATCCAGCTCGCCAAACCGGCGCTCGAATGCATCCAACTCATTTGCCCCAGTCGGCGGCGTCGATAGGTAACTCGCCAACGCGCGCGGCTGGGTCTCCGCCAGATGGTAAACCAAGGCCCATGCCATCGCATAAGCCGCTGACGCATTGGGCCGGCCGGGTGCCAGCTCGCGCGGGTCTCCGACCACGCGTCGTGCATGCGCCAGCCGATCGCCCGGCGGAACTGCCAGCGCATCCGCGAGGCGAAGTGCGTTCGGCCCGTCGGCGTTCTCAAACTGCATCGCGGTGCCCTCGATCAGCCAGCGTGCCGCCCCGGAATGGGTCGATTGCACCCCGGTCGCCGCCAGGACCTGATGAGCGATTTCGTGCCGCACGACCGTGGCAATCACGGCCTGTTGTGCCGCATCCAGCGCTCGCCGCGCAGCCTTCACGTCGTTCTGCGCCGGTGTTGCGGCGGCGGCATCCGACTTGTCGCCGGTCCGTTGCAGCGACGTCAGCGCGCGCTCCCGCCGCCATAGTTCGTCTCGTTGCGTTCGGATGGCAGTGGAGTTGGCGAAGTTGAAAAGCGCGCAGATTCCCGACGTCTCGTCGAAATACCCCGGGACGGATTCACTCGCGGGAAAGCCAGCCTGCCGGGCATGGCGCTCATAGCTGTTATACCGTTCAAATACGAGCATGGGCATGCGGCCCACCGGCGGACGATGCGGCAGTTCAAGTCTCTTAATGAACCGCGACACGCCTCGAAAGGTGTCCTCCGCCAGCTCCAGCACGCGGCGAATCGTGCCGCCGTCGCAATCGGACAGAATCTCGAAATGCTCGGAGTGATATCGACGGAACGAACCGCCCAGTGCGGCGGATAGCGCATCCAACGGCGCAGAGGCGACCTGACTGCTTGCAATGGGGCCGCGACGATTCGATTCACCTGCTGAAACATCGCGCGATTGCGCCATCCCAACGAGCGGGAACAACTGCGCCACCGCACCGGCCACGCAAGCGAAGCGCGCCCGAATCACGACCCTACGCTCCCGCGCCGGCGAGTTCATGTCCCTGCCGCGGTGCGTACTTGTCCCCCTTGTAGGCAGACATCGGGACCGGCTTTTCATCCAGCAGCTTCTTGAGAAATTGCGCCGCTGCCGGGAACGCCTTCTCCGGGTCGGCCAGCGATGGCGTCCATAGCTTGGGCCAGTCAAACACCAGATGCCCCTGGTAGCCGATGCCCTTTAGCAGTTGCACCATCCTCGCAATCTCAACATTGCCCTGGCCCGGCAACGCGTAGCCTTCGAAGCCTGTGCCGCTGAATTTCGCGTCAGTCACATGAACGAGGCCGATCTTGGAGCCGAGCCGCGGAATCGACACCGTCGGCCGCTCGTTGCGGGTCCGCGCGGCCAGAGGATTCCAGCAGCATCGCATCGCCACCGATTCCACCGCATCGACGAGGTACCAGATCGCGGCGCTGTCGGTGAAATCGCCGCTGTTTTCGACGAGCACGGTGACGCGGCGCGCTTCAGCGTAGGCCGCCAATTCGCGCAGAGCCTGGGCGATTCGCCCGAGCGTCACTTCACGTCGTTCGTAGCCCAACAGTCGCCTGGGTATCTCGGCGCCGAAGACGCGCACATACGGGCACTTCAGCCGCTGGGCCAGATCGATGTATTCTCGCGCCTGGGCCTGGTTCGCGGCGACTTCCTTTGGGTCGCGCATGTGAAACGCCGCGGACGATGCGAGACAGATCAACTCCACGCCCGCCTGCCGCATGAGCTGCGACACTTTGCCCGGGTTGGAAGCCAACTCCGGCGCCAGCGGCAGGTGCATCTGACCCATCAGGCCGCGCAGCTCGATTCCTTCGTAGCCGTATTCCCTGGCTCGCTCCACCATCTGGGCCAGGTTCCAGCCCGGACAACCCACACTGCTGAACGCCAGTTTCATTCGATGCTCCATTCGTTCCGTCGGTGCCGTCGCGAGCATCCCTGCAGCGTGCGCGACGGAGAACTCGGGGCCATCCTAGCATTGGTTCACTCTGGAAGCCAGTTAGACCGGGCCACCACCCAGCACCCACCGTAACGAACATGGCGACTCTCCAGCGGCCTTTGTTATGGGCGAGAATTCGCGCAACGTTGCCGATTCAATGGGTGATCCAATATCATATGGGCAGCGCCACTGACGCAAACCTGTGAACCCACCGCCTGCAAACATGGAGATTCCAACCGGCCGCGATTCGGTAATCGCGGCGCCGGTGGCCGCTGCCCTGTCGATGCGAACCCCTGCCCAGGCGCTTCTTGTCAAGCTGCCTGCGATCTTCACCGTCGGGCTGCTGTTATTTACGTTGCTCCAGCGGGCACAAGACAGTGCCCGGCTTCGCTGGACCTTTGTCGGCGTCGCCGCTGTATTGGCCATCTGGCAGTTGATTCTCCTCTCCATCGTCCGTCGAAGAGGTCAAGCATTGACGGTCGAGTTCGTCCCGATCTCTTCTCATTACGTTCAGGCGTTCGTGCAATTCTCCATCATGATCTGGTGGGGCTGGTTCGCGCCGGAAGTCTATCTCGAGCTGCCCCTGATCCTGGCGCAGGTCATCTTCCTGTATGCCCTCGAGGCGCTGGTAACGTGGAGCCGCGGGCGCACGTGGCGCATCGGCTTCGGCCCGCTGCCGATCATCTTCAGCACCAACCTGTTGCTCTGGTTCAAAGACGACTGGTATTTTTTCCAGTTCGCGATGGTCACCCTCGGCGCGCTGGCCAAACAGTTCATCACGTGGGAGCGTAACGGCCGACGGACGCACATCTTCAACCCGTCGGCCTTCGGGCAGTTTCTCTTCGCCCTGGGACTGATCTTCACGGGGACGACCAACGACCTGACCTGGGGCAAGCAGATCGCTGCGTCGTTTGAAACACCGCACATGCTGCTGGTGATCTTTCTCGGCGGCCTGCTCGTTCAATACCTGTTTCATGTCACGCTCATGACGTTGGCCGCGATGTCGATGCTCATCGTCCTCAACCTGGGATACACCCAGGCGACCGGCTTGTACTATTTCGTCAACGTCAACATCGCCGCACCCATCTTCCTCGGCCTGCACCTGCTTATCACCGATCCGGCTACCTCCCCGCGAACCAATCTCGGGCGAGTGGTTTTTGGCGCGCTCTACGGGATCGGCTATTTCGTCCTGTTCCGCGTCCTTGACCTGTATGAAATCCCGCTGTTCTGGGACAAGCTGTTGCCCGTGCCGATCCTGAACCTGTGCGTTCCGATGATCGAGAAGCTCACTCGAGCCGGAATCGTCGGGCGATTCAACCAATGGTGGGAGACGGGCCTGCAACCAAAGCGGCTCAATCTTGCGCACATGGCCTGCTGGGCGGCGGTCTTCGGCGGAATGTATGCAACCGGCTACATCGAGGCGCCGCATCCCGGTAACTCGATCCCCTTCTGGAAGAAGGCGTTCGCCGAGGATCGCATTCACGCAGGGCACAGCCTTGTCCTCGCGGCCGGCGCGCAAGCCGAGGGCGGCCATTCCGGCGCGGCGTACAACGAACTCGGCCTGATCTGCATGGAAGGTAAGATCGTCCGCGAGAACCACGGCGCCGCGGCCAGGCACTTCGCCAGCGCCTGCGAACGAGGCAATGTCGACGGTTGCCTCAACGTTGTGATCCAGTTCCTCTTCCTCAAGGAGCGAATATCCGACGAAGACGTTGCCCGGGCACTTGATGCGCTCGAAGCTGTCTGCGACGCGGAATCGAACTGGGCGGCGTGTTTCCTCTTGGGCAAGGCGTATGAAGTAGGGGGCGGTCGGCCGCGCGATCTGGCTCGCGCAATCGCCCTTTATGAGCGCGCCGGCAAGGACAATCTCTACGCAGCGAAGGGCCTGGCGCGGATCGCGCTGCTGCCCGATGCCCCGTCGTACGTCCCGACGGGCGTTGAGCAGACGCTTGTGCAGGCAAGCATGTATGGCGATTCTGAATGCTGCTGGTATCTCGCTTATTTGTACGACCGCGGCATCGGAGTCGCAAAGGACACGACGAAAGCGCGGCGATTCCTCGAGGCCGCGTGCCGACTGGGCATGAAAGAAGCCTGCGCTATCAATTCGATGTCCGCCCTGCCGCCGTTCAGCAAACCGCGAATGCTCCTGCCAAACTGGTTTACGGCTTTCCCGCTTCCGCCTGCGCCGGCCCATTGAACTTGAGCGCCGCGCCGGCGCGGATGACTGAAACGAGATCATCTGCTGAACTTGAACACAGGCTGTCCAGTTTCAGATTCGCCTGCGAGTCACACACAGCTTGCCCTATCCCAATGACCCGCATTCCGGCGGCGCAGGCCAATTTAATGCCCGCGTGCGAATCCTCTACGACCACGCACCGTGCCGGATCGCACCGCATGGCTGCCGCGGCAAAGGCGTAACGATTCCCTTGACCACGCGGAAGGCAGACAAGGCCGTCCACGACACGTTCAAACCGCAGATTCAGACCGATTCGAGCTAGTACCGTCCGCGCATTCTGGCTGGCCGACACCGCCGCCAGGCGGAATCCCTTTCGCGACAGATCGGACAGCAGCTCGGCCGCGCCGGGCAATGCGTCGGCAGGCGTCAACCCTTCGAGACTGGCGACGTAATAGTCGTTTTTACGTTTCATCACGCGAACGAATTCGGCCGTCGGCAGATCGCGATTTCCCAGGATCAATCGCAGCGAGTCCTCCCGTGAACGGCCGCGCAGCAACGGAATGGTCGCATCGGGTATCTCGATGCCAATCTCGCGAGCGGCACGCCGCCACGCTTCGGCGTGCAGGTCCGCCGTGTCGGCGAGGACGCCGTCCACGTCAAATAGAAACGCGTCGAAGTCCATGGCCGCGTGCGACGCGGTGTCCGGCGCAGCGACACACTCGGTGGACCTGCTAAGCAGAGTGGCCATGCACCTTTATCGACCGATCCCACCGCCACCTTCATTGCCGGCCATTCGGCTTGACAGCTCTTGCAGCGGCCAATGGAATCCGACGAATGTCCCAACGTTTGCTCCCATCCGCCCTGTCCGTCTGGCGAGTCCGCATTGTTCTAACGCTCGCGGCGGCGATCGTGTACTTCCTGACGCCCCGGCTCACTGGCGAAGTCTTTCAGACCGACGGCCGATTTCCCCGATTTGCCGCGGCCTTCCTGACAGGCCGGCTGTGCGTAGAAACCGCTTCCGCCCCCGGCGCCGTCCTTGAGGAACTGATCCCCACGCCCGACGGAAAATACCTTTATCTCGCCTATCCACCCTTGCCCGCGATCCTGATGATGCCCTTCGTCGCGATCTTCGGCGCCGGCGCGGTGACGAGCGCCTTGGCGTGCCGACTCGTGAGTGTCCTCAACGTCGCGCTGTTTGATTCCTGCGTACTTCGCGCTGCGACACTGTTTGGCAGATCGCCCCCGTCAAACGCAGCGCGAATCGGACTGGGGCTTTTCTTCACCTTTGGTACGGCGACTTGGCACAACGCGCAATTCGGCGGCGACTGGCACTGCGCTCATGCCGTGGCGCTGGCAGCCATGCTCGCCGGATTGGCGGAGTACTGCGGCCGCAGACGACCAGCCGTAATTGGTGCTTGCATCGCCGCGGCGTTGCTCACCCGGCCGACCGCCGCGCTGTGCGGCTTGCTCTATTTGATGCCTTGGATTCGCGCACGGAATTACAATTCTCTTTGGCGCGCGCTCGTGCCGATCGGTGCGGGAGGACTGTCGCTTGCCGCGTACAACGCCGCACGCTTCGGCGATCCGCTGGACTTCGGCTACTCGCGCATGCTGCTCACTGGAATGGGTGAGCAATTGATGGCTCAATTTGGCCAATTCCATTCACACTTCATTCCGCGCAACTTCTTTTGGTTTTTCCTCGCCCCTCCGTGGATCAGCACGGACCCGACCCTGCAACTCACCTATGACCCGCGCGGATTGAGTCTACTCCTCGCCTCCCCCGCCCTCATTTATGCGTTCGTCTCGCTGCGGGCATCGCGCTGCCCCGCAGGACTGCGCGACGCATGGCTCGGCCCGGTGCTCTGCCTGATTCCGCTCCTCGCGTATTTCAATACCGGCTTCTGGCAGTTCGGCCATCGTTTCTCGCTGGATTATCTGCCCGCCCTTCTGCTCCTGATGATGGCCGGTCTGGGCCCTCGATTCAGTCGCACGGCCTATATCCTGCTGTCAATGTCGATCGCCATTCAGGTCTGGGGCATTTTTCTGGCCAAGCCCGCCCCCTTGCCGGCATGGCTGGCACCCACGCCGTAACGAACCGACTCATGCATATTTCGGGACGCAAATCGGAGCAATCCGTTTGAATTCTGCCGGTTTCGCAGGGTAGACTAAGAGCGGAGGGCGCCATGCACCCGTCGAATCAAATCCGGTTTTCGGTCGTAGTCCTGGCAGCCGCGTCGGTAACTAGCTGGACGTCCGACGCGTTCGCGCAGAACAAATCATCGCAGGACCGCGGCGAACGCGCCGTCTTGCGCAATCTCGCCGCGTCCATTTTCAACAACTCCGGCCGTCGGCCGTGGATTCCCGACGGAAGAAACCGAACCGTGATTGTCACGTCGCCCTCGTACGTCTACTCCAACGAGCCGAGCAATCTTGTCTTCAGCCCCGGCGCGTACGATCTCAATCGTTCAACGCAAGTCAATACACCGCCGTCTTTGGCTGCAATGTACAACCCCACGCCTTCAACCATGACCCCGGTCCGTGAGCAGCCGGTCACTTCTTATCTGAACACGACGACGCTTCGGCCGATCGGCGGCGCCGGCATGGAAGGTACCACGACGCCCTATCAAACAGGTATGATGTCCGCACCGATTCTGCCGAACCGACCGGTTCGAGATTCGCGAGGATTTTTCCGAAAGGAGCCGACGCAATCCGTCGACACCGCCAGGGAAGTCGGCATCGCAATCGGGCGCGGGGAAGTCGCCTTCGAGCAGGGCCGATACGATGACGCACTGCGCGAATTCGACCGTGCGCAGAGCCTGTCCAGCGAAGACCCGGACTTGAACCTGTCAATTGGTGTTGCAGCATTCGCCATGGGCCAGTTCAGCCGAGCGGCGAGTTCGCTGCGAGCCGGGGTTCAACTCGCGCCCAACGACGCAATGACCTTTCGCCTGATCTCGCGCTACGGTGACCCGCGCGGACTCCGCGCTCACCGAAAGCGACTGGAAGCACACACTGAAACCCATCCGGGAGACGCCGATTCCTGGCTCGTCCTCACGCTCATTCGCTGGTGGGATGGCGACGCGCGCGGCGCGATAGCAGCCCTTGACCAATGGGAACGCTTCAGAAACGCGGACGACGACTTGACCGATCCGTTCAGGCAGACGCTTCGCCATTGGGCAGGCCGGGCGGCAGTGGCTGATCCAGCCGCGCCCAAATGAAGCCGCTCTCAACCCGCGATTCGTACCGCCGAAGCTGAACCGTTTCGGAAAGCGTACACCGGCCACTGTCGAGATCGAACTTCCAGCAATGCCACGGGCACGTCACTTCGCGGCCCTCCACCTGCCCCGCCGCAAGATTGCCACCCGCATGCGGACAGGAATTGGCCGAGACGACAAATCGGTCCGGGTCGGACAGGTGAAAAACAGCCAGCTCCAGGCCGCTGGTCTCAACGTACTTCGCCGCGCCCGGCACCAAGGCGTCCGTCGGAAGCAGGCGTACCCAGTGTTTATCCCTCATACGATGCACTCTCGGCGCGGACCTTCGCCCAATTCCGACTTGTGATGCCCAATGCTAACCGATGTAGATTCGAGTCACGACCAACGTGAAAGCCCACGGCGGCAACGGCTCAACCGTCGCGACGACCGTGGGCTTCGGATTCAAATAAATTTTCAAGCGATCAGTCGATGATCCACTTGCTGGCCCGCAACGGGCGGCGCGTCTGGAAGAACAATGCGAGATCGTCCACCATCATGCGGGCGTCGTAATCCGCCACGCGGCCGATCTGACGGTTGTTTTCCTGTTGAGTCGTTCCCACGCCGCAGCCCCCCAGGACAGGCACGATTGCCGCGACCGCGAGCATGAGGCACATGAACTTTCGCATTGAACGCATCACGAAGTTTCCTCCCACTGGCATCCGCTAAGCAGTTCAAACCCCATCGTCGGCGGGAGCGAGCGGCTCCCGAATCGGCCGGTTAGCTCGGCCGGGCAGGCGGGTTGTTCACCACGGTCAATTGTATCGTCGACGAGCCGGAAGGGTCAATTGCCGTCGTATTCAAGCTCTCGGAGGCGGACGCAATATACCCCGAATCCGAAGTATCGGAGGAAAAAACACTTAACGCCGATAACCATTCTTCGTACCGATATTGAATTCCCTGTTCTGCCATGAACTGCTTTAACTCGCGGAGGCGAGCCTCATAGAACTCATTCTGCCACGCCTGTGCCTGCGGATCGCAGAAGTAAACACGGCAACCCAGCGGCCGGAATTCGCGGGTGGTGCAAACGCCTTCGATCTGCCAGGGGCACCGACCCGACGCCGGTTCCGCCGGCTGCCAGCGATCCGAGTAGGCCCGGCGAAATGCAGCGAGTTCAATGGGGGTGACAAACAGCCGATGGCCGGCCCGGGCGAAGTTGCAGCACTGACCCCGATTGGTACACCGCGGCTCGTAAACCGCAATGGCTTCATCAACGCGCTGATAGAAACTACGAAGGAAATCGATGACATTGGGTTGTTCCGACAGGCGGTTAATCTCGCGCCGTCGGTCGGACGCGGCATGCTCGTCATGCGGAACCCATCGCATGAATTCTGGCGAACTGCCATCCGCCGGCAGGCTCATCGTTCCGCATCCTCCCAGCGCTCGGCATTGAGGCGAACCTGAATCTGCACGAACGAATAATGCCGCCCCTGGTTCATACCCGGGCAACCCTGTGCCGATTCCGCCCAGGCTTCTGGCGACTCGAGATTGATATCCCAGAACGGCCACGTGCGGCATTGCAGCGGGCGCACGGGATAAATCGAGCACGTGCGCTTGCCGTTCTCCGTCTTCAGGAAACAGCAATCGCCCGACTTCTTGTCTTCCGTGAGTGAGTAGCGGCGGCCAACCTTGCGCAGATGCTGAGGTGAAAGCGTTCCGTCTGTGCGCCCCAGAAACGCCGAGACCAGCTTGATCTCATCGGGCGAGAGATAGACATAACCCGGCGCGCCGGTGCAGCAGTTGCCGCACTGGGTGCAGGTGAACTTCAGGCCGTTGGCGTACCACGGTTTAGTATGAATATTCTGATTCATGCCGTTCGTTCGAGCCGCGCTGGGCGGACATCGAATCTCGCGACATCTTACATCGGCGATCCCGGAATCGCTAACCTTCTTCTTCCTGCGTCAGGGACTTGTGATGCTCGTCCACCACCTGCTGGTTGTTCGCGCAGCCCGGACCAGCCGCAAGCACCGCCAGAAGGAATGCAAACAGTAGAATTCGTGCATTCACCGTTCACTCCAGCGCGTCCTTGCTTGGCAGTTCGTCACAGACTGCGCCATGGCACGCCCCGCCGTGATCGCCGGTAATACGCTATTCGACGACCATCTCGCCCGGGGAGACGTCTCGAACCTCGCCCTCGGTCTTCACTTCTTTCTTCTCCGTCACCTTATGTTCGTTCTCCGAGCAACCGGTCGACAGCGCCAGCCCGAAGCAGAAGGCCACGCACAAGCACATCAACTTTCGCAACATGGTTCGAATCCTTTCGCAATCGTCGGCCCGGTCGAGGGCCGTTCATTGATTTCGTCGTTTCAAGTCAATCCGTCGAACGCGGGGCCGCAGCGCCGGCGCGCCGCAGCCCCGGAATTCTATCGACGGCCATCCACTCGTTACATCCGCTTGACCTTGATGTACGTGTGAACAATTTCCCATATCTGCATGGCCGGCATCTCGACGGCCACCGTCGCGGTGCCCTCGGCGTCGTATTTGGTGGACACGACGTACGCGCCCTGGATGTACGCCAGCAACTGCGTGTTGATTTCGTCGTTCTCGGTCACGAAGTCCCGAACCGTCGTCTTCGAGTCGATCATGAAACCCATGACCTGCTCGCCGAGCCGGCGCTTCGCGTCCAGCTCCGCCGCGCGGGCGGCCATCAGCTTGCCCTGCGGCGTATCCGCCTTGTCCGCCGGCGGCACGCCGTTGCCCTCGGCGCGAATCTTCTGACCCGCCCAATCCGGCAGCTCGATTTTCGACGTCTTCACGCACGCGGCAATCGCCTGCGGCCGTGGTACGCCCATGCCGACCGCCTGGAACTTCTGCGACTTGATCTCCTGCGAGACCTTCTCGATGTCCATGCCCGTCACCTTGTCGCCTTTGTAGTGGCGCTTGTGCAGGCTCTTGATCGTCGTGATGACCTGCTCGGTCGGGACTTCACACGTCACTTCAACGATCAACTCATCATCATGGTAATAAGCGTCACCAACCTGGTACGAACCGGTCAGCGTCGCGGAGCATTCCGCGTCGATCACGTCGGACTCGGCCACGAAATCACGCACATGCGTCGCGCTGCTCACGCGCAATCCCTTGATGCGCTCAACCAGCTTGCGCTTGGCATCCAACTCCGCCGCGCGCTGCGCCATAAGCCGCTCCTGCGGTGGCACGCTCTTCCACAATGCCGGAATCACCGGCGGCGGCGCCGTCACGCCGGCCGGCATCGGAATATCGCCGCCGGGAATTCCGGGCGGAAGCTCCGGACGCGGGGCGCCCATGCCGACGGCCTTGATGATGTCCTTCTTGTAGTACTGCGTGATCTGGCGGAAATCCTCGGACTTCAGCTTGTCGCCCTTGTAATGCCGCTTGTGCAGCTCTTTCAATTCCTCCACCAGCTTGGCAACGGTCACTTCGGCTTCGATCATGCAGGTACCTTCGGAATCCCACTTCGGCTTTCCGAATCGAACGCCGCGCACAAAGCCGTCAAAATCGGCGCGAATCGTGTCCGACTCGCACACGAAGTCTCGCACATGCGTGTCCGACGTGATCTGCAGGCCCTGAATCGTCTCACCCAGCTTGCGATAAGCGTCAGCCTCGGCCGCGCGCTTGGCCAGCAGCTTGTTCTGGGCGTCCTTGGCGGCATCCTGCGCTGATACCAGCGCCGGACAAACCGCCATCCAGACTACGGCGGCAATGAGTCGTTTCGATTGTTTCATCATGGTGTTCTCCTTGGGTCGAGGATAGGTCGGCCGCCCCGCGATTCCGCCAGGAACGGCCGCCCCGTTTGGTTACCTGTTATGACAAGCGGCAGGGAATCCTCCGCATCGGCGAATCAACATGGCGGAATAGACACTGCGGACCATTGAAGGTTGGTTCGTCCAATTCTTGTTCATTGGTACGCTGCCAATTGGCGCTTTAGCGAATCGGCACGGATTACGCGGAACGATTACATCCGCTCAATTCGCGCGACCGCGGCGTTGTATTGCGGCTCGTCGTTGTCATAGGACTTCGCCTGCTTGTAATACTTGCGGGCCTCGTCGCGGCGGCCGAGCTTTTCGCATGCCACGCCCGCGCCGAAGCACGACTTGTGATCGGTCGGGTCGGCGGCGATGGCCTGCTTGAAGCTGCCCAGGGCTGCTTCGTAATCGTCGCCGACCAGCGCGTTCACGCCGGCGATGCTGTTCTTGTCGCTGCTGGGCTTCACGATGATTTCCGTCCGGCGCGTCATGGGAATGAATTTTGCGAGGAATTCCTGGGCATGATGCTCGATCATGCCGCCAATGACCTGGTCGCGCGGCGACATGTCCGCCTCGGTCTTGCCGGAGCCGAAGAACGGGCTGGCCTTCGTGCGCGTGTATTCCTGTGACGGCATGCCGCTGTACGAGATGATGACTTCGTTGGTCGCCGGGTCCTTGATCTGGAACTGGCAGCTCACCGTGATGTTCCGGGCTTCCTCATCCACTTGTTCCGTATCAACCGCCCCGCCGCCAAATCCGCCGTGACTCCAGGCGCCCGCAGCGATTGCCATCGCGTCGATCGTGCGCTTCTTGCCGACCTGCTTATCGATCTTGACCGTGACCTTGCTCGTCAGAATCGCGCTGGCGCCTTTCACCTGCGCGGCTGCGACGTTGTCGCCGCTGTCCGTCACGCCGGCGGCCGCGAGATCCTTTTCGCCCATGGTCATCTTCAAATGCTCGCGATCCACCAGTTTGATCGGGATGTTGTTCTGCTCGGACGCGCGCTCGAGGTACGACTGAATCATGTCGGCGGTCAGAGTTGACCACTTATCCTGATCAAACTCACCGGAAGAGTCCGCCATGTTGGCGTTCATCACCGCAATCTGCATGTGCTGACTTGAGAGCGGCGTCTTGGGCTGCGAGCTTTCGGTGATCTCGACGTTGGCGATCGGCGTCTTCGAACAGCCGATGGCCGTAACCGCAAGGGCAAGAGCGGCGAGTCGGGCGAACTGCTTCATCGGGTCGGTCTCCTTCAAGGTGTGTAGGGTGTATTCAAAAAGAACACGCAGCCGCGCCGTCCACGGCGCCGCGCGTGCAGCGATCGATCAGAGAGGGACGCCGTCCTCGGTCGATCCCGGGCGAGCGCGAGGTTGGACTCGTACCCCTCGCACCGCGGGTTCAAACAGCACTCGTGCGGTGCGCGCGAATTCCACGAACCGTAACCTTCCGTATATCGCAGTTTATGGGACGTGTCAAGTCGCTAAGTTCAGACGGGCTAACCACATGCTTTCGCTCACTTCGGCTTTCGCCGAATTGCCTGCGACCAGAGGCTTGTTCGTCGCAAGGTTCGAAGCCATCGAACCTAACCGCAAGGGCGCCCCCGCTTCCGGCAAAAAGGGCGATTTCACAGGTGAATGCCCGTTTCATACGACCCGCCCACGCCTCGGTTACACTCCGCCGCGCGCCTTTTTTTCGCGCCGATCCGAGAGCTGAATGGCCGCACGGCGACAGAATCGTGACACTTCCACGACCGACGTGGCGCAAGCAGCGGACGCCTCTGCGCCCCCCGCGCGCGCGCCGCGCGAACCGGCCTCGCACCGCCGAGCGGCCGCCGAGCCGACCAGCAAGATCGCGCCTGCGATGCGGCAATACCTTGAGCAGAAGTCGCGCGTGTCCGATGCGATCCTGCTCTTTCGCATGGGCGACTTCTATGAGACGTTTTACGAGGATGCCAAGACGATTTCGCGCGTCTTGGGTCTAACTCTGACCGCGCGGGAGAAGAACAGCGATTCGCCGATCCCGCTGGCGGGCGTACCTTATCACGCCCTGGATCGCTACGTGGCGCGGCTCGTCGCCGCAGGCTACCGCGTGGCCATCAGCGAGCAGCTCGAAGATGCGAAGCTCGCCAAGGGCGTGGTCAAGCGGGACATTGTCCGCATCATCACGCCGGGGACGCTGACCGATGACGCCCTCCTGGACGCGCGGTCCGACAACCTGCTGGTCGCGCTCTATCCAAGCTCCGGCAGCGCGGAGCGCGTCGGCCTGGCCTGCGTCGAACTCGCAAGCGGGCGGTTCTTTGCCCAGATGATCGACTCGGCCGACCTGCCCGACGAGCTGGCCCGCCTGATTCCGGCCGAGATTCTGGCTCCTGAATCTTCGATGGGTGACCTGGCCGCCGACGCCGGTGAGCCATGGCAATCGATCCATACCTCGCTGCGTTGTCCGACCACATCCCGCCCCTCCCACGCATTTGATCCGCACCTGGCACGGGATCGATTGCACCGCCAGTTCGGCGTCACGACGCTGGAGGGACTGGGATTCGACCGGTTCGACGAATCGCTCTGCGCGGCCGGCGCATTGCTTGACTACTTGAGCGAGACCCAGAAGTCCGCGCTCGCGCACATCATGCCGCTGGCGCCGCGGTCGTCCGCCCGCTACATGTTGATCGACCAGTTCACGCTCCGGTCCCTTGAGATCGAGCGGACGCTGCGAGACGGCGCGCGCGAAGGCTCCCTGCTCGGCGCGATCGACGCGACCTGCAACCCGATGGGCGCGCGGCGCCTGCGGCAATGGCTGTGCTATCCACTGACCGATGTGTCCGAGATTCGCCGGCGACAGGATGCGGTGACGGCGTTGATGGATCAGCCCGATCGGCTCGCCGCATTGCGCAATCTGATCGCCGAGATGGGCGATCTGGAGCGCATTACCGCGCGGCTTGGCGTGCGGCGCGTCAGCCCGCGCGACCTGCTGAATCTTGGCCGTTCGCTGGAACGTTGCATCGAAGCCCGGCGCGTGCTGGGTGAATCGGTCCGCGGCCATGCGGACGATCTGCTCGGCCAGATCGCTCAACGACTCGGTGGCCATGATGGACTCGCGCGCCTCCTCACGTCGGCTTTGCGAGACGACTCGCCGATGGTCGCGCGCGACGGCGC